>Ga0153924_1000145_pt1 | contig 46790 bp, 58 predicted proteins | sample TSNJ008MetaG_FD_104709 | JGI IMG/M metagenome (GOLD analysis project Ga0153924, IMG submission 104709) | Attine ant fungus gardens microbial communities from New Jersey, USA - TSNJ008 MetaG | ecosystem: Host-associated > Fungi > Mycelium > Unclassified | place: USA: New Jersey, Wharton State...
GCTTCAAAACAGCCCAGCCTATCTTTGAAGTCAATACTTCATGACATGTAGTGTCAATGTATTGACCTTATGAAAAGGAATTTGATCAGCCTAAAAAAAACAGAAGGTTACACTTTTCGTCTTGATTTTCCTGGCTATTTCAGGATGGTTCACAGAGCTAAGCTGTGGATCATTTTGGAGCTTATTTTCATCAGTAATATTCCAGGAACTAAACATCGAATAGGGTAAGGAGACTAAGTTCCAGAGGTTCAAGGGTATCCCACTACAAGGTACAAGGTGATTAATAAATAAGGAGAAGGATCAGAATTGTGGCTGCAATGGTAGACTAATACTCAACTGGTATGACAAGTAACAAAGATATGATTGGTTGCGTTCATCAAGTCCCTACACTAATTAGACGTCACCTGAGCCTTTCGAGGTGCATGATAACAAGAACATTACTACGTTCTTCGATCTTTGTTCCAACTCGTGTTTCTCCCTCTCTCACCTCAATGCAATCTTTCAGTACAACGGTCAAGACGATCGCCGTCCTTGATGAGCCCGAACTGTGGGATGGACAATTGTGCGTTTAAATTTGACCATGAGGCACCTACGGTTCTCTAAAGCCGCTTTTTCACGGTTTAGAAAAGAGGTCGAGTTTGAATCTGGAAAAGTCCTCTTGTCTCGCCTTGGAAATAAAATTCATGCAACAAGCGCTTGGTGCACCCATGCTGGTGCCTCGTTGTCTCAAGGCATCCTCGCTGCCGACGGTCGTGTTGTTTGGTAGGTACAGGTTTCACTAGGGATGTGTGCATTTTTGAACATGTCGATGCAGCCCTTGGCACGGAGGTACGTCGACAGTCCCAATTTCCTAGGTCTTCATTTGATTCCTCAGCTTGTTTCAATGTCTGTACTGGAGATATTGGTATGTATCCCACAACTGAAATTGACATGCTTTCGCTTCTTACACCAAGGACAGAGGATGCACCAGCACCGGCAGCAATACATTCATTCAAAACCACTGTTGTCGACGGTCAGATTTATGTTACGGCTGACCAGCGATATACTCTCAAACAGAACATGAAGAGGTATCCTCGGATCTTGACCGAAGATACTTCCTTCCAAAAAGGCGTGATAATTGTTGGCGGGGGCTGTGGTGCATTTCATGCAGTTATGAGTTTACGAGAGGTATGGCTAACCAGAATCTTTGGAGTAGTAATTCTAGGACTCAATGTTGTTTGATCTCTTAAGCATGATTATAAGGGGCCCATTACTATCATATCTAATGAGCCATATGCTCCAATTGATAGGTGCGGTGCATATCTGGCTGCTAATACTATTACATTTAATTTCAAATAGAACAAAGTTAAGCAAAGCCCTCATCGTCGATCCTACTGAAATCATGTTGAGGTCACCGGCTGATCTCAAAATCAAGCATGGAACCACTCTTCGTCTCGGAGTCGTATGTCTTCAGCCGTCGCCCTTATGTTCCAGTTTTCTAGAACGTTTTCATAGGAAGTTACATCTGTGGATTTGAAGAATAAGACGGTTACTATCGAGGACGATGAAACGCTTCCTTATGAGAAACTCATTCTCGCACCTGGCGGGACACCTCGCAGATTACCATTTGAATGTGCCGGTATTGAAAATGTCTTTACATTCCGCGATATTACAGATGCAACGGATGTTGTTGCAGGTTGGTGACATCTGGCTGTGTTCATCTCTTTTGCTGCCTGAACCTGACAGTGGTTTCATTCAGCTGCCACAGAAGGCAAGCGGGCTGTATTCATTGGCAGCTCTTTCATAAGCATGGAGCTGGTTGTAGCATTTCTCAAGAGGAAGCTTGCATCCATTGATGTCATTGGTATGGAAGAGGTCCCATTCGAGGTTGTTCTTGGTAAGGAGATTGGTGCGGGCTTAAAGAAAGTGGGTATATGCATTTGATTCGCCGTCTTCCTGAGGCCGATCGTTCTATCATGCAGTGGTTCGAAAATCAAGGCGTCAAGTTCCACATGAAGACCAAGGTAGAGAAGATTGTCATCAGCGAAGATGACCCCGAACTCGCTTCCGGCGTCATTGTCAATGAAGAAACATTACCGGCTGACTTGGTGATCATGGGGATGGGCGTTAACCCGGCGACTGACTTCCTCGAAGGAAGTGGTATCGAACTCGAAAAGGATGGTGGGGTGAGAGTTGATGAGTATCTCCGTGTGAGGACAGGACCTGATACAGAGGACGTCTACGCTATTGGTGGGGCGGTTGAACAGTTATCCTACTCACAGGCTTAACTTTGTCCAGGTGACATTGCCATTTACCCTCAGCCTGACGGATCTGAGGTCAGGATTGAACATTGGAATGTAAGTAATTTTCTGCTTTCTATCGATCTATCGATGCTCGTGTGATTCCAATTTCACAATTTGTACCTTGTAGGTCGCCGGAAATCAGGGGCGTGTTGCCGGAAAAAATATTGCCGGAATTTCGCAACCCTTTAACAAGATCCCTATCTTCTGGAGTGCCCGTATGCTGATAATTTGATTTAACAATTAGAAACTCATGTGGTCTGTAGTGGGCGCACAGCTTCGTTACTGTGGTATCAGTCACAAGTACGACGAGGTCATTATAAAGGGTGATCCTAGCCAGCTGAAGGTACGAAACTCTTTTTATACGTGATAGTGTTAATCTATGATCTTAGTTTATTGCATACTATGTCCAAGATGGTCGTATCGTTGGCGTCTCTTCGATGCAGAATGATCCTATTGTTTCGAAGGCTGCTGAACTCCTCAGACTCGACCTCATGCCTTCGCCCAGCGATATTACAGAAGATGCGGTAAGGGATATTGTTTCTGGCTCAAGACATCTGAGCTGATCTGCTTTGGGCAGGATCTCTTGAGGATTGATATCAGCACGGCTAGTGCTTCGCAGAAGATAGCCTCTCGAGCCCGCAAAGCTTCGTCTTAAGTATTATGAATTAAGATGTATCATTAGTAGCCTCGTCAAATAGTCATTCAAAGTCCTGCGTCTCACCCAAAACCTAATCTGAGCTCTTTGTAGTCTTCGCGCAGCACGAACTTCAAAATGATCAGAAGACAGTACTGGTCGGTTCAATTCTAGAAATATGTTCATAATAGTCAGCAACCTTAGTACAAGATGTGTAGATTATCTAGGCCAATGCCGGTTTGGTGGTCTAATTAACTCGTACCACCAATGAAGCATGGCAAGTCTTCCAATAACGAGTTAGCTCGGTTGGAAAGGTCAGGAGTAACCCCATAATCAGCAACTGATGGGAAGACATTCTCTCAAAGATATCAAGAATGTTCCTGGGCGTTTGAAAGCCCATATGTTCCTTCTTCCCATAAAAGCATCCTCCTTTCTCATCTATCGCTAAAAGTTTTGTCCTACTCGTTTTCGTTAATGTCGGCTATTCTGCATCATATCCCGGTGGTATGTCAAACCCTTAAAAGAAGATAGCTCCTAACTTAAGATACGTGACGTTCTCTTTGGTTGTAAATAATTCCACCTGGAAATCACCGAGTTACTAGCCGAGGGAACATACAGAATGGCGCAAAGATCTTAGATATGTGAGGCAATTTGGAAGATGACCTCCTATGATAGTTAACATTGTGTCTTAGCGTAAAGCATGAAGAGCGTTCACTTTTTATGTCCTTGTTATGCGAGTGCTTTGAGTTGTCCCCATGCTTCAAATCTCAAATTTCACACGGAACCTCATACTTGACTTGTTTGTTCCCGAATTCGATTACATGGCTTTCATTTGTTCACCATGATTTATTAATATTCTCTATATCATTCGCTCGGTTCAGAAAAATGATCAAAACTTCTACAAAATCCAACCCGTGGAACGGAAAAATTAGAGAAACACCCGCTTCTCTCATCGACTCAGAATTCACTGACCTCGAACCTACAATCACTTATCGACATGTTCTCTCCAACAACTTGGGTGTAAAGGACCCGCTGCGAGTCATTGCACTTTGCGATAGCGATGCATTCTATGCTGCTTGTGAAATGGTTCGCTTGAACGTTGATAAGGATGTTCCATTGGTGGTCTTACAATGGGATTCGTTAATTGCTGTTAATTATCCTGCGAGGCAGTATGGCATCACGCGGATGATCAAGGTGAAGGACGCACTGAATAAATGCCCGCATCTCAAGGTTGTGCATGTTGCGACGTACAAAGAGGGAGATAGTCATCCAGGGTACTGGGAGAACGTGGATACGAAGACACACAAGGTTTCGTTAGATTATTATAGGAGGGAGAGCATCAAGATTGCGACAAAATTCAGGGAAAGCTTACCTTCTTCGGTCGAAATTGGTAAGAATTGGTCTCTGGCGGCATACTGCTCACTGACTATCTTGGCTAGAAAAGGCATCCATTGACGAAGCGTTCTTTGATTACACAAAGGCAGTTAAGAAAATTTTACTCCAGAGGTTTCCCTACCTTGCCAAAGTCCCACAAAATGCTCAAGATGGTATAGACACTCCCTTACCCACTCCTCCCCAAATAAAGTGGTCCAACCTTGCCGTGGCTCATCTCATACCATCAACTGCAGCTCCATCCGAAGTAGTAGATATAGAGGCAGGTCAGAAGAGGAGGAATGGTGAGGAGACCGAGAAAAGAGAGGGGCATGACGGTGAAACGCCGGTTGAAGAAGTAGGGAATAATGAAGCGATAGGTACTACAGGAAATCTAGACGCCACAATTACGCAGCCAAAGGACCTAACAGGTGATCTGAGGGGACACTCAGGCGAGGATGAGCAATATACGACTACTTGGCATGACGTGGCGCTATCGATTGCCGCTGAGCTGATGGACCGAGCGAGAGGGAAAGTGAGAGAGATGGGATATACGACCTCGGCTGTGAGTTTTCATATACCTTGCAATTTCTATCCAAAATTCATGTATATTATAGGGCATTGCAAGAAATAAATTCCTAGCAAAGGTGGGCTTTTCATCTCGTAACCACAAAGTTCATGAACTAAATGTTAGTCTCGCAGCTAGCAGCGTCATACAAAAAACCTAACAGTCAGGTGAGCACATGTCACTTTTCCAGGAATGGGAGCTGAATTCTTGGTTGAACTAAAGAGTATATTGAGAAACAAAGCCATACCCTCTTATATGCGGCCCTTACCATTTCAGAAAGTGGGTGATTCTGCCCGAACACAACGTTCATATCATGTCGCCTCACCTTAGTCAGATTCGCTTCCTCGGTGGAAAGCTCGGCTCTGCGCTTGCGAAGGAGTATGAAGTTTCAATTGTTGGGGATCTTTTGTAAGCTCCCACTCTTCGCATTAGCCATGCTTACTAAAATCCGCTTTTGATCAAGAACGATCTCGCTTGGTGAGCTGTCAAAATATTAGATCGGTAGCGAGTGATTGATCGACATAGAGGAGATGCAACACAAATTCGGAGAGGGTGCCATTTGGATCTATGAAGTTCTTCGGTATATCGTGTTTTCTACACGTTCGATTTACTTTTTACTCACTCCTGGTTAGGGGTATCGATAGAAGTGAAGGTAAATTCATCTAGTCTTTCCCTTGTCCGCCGATGCATTGATCATCTGGCATAGTGAAAGAGAAGTCGGCAGTCAACAAAAGTATGTCAGCAGCAAAAAACTTACCCAAACCTATCAAGAGTTCAGCCGAAGGTCATCATTGGATTCGTGTTCTTGCCGCAGAATTGGCTCTTCGCCTGAGTGATGCCCGCCAAGCAAATCCCAATTTATGGCCGAAGACAATTGTTCTTCACGCAAGGAAGGGTATAGTATTCAATTCTCTTAGTGGAAAGAGGCGCTAACAGTCGTGGCAGGATATGAGAGCGGGACAGGATACGAAAACGGGCGCTCAAAACAGGCTCCTTTTCCATTTGTCCGCAAGGCCACAGTCGACATAATTGCCAATGCGGGTGACAAGTTGTGGAAAGAACTTGTCGGGACAAACGCGACAGTGCACATCGGACATATATCCTTGTCTTTCACTGGAATCGATGTGGCAGAACAAGGACAGAAGAGCATTGAAAGTTTCCTCAAACAAACATCAGCGAATTCTCCCAAGAAGCGACCTCGAGATGAGACCATGACAGATCTGACGGTTGATTCATGCTCCAAAACGATTATAGGCAATGACCAAGATGAACATCATTCAAGTGATTATGATTTATCCTACTCATGTCCTCACTGTAAAAAGATTCTGAACCTTCCGGCAAACTTGGACAATGCTGGTTATGATGTCCAACAACAGGCTTTAACAAACATTCGACTCGAACACCAGGATTTTCACTTCGCGGAGGATCTCATGAAAGAGTCTGAAGGACTCAGTCCACCGGTCAAAGTGACATTGAAGGAAACCGGATTCAAGCCTGGTCCATCGAAGAAGCGTCAGAAGGTGTCTCAAGGGCTTGATAAATATTTTGCAAAGAAGTGATTGTCGCTTTTGACAGTTCCACAGGAGACCCCTTCTGTTCCCCTTGCTTCCATCTGATGTCGAATTGTTGGCATATATGACAATCTTAGCATGATTACGATGCGCAACCTATATCAGCATATCGTCATGTAGATCGGAATGCTGGGCGCCATGGTCGGTAAACAACAAAGTCCAATTTGTCATACTGGGTCAAATATCTTTACATACAATTGTTGCTTGATAGGTGATATGTACTTGAGAGATTTGGTTTTCAGATTTAGCATTCGCTTCTTTGGCTTAATCTTTATTGCAGATCCTGTCGTCTCTTCTTTTGAGGGTCGTTTTTCTTACCAATAGTTGATGACATCGGCGCTGGGTGATCTTGATTGCTTGTCACGCTTTCCTTGAGTGCAGAGCTTGGTATATTTGATCGAACTTGACAATGACGGACAGGAATTCACTCTTATTCTGTAGGGTCTCAGCATATGCGAATTGAGCTTTCAGAAGGTCAACAGCGCTATGCTCGTCCAGATGCAAAGAGCTAGCTACCGGAAACTTTCGGGGATAATGACCCTCGATGCTATGGTGATCAGTGCTGCTTGGGGTTACACGAAAGGATATTTCATGGACAGTGCGACTTTACACAGCGGGTATCTTAGGTGTCAATCACAAGATGAATGATCTTGATGAAGGATTATAATTCTAGACAGCCATCATTATCTTCCACGAAGTAAAAATCAACGAACCACGGTCCCCAACCCTTTACAAGATATTCGTTGCTTCATTTCTTTCTTCTTTATCTAGAGCCCTTTATCAAGTGAAAATTGGACCTCGACGGTTACTGGGATGGAGAGATATCGAATTATCACCTCTTCACTGCCGTGATGGGGCCGGATCCAACAATCAACTCCATCTTGACATACTTGTAGTTAGATATCTTACTGGGCTGTCTCTGTTAATCGCTAGGGTAGGTTGCTGATTGTCCAGCTTGAGCCTACATCATTCCCCATTCAGTGATGTGACTGTAGGGAATGTCCTTGACTCTATCTTTGTCTGTGGGTTCCTTTCTTTGGTAAATTATGGTCAGACATCCTAATATGAGTGCTGGATACTCAGACTTTTATATAGATCTGTTTTACAACATTTCGTCAACGCACGTTCTTTGGATGTTGTTCTACAACTTAGGTCCTATTGACAAGTTGAAATACAAACTCCAGCAACGAGAATTCTCTCAAGGTGGCATGTTTATATACTCCAGGTCCTCTAGCCAATTTGACAAGAAGCGATCTTCAACCCCAAAAACATCTGGACCGGAGGAATTTCTTTTTTCAAATTTCTGCTATGAGCATATTCTTTGAGTACCGATTTTTGCTACCCGCCACCTATGCCCTTTTTTAAACCAGAAAATTGATCCAATGCGAAAAGAGGGAATGCTTGCGCTTGACGCTGGCTGTTTCTGAGCGCCAATCGTCAGTACTAATAATGGTATATGCGTATGTGTGTGTATATATGTGCGTGTCATTTCTGTCATTACATATCATGACGTCAGGTGCCCAACTTGCTTCTTCCCAAACCACAAATTAACGGAATAAAAAAACAACCTGAAGAGATGTCTCTCTTATCTCAATACCTGAGCAGATCTGCCCAAGTGTTTAAAGAGAGCACCAAACGTAGTAAGCAACCTCATCCGTGCTATCGGCTATTCCATGGCACAAAATAATAATCATAGACACTTCTTGCGTTCCTCATCAGTGGTCCTCATGAAAGGCGCCGATCTACCTTGTCGCGCACCACGAACGTTGTTCAAATTCAACTCGCAAGACGACATTGACCAATTTGCTACTGGCTGTGATGCTGATGTCGGTGGAACGTCAACAGTCCACCTAGAACGATACCAAAACGAAAAGGAGGATACGTCCGTGATAGGAGGGGGAGGAGGAGCACGAGGGGGTACAGGGGTATTCTGGGGTGACATGCGGTTAGGTGTCAAAGCAGGATTGGAAGGAAAAATCAGAGGTGGTTATGCCGGTTTTCGAAACAAGGTACGTTGTTTTTACCCCCTCTCTCTTACACACGCACACATACCAAACACGAAACGAAAAACCACTTGCTGACCGTTTATTGATTCATCTCTCTCTTTTCCTTAAATTTACACGGAGGGTCTCTAGAAGCGACCCACGCTCTTTGGAGAAATGACAGAAGACGTTTCCCAACACGAGTTCCTCACCCTTCGACTTCGACTCGGAGGCGATCCAGCCACGCACAATACCTACTTTTGCAATATACAGACGGACGGACCTTTTGAAACGGACCTTTGGCAACATCGATTGTTCTTTACGCGACGTGACGGTGGATGGGAGGATATTTACGTGGGTTTAAAATGCTTTTTCTACCTGTGCTCTGTTTTTCATCCCCTTCCCCTCTTATCAGATTCCCTTCACGAGTTTTGTGCGCACAAATTCGGGGGAGCTGTACGAAGACCAGATAGAGATAAACAAAGAAAGAGTCCGTAGTGTGGGGATCTCATTGTTGGGTGGTATGAGTGGCGTAGCTGGGAGGTACGAACTTGGGATAGACTCCATTGGTATCACCAACGAAGAGCATATCAAACCCATCGCACGTGGTAGGGAGTCGACTCAAATTTGATCTATAGCCTATCGATTGTCATCTTTCCAAGAGAATTCGGGAGTTGAAATGTAAGGTACCTTCAAGACTGTGGAGGACAAAGCGACGTGGAACTGCAGTGTGAAAAAAAATGGTAATAGCACTAATATACAGTCTAAAGTCTCTGAAAAGTTAACTGGTTAACTTTCCTCAACGGGCTTTAAGGAAAAGAAATGGATCATAATCCAAATAAAGCAAAGGTTCATGGAAGATGAGAGAGAAAAGGGGGAGGTTCACAATAGATATAAAAAACTGCATAGGATTTAGGTGAGAGCGACGCAGCAACGAACAGCCTAGGTGGTTACACAACCACTGCAGCATCCTGCACTTCCATCATCATCATGATCCTTTCCTCCGAAGCCCCCGGAGACACCTCCACCCCCAAGAGGTCGTCCTGTTTGTTGATCCTAGGGGAAAAAAGTCGAAACCATCAGTTTTAAATCGATTCTTGTGACAAAGAAGAACTTCTTTGCAAACCTTGTTGTATTTTCGGATTTCACGGACGAGGTTGGTGAAAGCTTCATCGACATTGATCCGTTGTTTAGCTGAAGTTTCAATAAATTTGCAGCCAAAGTGTCTGGCGAGATCGCGACCCTCTACAAAAAATAACCCTCTCAAATCTAACACTAATCAATTTGCTCTGCACGTACCATTCATGCCGACTTGACGTTCGTATTCCAAATCACATTTGTTCGCGACGACAATGACAGGGAACGTGTCTTGGTCCTTGACACGAAGGATCTGTTGATGGAACAAGCTGATTTCTTCAAACGAGTTACGTGAGGTGATGCTGTAGACAAGGAGGAAGCCTTCTCCTGTGCGCATATATTGTTCCCGCATGGCGCTATAAAAAAAAAAGAAATAAACACAAGGTCAATCATGATGAGCCCTGTCAATCATAAGCCCCTAAATCAATCATGATGGGGGAAAGTGAAAGGAGCATAGGTTGGCAACCTAGCCCCGTGAGACACCACAGCAACGACAACGACAACAATTCAGTGATACACGAGGCCGAAGGGGGATCAAACAAGATGGACCACGGGTGAGGCAGGGAGAGAGAACATGACATACCCATACTCTTCCTGACCAGCAGTATCGAGGACGTCGAGAAGAGCAACTTCATCATCAATAACGCATTGCTTTCGATACGAGTCTTTTTTGGAAAGAAGAACGTCAGTTCTGCGAGACGTGGAGACGCAAGTTCGTTTTTTTCGATTCACCTTCAATCGTCGGGTCGTATTCGTCGACAAAATGACTTTGGATGAACTGGATGGTCAATGCAGACTTTCCAACGCCTGGTATGGGTGTATATAGATGGTCAGAGCCACAAAATTATAGTCCGTTATAAGCGTTTACGAGCTCACCGCCACCACCAACGACAACAAGTTTGTATTCTCGTAGGAATGCAGCCTGTGCAGCCTGTAAAGGCATTAGATTTTTTCGAATATGCAAAGCAGCAGAAAATGGATGGGAGCAGTAAACACGAGGGATGAAAGGGGAGTAGGTCTCTGCAGGTATGGACAAGCGCGAGACTTACTCTGGAAGCAGCATTTGTGGTCATGTGAGGATAATGTATAATGCGAAGGAAAGAGACGTAAGGGAAGGGGCGGAGGACAAGAAGAAATATCAGATCAAGCGAACAAGGCCAAATACTCCCAAATTTGATGCCATCATTGCAGACAAGGAGTCAATTTTGCTAAGACAAGACAAAGTCCAGCATCACCTACTCAGTATAAACACATGTGACATGTTCAATAAATCCCAATATAATCATTACGTCCACAGTGTGATTAAGTACAGCTAACTAGACATGATATTTTTTTGACATAACATTACGATTATTTGCGCCCTTTCCTCTTCTTGCCCTCGGTGGTGCTAGCTTGACCATCGTTGAGTTCATCAGCGCTGGTTCCAGAAGCAGCATTGGCCTGTTTGGTCTTTTTGCCTTTGCGGAGATGATGCTCGGGGATCCACTCTTCCTGATATCCACCAGCACCAGTAGCGGTGACAGTACCGACGGGAGCACTGACCGCAGGAGTGAATTTCTTGGAACGCTTTTTTGGCTGAGGAGAAAAAGTGATGAAGGCAAAGTAAGAGAGACCGCCCAAGAGACCGGCAATAACCAAATAAGTCGACCACCTTGACCAATAGTCAACATTCCTGCGATCAGGACTGCTGGAAAACAAAACCACTGACATTTTCCAGTCTAACCAAGATATCTCAGGCTCTACGATAACAACGATTGAATCAAATGCAGTGACACGATACGTTTGATCCTGATGTCGAGGTGATTGATCAGTAAGAGTACTTGTATTCGACACCCACATACGAACCTCGAGCGAATGCTCTAGCCATAACTCCATACGAGCATCGCCAGCCTGATCGGATATGCTCAACGAATGATCAACTAGTCGGAGGAATAGGTAGTACCTTGAACCTGATACAGGGGTCAATGACCAATGATGGACAAGTATAGATATTTCAGAGTCGACGTACTCGCTGTAAAATACATATGGAAGATTGAGCTTCACACCCTCAAGAAGAGAGAGACCATAGTCCAATGTCGTAAGCTATCAAGTTGGAACGCCGAGACGGTGAATTATACATTCCGATCAGGTCTTATATTGAACTCGACGTACATTCTTGATCAAGGCATCAGTTTCCGGGTTATAAAGAGAGCCGCCGAGGCTGCGTAGTGTCACGTTCTTGTCGGATTTGTTCTCCAAGGTAATTGTCAGAGAGTTCTTTTCTCCATTTACAATATCTGCGTCATGGGTAGCCGGGAAGTCAGGACGTGAAGTGTCGGAGGATTCGTAAATACGCACAATTGAAGGGATTTGTCTCCGGAAAGGAAGCGATTGCTACTATCTCAGGCTCAGACACCAGCTGGGCTGAACAAAGATGTTAGTTTGAAGAGTAGAGCGATGAAGTTACTCATACCCGTAACAGCCACGACCGAAAAGACTGCAGGTAGAATATGGCTTAGACGCATGGAAGTAAAAAGCAAGTCGTTGCCACGTCCACATTTCCACGCACATGACCTAGCTCACATGATTATATTTATATTACAGTACTATCCTCCTTTCTTGCGCAAAAAATCTCGGGCGATATCCTCTGGATCCTGGCTGGTATCTGGTAGCCAGAATGCCTGTAGCAGTGACGACAGGTGAATTTTCTGCAACTGCAACGGTAGATAGGCGACGCACCAACTCAGCACCGGCAGTGACCATCATATTGAACCTTGGATTGAACCTAACACATCTTGAAGGGCCTGGGTGCCCGTCCAATGCGACCATGGGCTGTAATTTGAGGGGATGTGCGTTGAGATCCACAGATCCTGTTCGCTGGGGCAGTTTCTGGACGTCCCAGATCAGGATTCTCCCGTCCAAGCTGCCGCCAATCACGTATTTACTGTCAGGTGTCCACCCAACCTCCTCACCACTGCTTCCCTTGGACGGCTCGATACTGGGTGGCGACGTCATGCTTCTGCGTTCGAGACCAACATGCCCCTCCAATTTGACCAGTAGATGACCCTCAAACGCATCCACGATGTAGTGTGCATCTCCTGAGCAGCCGACGAGGAGATACTTGCCGTCTGAGGAAAAAGAAAGTGAGGTGATGAAGATGGGGCGCGGAGGGTAACTGATGAGTGCAAGGGTGGGGTCTTGAAGTGTGATGGTAAGGAAGGGCGCTTTGTCGAAATTGGCCTGATCATAGAGAAGAATGCGAGAGTAATAGTTAACGGCAACTGCAAAGACGAGACCGGAGGCGTCGTACGCGACAATGGGAGGAGCGGGGAGGGTCAGGAGACCGCGGCATAGCTGAGAACGCAGGTCCCACAACCTGACGGTCTTGTCCATGGATGCAGACATGAAGCCATCGTCAATGGGTGAGATGTCGAGTGAGATGACTCGGCCCTTGTGGCCTCTAAAGTAACATATGTATTTGTTGTCGTGTAGGGAGTGATAGCGAATGGAGTCGTCCTCTTTTGTTGAAGTGTGGATGATGGTGGTGTTCTTGTGGGTGAACCGGGGGAGGTCTACGCCATATTTTCTAGAGTAGAGTGTTTTTATGGGTCTAAGGAAATGAGTAAGGAGAGGGGGTGGGTCAGGCACATTTGAACTTGCTTGCCGGTTTTGCAGTTCCAGACACGGAAGGTCTCGTCCTCTGCAGCTGTTACGACTGTATCGCCTCTATCGTCGAAAGTGATGCCTGTGATGTGCCTTGGGAGATTGGTTGAGCGCTGCGGGAGAGGGGGGGTGGAAGGGGTGGGATTGTCTATGGCATTCTTGAAGATTTTTGCAGGTTTGTACCTGGACTAGGACAAGAGTCAAGTTTACTGAAGTGGTTGTGTGGATGAGAGCGCACCATGAGGTGGTTGTTGAGGGCGACGGAGGTGTGCATGGAGAATCGGAGTCTGAATGGCAAGGAATTTGCAAGGATAATTGTGAACAAATAAGAGAGCAAGTTGCAACGACGATGGGAGACGTCGACGAGACTGCAAAGCTGTGGAAGGTTAACAGAACAATCCACGAGCTCGTCCGAGATAGAGTCCGTCCTTCTCTCTCGCTAATTTCTACCCTCAACCTACTCTCTTCCAGGGCTTCTCAGTCTCAGACGAGGAAATCCATATGGATCTCCAACGCTTTCGCGATCTCTACGCCAACAACACTGGAACTCTCGAGTACGTCTTTGTCCTTAGGCTTCACCCCTTTCTTATTCCACTAGTCGCAACCAGCTCAGTTTCTACTCCACTTCACGAACCAATTCAGCAGATCAGATCTTTGTCTACTTCACAGACGAAAAAAGCGTAGGTGTAAAAACAATGCGCAAGTCAGCTCTTTTTCTCTGCGGCCCTCAATCTCCATGCTCATCCATCCCAGGCTTCTCGTCATTCTCGAAGACAAGTCCATCCAACGAGCCATCATAGTCTTTCCGGGAAATATGACCCCTTCAGCCCGCAAAGTGAGATAACCGACCTTCCTGATCCACCTCAAAAAACGCGAATCATGATTCTCTCCACAGGTTATAGTTGCCATGTCTGCTCAGTATCGACTAGAAGAGTTCTCCGAAGCCGATCTTCTCGTCAACATCGTTCATCATACTCTTGTACCTCGGCATGAGGTCCTAACACCAGACGAAAAGAAGGCTCTTCTTGAAAAATAGTCAGCCTTTCCCTATCATCACCCTCACCCCTTCCTTACATAGCTGCCCCCCTTCAGCCGCCTAAAAGAGACTCAACTACCGCGCATCCAATTAGCGGATCCAGTGGCGCGCTACTACGGTTTACGACGAGGCCAGGTCGTCAAAATTACAAGGCCAAGCGAAACGAGTGGTCGATACGCCAGCTATCGCATATGCTTCTGATCATCTCATTGTCTCCACTACCGTAAACTTTTTTTTCCTTCCTCTGTCATTCCTAGCCTTCAACCAAATTGCTTGTGTAATTAATCTAAACATGATTAGACCCAATGCCGTTCCTCGGATACCACTTTGCATTTAGACTCAAATTCCCAAGCTTCAAACTTTTCTCTCTCTCCAATGTTCAAGATTGGCCGAGGCATCCATGGCTAAACGTCCTTCGTCTCATTATCTCCAAACATGGATCTTCCCAACAATTCTCATGCTTGGTCAGTCCTTGCAAGGTCACATTTATCAGAACTGTCCTCTCGAGTCAGGGCCGGGATCACCCAGCCCCTGGGTTCATTGCACCTCATGAGAACCGGAAGAATCTACACCATTTCATCAAACCTCGCGATCATGGTCTCCTGCCTTGACTATTATATCTCGAAAGGGGTGTGAATGACCCTTACTCAATATGATCTACTTTGCCCCTCTTGAGGTATATACATGATGGTGATAGGGTCGATAGCTTCTCCCAGTTGACACATACGCCTTGTGCAAGCACCGTTTGATTCACTTCCGGTTCATCTAATTGTCCCCATCAGGACTGCGAGGGGCAATGACTATTTAGAATTCAGGACTCGATGACGGCAACATAAAGTCTATCAAAGAATGACCTCGTAAACAATTTTGTTCTTCGATCACCGGCAAGTCTCTCGTTCTCTCTCATCCCCGAAAGTTTATCCACTGTGTCTTTTGTGTGTATCACCTGCCAGTGGAACGCCAGTCAGACCTCACTTAGGGTGTAGATAACGCCGCCGGTTTATAGATAGAGTGGGAAAGAAAGAAAGACCTTTTTGTGTTATGATCTTTTTGAACCACGCAAAACCGGACCGGGTTCCTCGAGAGATGTTAAATGATACATTTGTTATTCGCAAGTCAGGTACGACAAAAAAAGTCTCTCAGCGTCCAGCTCTCAAAGGACTCGCGTGTATGTATATGTGTATGTGTATGTAACAACGTAAGAATCTTCACACTGCTGACTGGATTATTTGACGTTAAGCTGTGTGTGTGTCCGCGGCATTTGCGATTGCAACTTACATTCTCATCGCCTCCCTTCCCCGGTGCTGTCAAATCAGCGCTGGCTTGCCTCCACATTGGCCTGCGACTGTGTTCTTGTCTGGCTATCAAACTTAAGTTTTTCATTTCATGATTAAGGATCTGTTTCATCATCGTCGTAGTAGTCCTTGTACACCGGATCTCCTGAACATGAGCCCCATTAGAGGGTGGCGCTTGTAGCACCTCGGACAATTACAGCACTGCTCCTTTGTTTAAAGAGGAGATATCACAAGAAGCTATGTTGAACACCGGAGTTTTGAAATTTTGAGATGACGTTGAAACGATCATTAAATTGTTGATCACGGACACACAAAGACCGACTCTTGAAAAACAAACAAACAACGTCGGCTAGTGAATGACTGCGTATTGATTACATAGATCATGGTTCAGTCCGGAAATACTTTCAAACTTAACGTCTTGGAAATGTGGAGATGAGTTTTCAAACAAGGTACCGAGTATAACCAATGAAAGAAGTAGAGAAAGAAAATATGACTCCCCCAAAACTGCTTTTGAATTGAATGAGTACGTTTCTCCCTCCCCTCCCTAATTTGTTTTTGTAATTTCTTCTTCTCTTTAAAATGGATGAACGTCACCGAATTTCTCGCTACGGGTTCTCGTGTGCAAACGAGAATGGAACTCATCAAGGCAGTGTGGGAGTTTTTAAAGAAAGGATCTTTGGTTGTAGCCTCTGACTTAAGCGTTTTTTGACAGATGCAGATGGTCCTTTGCGGGCGAGTGTATGTGGGTTTCCACACACACAAAAAAAAGTAACACATTCCCCTTAGCATGACCGCGGAGTCGTTTACAAGAAAGTTCTGCCAGATTCAGTCGTCTATATCGAATAAACTATCGCACCGTACTGACTGCGCATATTATTTCACCAGCAAGAAGCTAAGTATGTAATTGCTTGATTGTGGTTAATTCCGATAACTCCCCCTAACACAGGATTTGACAATGTATATGAGGCCCTCGAGGCTCTCTTTTTTTCAAACGAAGATCAAGATAAAAAAAGAAAAATGTCACCTTCCCCATATGTGTTCATGTCAGTGATGAGAAGAATAAGAAGATCTGTTCGATATAGGTCTTCAACGGAACATAATGATTGGTACCGCCGACTACCCCGGGACGGATTGGACTGCATTATCACCGCCAACGTCGATTTTTTTAATTTGCTTCTGCTGCTTGCACGAATCACGTTCAAAATCAGTAAGTTTAGTTCTTTGAACCTCCCCACCCAATAGGGAAGGGAAGGGGGGAAGGAAGGGGGGCGCGTGTTCAATTGTTTACAGTATAGGATGATTAGATTTCGATCGACCTTCCCAATCTCGACCGACTTGGAACAAGTGGAGCCAAGCTCTAAAGGAAAGATCGAGATCCACTTTTTTTTGTGAAGCGCCAACACACACATACACCTTTTCTTTTTTTTTGTAGCAGCCTTGTTCCCTTATAGTGGACTCTCCGAACAAAATTAAAACCCCCCAGCGTCCCGAAAGCTCGGGGGTTTCACAAGTACACCGAAACACAATGAACGGAAAATCAAATGCCTTGGAATTTATCCGGACAATTGCAGTTCTGCGTCATTGCTGATGAGTGCCGCTTTTAGACGCGTTTCTACCAAGTGTTTTCTTGATTCCCACCGTGAACCCGCTGTGTGGTTCCCCAACTAACCAACCAACCCACCAACGGGCGTTCCCCCTCTCTTTCACGCATTCCCTTCAACTGCCGGTGCGACTCGCGATTTGAGATCCATCTCAGATTTTCCCTGAGTATTGACACGAGACTACCATTTTCAAGACCTTGGAAATGTATGGTTTGGGTAATCCGTTCATTTCGAACAGCATACACATCTCTAGATCTGCCACTTTGTTATCATCACGCTACAACTCATTCTCTTTTGCGCATCGAATCTGAGTGCCAGGTCCGCTTCCAATCATATCGGCATGGCTGTTGGAGTGACTTATTCGAGCGGTCTGGGGTCAAGATATAAAAACTCGGATCGCTCGCTTTGCTATCTCAGCAATCCATCCGCAGCTTTTTGCTTTTTTCGATATATCTCTCCCTCCCTCTCTGTGCTTGTCTCTCTACCTTTTCTTGACAACATGTCTCACCTCCAACAATTTCGTATTCCTGATCTTCATGCCGATGTTCCTCTCAAAGACTCCACCAACCCTCACTACAGAGCAGCAGCAGCAGAGTCTCGCGCTTGGATTAATTCCTTCCATATTTTCAAGAACCGAAAACGTGTGGATTTTATACAGGGTCTCAATGAGCTTTTGTGCTCTCATGTATACTGCTTTGCTGGATATGAGCAGTTCAGAACAACATGCGACTTTGTGAGTCTTGGCGCAAGCTGACTGTTGGATTGTACGATGGTGTTCTCATTATTATTTTGGTCACCCAACTTTAGGTCAATGTGTTGTTTGTTGTGGACGAGATCAGCGACGACCAGAATGGCAAGGATGCCAGCCATACTTGCCTCAGTTTCGTTGAAGCCATGAGGAACCCTGAGTCTGATGACGATTCCGTCGTTGCCAAGATTACAAGAGAGTGAGTTCATTTTTGATAGTTTCGCGCTATAGTTTGAATGGCACTAACGAAATGTATAGCTTTCGCGCACGTTTCGTTCAATTGGCAGGGCCTAATAATCTCCACCGCTTCATAAAGCTCTGTGGTGAATATACGCGTTGTGTGACCAGGGAAGCGGAGCTGAGAGAGGCAGGAGAGGTCCTCTCGATGCAAGAGTATATCCCACTTCGCCGGAACAACAGTGCCGTTCTGTTGTGCCTTGCTCTCAATGAATACATCCTCGGAATAGATCTTCCTCAGGATGTTTATGAGAACCCCGTCTTTATGAAGGCGTATTGGGCAGCATGCGACCATGTCTGCTGGGCTAACGTGAGCTTTTATACTCAAAAAACCAACCATGATGTTAACGTATACCCCCCTCCCTCAGGATGTCTATTCCTACAACATGGAACAGTCGAAAGGCCATACTGGGAATAACGTCGTCACCGTCTTGATGAACGACCGTCAAATCGGTCTTCAGGAGGCTTGCGATTACATCGGTGTCCACTGCCGGGAACTTATAAATTGTTATTTATCTGCACGAGATGAACTGCATGCGACTGTGGGTGGTGATGCTTCACTGTTCATTGAAGCGGCAGGCAGTTGGATCATTGGCAATCTAGAGTACGTTTTTAAAACACCAAGCTTAGAGGGAGTGTGGACTTCATACTTATTTCTTCCCTTCTTCCTTTTCTCTCTTTAGGTGGAGCTTTGAGTCTCCTCGCTACTTTGGCCATGAACACGACGACGTCAAGCGAACTTTGACGCTGACCCTAAGACCCAGCGAGGTGCCCGAGGAAGTGGAATCAGACTCGGATTATGAATGAGTTGATGGAGTTTACTTTGTGTGTGTTTTCAGCCGGGTCTTCGAGGTCGAGTATTAGTTATGATGTAGCATAGTGAATGGTTTCTTTCTCTTTCTCTCCTTCTCCTTCTCCTTCTCCCTCTCCCTCCCTCCCTCCCACCTCACCATTCCCAGTTTTAGTTTATCCATGGTCTACCCAGCTTTACCATCTCTCGTTGAGATTATGTAGTGATACTATTTAAACTACGTTTTTTTTACATACATAATTATGTTTGGGAACACGTGTTACTGTTCGTTATTTCTATTGAAAGACAATTATCTCCCATTGTACAAAAATATGACATTCTGATTTGGTTTTATTACCTCGTTAGGGTGGGGTGTGTGAGGCTTTTTTTTTAATTACGAACTAAAAAGTCTTGAGATATGAAATTATGTGTGTGTGGTCCTGACATGAATTGTGAAAGTACCAAGAGCATATTCTGACACATATGGATCGTGTAGGTCAATTCTGCCCGCGGAGGCTCAGATGCTGACAGGCTGACTAGTAGGAATAAGCATTAGTGCCGTTTCCCATTTTTCTGCTTGGAACACGAGAAGGTAAGGGGATCACGAAGGCTCCTCAATATGAGTTTATAAGATCCTTAGATCGGTAAAGGAAAGCAGTTAGATATAGACCACTGAATACACATTATACATTATCAACCAAGAGAGTGTGTCATACACTCCATATAGCTTTTTTCTGGCCAATTACGCCAAGGGTTCGTACACAGATTTCCACCAGACGTCCGCTCAAGTGGGTCATTATCAAGAAATAACCTTGCAATCCAGCCGTCATCAACAACCTTTTCAAGTCCCCCTCCCTCCCTCTCAGCATTGTGTGCCTGAGAATTCTACCCGAGAGATGGGGAAGGAGAGGAATTCAGCTATTTAGATGACAGGATCTCCTTGTCATCGGTCATTGACAGCTAGAGAGAGAGATCCGCGATGGGGTGGGCGATCCAAAAGCACCCATACACTCATACACACGAAGAGAGCTTTGAGATCATGGGCTCGAGTTTCGATCCCTTTCTCTAGTTGAGAATCTCAATTTCCAACTGTGTCTGTATGTGTGTATGTACGTGTAGCAAAACTTGCCACCTGCAGATGTTGTGTGTGTGAAAGAGAGATGCGTAGAAGCTTCCATCGGGTCACGGATCAGAACTCATTGAGACACCAAGTCGGCCATCGCGGCCAGCGTGTATAGTCGCATATCTGGGATACTCGATTAGGTTAGAGGACTTAGTGCCAAAGGTTCATAAGGAGGCTCGAGGATAGAATTAGGACGGCCCATGCCCTTTTCGAAAAAAAAAGGATCGAAGATCAGTTATCTTAGTCAAAAGTATGGGACGAGAGAATTTTAGTCCTGATTTTCTCCTGGTCATGCCTCAATAGATGAATAGTTCTATGATTGACAAGCACAAGTGGGTGGCACTAGGAGCCTCATTAAAATGACCCAGGTTACTTTTAGGGGGAAGAAAGGCAGGTGAAGAGCCCCAAGAGTATAAGCGATTCGACTCATGATGGAGATCGTTGCATTGGTCTGCATTCAGAAGGTCCAGGAATGTTATCCGCCTCTCCCTCTTGGTTTCAGAGCCATCATCAATGATACAAGCCAAGTTCAAATACAGCTGCAAAGCACCAGGTTTATTTCCAAATTTATACACTCAAGGCTATCATTTCAATACTATGAATATAGCATTGGAATACGGAAATATCGAGTACTTTTGTCATTGCAGGAAAATAAATACATACAAGATGCACATACAAGCAGACAGGACGGTAAACAAGCGGTGAGATATCGGAGAAAACGCGAGTCAACATTTGATACATGAGGGGAGAAATAGCTTTGACTGAGAGTTTTTACACATACAACCACTGCCCTTGACCATTAGCCCATTCTGCTAGCCCATCAATCGGTATGGCCTCGAAGGGTACCCGAAGTGTGTTTTCCCCTCCTGAGAAACTGATACTCAGATGTTCTTGACTTTCGGGCACAGGTGTTTCAGGTGGTGTGACTTGCTCAAATGTTGGAACGTCCTCGTACGTCCTTGAGCTGGATGGGACGACATCTCGATTGCGTTGCTCGGGATATGGTGACAGAATACCTAATCCACTACCTCCCACGGACGTGATGTAAGGTTCGAACTTCTCGCGGAACAAGTCATCCACGAGATCCTGGAGGTTTGCCGGTTCGAAATCTAAGGACCGGGGTGTCAGCAAAGGCTGATTCGTGAAAAATAAGGAATAGATACACACCATCCGGTAGAAGCGTGACAGCACAACCACCACCTCCGGCACCAGTAAGTTTAGTGCTCAGACCATAAGGTTCAGCCGTCCTCGAGCGGATGGCCTCCAGCGACGGATGTGACACACCGAGAGTCACCAGATGGCCGTGATTTTCGTTGATAAGTGCCTGGAAGAGTTTACATACACGATTGCGCCGAGGAGTAAGCAGCTTCGTTATGATGTGTAGTAGTAAGAGGACGTACCGATAGTTCCCGAAGCAGCGATTCACGAGGCATTTCTGGATCACTTAGTGCTCTCCTTGCCTCGTCACTGATACCCTGGATGGAGTTAAAGATGCCATTTACGAGTCCAGGTTCCTGGAAAGAATGTAACGCAACAAGCATTATTACTCCAATTCACCGGGACGCATGAATAGTGGTGAGAAGGTGACCCACCCTAGCTTTCTTCTGACCGATACCCGCGATTAGCTTTTGGGAGTCTCGGGGCACTTTGGAGTTCGTGAGTAAGAACTTAAGTGATTTGAATCTGCGCGAAGACCATCATGTCAAGCTCCCGCACTCGTAAACAGCAATGAAAGATCAGGCACTGACCCCTGGATTACCTCCATTCCGCTCTTTTTCGCAAATCCAGGCCGAGTGTATGCTAATGCACCACCAAATACAGCGACGCTATTATCAACGCCACTCGGGTTTCCGTGCAATATCTTCTCCGACATAAATGCCCAGTGATTGACGTCTTGGGCAAGTGCTAAAGGAAGAGCCCGCCGACCTTGGTGAGAGACGTCGATATAGCCAGTAGAGGGATCTGACGATGCTGGGGGTTTCGGAATGTTGATATGTCTGAGGAGGAGGAGGACTGCGGTTGCCGCACAAACAGAGAACGACGCAGAGGAGCCTAGACCTGCGCCTACGGGAAGGGTTGCGCGTGCACTGAAATTGAATGCAAGGCTATTTTTTTCGGTCAGCCGGTCCATGCACGGCAGAATGAGCAGGAAGAAGCGAAAGAATGTAGTCAAGAAAAGGGAGAGATTCCATTATCTTAGCCCCGCGGTATCAAGGAGATACAAATACTAGATGAACTCACCGTTCCTCGCTCTTACTGAGACTCATGTACAGGTAAAGGAATGCCAAACTGGCATAACGTGCATGTTTTTGCAGATCAGAGATTTGACTCAAAGGACCCTGGAGCAAGGCAGCTGTGAGTCGTTGATCAAGATCCGTTGGGTGTTTGCCAGCAGTGAATGGAGTAACAGCATCCCAGGGTAGGTCGTCAATATCCCATTCATAGTAAAAGTTGTCTATGTCGTGGAAGTGGACTGAAAGGCGATGGTCTTGACGAGGGCTTGTAAGCCCATAGCATCGGAGATCGAGTGAGGCTGCGATAGCAGTCTGGAATAAACAAGATTAGTCCAAACGAAATTGCTTGGCAAAAATGTTGGAGTTGGGCTGCCAGTGCTGAACTTTTTAAGTCCATGGCATGGGGTCCGAATGGGGAAAACAGAAACAGACACTCACAACACCATAGACGACAGCGTGCTCACCGAACAGAATGACTTTCCCAGGGGAACTAATGAGCCATTCCCGTTGATTGTGGCCAAGAATACCTTCGGTCGAGACTTGCTGAGTTGCTTGGGCAATAGGATCTATTTCCTCGGGTTTGACGACTCGTACATATCTATTCTGAACTTCATTGAATTCGATCGCTCCAGCACTAAGCAATGCACGTTCCAAATCTTCCAAGAGATCGTGAGGATCTTCTATCCCAACGCACAGCCGGATGAGGTCCTCCGGAAGCCCACGAGCAGCCCGTGTAGCCGCATCGATCGATGCGTGCCTGGTGATTACCACCATGCCATCAATGACAAGGTTTTATGAACCTGAGTGCAGGCAGTGAGCTACTCACGACATGACGCAAGGCATACTGATTAGGCTGTTGACGCAGCCAAAACTGACGCTGATTCCCCAAAGGCGTGTACCGGCAACAATATTTTCGCTGAGTGATTTACTCCCAGTTTCAAAGCTCAACACTGCACCATTTCCGTCTGCAATCCGTGAGTGAATTTCTCTTCCAGGGTGTCCATCAAGACCAGGATAATTGACATGAAACCCAAGGGAGTGTAGATATTTGGCAACGAGAGATGAAGTGATTTGTTGGCGATCCATGCGAAGTGCAAGCGTCTTGATGCCACGGAGGAGTAAGAAAGAATCGATAGGCGAGAGCCCATTTCCGACTGCATTGATTGTGAATGCAATTTGCTAGTTTTGACAATATCAGCAAGTGCTCACATCCCGACGTAACGAGATCACCTTCGCAATATCATCTCTATTGCAAGTTACGACACCAGCCATGAGGTCATGATGTCCGCTCAGATATTTCGTAGCGCTATCATACACAATATCTGCCCCGTGTTCCAATGGCCTTTGTAGGTATGGACTCATCATAGTATTGTCCACGACGACGATTGCATTAGGTGCCCGTTCCTTGACATCTTGACTAATAGCAGCGAGATCAACAACTCTAAGCAAAGGATTAGTTGGACTCTCCAGGAGGACCAAAGCAGTTTTTGTCGGGTGTATAAAAGGGTGAAGTGACACAGGATCAGTAGTATCGACATGATGAACCGTCACACCAACATGGGTTTTGATATATGCTAGCAAGCGGTTGGTGCCGCCATACAGGTCATCGCCAGCAATGACTTCATCCCCAGGCTTGAGTAGTCGCAAAATAACATCAAGAGCAGCCATTCCAGAAGATACAGCAAATGCATGAGTAGCGGAAGAGATTTTAGCGACATGATGCTCTAAGTAAATGACAAATTAAGACATGTCAGTTATCCACATCTAATCATATCAACTTCGACCAGCTATGCTCACCAAGATGACTCCTTGTTGGATTTCCGCTCCTGGTATAGTCATATTCTCCAGATACACCTTTGAAGGTAGCAGTCTGGTATATTGGTACGGAAGAACTCCCATACTGGTCTTTGATACTTGGATTTTCAACGGTAGCACATAGGGTGGAAAAGCGGTAAGGTTTTCGGGGATGGAGAGGCGACTCTGGCTCTGGAGTTGGCAAGTCGTAGTAGGCTGTTGAAAGTTTCCGTGGCTGGGACTTTACCGCCATCCTGAGCGGTGCAAGTTAGAGCTATCGAAGAGTGTAGATTGATGAATGTAGTGCAATGACTCAAAGATATCCTGGGAGAAATCGGTATGAGCAAATATGGCAAGGAGCGATGGCGTGCTCGTCCCATCAATCTTGTACAATGCCTCCAAGGCAAAGGAGACAACAACGTAAGACTACTGTATTGACTGCATCTCTGGTAACCTTCTCTGCAGTTTCTCGTCAGGTAAATGCAGCAAACCAAACCTTGACGCCAGAGGTCATAGCAAAACGGACCAAACGGCACTTGGATGAATTGGAGGTAATAGTTCGTCTTGTTGATTTTGGTGTGTATTGACATGCTATTGAGAGGTCCAACTATTCCGAAATCAATGTTGCATCCGTTTCTGACGATGAAGAAGCTGAAGGTGGAGTTAAACACGGACGGGCCAGGCAGACTATTTCTGACAAACGGACAAACCTCAAAATGCCTGGTAATTCACCTGCTGCATGCAGAAAAAAATCCACAATGAACGTTCGCACTGCTCTCCTGTACAAAAAGAATTTTAGCACTCTCATTGATGAATCCGTAGGTCAGATGCATGGAGTTCCAACGACCTAACCCTTACCACTCCAGGGTATTGCTTCTCTTCCCGCCAAAACTCCGAGTTACTTGACCGCAACAGCTCCTCCGTCACTCTATCCACCGCGTAAATTTTGTTCCGTCTGTAGTTATTGGGGCAGCTACAGGTGCAAGCGGTGCGCCATGCTTTATTGTGACCTGAATTGCGAAAAGATCCACCTGGAAACACGCTGTGAGAGGCGCGCTGTGTAGCGGCTTTTCCTTGCATATCCGAATCGCATTCGAAGTTGATTTCAGGATTCTCTTTCACTGATTTTCAAACATGGACTTCTGTCCAACTTCCCATGGTCCTCATAACATCCTTCTCTCTAGTATGGATACCTACACTATCCCTAATTTGACCAGGGTGCTTGGGTTGTTCTCTTCTACCTTCACACGCAATAAAACCAGTTGTCCGTGTATGAGCATTCTTGAGCAACATAACATTGCTTTTCTACCTCAATTTGAAGTCCCAATGCATTGACATTGTTGATATTTGTTCCTTTGTCTGGATGGATTGGGAGTCTGTAGTATCAACAAAAATATCAATTCCTAGGTCAAGGCCTCCCTCTCAAGTGTGGGTTTGATACTGCATCAGAATCACATCTAGTCACACGGCGGATATTTAGAAGTCAAGTTGCCGCTTGAATTGGGATGTCAAGTCACCTGACGGTTTAGTTGAAGCTAAGATAGTAGGTACAATTTACTGCCTTAAAAACTAGAGAACCTAGACAAACTTTGGGAAATGACTACAATTTTTTTAAAGTTGATGATAGTAACAGGGTGTCACAAGGGTTGTGACAAATTTGTCAAGATTGTATTTATACTTCAGCTTTTCTTAAACTTCTCAACTGTTCCTCCATTGCTTGTTTTCCTAGTGAGACTGGTCAAACTGAACTCAACACAACCCTGACTATGTGAGACATACCATTGGAACTATCTTGTCAGAAACTGATAGGCCATTGGTAAGAAGTTAGACAGAAATTTTGTTGATGAGCAAATGGTACCAATGAGTATAAGAGTTTCCCTAGTGTTGAGAGAGTTTGAGGAAGTTGAGCACATAATAACCAAGGTCATGATCCAAGAGTATTCAGATGAAACAGAGGAACAGTTCATCAAAGAGGAGTATGCTCCATCAACTAGGAGAGGAGTTTGCTTGAGTTAGTGATAAAAATCGGAAGGGGAAGTGTAAAAGGAAGTAAAATGTAATAGGCCCGGTGATGGCCAGGGATGGACAGGGGCGACTTCGATGCTTTTTAGTTGCTTTGTATTGGGTGTTTCCTCGTTGCGCTTGTACTTTCCCCTATACTCTATATCTTGGCTTTGAAGGGACCTTACATTGCTTCATGGCCAAGATGCCGTGGTTTTTCCTCCTTTCGATCATAGTTGCATTAGCTCGTACACTCGGCGTTCAGGCTGGATCCGGAAACTTTGTATCCATACCACTTGAGAAGGTGATTCACCAACCCCCTTCGTTCATTCCCTCAGCTGCGGTGAGTGAGACAATAGCTCTGAACCAAACCATGAACCTGAGTCGGAAATAACCACTATCCAGCTCCACCAGCAGCATATAAACCTAGGGATATGTAGGCTAGCACGCATGAAGGGAGAAACCAGTCCTTCCGATTCCGTCCTTTGGAATAAAATAATCGATCGATTGGTTGGTCTGTCCGAGAGTTCCGAATTCATGCATGAACTGGATCGCGCTGGTATAACCGTGGAGACTAAACCAGGAAGGAGGTTCAAAAATTCGGGGACCTTGCGACACCGGCACGTTCCCCGAGACAATCGAAAATACAATTCAATGTTCTTAAATAGCCTTGACCTGACCATTCAGTAAGTCTCTGTTCACCACCTCGTCCCTCAAATTTTGACCAGAAGCGATCAGGTCAAATGATAGCGGCTGTACGTATACCAACAGGCGTTCTGAGCGGGTTTTCTTGACCATGAACTTGATAGACATGGCCAAGTTGGCGATCGGCACACCTCCTCGGACCTTCTCCCTTTTGATGGATTCTGGCTCTGCAGACTTCTGGGTTGGTGGCGAGGGGTGCCAAGGCAAGGACGGAAACGGCTGTGTAGGATGACGTTCTACTCGAACATGTAATCAAAATTGACGATGTTTCTAGGGAAATCATACGTTCCTGGGCAATAGTACCAGCTCAACCTTCAAAGATCTCCATAAGGCCTGGTCTATCAACTATAACACCGGTACTGTCTCCGGAACACTTGTCCAAGATGACATTAAAGTGTCGAACCTACATCTCAAGGGTTTCAATTTTGGTGTTGCCCGCACCGAGAGCTCTGAGTTCACTGGGTAATTGTTTCCTTGTTGCTGCCCGTCAGACTCATAGATCCAAATTCAGTGACGAGATTCTATTTGACGGTCTGGCTGGTGTCGCCAAATCTGTAAGCCTGTTTCTCCCTGCTGAAATCCCCCTGACATGCGCTATTTTTTTAGATCGCTTCTAGACAGGAGACGGTTACCCTAGTCGAGGCTCTGAATCAAACTGGGGCGATCGAAAATGCCATTATATCGTTCAAAATTCCCCGGGCAGCGGACAACAAACATGACGGTGAAATGACTTTAGGAGGTATGGATCCCGCGCGATATGAGGCCGGGTCTACAGTTGCTGTCAAGAACATCAATAAACTTGGGTTTTGGGAAGTTTCCATCAGCCAAGTGATGATTGATGGTAATTCCACTGGATGGACCAATCGCACCGGTGTTTTAGATACAGGAACTGTGCGTACATTCTTATCAATCACTGATTCCTTTGTGATTGTTTGATATCTATAGGCCCTCTTAGTGGCACCTCAGAGGGTGAGTGGCCTATCAAATCATGATTATCTAGCTCTTGTGCTGAATGGAATTAGGATGTTGATACCATGCATTCTCAAGTCTCTGGGGCTAAGAAAATTGACGGAAGCTGGACTGTACCCTGCAAGACCAACGCATCTATCTCTCTTACTTTCGGCAGCATCAATTTTGCCATTGATCCTCGAGATCTAGCCTTCATCCCCCTGTATGATGATGAGCCCGATGGCGATTGTTGGTCTGGAATTAGTATTGGTACAGTTGGGCCGTTCAACCTGCCCACGACTTGGTTGGTATGTTGATATTGCCTTAAGCTGCCTGGGGCCTGTCACTGACATGCTGCTCGTCACTTCCAAGCTTGGCGATATGTTCTTGAAGAACGTTTATCATAGTCTGGATGAAGACAGAGATGAAATCACCTTTGCCAGACTCAAGTGATGGATTCAATTGATGTATGCTAGTATCTGCTTCTTGCTGCTTGCTCTATTTTTCTTGGGTATTTGAATGTTTGATTTATTCGCATAATTTAACTCAGCATTTCCTTTGTACCTCAACTGCCTTCAGGAGGCAGCAAGTGAACCGAACCTCGTTCGTTCGTTCCTGACATAATGAATTCTGGACCCATTCGGTTCGTTCCGGCGGCCACCCATTGTGGTCCCGAGTTCAAAACGACAGTGCGACAAGGACAGTTTGTCGTTCTCTTGTGCTGAAGTGTTGCAACCTGTATGATGTGTACGCAGTTGGAGATGTGATATCAATCCCCTGGCCTCATGTTTGCTTGCCCGCTGTAGAAAAAAAATTGACTACATCATCCCCAGTTTACGGCTCCAAACACGACTAAGTTGTATGTAAGATCACCATCCAAGCGACGTCCAAAAGCTCCACTCCATTAATAAGCTGGGTGAGGCGAAAGGGGATCAACTACGTGGAACGATGAGAGATTATTATTATTATCGGATGATTCAGTCAGGCCTTATGACTATCAGTTAATCCCGAATAGAAAAACAAACATGTCAAAATCGTTTCGAGTTGGACTCAAAGTCGATACGATCCCGACCCATGTCCATGTCTATTTATTGAGAAAACAGAATTGAAAAAAGAGGAAAACCACGACTGCGCGCAATCGCGTTGGACCTTGAGATGTTTTTTTTTTGACGATCCAAAAGCGTTGAAGGGTTTAACCTAAAGTGGAATTGGTCTTTTTTTATCTGACATACAATGTCAATTCACATCCCCCGAAAAAAGGAGGTTCAAATCTTATACCAAAAAGAAAAAAAATCCCGCTCGAACAGATGATGATCAAGACCGCCAAACTAGGCCACTCATGATTCTTTCCCGTTCCGTTGCTCGTTTGTCTTGTCTGCTGTTCCTTGAAAAACCCCTTGCCCTCCCTCTCTTCCTTACCCGGAAGCGAACAATAGAACATAGAAAAAACTAAACTAGACTTATCTATTCTGTCCGGTCAACGCAAACTAAACTAGTGAACAGACGCATAAACGACGAACAAACGGTCATTCTTTACATCCTTGAGAAAAAAAGTAACTGCCTACCCATATTCAATCACATTCATATTCAAACTCGGTCTCTCCCTTCCTTGACCAGGACAAAAGGGATTAAAAAAAGTTGTGAGAAAAGAGATATTTCCATCTGACAGCTATTGCCCTAAACAACAACAAAAAATTCAAAACAAGAATGAATGAGGTTGTTATACTACGGAGAATTGGTATGACTAAAAGAAAAAAAACAAGACAGAGCGGGGAAGAAAAGTGGTTGGTTTTTTCAGATCATACACATTTATAAGACAAGACAAAAAGATGGACTAGACATGGCAGTATAAAAGAGGGAGAGAAGAGAACGTGTACACAACTTTGCGTTATCTTTGAACGAAACAAAAAAGCCTTGTGAGCGTACGTGATTACTTACACAGAACCAACTAATAAAAACAACATACGATTCAGCAGCTATTCCTTCTGCGTGGTAATGGGGAGAGATCAGATGACGTCGGACAATGTTGCGGAAAACGTCGGTAGATAGACAGGGAAGCTTGGAGTTACACCGAGATAAACGAAGCGATGTTTTTGGGGTGTGAAAAAAAAGGAATGTGACCACGTGTCGATTGAGCCGAGTGGGGCAATGGATGAGAGGAAACGCACATGACAGCGATCGGACTATCATCATCGCTGAATTAGAAAGCAGCGAGGAGACATAGCAGGACATTGCAGGACATTGCAGATGGGAGAAGAAAACATACAAAAGATGAGTATGACGCGAAGAGTGACGAAGGTAGTAGCGTGGGCAATAAAAAAAAGATCGAAGGAGGAATGAATGAATGAAGCACTTGCTCCAAGAGCGAACCCAAAAAAACAGAAACCAAACCAAACCGATACATCAAATAGAAGAGACACGACCACAACAGAACTTCATATCTCCTGCGGAATCGTCAACGCAAAGTATGGATGATTCAAAGCCTCCCTAACGGTAATCCTCTGGGCTGGGTCAAAAGCCAGCAACCGCCTAACCAGGTCTAGAAACTGTCGATTGATGTTATCTATCGGGGGAACAACCTCCTCCAGAGGACGCGTATTCCTCACATCTCTCTTACTCTGTCTCGTCGCTTTCGGTTTAGGCCAACCTAGTTGCCCCTCTTTGCTGAAAAATTCAGGTTTGGACCGTTGACCCATGTGCGCAAATCGTTCAGGCATTCTGCCCATCACCATTTCCATCATGGCAAGATGTTCAAGGTTGTCATGAGTTTGGTAGAGTGCAACACCAGTGTAGAATTCGACAAGAATACACCCGAGGGAGTAGGCGTCGCAGGGGAATGACCAGCCAAGACCTGTTTCAATCTATGAATAGTTGACAAGCCATGATCGAGATGCGACGAACCTAGAATGATCTCGGGCGCACGATAGTGACGCGTTGATACGACGGTGGAATGGTATTCTGACTCAAATGTCGCAGAACCAAAGTCTATTAGCCGAATATCAGTGGAATGGAGGATACGCTTTAATTTGGGGACATTGCGCTACACACAACATATGAGCATTTGAGGAGATGGTGCTATGTGGGTACACTTGCCTTATGAGAGGACAAGACGTGAACAACTTTGTAATCATTATGCACTAGGAGGATATTTTCCGGTTTCAGATCGGTGTGGATAAGACGTAGGTCGTGAAGGACTGCGGATGTGATGTAGATCAATCAAAGTAGTTGACATCGCAAAGAGAGACGTACAAGCAACACTACCCAGAAGCTGTCTCGCAAAATCTTGGATGTGATGTCGGGGGAACGGAGCAAACTCGTTTTCTTTGAGAAAGTCGTACACACACATTCCCAAGAGCTCGGACACGAGGCATATGTGGTTTCGATGATCAAACCAATGCAGGAGGTGTATACATTTGCTAGCGGATGACAAATGAGCACTTGGGGTTAGATCGGGTGAGATTTTTTTTTACTTTCGATTCAGAGGATCGCGCTCTTTGAGTTTCTGGAGGACACGGATTTCTATCCGACTGGCATCACGATATTTGGGTATCGCTCGGATTATCTTGATAGCGACCCTTTGGTTGTTCTGTGTGTCGACGGCTTCAACCACCTTGCCAAAGGTGCCCTGACCAAGCAAGCGCACGGTGCGATCTAAATCAAACTAGTAAACCATCGATGAGTGATTAGGAGAAAAAAATACTAACAGCGACGATATATTAAGTCATCAGGAACGATAATATAGTGTCCCTCTTTGTCATCGCAAGATGAATTAGTTTTAGATGGCTGAAGCAAGGTAAGAAAGAGGAGAGGAGAAAGCCAATGGCAACAGGACAACTCACGTCGTCTTGTACAGCACCGTTTCTATGATCGACGGTGGGCTTGGTGGGAGCAGAAGCCTGCACATGGAGGGAGCTGCGCACAGGCTTCTTAGGGGGAGGCGCACGGACCCCCTCCTGGGGCTCGCGCTTACGTTTCTTCGGGATGGGGGGAGCGATGATGGAGGAAGAGCCAGAAGACAGAGCCTGTGCTTCTGCAGCAGCACGAGCACGTGTGCGTATGGGAGCAGAGAAGAGAGGGGGCTGATAAGAATTCGAACAGTTGGGATTGTGGGTTGTGGTTGGAGAGATTGTCTGCGGGGGCGGAGTATCCTCGATGACGATGACATCACGAAGACGACCGTCCTGGTCGAATTCCTTGACCTCTGAGAACTGGACTGAGTATCTGGTTGCGCGCTTGCGCTTGAGCATGCCAGTGGAGGCCGTGGGCTTGTTGCTGGAGCCGACTGCAGCCATGCTGGTAGAAACCTGGACCTGGCCGTTGACGGGGACATTGAGCGATTGACGAGGATACGGAGGGGCAGGCTGAGGAGGGAGAGTGGGATGGACTACAGCCGACATGGCCTGCAGCTTGGTGATGAAGGATGAGAGGAGAAGTGAGAGAATCGTGGTTGCTGGGCCAAATTCATCCTCGACTCTCCAGATGCCCTCCTGTGTGCCTCTGTTTGGCCGAGCAACCCAGTTTGCAAGGTCACATGTCTTCGAGCCAGGTCACATGCCGCCGAGCCAGGTCACATGTTCCAGCTGAGCCAGACGGCCAAGCACCGCCATACAACGTCTGCAGCAAACTACGGTCGTCGCTATGCCCGGCCTTGCCTTTCCGACTCTCACTCCAGACGATCCAGAGGCCGTTCTCTCCCCTGCAACAACCGCTGCCACAAACGACGACATCCCCATCGACCCCGCACTCAATGGCCCTCTAGTTCAGGTGCGCTCTTATTTTCTGCTCAGATCGGTGTGTCGGTGTCGATCCCTCGTGTAGGTGCTACAGCCAGAACCACAACAAGACTACCAGCCTGTGCAACAACAGCCCCAAAATGATTGGTCTCACTCCAGACTCCCAGAAGGGGATCCTTTCGCACCCCAGAACACGATTCCATTTTTGTCTACTATCATAGCCGAACAACCTCCACCACCACATTTGCTCAAAGGTCCGAGAAAAAAACGGCGCAGATGCAGTCACTGTAAAGGCACAGACACAAAGAACAAATTGGGTGAACCAGAGACCATGGCTACTTGTCATGAATGTGGTCGGAGCGGTACATGTCATTTCGCGCGTTTACAGAACAATTCACTAACTATGACCAGGCCATCCAAGTTGCATGCAGCTGTCCAAGATTGGCGACATGATTCTTTCATACCAGTGGAAATGTGTTGAATGCAAAAACTGTGAACTTTGTGGTGAAAAAGGCGATGATGTGAGTGGATTCGCCTCCCATCGTAACAAACTCCTCATCTGTGGATGCTCATAGTCAAGGATTCTCTTCTGCGATCGGTGTGATCGCGGTAAGCACATGACATTTTCTCTCAAAGTTGTGTTTTCAAGTTTTATCTCAGGGTGGCATTGTTACTGTATGATACCTCCGATCCACGAGTTACCAGAGGGCGAATGGTATTGTCCACTATGTACGGATGTGGTACAAGCAGAAATCATTGTTCCCGTCCCTCTTGAGATGGTGGTTGATGAAGACCCACAACAACGTGAGGGCTCGCCAATAGCTCTGACGCCCAGGTCGAAAGGCAGACCAAGGAAAAAGGTGTTGATTCTAGAGGAAGAGGAGGAGGAAGAGGAAGAAGTGGAGGTAGAGGTAAAGGTGCCGGTCGGAGACCCGGCCACCCTAACTCCTGGTCCTACCAGAGGGCGGCCACGTGGATCGGACAGGAAAAGAGCAGGAAAACAGCGCCCTCTTGAGGAAGAGGAAGAGGAAGAGATGGAGGTCACACCGAGGGGACCACCACAACCGAGGAAACGTAAGCGTGGGCGGAAATTAGCATCGAGTTCGCCAGGTGCCATTCCGCGAGTGCGACTGCGGCTGCCGATGACGACGAGACAAGGAAAGGAAAGGGACGAGCAGGAAGAGAGTGTCGGAATGTTTGATGGGATATTGGCAGAGGCGGACCGAGATACAAGCAGGACGACAGTGACAAATCTGGACAAGGAGATGTTTGAACGGAGTCGGGTTGAAGCAGAGAAGAAAGTGGCATTGGCAGCAGCTGGGACGAGCACGATGACGAATTGGGAAGGAGGATATAGACCAACGCGATTGTCGACAGTTCAGCTAATACAACACGAGGTGGAAACGATGTCACCTGGGTCCTGGACGAGTGGAGGACGAGCGACGGCTCGGAATGATCCAGAGACGCTTCGAATCAAGACGATACGGTTTGGACCGTATGACATCAAGACGTGGTATGACGCACCGTTTCCGGAGGAGTACGGGAGCATACCGGATGGACGGTTGTGGATTTGCGAATTTTGCTTGAAGTATATGAAGAGCCGGTTTCAAGGAACACGCCACCGGTTAAAGTGCAAAGTGAGGCATCCACCTGGAGACGAGATTTACCGAGACGGGGTAATTTCTATATTTGAGGTGGACGGACGGAAGAACAAGGTGAGTATAGTGTGCGTATGGAGACAGGAGGCTGAAAGGCAGGCAGATCTACTGTCAAAATCTGTGTCTGCTATCCAAGATGTTTCTGGACCACAAGTCGCTGTTTTACGACGTGGAGCCGTTTCTATTCTATGTGATGACAGAGGTGGACGAGAGAGGAGCGCGATTTGTGGGATACTTTAGCAAAGAAAAGCGAAGTGTGAAGGAATACAACCTGAGCTGTATCATGACACTTCCAGTGCGGCAGAGGCAGGGTTGGGGGAACCTGCTGATTGACTTTAGTGCGTGCTGACAGAGGTGGCAGGCTATTTGCTGACTGGGAGGCAGGCTACCTGTTGTCCAAGGTGGAGCAAAGGACTGGGACACCTGAAAAGCCACTATCGAGGCTGGGGGCCCTTGGGTACCAGAGTTACTGGCGATTGGCAATCATGCGATATCTAGCAGACGGGCCGGAGCAGCCGGAGCTAGAGGGTGAGTGGGAATCTGCACGTGGTGGCTTGTGTGCTGACGTGAGCGGACAGAGATCAGTGCAGGGACGGCGATGACGGTGGAGGATGTGAGCGCGACACTGAGTCAGCAGGGGATAGTGGTTGGGAAGGGGCGTCGGGTGCGGTTTGACCGGTCGGAGGCGCGGGAGTTCATGCGGCGATGGACAGACCGGGGGCAGGGGATGTTGCGGGCGGAGCAGCTGCAGTGGACGCCGTATGGACGTGGGAAAGAACCGGAAGGGCCGGGTGGCGTGGAGGGAGTTAGTCAGCAAGTTTGTATTTAGTTGGATACAGTTTGGGTTGGAGTGAATGTGAACCAGATGGACGGGCGTAGGTGTGTTGTTTGGTTTGCGTCGGCGGTGGCTGAGCTAACGCAGGATTGTAGTGAGACGATGGCGTACAGCCTGCTCCACGAACGACGAGACGATGCGGTGAGTGTTTGTCCGTTGTTTGGCCCCGGCTCACCTCGTTCCCCAGGCTCTCAACCACGCCCTTCTTGCTTACAGAACTCCCGACTACAGGCATCTCTCCACCTCGCCCCCCGGCCACTCTCCTCTCGCTCCCTTCGCTCCCCTCCCGTCCCCCAACAAGCGCAAGCTCCAGGACCCCCTGCACCCCCCGCTCAAGCGCCGCCGCGACCACGATGACAACGATTCCTACGACCTCGACCCCACTGCCCAGGGCGCAAAGCACTGGACTGATGATGAAAAGTCAAAGCTCTTTACCTGGCTCATGGGCCCCGCCAACGACGACCACTGGAATGCTCTCCGTGCAACAAAAAACTCCTGTCTTCGCGAGGTCTGTTTTCTTCTCTTCCCTTTTCTAAATCTGACTCGCCCCCCCAGTGCGCCGTCCACGTTTTTGGCAGTAAAAAGACCTACCAGGCCCTGAAAGGTTGCTATGAGCGCAATTTCAATCTCTTCAAGCAGATTTATGCTTTTGAGCAATCCAATCCATCCAACTCATCCCTTGCTCAACTCTCAGAGACCGACCGTCTCAGAGAATATGAGCGCCGCCTGGCCACTGCTCGCAAGCAAGGTTCTGACGTTGGTAACATCACCGCCCGCACCATCGAACACTGGCACCGCAGGGGCTGGTATGATTTGTTTTATCGCCGGTAATCTTTCCCTCTACTCTGCCCTAGTCCGTCTAATCTCCCTTTGGCTCAGATGGCACGGTGACCCAGCCACTACCCGACCGAGCCAGTCACGCAACACTAGCAGTAACAGCAACAACCAGGCTGGCCCACCCGATGATACCGATGCCGACGATCAGCAATCACAACAGCAGCAACAACCACAACCACAGCCACAACAACAGCAACAGCAACAACAACAGCAACAAGCACCTACAAATACCCCCAATACCACCACTGCAACCACCACTACCACTACTGTTGATTTCTCGGCGACAGATCCCACTATACATGGATTTACCCCTCAGTTGACTTATATCAGTCCCCAACAGACGTTGAGGGACAATCCTCTGGTACCTCCTTCACCTGCCACCGTTCCCACCGGCCCGTCTTCTATTCACTCTGCTTTGAACGGTGTAGGCATGACAAATAATGCTCCTTCCACTTCTCAGCGTGCTCCCCATTTGTTTGCAGGCACTCCTAATATGACTCACTCAAGTTCACTTGCGGGTTCGTCAGGCACCCACCATCAGGTCCCTGTCTCAACGTCGTCGCCAAATGGTATGGGCGCGGCAGTTTCTCATGCTCTTGCTACTTCCAATTCTTTGTCGTCTCTTCCATCGTCTTCATCCTCCTCTTCTGCATCGTCTGCTTCTTCTTCGACAACGGCGACGACAATGAGTTCGTCATCGTCCTCCAATGATTCTCCTGTAGTCAATATTTCCATCACTCAGAATATGCTTTCGGCGTACATGCAATTTCTTCAGGTACAAACGCAAACAGGCAAGATGAAACTAGAATATCTCAGAAGGAGAGAAGAAAGGGAAGAAAAGGAAATGTTTCAGAGAAGAGAGATGGAGAGGATCAAACTTGAGAGGGAAGCTGCAGAGTTTGAACATTCGAAACAGTCTGCTAATATCAAGCAAAAGGCAGATAGAGCTATTGTGAGTTACTTTTGTTTCCAGCTGGTTTGAAAAAAAAAGAGTTTGACTCTCTTTTGGGTCAGGAGTTGCTTACTAATTCAAATGTGGATAATTCGGTTAAACATGCTGCGAGCGAGTTTTTGAAGAGGTTGTTTACGACAGACTAAATACCATTCTGGTAATCGTATATATATATATCCCGTCTTTCTTTTTTTGTTGTTTGTAATCTGAATACCTCTGGCTATCATATATAAAATGTTTGTTCTTCTTCACGTCCTTGGCGATGATATCCTTTATATGGTCGTTCCGGGGTGTAATATACGTGTGGGTGGGTAAAATAAAGGGCGAGGCAACTCAAGACTTATGTGCTATACATGCGACGGTTGGTGTTCTCTCTTTAGATTTGAAAGCAATCATACCTTTCATCATGATCCCTATGAAGCGTGTTTTGACGGTGGTATCATGAGCCATTACAACAACAGCAACAAATGATAGAAGAGCAGAGTACACATTGGGGTAACACTTTCATATTGATGACGTCGATTAGAATAGCCCATTATTGGTCATATGACTCCTTGAATCCAAAAATTGCATGTGTGCGTGTTGTACGCGTGCATGTGTGATCATCAGATAGTATCGAGTGATTATCAAGGGGAAGAACTTTTTTCTGGAAAAAAAAGACCCATCTGTAGTTTCATCCAGAATAATCATGATCATCATAATTTCACTCGGCGCACGGAAAACTCAATAATAGCTGATTTGAACCATTTCAGTTTAACAAGCGGGATCACCTGTCCGATCGACAAATTCGAATCGTCCTTGGAATGCATGATCATAGTTCAAAATCTTCTCGGCGATTGACGTAAGGAACTGGCGATAAAGAAGATATAGACTGGCCCTCCAACACAAGGTTGTCGATACTTGTTTAGGCACTCATGATCAGATTCTGAAACGTGCATTTTATCCCTGAGCTCTGCAGGACTTCTTGGCGGGCCACGGAAAGCCTTTGGTTTCTCGTGTCCGAGGAAGGAGGATTTCATATGATGATGTGTTTGCTCTGCTTACTGCGTGATGAGCGACCCACGCAAAAATCATAAACATTGTCAATGCCCCATAAAATGAGTTCGTTCCTGATCGTCAGATTCACTCGTAGTATCATCACCACAAAAAAAACACCATGGCTTACGATGGTCAGGACATTTCTTAGACCAAATCCAGTCCACAATGAGAATGGTGAACCGATTCCCTTCAACATTCAATATGCTGTACAGTGAACGGTAGCAAAGCATCTCAAGCCAAGCGGATACCAAGACAAGGGCTACCAGTTTGAGAGGGCTTGGCGTCGAAGTGAGAACCGGACCTGATTTAGTGACTGTGAGCCAGCATGATCTATTTTCAAATGTCTACTCGATTCTCATTATCGCGTCAAAATCTGTCTAGCTCCCCCTTGGGTTGGGATGATTGCTGAGCCGCGCAGACTCTTTGAGAATTGAGAACACAGACATGGCATCTGTCAGTTTATTTAATCCCAGTCGCTAGAGAGAATGATACAGGCGTTATCGGTCTTTGACGCAGAATTCCCTGGGACTGACCTTGAGTTCGCAAGCACGGGTGCATCAGACGGCAGCAGCATACACATAAGCGATAATAATCATCGTAAAGAAACCAGGGTAATACAACGGCTGTAAGAATGATGGCACCAAGAATAGAGGAGGACAGTCGTCATGAATCTAATTGGAGGCTATTTAGACCAAGTACTGTCACGGGCTCAGCGGTGAACAAACCTCTCAATAGATTATCCATGCCGTCAACATCTGGACGTATTCCCAGTTCAGTATCCGGTTCAAACCATTACTCGATCCATCAGGTACCTCCAGCAAACCGGTTCATAGACAAAGTGTTAGAAGAGTAGGCTCCAAAGGGGTTTTCATACAGATCATCGACAAAATTAACATGGGTACTATGATGATTCTATGGCCAACCTGCGTATACTTCCCCCCTGTATTGTTTTTCTCTGTCTGCATTCGAGTTGGGACGTGCTGTTCATGGTTTTGAGCTGCATACTCGTTCCCGTGTACACGTACATTCATTTTCGCGATCGTCATAGCCCCCACACATAGCAGCCTTCGTGTCGAGACAGAAGATGAGGCAACGACACCATTATCTGCTGCTGCTACGTCCCCCGATCTGTGCTTATCAGGTTTCAATGCAAATTGAAAAGCTTGAAGCTCAACGAGATACAATCACTAACTCTATATCGAGGATTCGGGGTACTCAGAGCTGGTTGTATTACCGAAAGAAGCAACGTTTAAGAACGTTGGATATCTGGGCAGTGTCCGGTTCTCTCTATCGCTCTCGTTCGACTGGAGTTGCTTGTTTGTCTGTTTATCGCGGAATTATGTCATGTCATGGAGTGACATCGAGTTGTCTTGGAAACTCCATTTGCCAGAGCACTGCTTCGGATATTTACGTATATAAATGGGAATATAGTTACAGTTTTATTAAGTCTTTCTTGCTTCCTCTCATCTTCCCCTGCGCGCAATTCATTTTGCTGCGTCACTGTTTCTTCTTCGTGATCCCCGGAACCGAACTCACTCAAGAGACTTTGTGGGGTATGGGAAGGAAACGAAGCGCACATGTCGCAAGGATCCTGGTTCTGTCCAACAATGTGGCCTGAAGGACGTTTTGGAAAATAGCTTTGCCATCATAGACATCGAGTGCCGATAGGGGTCCCTAGAACTCTTGCATCAAAAATTTGAATGGCCGCATTGCTTTACTTGGCATGACAGGTGTTAAACTTTCTGTTTCTGAGCACAAGAAGCAGATATGCAGTGATCGAGTACTCTGATTTATCGAGTCGAATCCTACCTGCCTTTTCTTCGACTTCTGTAACATCTCTGTGAGGTGAGACAGCCAGGTCTGGCTTTAGGTATTTTTTGCTGCTCTCTGTCATGCTTCTCGAAAGTCCAAGACCGAAACAAAAACGGTAATATTCTGTGGGGTCTCCGATGTGATAGTTGGAAATGGAGTGAACACAACGAACACAACTCATGTACTTTGAGAGCAATAGCCAGCGGATCCCCCGAAGGATTCTTTCCCAGGCGCTTGTCGCACCTCTAGGCGAGAGCTTACAGAGGGGAGGTCTTCCCGCGACCAACGAGAAAAGCAATTGCAATAAACTTCCCCTATGGGATCTCCAAATCAATACTCGACATTTTGTAAACCTCTTCTGCCTTCTCCGGTCTTGTTTGTCACTGTCTCTTGCCTTGTTAAATGAGTCATTGTCGAATGAGAGGGTGTCCCATGTAAGGGAGGCGATTTCAATTCGCAAGGCATTCTCAGCTGGTGTCAATATCTTCGAGAAGTTCAGTTTCGAAGAAATCGCTGATGGCTTGGGCAGCATCGACTATGCAACTTACAGACACTGCTGACACCTATTCTAATTGGCCAGATGTAAATTGCATCAAGATACCAACTAACGAAGGATTCAGATCCAAAGCTAATGATGGCCTACAAAAATAGATATGAGCTCCTGAGAGACTCAAAGAGCCAGTGTACCTTCACGACGAGGGGACTGATGGGTCGCAGAGGACCAACCCCAACTCCGGTCCATTTCCCAGGATCACTTATGTTCCAGGCGAGACTTGGTTCTTTTTTCCCTGTCCTGGTTATCCATTCTCTGTCCATTTCGCTCTTCGTTCGTTGGATTGTCAGCTACCCTTGCCGCTGCACGACCATTCTGCATCCAATGGACATGTAGACTCGGTCCTAGGAAAGCCAGAATCTAGCCCAATGTCAAAAGGAGGGAAAATGAAGTAGTAGCCTCATGAATCAGTTTAGAGATGGGGTGGGAGGTGGCGGAGATGTAGAGCCCACTACCGTTTATTGAGATCTCGGATCTGAAAGGAGGAAAACTATTAAAATGACGCTCCGTGCTTCCATGACAAATGAAACCAATCTAGATAGGAAGTTCTTCGCCGAGGACTGGTATACATGGGATGCAACCGGGTCAACTTCCGTTTCGCAATGGAGCTGACCCAGCTAAACCTCATACATAAGCACCTTTTTTGGCGGCAACAAACCGAACTTTTGAGCCAAATTCGTGATCTGAGTTCTCTAGCTGCCTACTTATTTTAGATATGATAATAAAGGCAACTCTTTGTAAAAGAGTGAGCCAACAAAAATGACAAGATCTAGTAAATTGATCATGGTTTACCTCAGCGTTCAACTTTCTGTTCTCACGGAATTTCATACATATGCGTCCATGAAGTCGATAGTAGTCTTCGATTGTCCCGACTGGAAATCCATCTATTGTCCCGACTGGAAATCCATCTATTGTGAAGGTTCCATACATTTTGGCTTCATTCGCTGGTAGGTATGTAACGATGATACAAACGATGATACACTGGTCAAGTCGCACTGCCAAAAATTTGGTATCTTCTACAGATACTTGGGCCGATCTCGTCGTATTGAGCTTTGGTGTGGCAGGAAGTGTAGAAATCGGGCTGAAAGCATGACATTAGGAGATGACGGGAGATGGACTCAATGCAATTATTAAAATAACTGACTAGTGATGCGAGGAGAGATCCACCGAACCAGACAGCATACCTGGGACAATATCAGTTCGCAGAGAGACAGTAACGATGGGCCTATACCGTTGACGTTTGTGCGAAATAACCTCAACTTCTACGCCAGACGACTACGCATATACCTATTAGCTTCCGCGACGTTCTCCATCAAATATCCACAACCTACTTTCACAGAGCTACCGCTATTGAGAGCACTAATGTCAAGCCTGCGGTCAACAAGGTGCTTGAGATCTCGCTTTAATCTGTTTCCAAAGTTTTGGAACATGGTAGAACCACCAGAGAGCACAATGTTCTACCAGGAAGGATTGAGGAGTAGGTTCAATGTGGAACAGCTCAAGGCTAACCTTATACAGACCACGACGGACATCTATAGGTGAGCCTTGAATGACGTCGTCAACAATCTCGGGGAGAGGCGTCAAGAAATCTGATGAATAGATTTCTGGGTTGAAGAAGATTTCAGGGGCCAAGAAACGTTCATAACCGACATCGATCCCATACTTCTATAAGCCCACTCAGTAAAGTTTCAGCTCAGAAAGTAGATGCCATACCCTTCCTGTTACTGAATGCTCACCCTCGTACCTTTCAAAATACTTTAAGGGATCTTCATCGTACTTCCTGAATTCTCTCACAATATCCTGACAAACGTAGCTGTGATTCTCCTTTACCTTCCCTGCAACCTTCAGTTGATCCTCAGGTGGAACGTTGGTCATTTCACCGCGTTCTCTCATCAAATTCAACACGAATTGGGAGATATCTCGACCAGCGATAGGAATATGTTTGATCGCACTTCCAATGACGTAACCTTCAGCACAGGGTATAACATGCGTAACACCATCGCCAGAATCAATGACAGTTCCCGTGAGCGTACGATCTGTAACTTTGTTCGAGGTCCAGGACGCTGCAAGTGCAAGGACTGCTTGTACGGCAATATAAAGGCCTTGGATATTGAAGGATTCGAAAAATATCTCAGCTGTCTGTTCTCTGTTTTCTGGAGGATTGAGAGGAGGTTCGGTCTGTTCGTGGTGTAATTAGATTATGTACCCATCGATCAGTGTCTTGCCCACCAAAAGGAAATAATGATCTTCTGGTTCAGCCCTCAAATACTTGAAGATGGTCTGCTCCCAGTATCGTTCCATGTAATCCCAATTGTCAATCATTCCGTGCCGAATTGGATAGTGAACGCCGTAACCGGGCGTTTTCACGTTAGCAAGAGCTTCATCACCAATGAAGAAGTCGAGGTCTTCAACACCTCGTTTAGAAGCAAGATGCCCTGGTTTATTTGGAATGGCAGGTGCACGAGAAGATTGTGAAGGTGATCCGCGTGTAGAGATTGCGGTTGGAAAAACGCTGGATTACTTTGTTAGTTGTATCTTCAGAATCTGGCCAGTCCCCATACAATGAAGGGTCTGAATTACCAGCAAACCTATGCGACATTTAGAAGAAGATTTCCATTAGAAAACCTCCATTAGGAAGACGTACCCGATTTTTGAGTATCCTGTCCCGTTATCGCATATGATAGGAGCAAGGCGAGCCATAAAGGACCTGAAAGCCGCTCAGCTCGATCATTACAACCCTATGTTTGTCTAATGCTCTCGGTCCAAAGGTTCGCACAGCCACGGCCGCCATCGTATATATGATGAATATCAGACCTTGAGAGAAAGTGAGAGAGTATACATATTTGCTGGAGGTGTCAAGTTGTTCAAGATAGATCCTTATGCTATAAACGCCTTCACCTGGAAAGTTACCGGAAGATGGCATAGGAAATTTGGATAATTATAGACAACTGTTTCGACATGAGACTCAGTCTTCCCTGTTAAAAAATCGAGCATCACACCTAGATTTTATCTCCTGATGATAAGATAGTTCATCTCACTGTGGTAGATAGAGATAGATACAAGTGACTGAGACGAGACTCGTTGCGCATTTGCAACGAGTTTTCGCTCATCCTCCCCTTTTCTATGTATCTAAATTCAACATTTCCACCAGAGCAAATAGGTTGAATCATGATTAGCAGTTAGAACATACGGATATCATCTCGCTGACTGAGGAAGGTATAGATAATCAAAACCAAAGGTTAGAGTTCAGGGTCTCCACACTTGTTGTGTATCGAAGGAAAGTCTCGACATGCAAGTTGAGATGTGGATACAAATCATGATGTAGAAATCCTACTACAAAGACCAAAAACCGAGATATCAATGTTCTTGTTCGGAATTACAGCCAATCTTTCTCGCCTAGAAGATGTTCTGCATCAACTGACACGATCAATCACCGACAATCATGCTCGCTTTACTTACCTCGGATATCAGATCCTCGTCAATGTGGGGAAGCAACTCTGGGCTATCATCTGGCCATGGCACAACCTCCCACTTTGTCGGAGAATTCCCAATGCAAAGACAAATGTCCTCCGGCAGATATGCGCCGTACTCGGCATTGAACCGTCGTCGTACCTGATCCTCTTCTAATGGATGGCCTTATTGATATGAAAAACAAGATTAAATTTCCTCTCGCCTTCACTCATGGCCCTCAGCTGATCCATCATGCCTTTGACGATGTTTTCCGCTGCTTCCTTGTAATACTGTCGTCTCGTGATTTCTACTATCAACTTATTGAAAGCCGTTTGATAGGAGATGTATCGTTCATGTAGATCTCTGATTGTCAAGATTTGTTCATGAAGGGAATTCAGACCCTCTTCGCACTTGAGCTGTGAAGATATATTCGGCAACTAGAACATTTTGATAAAAGAAAGAATAGACGGACTTCGACTTCCTCTTGGTCATTAAGCATCTCTCCCATGATGTCACCCAATTCTTCGAGGTCGTCCAATACACCAATTAGGCGGACAAGATCACCTGTGAGTGATTCCTGCATAGAAAAAAGGGAGTCACTGAAAATATGTCAGGTGTCAGAATAATCAGAACAGCGAACACACTTGTGACTGTCAATTATGTGGCCACTCTGCTTTATTTCCGTCAGAATAGAAGGAAGTTCTTCAACATCTCGGTGCATTTCTGGGGTATGGTCAGTAACCAGAAATACTTTTCGGCTTCAAACAAAACATCGCACGCAAGAGATCCTCGTCATCGAAAGGTTCTCCGTCTTCTGTCTCCTTCAGGGCAGTATACATTTGCTCGTAGTGTGATACTAGGCTTTCAAGCAAACTTCCCATAGTGGCAGCCACAGCATCCTGTGCTAGTAGGGTATTGTGAATGCATAGAACCAACGATGTTTCTGGCGAAAGCTCGGGTAATGATGCACGGATAGCCTCAATTGCCAGAGTGAGAATCTCTGGATGGTCGTCTATCCGTCCAAGCAAATCCTACAACAGTTTCATCAACACTGAACCCTCCATACACTGATCAATCGCTAACATCAAGAGCAATTCGATTGCTTTCAATTGTCTCAAGGATGTCTTCAATGGCTTGGTCGTCAACGAAATCCCTCAAATTCTTCCAATGCTTCCTATCTAACCGATGTTTACTCCTGGACACCGGACGGACGGTTGTTCCGATGTGATCCCGAACTGTTGCTGAGGGTGATGGAGGGGACACAAGTTTGTTACTGGAGTGGTCGTTTGAGAGCCCTTCATTCAGTCGGTCCGAATGCTGGCTTCCGAATATGGATGAGCTGGACGTTTGGTGAAACTCTGGAGGTACATGTTGCGCCCCAAGCGCTTCCAAGATATTGTCTAACTCGCCTGTGTAACGCGAGCAGTCCGCATCCAACGCCTGTAGGGATCTGCATCAGGGGATGAACCAAGAAGAGGAAATAAATAACCCACTTGAACCTGTTTATGCAACTTGGTGCGCTTTTCCTCCAAGGTTCTACCTACGGAAGTGGCCAGCTGTAGACAATGTCAGCTTTTCCCCATGGAGAAATAGTGAAATGACACCTTGAGTTGCTCCGCGATACACTCAATTACCCAGCGAACTTTGGCATCCAGACCCAGGATATCGAACGCAGCTTTCGAGGATGTTCTAGAGCGCTCATGGGCGAGTGAGCACAACTCTTGGCCATGTTGGAGTGCCTTCTTAGACTGTAACACCAAAGAGACAAGGTGAGGCTGATCTTGGGTGGTTGTCAAAGAGGCCATTAGACTCGTTACTTGAGAGCTGTCTCGGCGATCAAACAGAAATTGCTCACACTCCCTCAATTGTTTCTGGTCAGTTATGACTACAATTTTTTGTCATCTCTCCTCAAGCTTCATAAGTTAGATTGATTTCCTTGCTTGATGCAGATTATTATAAAATCTATCACTGTGAATAGAAGTGATATGTATGAGGTTCTCTGGTACTCTGGTATCACACTAAATTCAACAAATTAATAACATTTTTGAGTGCTTGAAGTGTCTCTCAAAGAAATAATGGCTGTTGACATCTATAATCAACCTTGAGAGACACTTGGTGAACCATTCTAAGAGCCAGATGCCCAGCTCATCAACTGGATTCTGTTTGAGAATGCTTTTACAACTTGAGCTGGACAGCCATAATACAGTAGCTCAAAAAACTGTCCCAATGTTTTGCACTTTTGTAATGTTTGGTTTATAACACAACACTGAACATGGATCTAATTCCAAAAAATGAATCACTAATACTACTTCTAGAATGACACCTTAATCATAGCCTTTAAATAAGAACTTGGTTCACAATAAACAAAGTAGTCATTCATTGGGACAGTTTTTTGACCTATCCTTCAAATACCTATATCATTGTAATACTTGGTATGACCTTCTTTGGCCTTGATAACTGCTTGTGCCCTTTTTGTTATAAGCCACCTTGGCCATAATTGTAAGGGAACACCCTAGGGCTGTGCTTAGTGTTGATGGATCTATTCTTATCTAGAATCTAGATCTCTTAACATGTACCCACTTTTCTTCTTTGTCTGGCTTGTACTCAGTTGATGGCCTTTAACTACTTTAGGTTGTTTGGTATTGTTGTGTTAGTGCTTATGTAATTGCATACAGACCACTGGCTCCCACTAGGCATACAGGTCTGTGCTGCTTAGTCATCCATCAATCATGGGATAATTCTGGTTATTAGGCTAAATTCAATGCAAAACACATTGAATTCAAAAACAAATTTAACTCAAATAATACAACTATGGCCACAGCCTTCCCAGCTGACTACTTCTCTCCTGAGGGTTATTTTGAGTCACAAGAGACCCTATATATGTCAATAAATAGGCTAAATCAAGAGGTTATGCATTTACAACTCTGTTATCAATAGACAGTGAATGTCCTTAGTGATTACCCTAGGTGGATGTTCAAGAAGAACTCAATGGAGTTCTTCCTTGGATTGGACTACTACTTATACTATTTTACAGTGGCTGTGCTACTACTAGTCCACAATCACATGTTCTTCCAGAATGTTCTATGATCACTTGGCCTTGTCACGTAATTTGGTTATCTAAGTTCCCACACTATTTATACCTTGACCTCATTGTATGACTTGAGATTTTGGATTAAGTGTTTAAATGCATGGGAGACCGTTTCCTTCTTGGGGCTCTCATAAC
>Ga0153924_1000146_pt1 | contig 46731 bp, 44 predicted proteins | sample TSNJ008MetaG_FD_104709 | JGI IMG/M metagenome (GOLD analysis project Ga0153924, IMG submission 104709) | Attine ant fungus gardens microbial communities from New Jersey, USA - TSNJ008 MetaG | ecosystem: Host-associated > Fungi > Mycelium > Unclassified | place: USA: New Jersey, Wharton State...
AAGGCACTGCTCAAGGCCGCCGGCGCCGAGGGGTTCCGGACCTCGATCTACACGTCGAGCTACGAGTCGGTGTTCACCCCGATGGCGGTCGCCTACCGGGACGCCGTCGCCGACGCGGGCGTCCGCCTGACCGTGAAGAACGCCAGCTCCGACTCGTACTACACGCAGATCTGGATGCAGAAGCCGCTCATGGTGAGCTACTGGTTCACGGGCCGCCCGATCGACCAGCTGCTCAACCAGATCTTCCGCTCCGGCTCGTCCTACAACGAGAGCGCGTGGTCGAACGATCGGTTCGACCGGCTCCTCGACGACGCCCGTGCCGAGATGGACGACGCGAAGCGCCTGACGCTCTACCAGGACGCCCAGCGACTCGTCGTCGAGGACGGCGCGGACATGACCCCGATGTTCGGCGACCGCCTGGTCGGGCTGTCCCGCGACGTCGTGAACTACTCGGAGTACGGCTTCGAGTTCGACTACCTCCGGATCGGACTGCGCCGATGAACGTCCTCGTCCCCGTCCTCCGCCGACTCGGCATCGCCGTGCTCACGGTGGTGCTCGCCTCGCTGTTCGTGTTCCTCGCCGTGCAGGCGCTGCCCGGCGACGTCGCGCAGCAGCTCCTCGGGCAGAACGCCACACCCGACGCGGTCAAGCAGCTCCGGGAGTCGCTCGGCCTCGACCAGAACGTCTGGCTGCGCTACCTGCAGTGGCTCGCCGGTGCGGTGCACGGCGACTTCGGCACCTCGCTCGTGAGCGGCGAACCCGTCGCCCCGACGCTGTTCACGGCGTTCCGGAACAGCATGCTCATCGCGGTCCCAGCGATGGTGGTCGGCGTCACGCTGTCGCTCACACTCGGGGTCGTCGCCGGTGTCCGCCGCGGCCGTGCGTCCGACCGGGTGATCTCGATCGTCAGCCTCATCGTGATGAGCGTGCCCGAGTTCATGGTCGCGACCGTGCTCGTGCTGCTCTTCGCGATCGGGCTGCCGCTGTTCCCCGCCGTCGTCCTGCGCGGCAGCGACGCCACGGTCGGGGAACTGCTGCCGACGATCTGGCTGCCGATCATCGTGCTGACCCTGGCGATGGCCGCGTACATCGTCCGGACCGCCCGGTCGTCGACGATCGACGTGATGGCGTCCGAGTTCGTGACCACCGCGGAGCTCAAGGGTCTGACGATGCGCCGGGTGGTGTGGAAGCACGCGGTGCCGAGCGCCCTGCTGCCGACGCTCAACGTGGTCGCGCTCAACGTGGCCTGGCTGCTCGGTGGTGTGGTCGTCGTCGAGAACGTCTTCAACTACCCGGGGATGGGCAAGCTCATGCTCGAGTCCGTCTTCAACCGGGACCTGCCGACGATCGAGGCGATCGCGCTCCTCAGTGCCCTCATCTACGTCGTGTGCAACCTCGCGGCGGACCTCGTCGCCCTGGTCCTCGACCCGAAGCTGCGCACGCGGCAGCGCCGGACGCGCACCCGCACGCGCAGCACGCGCTCCGCCCGGAAGGCAGCAGCATGACCGCCATTGCACCGCGTTCCCGGAACGTCATCGGCGCAGCCGTCGCCCCGCTGCGCAGCTCGACCGCGCTGAGCATCGGCCTCGGCCTGATCGCGCTCCACCTCGTGCTCGCCGTCATCGCCCCGGTCATCGCCGGCCACGACCCCGTCGCGACCGACTCGTCGAACGTGCTCGCCGGTCCGGAGTGGACGCACTGGCTCGGCACGGACCAGTACGGCCGCGACATCCTGTCCCGCACGCTCAACGGCGGCCGGTACGCACTGCTCGTGACCTTCCTCGCGACGACCATCGCGGTCGCGGTCGGGACCGTCCTCGGCTGCGTCACGGCGTACGCGGACAACTGGTTCGACGAGGTCGTCATGCGGATCGTGGACGCGCTCCTCAGCGTGCCGTCGATCCTGGCGCTGCTCGTCGTCGTCACGGTGTTCGACGCCGGGCTCTGGGTGATCGTGCTCGCGGTCACGGTGGTCTACGCGCCGGCGGTCACCCGGGTGGTCCGTGGCGCCGCCAGGACCGTCATCACGCAGGACTACGTCACTGCCGCCCGGGCCCGCGGCGAGCGGTCGATGTCGATCGTGTTCCGGGAGATCCTGCCGAACGTCCTCGACGTCGTGCTCGTCGAGTACGCGATGCGGGCGTCGTGGATCGTGCTGCTCGTGGCGTCGCTGTCCTTCCTCGGCTTCGGCGCGAACCCGCCGACACCGGACTGGGGCCTGATGGTCCAGGAGAACCGGACCGCCCTCACGGTCGTCCCGCTCGGCACGCTCGCGCCGATCGTGGCGCTGGCGACCCTGGTGGTCGGTCTCAACCTCGCGGCCGACGGGCTGAGCAAGTCGCTCGGTGTCGACCGCGCGACGAAGGGAGTCAGCGCATGAGCGTCGTCCAGGTCGACCGCCTCGCGATCTCGTACGCCGCCGGCAAACGGTCGGTGCCGGTGGTCCGCGGCGTCTCGTTCGCCATCGAGGCGGGCCGCACCCTCGGCCTCGTCGGGGAGTCCGGCAGCGGCAAGTCCACCGTCGCCCGCACGCTGCTCGCGCACCTCCGCACCGGGTCGACCATCGAGCGCGGCACGGTGCACGTCGACGGCGAGGACGTGTTCGCCCTGTCGCCGTCCGGCCGCCGTGCGCTCCGCGGCGGCACGGCGAGCGTCGTCGCGCAGAACGCCGGGCAGGCCCTCACCCCGTCGATGCGCGTCGGCGAGCAGATCCGCGAGGCCCTCCGTGCCCACGGCGAGCCCGACGGCCCCGAGCGCGTGCTCGAGCTCGTCCGGCTCGTGCGGCTGCCGGCACCGGAGACGATCGTCCGCCGCTACCCGCACCAGCTCTCCGGCGGCCAGCAGCAGCGCGTCGCGATCGCGATGGCCGTGGCGGCCCGCCCGCGCGTGCTCGTCCTCGACGAACCCACCACCGCCCTCGACGTCGTGACGCAGGCGGCGGTCCTCGACCTCATCGCCGACCTCGGTCGCGAGCTCGGGATGGCCGTCCTCCTCGTCAGCCACGACCTCGGCGTCGTGTCCGCGATGGCGGACGAGATCGCGGTCATGCGGGACGGCGAGGTCGTCGAGCACGCCGCCACGGCGGCGCTCTTCGCCGCGCCGCAGCACGAGTACACGCGCGCTCTGCTGGCCGCGGTGCCGGACGGGCGACGGCCGGGAGGCTCGGATCACGTGCCCGAGGACGCGACCGTCCCCGGGACGGTCACCTCCAGATCGACCGGCACCGCGCCTCCCGAGCCGCTCGTCCGTCCCGTGGTGACCGCCGACGACCTGGTGATCCGGTACGGACGCGGCCTGCCGGCCGCCGTCGACGGCGTCTCCTTCACGATCACACCGCGCGAGACGCTCGCCGTGGTGGGGGAGTCCGGCAGCGGGAAGTCGACGCTCGCGACGGCCCTGGCCGGCCTGGTGCCGGCCGAGTCGGGCACGTTCTCGTTCGACGACGGCACGGTGAGCGGCGACCTGCGCGAGCCGATCGCCGGGCGGTCCCCGGAGCTCCGTCGTGCGGTGCAGCTCGTGTTCCAGAACGCCGACACCTCACTGAACCCGCGTCGGACCGTCGGCGCGGCGATCGCCCGGCCGCTCAAGCTGTTCACCGGTTCCTCGTCGCGGGAGCGGGTCGGCGAACTGCTCACCCAGGTCGGCCTCGGGCCGGAGTTCGCCGACCGGCTGCCGGCGCAGCTGTCCGGCGGGCAGCGGCAGCGGGTCGGGATCGCCCGCGCGTTGGCCGCCGAGCCGCGACTGGTCATCGCCGACGAGATCACCACCGCGCTCGACGTGCAGGTGCAGGCGGGCATCCTCGCGCTGCTCGCCGACCTGCAGCGGTCGCGGGGTCTCAGCTGCCTGTTCATCAGCCACGACCTCGCCGTCGTGCGCGGCGTGGCGGACCGCGTCGCCGTGATGACCGGCGGCCGGATCGTCGAGATCGGCCCGACCGAGCGGGTGTTCGGCGGCCCGAACCACCCGTACACGACCACGTTGCTCGCGGCGACGCTCGAACCGGGCAGCACCGAGCTGCCCGACGTCGGCGACGGGGTCCCGCGCTGGCGGCACGCCGACGGTTGGACCGACCGCGGCGACGGACACCTGACCCGGAACTGGGAGGACGCATGACCGGCTTCACCGCGCTCGGGGAGGACCCGGTGCTCCCCGACGGTGTGACCGTCCGCGACGAGTGGATCCCGATGCCGGACGGCGTCCGGCTGCACACCCGGATCTGGTCGCCGACGGCACCCGACGGGCCCGTGCCGGTCCTGCTCGAGTACCTGCCCTACCGGCTCGACGACTGGACCGCGCCCCGCGACTCCGAGCGCCACCCCTGGTACGCCGCGCACGGGTACGCCTCGGTGCGGGTGGACATCCGCGGGACCGGGTCGTCCGACGGCTTCTTCGACGACGAGTACAGCGAGCAGGAACTCCGTGACGGCGAGGCCGTGATCGCCTGGCTCGCCGACCAGGAGTGGTCGACGGGCGCCGTCGGCATGTTCGGCATCTCGTGGGGCGGCTTCAACGCGCTGCAGCTCGCCGCCCGGGCGCCCGCCGCGCTCAAGGCGATCGTGACGGTGTGCTCGACGGACGACCGGTACGACAACGACGTGCACTACGTCGGCGGTGCGGTGCTCGGCATCGACATGGCGGCGTGGGGCGCGACGATGTTCGCGTTCAACTCGCGGCCACCGCGGCCCGAGGTCGTCGGCACGGACTGGGTCGCGCGGTGGCGCGAGCGTCTGGAGTCGAACCGCCCGATGACGCCGGTGTGGCTCGCGCACCAGGAGCGCGACGACTACTGGCGGCACGGGAGCGCCGCCGAGGACTACGGGAACATCGGCGCCGCGGTCCTCGCCGTCGGTGGCTGGGCCGACCCGTACCGCGACGCCGTGCTCCGGCTCGTGGCGAACGTCGACGCGCCGGTCAAGGGCATCGTCGGCCCGTGGTCGCACCAGTACCCCGACCGCGGGCTCGCACCCGGCCCCTCGATCGGCTTCCTGCAGGAGACCCTCCGCTGGTGGGACCGCTGGCTGCGCGGGGTCGACACCGGCGTCGAGCGGGAACCAGCGCTCCGGGCGTGGATCAACGAGGGCGAGCCTCCAGCGACGTACTACGAGTCCCGTCGGGGTCGCTGGGTCGGCGCCGAGGCCTGGCCGTCGTCCGCCACCACGTCCCGCACGGTTCCGCTTGCCCAGCTCCGCGGTGGCGCGGACGGTGCGGTCGTCGTCCGGTCGCCGCAGCACACGGGTGTCGATGCCGGCCGGTTCTTCCCGTTCGGCAACGCCACCGACCTGCCGCCGGACCAGCGCGCCGAGGACGGCCGCTCGGTCTGCTTCGACCTGCCGCTCGACGAGCCCGTCGACGTGTTCGGCAACGTCCTCGTGCACCTCGCCGTGACGAGCGACCGGCCCCGGGCCACCGTGACCGTGCGCCTGTGCGACGTGGCTCCGGACGGCTCGTCGACCCTCGTCACCAGGGGCGTGCTGAACGCCGCGAAGCGGGACGGGATGGACCGGAACGACCCGCTCGAACCCGGCGTCCCGGCGTCGCTGGCCGTGCGGCTCGTGTCGACCGGGCACCGGTTCGCCGCCGGACACCGACTCCGGATCGCCGTGTCGACGACGTACTGGCCGTGGGTCTGGCCGCACGGCGACGCGCCGACCGTGACGATCGACCCGGCCGGCTCGCACGTCGAGCTCCCGGTGTGGACGCGGAGCACCGACGACGGCGTGCGGTTCGAGCAGCCGGAACGCTCCGAACCGCTCGCGATCGAACGGGTCGCGCCGACCGAGGTGCTGCCGCAGCGCACCGTCACGCACGACGTCGAGACGGGGGAGTGGACGCTCGACGTCGACCCCGGGTACGGCGGCGGACGGGTGTACCCGGACGGCCTCGTGTTCAGCGAGGACGCCCGCGAGACCTACCGCATCCGCTCGGACGACCCGGGGTCCGCCGTGGCCACGTCGCGCTGGGCGATCGGGCTGGCGAAGCCCGAGTGGGCAGCACGGCTCGAGACGTCGTCCGAGGTCACCGCCGACGCCGACGCCTTCCACGTCCGGAACACCGTCCGCGCCTGGGCCCGGGACGGTGGGGCCGACGTCCCCGAGGTGCTCGTCGCCGAGCACACCTTCGCCGACGACGTCCCGAGGACCTCGGCGTGAGCAGCACGGGGCCGGCCAGGGTCCGGCAGCGTCCCGAGGTCCGCCGCGCGATGATCGTCGAGGCAGCGCGGGCCGTCATCGTCAGGAACGGCGTCGGCGCGACCGGGCTGCGGGACATCGCGGCGGAGGCCGGGGTCTCCGTCGGCACCGTGACGTACCACTTCGGCAGCGTCGCGGAGATCCTCAACGAGGTCGTCGTGCTCGAGACCGAGCGCTTCTACGGGGCGATCGTCGCCGCGGTCGACGCCGAGCCCGACCCGGTGGCGGGCCTCCGGATGCTCGTCGAGCCGCTGTTCGGCGACACCGAGCAGGTCCGGCAGCACTGGCGGATCTGGTCGGACTACTGGACCGCGGTCGTGCGGCGGCCCGAGGTCGCGGCCGAGTACGCCGAGCGCATCCGCGTGTGGGAGGCCTGCCTGGTCCGGGTGGTCCGCCGCGGCACCGAGTCCGGGGTGTTCGTGCCGGCGGAGGCACCCGAGGTCGTCGCGCTCAAGCTCGCGGCGTACAGCGACGGGGTCGCGACGCAGATCGCCCAGGGTGTCCCGGACCTGACGAACGCGGTGGCGCTCCGGTGGATGTGGACGTTCCTGTCGCACGAACTCGGGGTGTCCGCTGCGGGTATCGGTGGAAGCGGCTCTGGGCCCTTGTGATGAGGTAAGGCTTGCCTTACCGTTGGGGCATGGCACGGACCCGGCGACAGCCCAGCGAACGCATCCTCATCGCCGGCGGCGTCGACGACCTCCCCGAGATGACCCGCATGCTCGAGGACCTGCCCGAGAACGCCTACGGCCAGGTCTTCGTCGAGGCAGCCCTCGCCGAGCAGGTCCGCACGTTGCCGGCACCCCCGCGCGTGACGGTGACGTGGCTGCTCCGGAGCGCCCGTACCTCGGCGGTGGCACCCCTCGTCTTCGCCGACCACGGCGAGGCCCTCGCGCACGCCGTGACCGGGTGGGCCGCCGAGTGGTGCGTCGCCGACTGCGAGCCGCGCACGAGCGTCTGGATCGGATGCGCGGACAGCCCCTGGGTCGAGCGCGCGCGGTCGGTCGTGCAGATCGAACTCGCCGACGCGGGGTTCGACACGCTCGTCGGCTGACAGGTTAGGTCAGCCTCCGCTTCCTTGCGGCATACAAAAGAAGCGGGCACTGTTGTCACCATCGGTTGCACGCCACTGGACAGGACAGGCCCAGCGGCCCGGTGTAGCCACGAGGCAGGAGGAAACGACATGACCAACACCACCAGCACCACGCCCACCACGTCCCCGTTCTCGACGACGCCGGAGCTCGCCGCTGGGGTGGCGCAGTTCCTCGCCCCCGTCGTGATCGACCTCGAGGCGCTCGTCGTCAACGGCAAGCAGGCGCACTGGCACATCCGTGGCCGCAACTTCGTCGGCGTGCACGAGCTCCTCGACACCATCGTCGAGCACGCCCAGGAGTGGGCCGACCTCGCCGCGGAGCGCATCGTCGCCCTCGGCCTGCCGGTCGATTCCCGCATCGCCACCGTCGCCGCGAACACCACGATCCCGCCGCTGTCCGAGGGCTTCCAGAACTCCGACGTGACCATCACCGAGGTCATCGCCGAGATCGACGCCGCACTGCTCCAGGTCCGCCGCGCCGTCGAGGGGCTCGACGAGGTCGACCTCAACAGCCAGGACGTCGTCATCGAGATCGAGCGCGGCCTCACCAAGGACCGCTGGTTCCTGCAGGCGCACCTGGCCGCGTAGACGCGACCGAGAACCGGACGGGAGGCGCGGTGCCAGCTGGCACCGCGCCTCCCGTCCGTCTGCGGTCCCGTCCGTCTGCATGTCGTGTGTGCGCAAGTTGCGACACCGCGCCGGTCGATCGACGCGTGCACTGTCGCACGATGCGCCCGTACGTGGTGCGTGCGCATGGTCCGACACGGCACCGATCGATCGACGCGCGCGATGTCGGATGATGCCCGCGCACGGATCGCGCGGGCAGCCGTTCACGCGACGGACCACGCACGTTCACCCGCCTGTACCCACGCACAGCCATCCTCGGATGGCACCCGTTCGGGGCACAGACGAGGGGAACACGCAATGCAGCACACTCCGCAGCGCCGCCGTCGCGCGGCGCTCGCACTCGGCGCCGCGCTCATCGCCGGCGCGGTCGCACTGCCCGGCACCGCCGAGGCCGTCGGGCAGCTCGCACTGAGCCAGCACGGGGGCGCCCAGCGACACCGGGGCGACCAGACGCGCTCGATCCAGCAGGAGATCAAGCGGGCCGGCGCGAAGAACGTCATCCTGCTCATCGGCGACGGGATGGGCGACTCCGAGATCACCATCGCGCGGAACTACCAGTACGGCGCGGCCGGTCGGCTCCCGGGCCTGGACGCGCTGCCGCTCACCGGCTCGTACACGACGTACTCCCTGTACAAGGACGGCGCCGACAAGGGCAAGCCCGACTACGTCACCGACTCCGCGGCGTCCGGCAGCGCCTGGGCCACCGGGACGAAGACCTACGACGGCGCGATCTCGGTCGACGTCGACGGGAAGCAGCAGAAGACGCTCCTCGAGCTCGCGAAGGCGAACGGCCTCCGCACCGGCGACGTCTCCACCGCCGAGATCCAGGACGCCACCCCGGCGGTCCAGGTCGCCCACGTCGGCGCGCGCTCCTGCTACGGGCCGGACACCGCCTCGTGCGGCACCGACGCCCTGCAGAACGGCGGACTCGGCTCGATCAGCGAGCAGCTGCTGAACGCCCGCCCGGACCTCACCCTCGGTGGCGGCTCGGCGAGCTTCCAGCAGACCGCGAAGGCCGGGCAGTGGCAGGGCTCGACGCTGTTCGCCCAGGCCGCGGAGCGCGGCTACCAGGTCGTCTCGGACGCCGACGGCCTCGCCGCCGTCCGTCGGGCCGACCAGACGAAGCCCCTGCTCGGGCTGTTCACCCCGGGCAACTTCCCGACCCGGTACGCCCCCACCACGGCGACCGTCGGTGGAGCGGACCAGGCACCGGTGCAGTGCACGCCGAACCCGGCACGCCTGTCGACCGGGCTCTCGCTGCAGTCGCTCACGAACAAGTCGATCGACCTGCTGAACCGTGATCGCGCGAAGACCGGCAAGGGCTTCTTCCTGCAGGTCGAGGGCGCGAGCATCGACAAGCAGGACCACGCCGCCGACGCCTGCGGCCAGATCGGCGAGACGATCGACTTCGACGAGGCCGTGCAGTCCGCGCTGGCCTTCGCCAAGAAGGACGGCAACACGCTCGTCATCGCGACCGCCGACCACGCGCACTCGAGCCAGATCGTCGACAGCACGCCGCCGACCTCGCTCTCCACGGCGCTCCGCACGGCCGACGGCACCACGATGAAGGTCTCGTACGGCACGGCCGGCGCGGGCAGCTCGCAGCAGCACACCGGCACGCAGGTGCGCATCGCGGCGTACGGCCCCGGTGCCGCGAACGTCGTCGGGCTCTCCGACCAGACGGACACCTTCTTCACGATCCGCGACGGGCTGCGGCTGCAGGACGACCTCGCGGCGCTGTCCCGCGGCGCGCGCATCGACCTGTCGGTCGGGTCGCCGCGTCCGAACCAGCGCGTGACGCTCACGGGGTCCCGGTTCGCCGGTGACCGTCAGGTGCGGGTCGCGGTCGGTTCGACGGACCTCGGCACGGTCGACGTGATCGACGGCACGGCGACGGTGGCGTGGAAGGCGACGACGGGGAAGTCGACGATCACCTTCACGGGTGTGCAGTCCGGCAAGCAGGCGTCGAAGCAGGTCCGCGTCCGCTAGCCCGCCCGGCCTGGTGACGTCGGCGCCTCAGGGTGCCGGGGTCACCAGGCCGGTCTCGTAGGCCAGGACCACGGCGTGCACGCGGTCCCGGAGCTGCAGCTTCGCGAGGATCCGGCCGACGTGGGTCTTCACGGTCTGCTCGGCGATGAACAGGTCGGCTGCGATCTCACCGTTCGACCGGCCCCGTGCGACGAGCAGGAACACGTCCCGCTCCCGGTCGGTCAGCACGTCGAGGACCTCGGTCCGCGGTGCAGCCGGTGGCGGTCCCGCGACGAACGCCTCGACGAGGTGCCGGGTCACCCGCGGGGCGAGGAGCGAGTCGCCCTCGGCGACCGTCCGGACCGCCTGCACGAGTTCGTCGGCGCTGGCGTCCTTGAGCAGGAAGCCGCTCGCCCCGGCACGCAGGGCGTCGAACACGTAGTCGTCGATGTCGAACGTCGTGAGCATCACCACGCGGACGGGCCGGTCCGCAGGTGCCGCGGTGATCCGCCGGGTCGCCTCGATCCCGTCGAGCTCGGGCATGCGGACGTCCATGAGGATCACGTCGGGCTGCAGACGGAGCGCCTCGACGACCGCGTCGGCACCGTTCACGGCCTCGCCCACGACCTCGACGTCGTCCTGGGCCTGGAGGATCGCCCGCAGTCCCATGCGGAACATCTGCTGGTCGTCCACCACCATCACACGCGTCATCGGCTTCCTCCGTCGGCCGCCGGACCACGGACGGGCCGTGTCGGACGGGTGGGCAGGCCGACCGCGACGCGGAAGCCGCCGTCCGGGGTCGGCCCGTGGTCGATCGTGCCGCCGAGCGCAGCGACCCGCTCCCGCATGCCCGCGAGACCGAACCCCCCGTCGTCCGGGGGAGCGGCAGGGACGGTGCCAGCGGGTGGTGCGGCGTTGGCGACCTCGACCGCCAGGGCCGAGCCGTGCCTCCCGACCGTCACCACGGTGGACGCGCCGGGCGCGTGCCGGGCCACGTTGCCGAGCGCTTCCTGCACGACCCGGTAGACGGTGAGCTGCGCGAGCCGGTCCAGGTCGTCGTCGGCCGCCTCGTCCGCGTCGAGGCGGAGCTCGACCGGGATGCCGGCAGCCCTGGTCGCCTGCACCAACGCCGGCAGGTCCGCGAAACGGGGCTGCGGAGCGCGCTCCGCGTCGGCGTCTCCGCGGAGCGTGCCGAGGAGCTGCCGCATCTCGCGGAGCGCCGTGCGGGAGGTCTCCGCGATGGCGGCGAACTCCGCGCGCGCGTCCGGGGCGAGGTCGGCGACGCGGTACGGGGCGGACTCGGCCTGCATGTGCACGACCGACATGCTGTGCGCGACGACGTCGTGCAACTCGCGGGCGATCCGGGAACGCTCCTCGACCGAGCGGCGCCGAGCCTGCTCGAGTTCGGCGTCCCGGCGTGCCTCGGCGAGTTCCTCGCGGATGGACCGGCGCTGCCCGATCACGATCGCCGCCGCGGCCAGGATGAGCGTGTCGCCGGCGGTCACCACGAAGCTCGTGGCCCACACGTCCGCCTGCCCCCAGCGGCCCGGGGCCACCGCGACGAGCACCAGGACGAGGACCGCCGACGCCGCCCAGACCGTCGCCGTGAGTCGCCAGGTCGATCGCACGCCGAGCACGACGAGCAGGACACTGAGTCCGATGATGCCCGTCACCGGGACCGGCCACGGACCGGCGGTGCTCGGGGCCGTCAGCAGTCCGAGGGCCGCCAGGCCCGCGAGGTGGGCGATCGACGACGCCCGGGGGAACAGCGGCGCGAGGCCGATGCTCATCGAGAGCACGGCGGACACGAGCATCGACAGCGGCACCGGCACGTCGTAGAAGATCGACGTCACCGGGGCGGCGACCGTGAACAGCGTGACCGCGATGACGACCAGGCCGACCCGGATGCCGATGAGCACCCAGGACGGCCGGATCCGGTTCGGCGGTGCGGTCACGGGCGGTGCGGTCACGGGCGGGCGATCTCTCCGGTGGGGACGATGCGGGTGGTGGGCCGGCCGGCCCGGGTGTCGGGGACCTCGGACCGCTCGGGCGCGGCGTCCGCGACTGCCGCTGCCGCGGCTGCGGCACGGGCGTCGCGCTTCCGGGTGACTCTACCGATGACCCGGTCGACCGCGATGCCGAGGCCCGCGGCGACGACCATCGAGACCAACGCTGCGACGATCGGCTCGTGCAGGACGCTCGACGCGGCGAGGGCGATCCCGATCGACGTCGCCGACCAGGCCAGTCCGGCGAGCGAACTGATCGCGAGGAACCGACGGTAGGGGAGCCGCGTCGCACCGGCGGTCGTGTTCACGGCGACCCGGCCGACGGGGATGTACCGGCCGATGAGGATCAGGCTCGCGGAACGCCGCTGCATCTGCCGCTCGGCGAACGCGAACGCGGCGGCGATGCGCGGGCGCTTCGACCTGGCCAGCCGGGCGAGCCCGATCCGACGACCGATCCAGTACGCGATCGAGTCGCCGGCGATCGCCCCGAGTGCGGCGACGACGAGGACCCCGGCGAGGACCGGCTGGCCGGAGGTCGCGGCGATGGCGGCGACGGCGACGAGGGCGGACTCGCTCGGCACCGGCGGGAAGAACCCGTCGACGAGGCACAGGGCGAAGAGGACGACGTAGACGAGCGGACTCGCGGCCAGCTCGGTCACGAGCGGGGTGATCTGGTCGAACACGGGTGGCTCCCTCCGCCGACGGACCTCGCCGACGGGTTCGACGCTACGGAGCCGACGCAGCGCTGCCATCCCGCCCGGGTCTCGACCACCCCCTACCGCGGTATGACTTCGCGGTGGCCGGTCAGGCGGGCGCCTCGGGGTCCGTCGCCGCGGCGGCCTCGCGGATGCGGCGCACGACCGCCGTGGTGGAGTGCTCGGGGACGTAGTCGACCATGACCACCTCGCCGCCGTACCCCCGGACCACCTCGGTCTCGCGGAGCATCTCCGGGGAGTAGTCGCCGCCCTTGACGTAGACCTCGGGCCGGAGTCGCTCGATCAGCGGGATCGGCGTGTCCGTGGCGAACACGGTGACCAGGTCCACGCAGGCGAGGGCCGCGAGGACACCCGCGCGGTCCTCGGCGGTGTTGATCGGCCGCTCCGGTCCCTTCAGACGCCGCACCGAGTCGTCGTCGTTCAGTGCGACGACGAGCAGGTCGCCGAGGTCCCGTGCCTGCCGCAGGTACGTCGTGTGCCCGCGGTGGACCACGTCGAAGCACCCGTTCGTGAACACCACGCGGCGTCCGTCCTCGCGGGCCCGCTCGACGGCTGCGGCGAGCTCGTCGTGGTCGACCACGGTCGCGGCCGGCGCCGTCACGGAGTCGAGGAGGGCCGCCGCGGTGCACACCGACGTCCCGGCCTCGCGGACGACCACGTCGGCGGCCGCCTGCGCGACGGAGACCGCGTCCCGCAGCGGGGCGTGCACGGCGAGCGCCACGGTCGCCACGGCGCAGAACGTGTCGCCGGCGCCGGACGCCTGCTGCTCGGACGCGGGGACCGCCCGGGTCCGGAAGCCGGCGTCCGCGCCGTGCTCCAGCAGCACCGTCCCGTCGCGGTCGAGCGTGACGACGGCCGCGCGGGCACCGGTCGTCCGGAACACCTCGTCGCGGGCGTCGACGATCGCGGGGACACGGTCCGGACCGGTGCCGAGGGCGCGGCCGAGGAGTGCGGCCGTCTCGCCGGCGTTCGGCGTGACGAGGTCGGGTCGGAGCGCTGCCCAGCGGGTGAGGTCGTGCGCGTCGACCACGACGGCACCCGGGCGGTCGACGTCGAGCACCGGCACGACGTCGGACGCCTGCACGCCGAGCCCGTAGTCGCAGACCACCGCCGCGTCGGCGCAGCGGATCGCTCGGCGGACGGCAGCTGCCAGGAGCGTTCCGTGGTCGGCGGTCGGTGTCGCGGCGATCTCGTCGACGCGGACGACCACCCGGTCACCGCCGACGACGCGGGACTTCGTGGTGGTGCGGGTGTCCGGCACGACGACCATGTACGACGTGTCCACGCCGGCGGCGTCGAGGCGCTCCCGGAGCGTGCGGCCGGCCTCGTCGTCGCCGAGGAGCCCGACCACGCGGACCCGGGCACCGAGGGCACGGGCGTTCACCGCGGTGTTCGCCGCGCCGCCGGGCACGGCGACCGTGCCGGTGACGCGCACGACCGGTGCCGGCGCCTCGCGGGAGACGCGCTCGGCCTCGCCCACCGTCCAACGGTCGAGGATGCAGTCCCCGATCACGACGACGAGCGGTTCGCGGTCGTCGACCGCGGCGACGAGGTCCCGGACGAGCCGGACGTCGGCGGTCACCGGGCACCACCGGGAGCCGTCGTCGGCGGAGCCGGTTCGAGGTGCACGACGGTGGTGGTCGTCAGCTCGTCGAGCAGGTGCGGGCCGTAGCCGTACCCGGCGCCGGACGCACCGCGGGGCTGGGCGCTGCCGCCCGGGGCGCCCCCGAAGACGGCGTTCACCTTCACCGTGCCGACGGGGAGTTCTGCGGCGGCCCGGAGCGCGTGTCCGGTGTCGTTCGTGAGGACGGTCGCGGCCAGGCCGTACCGGTCCGCGGCGGCGAGCCGGAGGCCCTCGTCGAAGTCGTCGACCACGCGGACCGGCGCGATCGGTCCGAACGTCTCCTCGGTCATGACGGTCATGTCCTCGGTCACGTCGGTGAGCACGGTCGCCGGGTAGAACGTCCCGACGCCGTCCGGCGTGGCCCCGCCGGTGCGCGCGGTGGCGCCGCGGCCGAGGGCGTCGTCGACGTGCGACTGCACCGTGCGGCGGAGCCGGTCGTCGACGAGGGGACCGTACTCCGCGGCCGGGGCCGTCGTGCGACGCTCGGCCTCGGCGACGAGCGCGGCCACGAACGGATCCGCGATCGCCCGGTGGACGTACACCCGCTCGACGCTGGTGCAGATCTGTCCGGTGTTGGCGAAGGCGCCGAGTGCGACCTGCGCCGCGGCCCACGTCGGGTCCACGTCGGCGTCCACGATGACGGCGTCGTTCCCGCCGTTCTCCCGGACGACGTGGGCGCGGGTGCGGACGGCGACCTCGGACAGTCGGTCGCCGGTCGAGGTCGAGCCGACGTGCGCGTAGACGTCGATGCCCTCCTGCTCGAGCAGCAGCTCGCCGGTGGCGGCGTCACCGTCGACCCCGACCAGGACGCCGTCCGGCAGGACCTCGGCGAGCAGGGCGTTGAGACGGGCGATCGTGGTGGGGGAGCGCTCGCTGCCCTTGTGCACGACCGTGTTGCCGGCGACGATCGCTGCGCCGAGGATCCCGCACGCCACCGCGACCGGGTCGTTCCAGGGGGTCAGTGCGAGGACGACACCCCGCGGGTGCGGCACCGCCCAGTCCGCGGCACCGAACGAGCCGCGGAGGGCCTCACCGCGGTGCACGGGTCCGAGCTCGGCGTACTGCACGAGCGTGCCGATGCCCGCCTCGACGCCGCCCAGCGCGTCACCCGGCACCTTGCCGGTCTCCCGCGTGTTCAGGTCGGCCAGCTCCTGCGCGTGCTCGCGGACGCGCTGGGCCGCCGCGTGCAGCAGGGCTCCGCGCTCGGCCGGCGCGGTCCGAGCCCAGGCAGGCGCGGCCCCGCGTGCACGGGCGACGGCGTCGCGGACGTCGGCCTCGCTGGCGCGACGGACACGGGACGCGGTCGACCCGTCGACCGGGTCGGTCACGACGAGGTCCTCGGTGGCGGTGAGTGCGATCGTCATGGGTTCCTTCCGGGTTCGAGCGGGAGTCTGACGCTTCTCGTCGGACCCTGGGTGCGGACTCGACATCGCGCTTCTCGTCCATCCGGGTCCGGGGCTGGGCACGTCGGCGGTCCGGGGCCGGTAGACGGGGAGGGTGCAACTGATCGGCAACGGTGGAGAACGCTTCGACGACGTCCGCGAGATCGCGGTGCTGCGAGGCGGAGGGCTCGGCGACCTGCTCTTCGCGGTCCCCGCCCTCGAGGCCCTCGCCGTGGCCTACCCCGAGGCGCGGATCACACTCCTCGGCACACCGACGGCGCCCGCTGTCCTGGCCGGACGGTCGGACGCCGTGCACGCGTTCGAGGAGCTCCCGGTCGCGCCGGGTGTCCGCGACTCCGGACCGGACGCACCGAGCCGGGAGGACTTCGAAGCGCGGCTGGCGGGTCGCTTCGACCTCGCGGTGCAGCTCCACGGGGGTGGCCGGAACTCGAACCCGTTCCTGCTCCGCCTCGGTGCCCGCCACACCGTCGGTACCGCGACCGAGGACGCCGAGGTCCTCGAACGATGGGTCCGCTACGTCTACTACCAGCACGAGGTCGTCCGGGCGCTCGAGGTGGTCTCGCTCGCCGGCGCGACGCCCGTCACCCTGGACCCCCGCGTGCACGTCACCGAGGACGAACGCGCCGCCGTGCGTGAGCGGCTCGGCGTCAGGGGCCGCCTGGTCGTGATCCACCCGGGTGCGACGGACCCACGTCGTCGCTGGAGCCCGGAGCGCTTCGCCGCCGTCGCCCGCGCCCGGCTCGACGCCGGCGACCACGTGGTGCTCGTCGGGGACGCCACGGACGTCCCGGCTGCCTCGGCCATCCGGGGCGCGCTGCCCGCGGACACTGCGGACCGGGTCCACGACCTGTCCGGCTCGCTCCCACTCGCCGACCTGCCTGCGGTGCTCGCGGCCGCGGACGTGATGGTCGGCGACGACTCGGGCCCCCGGCACCTGGCCGTGGCGGTGGGGACGCCGACCGTCGGCGTCTTCTGGTTCGGCAACGTGGTCAACGCCGGTCCGTTCGACCGCGGCCGGCACCGCGTGCACCTGTCGTTCGTGACGCGCTGCCCGGTCTGCGGAGTCGACGTCACGCAGGTCGGCTGGACGGCCGAGCGCTGCGCGCACGATCCGTCGTACGTCGACGAGGTCCGGCCGGAAGCGGTCCTGGCCGACGTCGCGGATCTGTTCGCCACCACCTGACGGCCGGGAGGCGCGGTGCCGGCCCGCCCCGTGTCTCCCGTCCGCCGCCTGCGAACGCGACGGAACCGCGCGAACGTTCCGCGGCCCGGCCCTACGGCCAGCTCGGCTCGGTCGCCGGCATGATCGAGAGCTCTCGGATCTCGCAGCCCGCAGGCTGCGACAGCGCGAACAGGATCGCGTTCGCGACGTACTCCGGCTCGATGAGCTGGGCGTCCGTGCCCGGCTTGTACTGCTCGGTGCGGTCGGCGAAGAAGTTCGTCCGCATGCCCGCCGGGATGATGTTCGTGACGCCGATGCGTCCCCCGGTCTCGGCAGCGAGGGCCTGGGACAACCCGCGAACGCCGAACTTCGACGCCGAGTAGGCCGTCCCGTCGCCGACGCCACGCAGAGCGAGCGATGACGAGATCGTCACGACGCGACCGTGCGTCGCCTCGAGCGCGGGGAGTGCCGCACGGACGACCGCCGCAGTACCGAGCAGGTTGACCGCCACGATGCGTTCCCAGTCCCCGGACGAGATCCCGCCGATCGGGGCGGGCTTGTCGATGCCGGCCGCGGTCACGACGGCGTCGAGCCCACCGTGCCGTTCGGACGCCTCGCGGACGGCTCGCTCGGTCGCCTCGGTGTCGGTGACGTCGACCTCGACGGCGTCGACGCCCTCCGGCACCGCGTCGACGCGCAGGTCGAGGACGATGGGGGTACCGCCGGCCTCGGTGACGGCCGCTGCGACCGCGGCTCCGAGTCCGGAGGCGCCACCGGTGACGAGGACACGGCCGATCGGGGTTGTGGGGACGGGCATGGACTTCCTTCCGTAGGGGGTGGGTGGTGTGCGAGCTCGGTGGTGTCAGCCGACCGCCGCGAGCGCCGCCGCGAGACGTGTGGTGGACCGACCCGGGTGGAACGGCACCGTGACGACCCGGCCGCCCCACTCGGCGAGCGTCCGCGCCTCGGGCAGTTCGTTCGCTCTGTAGTCGCCGCCCTTCGCCCAGACGTCCGGGCGGAAGCGCCGGAGTGCCTCGTCCGGGGTCTGCTCGTCGAACACCACGACGGCGTCGACGCAGTCGAGTGCGAGCAGGAGCTCGACGCGGTCCTCCTGGCCGATGACGGGACGGTCCGGGCCCTTCAACGCGCGGACCGAGTCGTCCGAGTTGAGGCAGACCACCAGGCAGTCGCCGAGCGCCCGCGCGGCGGAGAGCGTCCGGGCGTGCCCGGCGTGCAGCAGGTCGAAGCACCCGCCGGTCGCGACGACGGTGCCGCCGGCGCTCCGGACCTCGTGCACGACGCGCATCGCGTCCCGGTCGATTCCGGGGACCGCGACCGGTGCGGGACCGTCGGCGGCGAACAGGCCGGTGACGCCACCGGCGGCGAGGTACTCGGACGCCGCGGCGACCCCGTCCGCGACGGCTCCGGCGACGTCCGAGCCAGCGGCGAGCGCGACCGCGACTCCGGCGGCGAGTCGGTCGCCGGCGCCGCAGGGATCGCCCGCCGTGACGGACGGAGCGCGGACGAACCGGTTGCCGTCCGTGGCGCTCGCCACGAGGGCACCTCGGTCCCCGAGCGTCACGGCGACGGCTCCGACGCCCCAGGTCTCGACGAGGCGTTCGGCCGCTGCCGTGGCGAAGGGGACCCCGTCGACGACGTCACCGACGAACCGTCGCGCCTCGGCGGCGTTCGGCGTCGCGACCGTGGTGCCGGGGACGGGGGCTGCGCCCTTCGGGTGCGGGTCCCAGACGAGGGGGATGCGCTCGGCGGCGCGGGCGAGGGCGGATCGCATCGCGGGGGCGGCCGCGACTCCGCGGCCGTAGTCCGCGACCACGATCGCGTCGACGCCGTCGAGGACGGCGGTCATGTCGTCGCCGACGGCGGGGACCGGCGGGGTGCCGCAGTTCTCGTCGATGCGGACGAGGGCGTGGTCGGCGACGCGGACGCGGGTCTTCACCGGGGTCGGCGCGCCGGACGGTCCGGCGACGATCGTGACGTCGGGGAGGAGGTCGCGGATCTCGGTGGCTCGGGCATCGTCGCCGAGCACGGTGACGAGGACGACGTCGTGGCCATCCCGGGCGAGCATGGTGGCGACGAGTCCGGCGCCGCCCGCTCGGCGGTCGTCGGTGCGGACGTCGACGACCGGGACCGGCGCGTCCGGGCTGAGGCGTTCGCTCGTCCCGGACACGTCGACGTCGAGGAGCGTGTCGCCGACGACGGCGATGCGGAACGACGGATCAGTCGTCGTCGGCCGCCCCGACGGCGCGCTCATCGGCGATCGCCCCGGCGCAGTGCGGGCTCCATCGCCCGGCAGAGCGCGTGCACGAGCACGAGCTGCGCCTCCTGCACGTTCGCGGGTGGGCCGTCGATGCAGATCGCGTCGTCGACCAGGTCGGCGAGCGGGTTCGGCCGGGGACCGGTCATCGCGATCGCCCGCGCCCCGACGGCGCGGGCGGCCTCGGCGGCGCGGAGCAGGTTCGGGCTCTTGCCGCTCGTGCTGAGCAGCACGACGACGTCACCGGCGCGGGCGTGGGCCGACACCTGACGCGCGAACACCTCGTCGTAGCCGTAGTCGTTCCCGATCGCCGTGACCGCGGAGGACTCGGCGTGCAGCGAGATCGCCGAGTACGCCGGGCGGTCCCCGTCGAACCGACCGGTCAGCTCGGAGGTGAGGTGCTGGGCTTCGGCCGCCGATCCGCCGTTGCCGGCGGCCAGCAGCCGCCGGCCGGCGACGAGTCGTCCGGCGATGTCGTCGGCCCAGTCGCCGATGTGGTCCTTGTGGTCGACGAGGGACGCGACCACCGGAACGGAGGCCGCGACGTGTTCGAGCACGATCCGCGCACTCGCGGTGGTCGGTCCGTCCACCGTCCCGGTTCGCTGGTCGATGGTCATCGGGCGGTCCTCTCCGTCGAGTGCGCGGGACGGACGGTCCGTCCGGCGCGGGTGCTGGTGGGGCGGGGTGTCGCGGACGGCGCACCGGTCGCGGCGCTCCCGGCGACGAGGCGGACGTAGACGCGCTCACTGTCGGCGGCGACCTTCTGCCAGGTGTAGCGGGTCTCGGCGCGCTCCCGACCGGCGCGTCCGAACTCCTCGCGCCGTCCGGGATCGTCGAGCAGGCCGGCGACGGCGGCGGCGACGGCGGCTTCGTCACGCGGCGGCACGTGCAGACCGGTGGCGCCCCCGACGACCGTGTCGATGAGGCCGCCGACCCTCGACGCGACGACGGGGCGTCCGCACGCCATGGCCTCGAGCGGCACGATGCCGAACGGTTCGTACCAGGGCGCGCACACCACGACGTCGGCGCTGCGGTACACCGCGGGCATGTCGTGCTGTCCGAGCTGCCCCCGGAAGGTCACGTGGTCGCGGACCCCGAGCGACCGGGCGAGGGCGTCCAACCGTTGGTACTCGGGGTCGTCGGCGAGGTCGGCCCCGGCGACCCCGGCGCCGCCGACGACGACGAGCTCGACGTCGCGGCCCTCCGCCACCAGCGCGGCGAGAGCAGCGATCGTCGTACCCACGCCCTTCCGGCGGACGAGGCGCGAGGCGGTGAGGATGCGAGCGGCACGGCCGCGGACCTCGACGGGTCGCCCGTCACCGACCGGCCGGAACAGGGACACGTCCACACCGCAGGGGACGACCGAGATGCGGTGCAGCGGTACGCCGAGCGCCTTGAGCTCGAACGCCTCGTCCGAGCACGTCGCCACCACCTGGTCGACGCTCCGCCCCACGGCGGGCTCGACCCACTCGCGCTCGGCGGGGCTGGTGTCGGCGGCTCCCTGGTGCCGGCGCTTCACGACGCCCAGCGCGTGGAAGGTCTGCACGACGGGGATGCGCACGCCGCCGGTCCGGGCCTGCACCTGGTCAACCGCCTCGAGCGCGGCGTGACCGGACATCCAGAAGTGGGCGTGCACGATGTCGGGACGCTCGACGAACCACGCTGCGGCGAGCACCGACGCGAACGTGCCCATGGAGGGGAACAGCTCGTCCTTCGGCACCGTCCGAGCCGGTCCCGCGGCGACGTGCACGACCTCGACGCCGGGCCGGAGCGCCACCCGCACGGGCGTGGTGGCGTCGTCCCGGCGGGTGTAGACGGTGACCTGGTGGCCCCGGTCGGCCAACGCGCCGGAGAGCTCCGCCACGTGCACGTTCTGCCCGCCCGCGTCCACACCACCGAGCACCGCGAGCGGGCTCGCGTGTTCGGAGACCATCGCGATCTTCATCGCGCACTCCCTTCCACGGCGACCGCAGCCGCACGGTTCCGTCGGACACCACGGGACACGGCGTCGTCGAGGAGGACGTCCCAGTCGGCGGTGAAGCGTCCGAGCGCGTGCCGCGCCAGCACGGCCTCGCGGGCGACGGCGCCGCGTCGTCGGGCCTCCTCCGGGTCGGCGAGCAGCGTCCTGGAGGCGCGGACCAGCTCCTCGACGTCGGTCGCGATCGCGCCGGCGCCGCCCGGTACCGTCCGCGCCGCGTCCGTCGTGGCGAGCACGAGGACGGGCATCGCCATGTGCATCGCCTCGAGGAGCGAGAGGCCGAGCGACGTCCACCGGTTCGGGTGCACGTACGCCCGCCGCTCCGCGAGGGCGCTGTGCATCGGGTCCGCCGCGACGTCCCCGAGCGCGACGACGCGGTCGCCGAAGCCGAGTTCCGGCAGGCGCTCGGTCCCCATGCCCCAGACGTCGACGGGCGCGACCGCCGCGAACCGCGGGAGCAGATCGGTGCCGACCACGCGGTGGCGGCGGACCGGCTCGTTGATGACGACGCCCAGGCGCTCCAGCGTGCCGCGGTAGCGCGGACCGGGGTCGACGACGCCGTGCTCGACGACGGTGGTCCTCGTCGTGCCGCAGTCCCACATCAGCGCGTTCCACTGCGTCACGTGCGCGATCGTCAGGTCGTCCCGGTCCCGGAGCGGGTGCAGGGTGTTCGGCACGTCCACGCGCGGTGCGTTGTGCTCGACGAACACCATCGGCACCGGCCGGCCGCCGAGCAGGATCCGTGCGGCCTCGACCTCCTCCGGGCGCTGCAGGACCACGACGTCGACCTCGGCGGCGACGACGTCGGCCGGATCGACCTCGACCGCGGAGGACGGCCAGGAGCGTCCGCCCCGGCCGAGGCCCCACGCGTCGCGCTGCGGCGTGGTCGGGATGAGGTACTCGTGCGGGCCTCGGACGAACGCGTCCATCCAGCCACCGTGCACGTGCCAGACGAGGATCCGCATGCAGGCCCTTTCGAGTTCGACGGGAGGAGAAGCAGGAGCAGTGGCGGACGCTACGCAGCGCCTTCTGGGGTGCCCCGCAGGCTTCTCCGGACCATCCGCGAAGCGCGGTCCAGCAGCCGTTCGTGCGCTTCCAGGACGTCATCGATGCGCACCGTGGACAGGCACGGGTGACCCGCGACGGGGCACTCGCGGGCACGGCTCAGGCGGCACGGGGCGTCCTGGTCGCCGAGCAGTTCGACGAGTGGCCCCTCCGGTGCCCACTTCACCGCGGGCACGACGGGGGAGAACAGGCTGACGATCGGCGCCCCCACCGCCGCGGCGAGGTGCGCCGGCCCGGTGTTGCCCACCACGACGACCTCGGCCCCGGCGAGCACCGCGGCGAGTTCCGCGGGCGAGGTCCGCCCGCCGAGGTCGATCGCGGTGTCCCCGGCGACGGCCGCCGTGCGTGCACGTTCACCGGGGGAACCCGTGACCACGACGGGGACGCCGCGGGCTGCGTAGGCCGCGACCAGCGCGCGGTGGTGCGACTCGGGCCACTCCCGGGCCGGGACGCTCGCGCCCGGGTGGACGACCACGTACCGGTCCAGCCCGGCCACGGGCGGCGGCGCGCCGACGTCGAGGCGCACCCCGAGCCTCCCGGCATCACCCGGCGGTGGGCGGAACCCGGCCGCCCCGGCGATGCGCAGTGCACGCTCCCGCTCCGGCACGTCCTCGGGGAGGTCCTCGCCCGGTCGCAGGCGCACGTCGAGCAGGGACCCGGGGTGGTCGACGCTCGCGCCGGACACGCGCTGGACACCGGCCAACCGGAGCAGCAGCGCGACGGGCAGGGGCGACTGGTGGAACGAGGTGAAGACGACGGCCTCGTCCGGGGTCTCCTCGGCGACGATCGCGCGGAACTCGGCGAGCAGGTCGTCGTCGATCGGTCGTGCGGTCTCGGTGACCCACGGCGCGGCCCACACCCGGACCCGGTCGACGCCGGGCAGCAGGTCGGCGGCCGGCGCGCCCTGCGGGCCGCAGAGCATCGTGACGTGCGAGGCCCCGGCCGCGATCGCCCGCACCGCCGGGCCGGTCACCAGGACGTCGCCGAACGAGTCCAGCCGCACGGCCAGGACCCGCGGCCGGGCGCCGGGCTCCGGGCCGCTCACGACCGCACCGCTTCGGCGTGCGCAAGGGCCGACTCCACGGCCTCGTCGAGGGTCGCCGCGACGGTCGGCGCAGCGTCGACCTCCGCCTGCCGGGTCCGCGGCGTCGGCACGAGCACGGCCTGCGCGCCCGCTGCCAGGGCGGCTCCGACGTCGGCACCGATGTCCCCGATCACGACCAGCTCCTCCGGTGCCAGCCCGAGTCGCTCCGCGGCGTCGAGCACCATTCCCGGCCGGGGCTTCCGGCACGCGCACCCGTCGTCGGCGTCGTGCGGGCACACGCACCACGTGTCGAACGGTCCGACGAGTTCGTCGACCCGGGCGTTGGTCGCGTCGACCTGCTCGCGGGTCGCCATGCCCTTCGCGATCACGGACTGGTTCGTCACCACCCCCAGCAGCAGTCCGGCCGCACGGGCACGCTCCACCGCCCGGTGCGCGCCGGGCACGGGCACGACCAGGTGCGGATCGGCGTTGTAGGGGACGTCGACGACGAGCGTGTCGTCCCGATCGAAGAGGAGACCGCGAACCACACGGTCCGGAGCGAGAGCCATGTTCTCCGAGTACCTGTGGGGAGCCGGGGGCGGCCTCAGGAACAGCCACGGAACGCGTTCCCGGGTCCTCGCGCAGCGCTCCGTCACTACGGTCGGCGCCGTGACCGCCGTCGACACCCTGCCCCCGTCCGACGGGCGCCCCGAGCTGCTCGTGCTCCGCGCCATCAAGCTCGGCGACCTGCTCGTCGCCGTCCCGGCACTGCGCGCGCTCCGGCGTGACTTCCCGGAGCACCGGATCACGCTCGCGACGACTGCCTGGCTCGCCCCGGTCGTCGAGCTCGTACCGGCGGTCGACGTCCACCTGGCCCAGCACGGGCTCGACCACCCGATCAGCGCCCCGGCTGGCGCAGTCGACGTCGCGGTGAACCTGCACGGCGCCGGCCCGGAGTCGTCCGACCTCGTCGCGGCGCTCGGCGCACGGCGGGTGATCGGGCACGCGGACCCCACCAACGGCTTCGAGGGTCCGGCGTGGCCGGACGGCGTCCACGAACGGGAGCGCTGGACGCGCCTGCTCACCTGGCACGGCGTCACCGCCGACCCGGACGACGTCGCCATCGCCCGCCCGGTCGCGCCCCCTGTGATCGCGGACGCCGCGGTCGTGCACGTCGGCGCCTTCCACGGCGCCCGGCACTGGCCGACGGACCGATTCGCCGCCGTGGTGCGCGGGTTGCGGGATCGCGGGTTCGACGTGGTCCTGACGGGAGGCGCGGACGACGTCGGGCGCGCGGCCGCCGTCGCGGGGGCGGCCGGGCTGGCGCCGGAGGCGATCCTGGCAGGCGTCCTGGGTCTGCAGGAGTTCGCGGGCGTCATCGCCGCTGCGCGGCTCGTCGTCACCGTCGACACCGGTGCCGCCCACCTCGCCTCGGCGTACGGGATCCCCTCGGTCGTGGTCTTCGGTCCGGCGCCACCCGAAGCGTGGGGTCCGCCGGCCGCCGGCCGCCACCTGGTGCTGACCGACGCATCCGTCCGTCGCGGTGACGTGTTCGCCGAGGACCCCGACCCGGCACTGCTCGCGGTCGGACCGGGCGACGTGCTCGAGGCGGTCGACGCCCTGGGCGTGGCCGTGACCGACGCGCCGACCGCCCGGTAGCGTCGGTGGCGAGCGGCCCGGACGCACCGGGCGCTCACGAGGAGGCGCACGTGTTCGAAGCCGCGAACATCCGGGACTGGATCGGCCTGCCGGTCGTCGACGAGACCGACGACAAGGTGGGCACGCTCGAGAGCATCTACTACGACACCGCGACGTCGGAGCCGGCGTTCGGTTCGGTCACCACCGGGATGGTCGGGTTCCAGAAGCTCCTGTTCGTCCCGCTCACCGGAGCGCTCGTGGCACCGAAGCACCTCCGCGTGGCCTTCCCGAAGAAGCTCGTGAAGGACGCTCCGACGATCCCGACCGACGGTGAGCTCGACGCCTCGCTCGAACCGGAGCTCTACCAGCACTACGGGCTCGAGTACCGCACCGGCAGCGGGGGAGAGCGCCGGCTCGGCCGTCGCTGAACGGACCCGACGCGTGCTCCCGGGCGTCGCGGACCGCGCGCCCGGGCGCACGCGTTAGCCTGGTTCGTCCGACCCGACCCTGGAGGCCGAACCTGCTCCGCTCCGCCCGCTCGACGCTGCTCGCCGCAGCGGCGACCTTCGTCGTGCTCGCCGGGTCGCTCGTCGGCAGCGGCGCAGCGGTCGCGGCACCGATGTGGCCAGTCCCCGAGCCCTGGCCGTCGACGGCCGTGCCGGAGGAGACCCTCGCCGGCATCCCCGCCGGCAGCGAGTACGTCGCGCTCGGCGACTCGTACTCGGCAGGGTACGGGCTGTCCGACCTGACGCGTCTGCCGACGAGTGCGTGCGGCCAGTCGGCGCAGGACTACCCCCACCGCATCGCGGCTCGCTTCGGGCTGGCGCTGCAGGACGTCACCTGCGGTGGGGCGACGAGTGCGGACATCACCAGCGGGTTCCAGTTCAAGGGCGTCCCGCCGCAGATCCGGTCGTTGTCGGAGCGCACCCGCCTCGTCACGCTGACGATCGGTGGCAACGACGCCGACCTGTTCGGCACCGCGGCGTCGTGCCTGGCGATCTCGTCCAAGGGACCGGTCTTCTCGGGACGGGACGCTCCGTCGTGCCGGAGCACCCTCGTGTCCGACGGGGTCGACCAGCTCGGCGCGAAGATCCAGTCCCGCGTCGCGCTGGGCATCGCCGGGACGCTCGCCGCGGTGAAGGCGGCGGCACCGAACGCCGTGATCGTGTTCCTCGGCTACCCGGCGATCTTCCCGGACGCCGACCACACCCCGAAGGGCGGCTGCTTCCGGTCGGCCCTGGACCTCGGCACCCTGACCGGGTCGTTCCCGACGAACTCGTACCCGTTCACGAACACCGACGTCCGGTACCTCCACGGGGTCCAGGAGGAACTCAACGAGGTGTCGAAGGCCGCCGCCCGCGCGGCCGGCGTCCGGTTCGTCGACGTCTTCTCGAGCACGCAGGCCCACTCCGCCTGTGCGACGAAGAAGCCGTACGTGTCCGGCGTGTCCCTCGACGGTACGGCGAACCTGCGACGGATCGACCTGCAGCCGGGCGCCCTGCACCCGAACATGCGCGGGGTCGCGTACCTGACGAAGCGGGTCGCAGCGGCGACACGCGACCTCGCTGGCTGACCGACCCGGCTGACCGACCCGGCCGACCGACCCGGTCGACCGACCCGGTCGACCGACGCGGCCCCCGGCCGGCGCGCGTCAGGCGCTGACGCCGACCGCCTCCGTGTGCGCTGCCGGCGGCACCACGCAGACCGGCGACACCGTCTCCCGCAGGACGTCGTGGAGCACCGACCCCGACAGCGCCTGCACGTGCCCCAGCCCGAGCACGACGAGACACGCCCGGCGGGTGTGCGCGGCGATGGCGTGCCCCGGGTGCCCCTCGACGAGCAGCGGGTGGAAGCGGACGTCCGGGTACCGCCGGGTGAGCTCGGTCGTCACGCGCTGCAGGAGTTCGGCGTTCCGGGTGCGCCACCGCATCGGGTCCTCGGCGAAGTCGGTCAGCCCGGTGCGGGTGAGCACCGGCATCTCCCACGCCCGCAGCAGTGTCACGCGACGGTGCCGGCGGTGGGCCTCGTCGACGGCGATCGCCACGGCGCGCTCGTCCAACGGTTCCTCGACGGCCAGGACGACGTCGCCGTCGATCGGGTGCGGTCCGTCGGGCACGACGACGGTCGGCACCGCTGCACGCTCGGCAACGCGTGCGGGGTCTCCGCCGGCGGTCGAACCCCGCCGGCTCCGGAACGTCCCGATCACGAGCAGGTCGCCGTCGTCGGACTCCTCCACGAGCGCTGCGGCGAACGGGCCGGCATGGCGCCGGATCTCGACCTGCACGTCCGGGAGGCCCGCGCGCGCTGCATCCGCGACGGCCTCGGCCACGCGCTTGCCCGCCGGTCCGACGCGGGCTTCGAGCGCCGGGTCCACCCCGATCACCCGGATGCGCTCGATGCCGGTGCCCGCCCGCGCGGTGATCCAGTGCAGGGCTTCCTCGTGCGGCTTCGCCGCGTCCGCGGCCAGCGTGACCGTCGTCCACCGTTCGTCCATCCCGATCGACCTCCTCGTCCGGGGTCCTCCGGGGGCGTCGCATGGCGCTCCTTGCGGTGGAAACTACTCCTGCTGCGTCCTTCCGGACGCGTTCTCGACAGAGCCGGACCGCGTGCGCCCCGCGCCCGTCCCGACCAGGCGACGGACTGGAGGCGCGGGTCGGCGCCGCCACGCGCCTCCAGTCCGGCGGCCCGCCGGGTCGACACCCCGCCCAGCCTCGTCGACGCGTCCCCGCGTTCCGTCGCACGTGTTCCGCACTACGCTCGCCGACATGGTGCTCAGTGCGGGACTCCTGCTCTACCGGATCGGCGACCCGGGGCTGCAGGTGTGGATCGCGCACATGGGCGGGCCGTTCTGGCTCCGTCGACCTCGGGCGTGGTCGATCCCGAAGGGGCTCGTCGAGGGGAGCGAGGACGTGCTCGAGACCGCACGTCGGGAGTTCGCGGAGGAGATCGGTGTCCCCGCACCCTCCGGTACGCCGATCGACCTCGGGGAACACCGGCAGGCGTCGGGGAAGCGGGTGCGGGTGTTCGCGGTCGAGGCTCCGGCGTTCGACGTCACCGAGGTCCTCTCGAACACCGTGCGGCTGGAACTCCCGCGCGGCTCCGGACGGTTCGTCGAGGTGCCCGAGGTCGACGAGGCCCGGTGGGTGCCGATCGACGATGCGCGGACCATGGTCGTCGCGGGGCAGGTCGCGGCGCTCGATCGATTGGCAGCGCTGGTGGTGCCGTGACGAGTGTCCGCTCCTGTTGCCGGAGTGGCAGGAGTCACGAACGTGTCTCGGTCTGGACGGAGTTCGCGGTCCCTGTCTAGCCTGAACGAGCGTCGTGGCAGCTCGGCGCACGGAGCAGGGGAGTTCCACATGCGGCGTTGGCGTGCGGTCACAGCAGGGCTGACCGGGATCGTGCTCGGAGCAGGTCTGGCGATCGGCGGCGCGACGAGCGCCTCCGCAGCGCCGGCCGGGCACTGGGGCACGTTCACACTGAGCGGGTCGAGCAAGAACTACACGGGCACGATGACGTTGCCCGGGTTCCCGGACACGACCTTCACCTCGACCTCCCGGCAGTCCACCGTGATCAGCGGGGCATCGACGTGGCAGGGTCCCTCGACCGGCCCCGGTGCCGCGTACGGTTCCAGCCGAGGCAACACCTACATCAACCAGCGTCCGAACGCGGACTCGCCGAACGCGGCGGCTGCGTCGACCACGACCTACACGTTCGACGGTGCGACGCCGGGCAACAGCAGCTGGTCGTTCGTCCTCGGTGACGTCGACGCCGACCAGGCGACCATCTCCGCGACGGTGCAGGGCGGCGCTCCGGCGACGGCGGCGCAGCTCGGCTACCAGAGCTCCTACAACTCGTGCTCCACGGTCTCCGCCGGCGGGTGGTCCTGCCCGGCCGACCCGGGCGGTGTCCCGGCCGGCCAGGACGTCCCGACGTGGGACGCCGCGACGCGCACCCTGACCGGGAACGCCGCCGCGAACGACACCTCCGGAGCCACCGCCTGGTTCACGCCGACGGTGCCGCTCACCACGCTGACGATCACCTACCAGCAGCGCAGCGGCTTCCCCGTGTACCAGACCTGGTTCGCGAACCGGACGGCCGCGATCACCGGCACCGCCACGCTCGACGGCACCCCGATCCCCGGGGCCACCGTGACGGTCACCGCGCCGCGCGGGACGCAGTACACGACGACCACCGGGGCCGACGGGACGTACTCGTTCCCGGAGCTCCCGGTGATCGGCGGCTACACGGTCGACATCACGCCGCCGCCGAACGCGGACGGCACCGCCTCGAAGACGACGTCGCTCAACACCGCGCCGGGTGGTGCCGACCAGGTCGTCGACTTCGCGTTCGAGGCACCCGCTGACACCGTCTCGGTGATCGGCACGGTGACCGACGAGAACGGCAACCCGGCGTCCAACGTCCCCGTCGTCATCATCGACCCGGACGACGGCACGACGCTCGTCGACACCACGACGAACACCGACGGCGTGTACACGGGTTCGGACCTGCCCGCCGACACCGACCTCGGGGTCTCGGTCGGCGGCGCCGACCCCGAGCCGATCCGCACCGGTGACGCCGACGCACCGCCGGCCCAGGTCCCCGCGATCGAGGCGCCACCCGCGGTCATCGCCACCGTCACCGGAGTGGTGTCGCTCGACGGGACCCCGGTCGCCGCCGGGCGGGTGGTCGAGCTCCTCGAAGGCACCACCGTCGTCGGGTCGACCACGACGGACGCGAACGGTCGCTACACGTTCGCCACGTCTGCCGGGACGTACAGGGTCCGCACCACCGTCCCGACGCCGGGCGCCACCGGTGCCACGGAGAACACCGGCGTGGTCGCCACGGCGGGCTCGAGCGTCGAGTCCGACCTGGCGTTCGCGACGCCGGCAGCGCCAGCGGTGGTCACCACGGACCAGCCCGGCACCGTGACGGACACGAACGGCGACCCGGTCGCGGGCGTCGACGTCGTGGCCACCCCGACCGACCCGGAGGCCGGCGGACCGGTCAGCACCACGACGGGCGCCGACGGCACGTTCGACCTCACCGGGCTCGCTCCCACGACGGAGTACACGGTCGAAGTCGACGGCGCCGAACCGCAGACCATCACGACGCCCGAGAACGGTTCGGCCCCGCCGCTGGCGATCACGGTCCCGGCCGCGGTGGTCACGCCGACGCCGACGCCCTCGCCCTCGGCTCCCGCCGGTGGATCGGGCACCACGCCGGTGTCGCCCAACGGTGGCTCGAGCACGGGCGGTGCGCTCGCGTACACCGGTGCGGACGTCACGCCCGGGATCATCGCGGCAGGCGTGCTCGTGCTCCTCGGCGCCGGGCTGCTGACGTTCCGAGCCGTGCGGAACCGTCGTCGGACCTCGCACCTGCAGGACTGACCCGGACACACGGAAGGGGCGGGACCGGCGCTGCCGATCCCGCCCCTCCGTCGTGTGCGGGGGACGGCGGGTGGGGGAGGCGCGGGCGGCGGCGGGCGGCGAGGTCGCACGTTCTGTCGCCCGACGTCGCTCCGAGCGGCACTTCGTGCGACCTCGTTGACACGCGCGCGGCATGTCGTGCGACCTCGGCCAGCCCGCCCGGCCCCGCCGGGACCTGACGGGCCCGACGCGTCCCGGGCGGCGAGGTCGCACGTTCTGTCGCCCGACGTCGCTCCGCGCGGCACTTCGTGCGACCTCGGCGGCACGCGCGCGGCATGTCGTGCGACTTCAGCCGGCCCGCCCGGCCACGCCCGGCCGGCGTCAGCGGCGCCGACGCGTCGGCACGGACCCCGTCGACACGGCGCCCGGCACGACCGAGACCGACCCCGTCAGGGTCTGGATCGCCCGGCTCACGACGGGCACCGAGGTGGTGACGACCGCGAGCGAGGACGTGATGGCCTCGATCGACGAGGTCGACAGGTGCTCCTGCACGTTCGAGTGCACCGGGAAGCCTCGACGAGCCGCGATCACGACACCGAGCGAACCGACCAGCACCGCAGCGCCCGCGAACGGCATGAACTGCAGCCCGACGACGCTCAGGGCCTGGCCGCCGATCGCCGCGCCGCCCGCGATCCCGATGTTCGAAGCGCCGTTGACGAGCGCACCGGCGATGTCGGGGGAGACGCCTCCGGTCCGGATCGCCGCCGCCATGAAGAGCGTGCCCGTGGTGCCGTTGGCCGCCATCCAGACGCCCGCGACGACCATGGTGCCGAGCAGCGACCCGTGCACGAACGGCAGGACGGCGAACGCGGCGGCCATCACGGCAACGGAGACGATCAGGGTCTGCCGGGGTGCACGGTCGACGAACATGCCGGCGAGCCAGAGGCCGACGACCCCGGTGCCGCCGAGCACGAGCAGCGCGCCGCTCACCATGCCGGCGTCGAGTCCGGCGTCGATCGCGTACGGGCCGATGTACGTGTAGACGATGTAGTGCCCGGCGAAGAGCAGCAGATCGGCGATCACGACGGAGAGCAGACCGGTGCGGGCCCAGGCCTTCGGGGACCCGATGTGCGGCGACGCGGCACCGCTCACGCTCGGCAGGAACAGCAGCGCGACCACGGCGAGGGCGGCGGCCGCGACGGCGACGGCCCCGACGGCGGGACGCCATCCGATGGACTGCGCGACCCAGGTGGCGATCGGCACGCCGAGGACGAACCCGAGCGAGCTGCCGGAGTAGACGAACGCGATCGCACGGCCGGCGAGTCGCGGCGGGACGATCCGGGTGGCGTACGCGGAGGCCACCGAGAAGAAGAGCGCGTGCGCGATGCCGCCGACGACCCGCCCGGCGCAGACGACGGCGAACGAGGGTGCGAGGGCGATCATCACGTTCGACACGGTGTAGCCGATGAGCGTCGCGACGAGCACGGTCTTGCGGGGGAGCCGGGCGGTGAGCGACGTCAGGGGGAGCGCCAGGAGCGCGACGGCCGCGGCGTACACCGTGACGACGATGCCCATGGTGGACTCGGAGACCCCGAGGTCGGCGCTCATGGTGCCGAGCAGCCCGACGGGCATGAGCTCGGTGGTGATCGCGAAGAACGTGGCGAGACCGAGCACGGCGATGCCGACGATCGACCCGCTCGTGACGGTGATCGGCCGCGTGTTCGTCACGGCCGGGTTGGTGGTGGTGTTGGTGGACACGCTGCTGACCTCCTCCGGGGCACGGCGGAGCACGCGTCGGTGTCGATGGATCGACGACAGCAGATGCGCACTCGCTGGTGGTGTGGATGTGGATGTGGATGTGTTCGGGTACGACTCCACGGCGAGTGCGTCCATCCAGTGTTGCACGCTGCACGGAAGCAGCGCGAGAGCCTTCGCCGAGAATCTCCTAGGAGCGCTCCAACGCAGGCGCCACGCAGCCATTCCCGATCCGGGGGAGATCAGTTCTCGTTCGTCACCGTGCCCTGCACACCGCCGCCGCGCAGCGTCAGCGTCAGCGTCCCGCTCATCGACTGCGCGGACAGCGACACGGAGCCGTGCAGCGCCTCGGTCCGGGGGTAGCAGGCGGACGTCGACTCGAGCCGGTTCGCGGTCGCGACGAGGCAGATGGTCGAACGGTCCGTCCCGACGCCGGCCCACACGCTCCACGGCGTGTCGAACGAGCCGCCGTCCAACGCCCGGTTGGTGAAGATCAGTCGGGTGGTGCGCAGGCTCACCGGTGCCTCGACAGGGCCGGGCAGCTGGTCGGCGTAGGTCTGCGGAGCGTCGAGCAGGTCCTCGAGGGTGATCGTCCCGGCGCTGGGCGTCACGCTCGGTGCAGCGGGTGTCTGCTCACGTGACGTCCCGACCGCGGTCCCGGCCGCGAACGCCACGCCGACCGCCGCGGCTGCGCCGAGCGCGATCCACACGCGGGGCCGGGTGGTCCACAGGAACCGTCCGACCCGCGTCCGCCAGGGGACGGTGTCGGCCTGGAGGCGCGGATCACCTCCGTCGTGCTCCGGCACGTCCGGCAGGTGGTCGGTTCCGGAACCGTCTGCCGCAGCCGGCGACGCCGTCGCAGGTGGCCGGACGGACCCGCCGGGGTCGACCGCGGCAGTGGGAGCCGACCACGTCGGGACCGGTGGCGGCGGGGTGACGGGTGTCGTGCCTCCAGGCCGGTGGTCCGCGACCGCGGGACGTCGATGCCCGTGGGCCAGCTGCTGCAGCGCTCCACGCGCCCGCAGGGCGTCGGCCTCCGGTACACCGGCACCCCACGCGAGCGCCTCGAGCCGTGCTCGTTCCGCTGCCACGTCGTCGTCGGCCATGCCTCATCGTCCCACCGGCGCTGCGTGCGTGCTCGCCCAGTTCGGGGGCGTAGACGGGTGCGATGACCGACACGCACGAACCCGATCCCGAGACCCTCGAACCGCTGAGCCACGACGCGCAGTCCGGGGAGGCCGACTACGTCGCGACGAGTCCGGGCGGGAGCGGGACCGAACGCCACGTCCCCACCGCCGACGAGGAGCAGGGACGCGGCACCGAGTACGACCCCGTCGACCAGGGCCCGCAGCAGGAGGGCCAGGGCGGCTAGGCGAGCACGCGGCGCAGCACGGCACGCTCCCCGTACGTCCACGCCGCACTCGTGACGACGTAGAGGGCCGCGGCGAGGGGTGCGATCGCGGCGAACACCACGGTGACGAACGGGGCGTACCGCCCGATCGCCGCCGTGGCCGCTGCGCCGGGCACCGCTGCGTCCGCCACGGCGGCCGGGTTCCAGCGCAGGTTCGCGCGGCGGGTCAGTTCGACCACGACCGCGAGGACGGCGAGCAGGAGCACGATCACCCACGCGTGCGCCCAGAGCGGGGACGACACGACGACGACGAGCGAGTGGCCGAGCGGGACGCCGGCCAGGGTCGCCGAGAGCAGCGTGTTCGTCACCCCGCCGATCGAGGCGTGCGTGAACAGGGCGTAGATGAGCGACAGCACCGGGGCCTGGGCGAGCACCGGCAGGCAGCCGGCGAGCGGCGACACCCGCTCGTTCGTGTAGAGCTCCTGCATCGCGCGTTGCAACTGCTCGCGGTCCTTCGCGTACCGCTTCCGCAGGCCTGCGAGCTGCGGCGCGAGCCGTCGGCGGTCTCGTTCGGCCCGGACCTGCAGGACGGCGAGCGGCACGAGCACCGCCCGGACCGCGACGGTCAGCAGGACGACGGCGATCGCGGCGGCGAGTCCGCCGGCGACGGGGGAGAGCACCGCGGTGGTCGCGGCGAGGAGGTCGGCGCCGCCGTGCAGCAGCGGCCCGACGAGGGGCAGGGTCGAGAGGTCCATGACGTTCCGATCGGTTCGGTGGGAGGGGTCGCGTGTGCGGCCCGTCCACCGGTCGGTGGTCAGGCCGCGGCGACGACTCCCGGTGCCCGGGGTCGGGCATGCCCGTCGGCATCGGGGTGGCTCCACGCGATGCGCGTGACGAGGTCCGCCGGCGCCCGCGACGGCGTTGCCTGTCCGCCCGTGTCGAGACCGAGCACGACCGCCAGGACGTGGGCCACCAGCACGGCGACGGCCACGGCGGTCAGCCCGAGCGCCGCGACCGCCACCAGTGGCAGCGCGGTCACCGCGGGGTCGCCCAGCACGAGCGCGGCGACGCAGCGCAGGAGGAACTCGACGACGGTCATGGTCCGTTCAGGGTAACGCCCGCGCGCCGCTCGGGGGGAAGTGGCTGGTCACGGCAGGATCGTGCCCATGACCGCAGGTTCGCCGAGCACCCCAGCGACCGCCGCCCTCGAGCGAGCGGGGGTCCCGTACACGCCGCACGTGTACGAGCACCACGAGACCGCCACGAACTTCGGTGAGGAGGCAGCGGCCGCCCTCGGGCTCCGCGAGGAGCAGGTGTTCAAGACGCTGGTGGTGTCGGTGGACGGTGCCCTGGCGGTGGCGATCGTCCCGGTGGCGAACCGTCTCGACCTCAAGGCGATCGCCGCGGCCGTCGGCGGGAAGAAGGCGACCCTGGCGGACCCGGCCCTCGCCGAGAAGCGCACCGGCTACGTGGTGGGCGGCATCAGCCCGGTCGGCCAGAAGACGAAGCTGCGGACCGTGGTGGACGAGTCGGCGCTGTCCTACCCGAGCATCTTCGTGTCCGGTGGCCGTCGTGGCTTCGACATCGAGGTGGCACCGGCCGACCTCGTGCGCGTCACCGAGGCGACGGCCGCGGCGATCGCGCGAGCCTGAGTCCAGTCACCTCAAGTTTTCCTGCACGCCGGGAATGACCCGGCACCTCCTGCGTTGCATTGAGTCGAAGGCACTCAAGTTCCCAGGAGGTCCCTTTGCCAGCACAGTTCGGTCCGACCAGCGGCAGCGACTCGTTCGACGAGTTCCTCGCGCGTCTGCTCGCCTCCCAGAACCCCGACGCCCAGCGATCCGTACCGCTGGGACGCCCGGTCGACATCACGCGACTGCTCAGCCGTCGCACCCACGAACTGCTCCAGCGCACCGCCGAGTACGCCGTGGAGCAGGGCCAGCACGAGGTCGACGCCCTGCACGTCCTGCACGTGCTCGTCCGGACCGACCCGTTCACCGCGATCGTCCGGCAGGCCGGCGTCGACCCCGAACAACTCGCCGCCGAGATCGAGCAGCGCCTCCCGATCGCGCAGGAGCAGGTGGACGGTGCGGATCGACCGGCGCTCACGGGCACCGCGCAGCGCATCCTGCTCGAGGCCACCCAGGCCGCCCGCGGGTTCGGCAGCACCTACACCGACCCCGAGCACGTCTTCTTCGCGCTCGTCATGGACCAGGACACCGTCACCGGGCAATTGCTCGCGAGCGCCGGTGTCACCCCGCAGGTGATGCAGGAGTACGCGGCGCAGGCCTCGGCCGCCGCACGCGCGGGGCGCCCGATGCCCGGGACCGAGTCGACGGCCAGCACCGACGAGTCGGCCTCCGACACCCCGACGCTCGACCAGTTCGGCACCGACCTCACCGAGCGTGCCCGCGACGGACGCATCGACCCGGTGATCGGCCGCGCCGACGAGATCGAGCAGACCGTCGAGATCCTGCTCCGCCGCACCAAGAACAACCCCGTCCTCATCGGCGAACCCGGCGTGGGCAAGACCGCGATCGTCGAGGGCCTCGCCCAGCGCATCGCGGACGGCGACGTGCCCGTCCTCCTGCAGGGCAAGCGGGTCGTGGCGCTCGACCTCCCCGGCATGCTCTCCGGCACCCGCTACCGCGGCGACTTCGAGGAGCGGCTCACGACCGCGATGGACGAGATCGCGACGCACGCCGACGAGCTCATCGTGTTCGTCGACGAGCTGCACACCGTGGTCGGCGCCGGTGGGGGTGGCGAGGGCGGTTCGATGGACGCCGGCAACATCCTCAAGCCCCGGCTGGCCCGCGGCGACCTGCACCTGGTCGGAGCCACCACCCTCAACGAGTACCGACGGATCGAGAAGGACGCCGCACTCGAACGTCGCTTCCAGCCGGTCACGGTCGGGGAGCCCAGCATCGAGGACGCGGTCGCGATCCTGACCGGCCTCGCCCCGCGGTACGAGGAGCACCACGGCGTGACCTACACGCCGGAGGCCCTGCGCGCCTCGGTCGAACTGTCGCACCGCTACGTCACCGACCGGCACCTGCCGGACAAGGCCATCGACCTCGTCGACCAGGCCGGCGCACGTCGTCGACTCGCCCTGTCGGGCGACGTCGACGTCGAGGCGCTGCGCGCGCAGGTCGGCACGCTGACCGCATCCAAGGACGCCGCTGTGGCAGAGGAGCACTACGAGGAAGCGTCGCGCCTGCGCGACGAGATCGACGATCTGGAGGCACGGATCACCGCCGCCGGACAGGTGGACGCTGGTCGTGCCTCCAGTCCGGAGATCGTGGGCACCTCGATCACGGAAGCCGACATCGCTGCCGTCGTGTCGCGCGCCACCGGCATCCCAGCCACGCGCCTGACGCAGGGCGACCGCTCCCGGCTCGCCGTGCTCGAGGAGGAACTCCACGAGCGCGTCGTCGGCCAGGACGACGCCGTGCGCGCGATCGCCACCGCGGTGCGGCGCAGCCGGACCGGCATGGGCGACCCACGTCGTCCGGTCGGCAGCTTCCTGTTCCTCGGTCCGACGGGCGTCGGCAAGACCGAACTCGCGAAGGCCCTCGCCGGATCCCTGTTCGGCGACGAGTCGGCGATGCTCCGCTTCGACATGAGCGAGTTCGGCGAACGCCACACCGTGTCGCGGCTGGTCGGTGCCCCTCCCGGGTACGTCGGCTACGACGAGGCCGGGCAGCTCACCGAGCGTGTCCGTCGCAACCCGTACTCGGTGATCCTGCTCGACGAGGTCGAGAAGGCCCACCCGGACGTCTTCAACCTGCTCCTGCAGGTGCTCGACGACGGCCGGCTGACCGACGGCCAGGGGCGCACGGTGGACTTCCGGAACACGGTCGTCATCATGACGTCGAACATCGGCTCGGAGTTCCTCGCGTCGCGCTCCGGTGCGCTCGGGTTCGCGCCGGTCGGAGCCGGCGACGGCGCCGACTCGTACGGTTTCGGCGAGGACGACCTGCGCGCGCGGGTGATGGGCAAGCTGCGCGAGGCGATGCGGCCGGAGTTCATCAACCGCATCGACGAGATCGTGCTGTTCCGCAAGCTCGACCGCTCGCAGCTGCACGCGATCGTGTCACTGCTGCTGCAGGAGACCGCGCTCAGGCTGCTCGCGCAGGGCATGACCCTGTCGGTCTCCGACGCCGCGGTCGACTGGCTCGCCGAGCACGGGTACGAGCCGGAGTACGGTGCCCGTCCGTTGCGTCGCCTGATCCAGCGCGAGGTCGACGACCGCATCGCGAACCTCGTCGTCGGCGAGGCCGTGACGGACGGCGACACCGTGCGGATCGACGTGGTCGACGGCGCGCTGTCGGCGGTGGTGACGGTCCCCGCGTCCGTCTGATCCCCTTCGAGAACGCCCCGGTGTCATGCGCGCCGGGGCGTTCTGGCGTGTTCGGGAATGCAATTCTGGAAGAAGTTCGAGAAAAGGGTTGCGCGGGGAATACCGGTGTGGATAGTGTTCACGGGCAGCAATCACCGCGTCAGCACGAGACCGAGAGGGGGCCCGACCATGAAGATCACCGCAACGACACCGTTCCGTGGAATCCGTACGTCCGGCGGCACCCCGATCCGGGTCCGCTGACACGGAGCGTCCCGCACCTGTCGACACCTCTGTCCAGGCGCCCCCGCGCTGAGTTCGTCTCGCCGGGAAGCGCCTGACGCCTTCGTCGGTCACGCATCTCGCATGCTCGATCATCGCCGTTCGTGGTGGTGGTCTCTGTGCATGGGAATGCAGCCACGAATGTCGGTGGTGGGTGGCACGCTCCTCGTACCGGAAGTCATTCACGAGCACCTTCGTGCGCATTCTCGCGCGGGGTGCGGAATGCATTCTCACGCATTCACCTCATGCCCGTGTGCCGGGCAGTTCCGTCCTGCCCGCGTGCGGGCGATTCCGTCATGCCCGCGTGCGGGCGATTCCGTCATGCCCTGAAGGGGACACCGTGTCCACGAAGACCACCACCATCCGCCCTCCCGATACCCGCGCGGTGCGCCGTCGGGTCTCGCTCTCCGACCGCATCGCGCTCCGCCTCGGGATGACCCTCATCATCTGGAGCCGTCGCACCCATCGTGTGCGACCGTCGGTCGACTTCGAGACGCGGCAGCGACTCGAACGCGAGCGACTCGACCGCGAAGCCCGCTGGCTCCTCCAGAGCGCCGCGATGCACCTCTGGCACTGAGCGCGCTCGCGCTGGCTCCGTCGCCACCTGCACGGTGCGAGGTTCTGCCCACGGTGCCCGGTTCGCCGGGTCCCACAGTGCGCGGAACCTCGCACCGTGTTCGGCGTACCTCGCACCGTGCGGGGGCACGCCTCGTCTCCCGTACCGTTGTCGGGTGACCGAAACCGCTGCTGCACTCGTCGAACGCCTCACCGCCATCGTCCCGGACTTCCCGTCGCCGGGGATCCTGTTCCGCGACGTCACGCCGGTGTTCTCCGACGCGGTCGCCTTCGGCCGGGTCTGCGAAGCACTCGCCGCGCCGTTCGCCGTCGGTGACGGGTTCGCCGCGGTCGCCGGCATCGAGGCCCGTGGCTTCGCCCTCGCCGGTGGAATCGCTGCGCAGCACCAGGTCGGCGTCCTGACCGTCCGCAAGGCCGGCAAGCTCCCCGGCGAGGTCCTCAGCGAGCAGTACGCACTGGAGTACGGCGAGGCCGAGCTCGAGCTCCGGCCCGGCCAGCTGCCCGCCGGCACCCGGGTGCTCGTGATCGACGACGTCCTCGCGACGGGTGGCACCGCGGCCGCCACCGTGACGCTGCTCGAACGCGCCGGGTACGAGGCGATCGGGTTCGCCGCGCTGCTCGAGCTCGACGGGCTCGCCGGGCGCGAGCGGCTCGAGTCACGCCTGCCCGTGCAGACGCTCGGCTCCGTGCCCGCCTGAGGCCCACCCGCGCACTAGTCTTGACGCACCATTTCGATCGAGGAGTCCCATCATCGTGACCGAGTCAGTCGCCGCAGCGCCGGAAGGTGCATCGCCGGAGAACGCCGAGCCCGCAGCCGTGCCCCAGGCACCCGAGCCCCGCACCGCGACGACGACCACGACGGGCACCGAGCTCTTCGAGGGCGTCCGCGGCGTCGTGGCGATCCGGGTCGCCGGCGTGCTCAAGGACCTCGCCGCGTCGGTCGACGCCGGTGACGTCGTCGAGCCGGTCACGCTCGACGAGCAGGACGGGCTCGACATCCTCCGTCACTCGGCCGCGCACGTGCTCGCGCAGGCCGTCCAGCAGATCAACCCCGACGCCAAGCTCGGCATCGGTCCGCCCGTCACCGACGGCTACTACTACGACTTCGACGTCGCCGAGCCCTTCACCCCGGAGGACCTCAAGGCGATCGAGAAGAACATGGACCGGATCATCCGGCAGGCCCAGCGCTTCCGTCGCGTGGTCGTGACGGACGAGGAAGCCCGCGAGCGCATGGCGGGGGAGCCCTACAAGCAGGAGCTCATCGGCCTCAAGGGTGCTGCCGACGCCGGTGACTCCGGCGAGAGCGTCGAGGTCGGTGCCGGCGAGCTGACGATCTACGAGAACGTCGACCCGAAGACGGGCGAGGTCGTGTGGGAGGACCTCTGCCGCGGACCGCACGTCCCGCACACCCGTTGGATCGGCAACGCGTCGAAGCTCATGCGCGTCGCCGCCGCGTACTGGCGCGGCTCCGAGAAGAACCCGCAGCTGCAGCGCATCTACGGCACGGCGTGGCCCGACAAGGAGCAGCTGAAGGCGCACCTCGAGCGGCTCGAAGAGGCCGCCAAGCGCGACCACCGTCGTCTCGGCGCCGAACTCGACCTGTTCTCGTTCCCGGACGAGATCGGTTCCGGCCTGGCGATCTTCCACCCGAAGGGCGGCATCATCCGCCGCGAGATGGAGGACTACTCCCGCCGTCGGCACGAGCAGGAGGGCTACTCGTTCGTCTACACGCCCCACATCACCAAGGGCGACCTGTTCGAGCAGTCCGGCCACCTCGGCTGGTACAAGGACGGCATGTTCCCGGCCATGCACATGGACGAGGCACGCGACGACGACGGCAACGTCACCCGCCAGGGTGCCGACTACTACCTCAAGCCGATGAACTGCCCGATGCACATCCTGGCGTACCGGTCGCAGGCGCGCTCGTACCGGGACCTGCCGCTGCGCATGTTCGAGTTCGGCACGGTCTACCGCAACGAGAAGTCCGGCGTGATCCACGGCCTCACCCGCGTCCGCGGCATGACCCAGGACGACGCCCACATCTTCACCACGCAGGAGAAGATGAAGGAGGAGCTCACCACGACCCTCGAGTTCGTGCTCTCGCTCCTGCGCGACTACGGCCTGGACGACTTCTACCTCGAGCTCTCCACGAAGGACCCGGAGAAGTACGTCGGCGACGACGAGGTCTGGGAGGTCGCGACGAACACCCTGCGCGAGGTCGCCGAGGAGTCCGGACTCGAGCTCGTGCCGGACCCCGCCGGCGCGGCGTTCTACGGTCCGAAGATCTCGGTGCAGGCCCGTGACGCCATCGGCCGCACCTGGCAGATGTCGACCGTGCAGCTCGACTTCAACCTGCCGGAGCGCTTCGGCCTGGAGTACGCGGCGGCCGACGGCACGCGCCAGCGCCCCGTGATGATCCACCGCGCCCTCTTCGGCTCGATCGAGCGGTTCTTCGGCGTCCTCACCGAGCACTACGCCGGCGCCTTCCCGGCCTGGCTCGCCCCCGTGCAGGTCGTGGCCATCCCCGTCGCGGCGGAGTACGGCGACTACCTCGACGAGGTCGTCGCGAAGCTCCGGTCGCACGGCGTCCGCGCCGAGGTCGACCACTCCGACGACCGCATGCAGAAGAAGATCCGCACGCACACGAAGCAGAAGGTGCCGTTCCAGCTCATCGCGGGCGGCGACGACCGCGACGCCGGAGCGGTCTCGTTCCGGTTCCGTGACGGCCGCCAGGACAACGGTGTGCCCGTGGACGAGGCGGTCGAGCGCATCCTGACGGCGATCCGCGAGCGCGCGCAGGTCTGATGACCGACGAGCAGGACCCGCTGGTGATCCGGGACGCCGCCTCCGGCGCGGCGGTCCCGGACGCCTTCCAGCGGCTCTGGAACCCGCACCGGATGGCGTACATCGACGCCGGTCGCGAGGGACGTGGCCGTGGGCACGACGACGACTGCCCGTTCTGCGAGGCGCCGCACAAGTCCGACGAGGACGCCCTGATCGTCGCCCGCGGCGAGCAGGCCTACGTCCTGCTCAACCTGTTCCCGTACAACAACGGGCACCTGCTGGTCTGCCCGTACCGGCACGTCCCGCTCTACGACGAGGCCACGCCGGACGAACTCCGCGAGATCGGCGAGCTCACCCAGACGGCGATGCGGGTCCTGCGCGCCGTGTCGCACTGCGACGGGTTCAACATCGGCATGAACCAGGGCGAGGTCGCCGGTGCGGGTGTGGCGGGGCACCTGCACCAGCACATCGTGCCCCGGTGGCAGTCCGACGCGAACTTCTTCCCGATCATCGCGCGGACGAAGTCGATGTCGCAGCTGCTCGGCGAGACCAGGCGTCTCGTCGCCGAGGGGTGGCCGGCAGACCACTAGACTGTCGGCATCATGAGCGACAGCAGCAGCACCCCGAGCACCCCCGGCACCTCGATCACCGGCTCCGACCGCGTCAAGCGCGGCCTCGCGGAGATGCTCAAGGGCGGCGTCATCATGGACGTCGTCGACGCCGAGCAGGCCCGCATCGCCGAGGAAGCCGGCGCCACCGCCGTCATGGCCCTCGAGCGCGTCCCCGCCGACATCCGCGCACAGGGCGGCGTCGCCCGCATGTCCGACCCGTCGATGATCGAGGAGATCATCGCCGCGGTGTCGATCCCCGTCATGGCGAAGGCCCGCATCGGCCACTTCGTCGAGGCGCAGGTCCTGCAGGAGCTCGGTGTCGACTACATCGACGAGTCCGAGGTCCTCTCGCCCGCCGACTACGTCAACCACATCGACAAGTGGAACTTCACCACCCCCTTCGTCTGCGGTGCCACGAACCTGGGCGAGGCGCTCCGTCGCATCACCGAGGGCGCGGCCATGATCCGCTCCAAGGGCGAGGCCGGCACGGGTGACGTGTCCGAGGCCACGAAGCACATCCGCACGATCAACAAGGAGATCGCTGCCCTCCGGTACCTCAAGGAGGACGAGCTCTACGTCGCCGCGAAGGACCTGCAGGCGCCGTTCGACGTCGTCAAGGAGGTCGCACAGACCGGCAAGCTCCCGGTCGTGCTCTTCACCGCCGGTGGTGTCGCCACCCCGGCCGACGCCGCGATGATGATGCAGCTCGGCGCGGACGGCGTCTTCGTCGGCTCCGGCATCTTCAAGTCCGGCGACCCGGCAGCGCGTGCCGCGGCGATCGTCAAGGCCGTGACCTTCCACGACGACCCCAAGGTCATCGCCGAGGTGTCCCGCGGTCTGGGTGAGGCGATGGTCGGCATCAACGTCGCCGACGTCCCCGCCCCGCACCGCCTGGCCGAGCGCGGCTGGTGAGCGCGCGGCCCCGCATCGGGGTCCTCGCGCTGCAGGGCGACTTCCGCGAGCACATCGCCTCGTTGACGGAGCTCGGCGCCGAGGTGGTGCCACTGCGTCGCCCGGAGGAGATCGGCACGCTGCACGGCGTCGTCATCCCCGGCGGCGAGTCGAGCGTCATGGACAAGCTGTCCCGGGCGTTCGGCGTGGCCGTGCCCCTGTCCGCCGCGATCCAGGGCGGGCTCCCGACCTACGGCACCTGTGCGGGCATGATCATGCTGTCCTCCCGCATCGCGGCCGGCATCCCGGGCCAGCAGACGCTCGACGTGCTCGACACCACGGTCCGGCGGAACGCGTTCGGCAGCCAGAACGACTCCTTCGAGACCGACATCCCGATGCCGGCGCTCGGAGACGCTCCGGTGCACGCGGTGTTCATCCGTGCGCCGGTGGTCGAGCAGCACGGTCCCGGGGTCGACGTCCTCGGAGCCCTGCCGGACGGCCAGGTCGTCGCGGTGCAGCAGGGGAACGTCATCGCGAGCGCCTTCCACCCGGAGGTCGCGGGCGAAGACCGCTTCCACCGTCGCTTCCTCGAGCTCGTCCGCGCGGCCTGAGCCGCGTCGCGCACGCGCCACCGGACCACTTGTCCACAGGTCCAGCGCGGCGGAGGCGAGCCGTGCCTCCAGGCCGGTAAACTGATCCAGATTTTCCGCTAGACGCAAGGAGCACCGTGTCCGGGCATTCCAAGTGGGCAACGACCAAGCACAAGAAGGCGGTCATCGACCAGCGCCGTGCGAAGTCGTTCGCGAAGCTCATCAAGAACATCGAGGTCGCCGCGAAGATGGGCGGTGCCGACCTCTCCGGCAACCCGACCCTGGTCGACGCCGTGCAGAAGGCCAAGAAGACCTCCGTCCCCAACGACAACATCGACCGCGCCATCAAGCGCGGTGCCGGCCTGACCGGTGAGTCGATCGAGTACACGACGATCATGTACGAGGGCTACGGCCCGAACGGCGTCGCGATGCTCATCGAGTGCCTGACCGACAACAAGAACCGCGCCGCGGCCGAGGTCCGCACCGCGATGTCCCGCAACGGCGGCACCATGGCCGACCCGGGCAGCGTCGCGTACAACTTCGCCCGCAAGGGCGTCATCTCCGTGACGAAGACCGACGGTCTCGACGAGGACACCGTGATGACGGCCGTGCTGGACGCGGGCGTCGAGGACGTCATCGACCAGGGCGGTGGCTTCGAGGTCATCACCGAGGCGACCGACCTCGTCGCGGCCCGCACGGCGCTGCAGGACGCCGGCATCGACTACGACTCCGCCGACGCCGAGTTCGTGCCGGGGCTCAAGGTGCCGGTGGACGCCGAGACCGCGCGCAAGGTGTTCCGCCTGATCGACGCGCTCGAGGACAGCGACGACGTGCAGAACGTCTACTCGAACTTCGACATCCCCGCCGACGTCCAGGCCGAGCTCGACGAGGACGAGGACTAACCCGATGCTGCGCGTGCTCGGGGTGGACCCCGGGCTCACGCGGTGCGGCGTCGGCATCGTCGAGGTCGCACCGAACCGGCGCGCACGACTCGTCCACGTGACGGTCGTGCGGACGCCGGCGGACATGGCGCTCGAGCAGCGCCTGCTCCGCATCGCCGACGGCATCGCGGCCGAGATCGACGAGCACCGCCCGGACGCGGTCGCCGTGGAGCGGGTCTTCGCCCAGGCGAACGTCCGGACGGTGATGGGCACGGCCCAGGCCGCGGGGCTCGCGCTGCACGCAGCTGCAGCCCGGGGGCTCCCCGTGGGCCTGCACACCCCGTCCGAGGTCAAGGCAGCGGTGACCGGGTACGGCAACGCCGACAAACGACAGGTCCAGACGATGATCGCGCGCGTGCTCGGACTCGACGAGGCACCGAAGCCCGCCGACGCAGCCGACGCGCTCGCGCTGGCCGTGTGCCATGCCTGGAGGCTCGGATCACCCGACGCCGTCGGCTCGCGACCCACGAACCTCACCCCGGCGCAGCGCGCGTGGCGGGACGCGCAGGGCGGCACCGTCGACTCGCCGCTCGCGCGGGCAGCTGCGGCGGCCGCGCATCCGCAGCGTGGCTCCTCCGCTCAGTCGGTGGCCGGCCGTAGGCTCGGCGCATGATCGCGAGTCTCCGGGGAACCTGCATCGACGTCGCCGGATCGGCCGTCGTGGTCGAGGTCGGGGGAGTCGGGTACGCGATCACGGTGACCCCCGCCCACGCCCTCACGATGCGACACGGTTCCGAGGTGTTCCTCCGCACGGCCATGATCGTGCGGGAAGACGAGCACCTGCTGTTCGGCTTCGAGTCCACCGACGCCTTGCAGGTGTTCGACCTGCTCCGGAGCGTGTCCGGGGTCGGACCGAAGTCCGCGATGGGCGTCCTCGCCCACATGGAGCCGGCACAGGTCGCGAACGCCGTCGCGAACGACGACGACGGCGCGTTCCGCAAGGTGTCCGGCATCGGCCCGAAGACCGCCAAGCTCATCATCGTCGCGCTGTCCGGCAAGCTCGCCGCGTTCGAGCAGGCACCCGTCGCCACGACGTCCCGTGGCACCGCGGCCCACCCGGCCGCCGTCGACGTGGTCGCCGCGCTGGTCGGACTGGGATGGCGTGAGGACGCGGCCCAGCGCGCCGTCGACGACACCATCGCCAACGAGCCGGGTGCCGCCACCATGGGCACGCAGTCCCTGCTCCGTGCCGCGCTCGGTGCCCTCCGGCCCGCCGGAGCCGGCCGGTGAGCGGCATCACCGCCGCCGACGCCGAGTCGCAGGAAGAACTCGCGTTCGAGGGCGCGCTCCGCCCGAAGTCCCTCGACGAGTTCGTCGGCCAGCGCAAGGTCCGCGGCCAGCTCGACCTGCTGCTGAAGGCAGCGGCGCTGCAGGACCGGACGCCCGACCACATCCTGATGGCCGGGCCTCCCGGCCTCGGCAAGACCACGCTGGCGATGATCGTCGCGCACGAGTCGGGTCGGCCGCTGCGGATGTCCAGCGGGCCGGCGATCCAACACGCGGGTGACCTCGCCGCGGTGCTCTCGTCGCTGGTGCCGGGCGAGGTCCTCTTCATCGACGAGATCCACCGCATGGCGCGCTCGGCAGAGGAGATGCTCTACCTGGCGATGGAGGACTTCCGGATCGACGTGATGGTCGGCAAGGGCGCCGGTGCCACGAGCATCCCACTCGACCTCGCGCCGTTCACGCTCGTCGGCGCCACCACCCGGGCCGGTCTCCTGCCGAACCCACTCCGTGACCGCTTCGGCTTCACCGCGCACCTCGAGTTCTACGAGAAGGACGAACTCGAACAGGTGCTGATCCGTGCGGCGCACCTCCTCGAACTCGACATCGACCGGACGGCACTGCGGGAGATCGCCGGCCGCTCCCGTGGCACACCGCGCATCGCGAACCGCCTGCTCCGACGCGTCCGCGACTACGCGCTCGTGCACCGCACGACCGACGGGATGGCGGCGGTGCAGGGCGCACTCGACCTCTACGACGTCGACGAGCTCGGCCTCGACCGGTTGGACCGAGCGGTCGTCGAGACCATGCTCACCCGCTTCGACGGGGGTCCGGTCGGCCTGAACACCCTGGCGGTCTCGGTGGGCGAGGAGTCCGAGACCATCGAATCGGTCGTCGAACCGTTCCTGGTCCGGGTCGGGCTCGTCACCCGGAGCCCCCGGGGCCGCATCGCCACGCCGCAGGCCTGGCGCCACTTCGGGATGACTCCGGGGCAGGGGAGCCTCGCGCAACCCGGGCTGTTCGACGACGACACCGACTGAGACGACCGCCGCCGCAGCACTCCGGGCGACATGCCACACACAGTCGCGTGCCCTAGACTGCTACGGCCCGAAACCGAAATACCAGAGAAGGCATCGCAATCATGGGTCAAGAAGTCATCCTCATCGTCATCGTCGTGGCGTTCGCGGCCTTCATGTTCTACAACAGCCGCAAGCGCAAGAAGCAGCAGTCCGAGCTCGCCACCAAGATGGTGCCGGG
>Ga0153924_1000147_pt1 | contig 46589 bp, 42 predicted proteins | sample TSNJ008MetaG_FD_104709 | JGI IMG/M metagenome (GOLD analysis project Ga0153924, IMG submission 104709) | Attine ant fungus gardens microbial communities from New Jersey, USA - TSNJ008 MetaG | ecosystem: Host-associated > Fungi > Mycelium > Unclassified | place: USA: New Jersey, Wharton State...
TGCCGCCTGTGCTTATGCCCAATTTTTGACGTATGGGCTGAAGCTTACCGAGCGTGTCACTTACGAATTTCGCAGCATGGACCGGGGGAATTTTTTCCACAAGTCCCTGGAGACCTTTTTCCGGGAGCTGAAGGAGAAGGGAATCGCCCCGGCCCAGGTCACGGAGCAGCAGCGGAAGGAATTCGTGGAGCGGAGCATTACGGCAGCGGTGGAGGCGGCAGGAGGCAGCATTTTAAGCTCCTCTGCGAGACTATCCTATTATGTAAACCGGTGGGCACAGATGACGGATCGAACGATCTGCGCGATCTGTGACCAGATGAAAGAAGGCGACTTCCATCCCGAGGAAGTGGAGTTAAAATTCGATGGCAGTCGATCTGCCGCCATGAACCTGATCTTAAACGATGAAGAAAAAATGGTGTTAAAAGGTGTGATAGACCGGTTGGATATTTGTGAAGACGGGAATCAGATCTATGTGAAAATTGTGGATTATAAAACCGGCCAGACCTCGCTGGATCTGAGCGATGTGTATTATGGCCTGCAGATGCAGCTGGTGCTGTATCTGGATGCGGTAATGGGAATCTATCAGAGAAAATATCCGGAGAAGGAGATTGTGCCGGCTGGAATCTATTATTATCATATTCAGGATCCTTTTGTGGAGGACTCTGGGTCTCTGTCTCCGGAACAGTTGGAGGAAAAGCGGAAAAGGGAGCTTCGGATAAAGGGCCTGACCAATGAAAGCCAGAAGGTGGCGGTACATCTGGAGGCAGTCGGAGGACAGAAGATTTCGGTCGAGCGGTTCGAGGGACTGCGCCGGCATGTGCAGCACCGGGTTCGGGAGTTTGGCGAGAGGATTTTAGCCGGTGAGATTGAGGCGGCACCTTATCGGCGCAAGAAAGACAGTGCCTGCGATTACTGTGCATTTCACGCAATTTGCGGCTTTGATCCTAAGATCCCCGGCTATCACTTCCGGCGCCTGAAGGAGCAGAGTCCGGAAGAAATATGGGAAAGGATCGAAGGAAAGGAGGCTTCTCATGGGGATTACCTGGACGAAGGAGCAGCGGGAAATCATTGATTCCAGAAATTGTGATCTGCTGGTAGCGGCAGCTGCCGGCAGCGGGAAAACAGCTGTTCTGGTACAGCATATTCTGTCACGGATTCTGGATGAGAAGCATCCGATTGATGTGGATAAGCTGCTAATTGTGACTTTTACGAAAGCCGCGGCAGCAGAGATGCGGGAGCGGATTGAACAGGCCATTGCGGAAGAGATGGCGCGACAGCCGGAGCATGAGCATTTGCAAAAGCAGGCGGCACTGATTCATCATGCCCATATTTCTACCATTGACAGCTTCTGTATGTGGGTTGTTAAGAATCATTTTCACCGTCTGGAGCTGGATCCGGATTTTCGGATCGGTGAGGAAGGTGAAATGAAGCTGCTGAAGGCGGATGTAATAAAAGATCTTCTGGAGCTGAAATATCAGGAAGAGGATGCGGAATTTCTCCGGTTTGCGGATGCCTATGCAGGGGACAAAGGAGACGATAATATGGTATCCTTGATTCTGCAGCTGTATGACTTTTCCCGGAGTGCGCCCTGGCCGGAGGAGTGGCTGGTGCAGTGCCGGAATTCCTTTGGGAAAGACCTGCAGTCTCTGGAGGAACTACCATGGATTCCGGCTTTGCGGCAGGAGATCTCGCGGAAGATTGTCAGCCTGCAGGAGCAGCTGACCTATGCCCTGAATACCATTTGCCAGGATAAGGAGTGTCCGCCTGAATATGCCGCGATGTTTCGGCTGGACAGGGAGCTATTAGCTGGATTACGGGAGGCCGAAAGTTTCTCGGATCTCACAGTAAGGCTTTCCGGCATTAAATTTTCCACAAAACCTCGTAAGAAAAAGGATGCAAATCCCAGATTGGAAGAAGCCTGTACGGTACTGCGGGATTTTATTAAGAAGGAGATTGGTAATCTGCAGGGGAAATACTGTCTGGGAAGCCCGGAGCAGATGCTGGAGACAATCCGGCGGACCCATGAGCCGATGAACCAGCTGGTCGATCTGACACAGGAATTTGCCGCTGCTTTTCAGGCAGCGAAAAAAGAGCGGAATGTGGCAGATTTTGCGGATGTGCAGCACATGGCATTAGAGCTTCTGGCCGGACCTTCGGAGCTGGCAGTCGAGTTAAGCCGGCAGTTTGAGGAAATTATTATTGATGAGTATCAGGACAGCAACGGCATTCAGGAGTGGATTTTAACGGCGGTTTCCAGAGCACACCAGGGGATTCATAACCTGTTTATGGTGGGAGATGTGAAGCAGAGTATTTATAAGTTCCGAATGGCGAAACCGGAGCTTTTTGTAGAGAAATACAACCGGTATTCGGCAGATTCGGGAGCGGCAGAACGAAAAATTGATTTAAGCCGCAACTTTCGCAGCAGAAGGACGGTACTGGATGATGTGAATCATCTGTTTTATCAGCTGATGGGAGCGCATTTGGGCGGAATTGCCTATACCGAAGAGGCGGCTTTGTATCCGGCAGCCCCTTATCCGGAGGCGGAATCCGAAGCGGAGGTAGAAGCTCTTGCTACGGAATTGATCTTAGTGAACGGTGATGAAGATGCGGCAGATAGCCGGGAGTGGGAAGCCGGTGCGATTGCCGACCGGATTCGCGGTCTGGTAGATCCGGAGACGGGAATGCGTCTGTGGGATGCTAAGGCGGGGAGCTATCGCCCGGCTGCTTATCGGGATATTGTGATTCTGCTGCGAACCATGGATGGCTGGGCGGATACTTTTGTGCAGGTATTGATGGGCCGGGGGATTCCGGTAGCAGCGCAGCAGAAAAAGGGGTATTTCAGTGCACAGGAGGTACAGCTGATTCTAAATCTCCTGCGGGTAATCGATAACCCCAGGCAGGACATCCCGCTGATGTCCGTACTGGTGTCGCCGATTGGCGGTTTTACCAATGAGGAGGCGGCACTGCTGGCAGCGGAAGGTGAAGGGCAGATTGAGAAGATCGGACGTGTTACCGGCCTGTACGGTGCCTGTCTTTCTTCCTCTATGCCGAAGGCCCAGGCGTTCCTGGAACGGCTGGAGCATTTCCGGGAATTGGCAGTTCATCTATCGATTTATGAGCTGTTGGACCGGATTTTAGACGAGACGGACTATGGACTGTATCTGGCAGCGCTTCCGGCGGGAGAAAACCGTCTGGCGAATATCGAAATGCTGAAAGAAAAAGCATTAGCTTTTGAACAGACTAGCTATTATGGGATTTTTCAGTTTAACCGGTATATTGAGCAGATTCAGAAATACGATGTAGATTTTGGCGAGGCGTCGCTGCTGTCGGAGCAGGATAACCTGGTCCGGATTACCAGTATTCATAAGAGTAAGGGGCTGGAATTCCCCATTGTTTTCGTGGCAGGGACCGGTAAGGCTTTTAATCTGCAGGATACACGTAAGAGTGTCATACTACATGAGGCGCTGGGAGTGGCCTCCGATTGGATTGACCGTGAGCATCGGTTAAAGCATCCCAGCCTGTGGAAGCGGTTTGTGGCCGATCAGATGGTACGGGAAGCCAAGGGTGAGGAACTTCGGGTATTGTATGTGGCCCTGACCCGTGCGAAAGAGAAGCTGATTTTGACAGGGGTCTTAAAATCCAGGAATTCCGATGCGAAATGGAAACGGATGGAGCTGGCAAAGGGCTTTTCAGCCCGCCGGCTGCCGGATTGGTATGTGGCAGGGGGCAATTCCTATTTGGATTGGATTCTGATGGGGATGGCCAGAGATGCTCATGGAATCCGGCAAATTGATCGGGATACGGTAAATCTGGCAGAGGGAGAAACCTGGCGTCTGGCTTATCAGGCCGTATTGCGCCGGGAGATTGAGGCGATTTCGGGAGAAGAGTCTTATGACATCGAAAGCCGGGACGTATGGAAGCGGCTGACGGAATTCCAATACCCCTATGAAGCAGCCGCAAAGCTGCGGGGAACTGTATCCGTATCCGAGATTAAGGAGCAGATGGGGTTGGCTACCGAGGAAGAACGCCGGAAGCGAAACCGGACGGCGCTGATTCCGGAAACCCCAGGGCTGGGAGCCCTTAAAGGAACTGCCTACCATAAGCTGATGGAGAAAATTCCGCCGGAAGAGGGAACTGATCTGGAGAAGGTAAAAGCTTATATCCAAAGCTTTAAAGAGCACGGGCTGCTGGCAGGGGAGGTGGCGGCGATGATCCGTCCGGAGGCAATCGTGGGGTTCTATCAAAGCCCTCTGGGACAGAGGGCGATCGCAGCCGGTAAGCGGCGTTTGACTGAACAGCCCTTTGTAATGGGGATTCCGGCCAATGAACTGGATAACCGGCTGCAAGAGACAGAGCTGATTCTGGTACAGGGAATGATCGACGCCTGCCTGGAAGAAGAGGACGGTTTGGTGCTGCTGGATTATAAGACAGACCGGGCAGAGGAGGGGGATGAGGAACGTCTGCTCCGGAATTATCGTGTGCAGATGGAATATTATAAGAAGGCACTGGAAAAGGCTACCGGGAAGAGGGTAAAGGAAGCGTGGATCTATTCCTTTGCGCTGGAGACGGCGATTTCGGTGTTATAGGAAGAGAGAGGGGGACTGTTGCGGCGGTCTCCTTCTTGGTTTTAGTAAACTAAAGTTTTATAAAAAAAATATCATACTTGATAAAATAATGGTTGACAAATTATATTATACAGCATATAATATGATACATAAAAAAGTATTACACGAGATAAGATATTATATCTCAGAAAGGTATTTCATGGTAACGATCAGAAAACGAAATAGGAGATGAAGCGCTATGGTATTTAACACAGGCGCGGCGTTGCTGGACGCAATCGTTCTAGCAGCCGTGTACAGGGAGCCAGAGGGGACCTATGGATACAAAATTACGCAGGATGTCCGAAAGGTGTTAGATGTTTCCGAGTCAACACTCTATCCGGTGCTAAGGCGTCTGCAGAAGGATGAATGTCTGGGGGTCAAGGATGTAGAGTTCGGAGGACGGAATCGGCGGTATTATAAGGTGACGACTCAGGGAGAGGCTCAGCTGAGACTATATGTCAACGAATGGAAGAACTATTCCGACAACATATCAAAAATATTTGCGGAGGTACAAGAATGAACAGGGAAACATTCCTGCGGGAGCTTAAATACTTACTCCAGGATGTTGCGGAGGATGAACGGGAGGAAGCTCTGCAATATTATCGGGATTATCTGGAAGAAGCTGGTCCAGAGAATGAAGAGAACGTTTTACAGGACCTGGGTGATCCGGCCAGGGTAGCAGCCATGATCCGCGGCGGACTAAATGGCGCGTACATGGGCGAATTTAGTGAACGAGGTTACGAAGATCCCCGTTACCGCGGCCCTTCTTATGAAGTAGTAAAGGCGAAAGCCAAGGCTAAGCGGCGGGAGCGTTCCGGCGGCAGTAATGAGCAGAGCACCGAGGATACACGCCGGCGGGCATCAGAGAACCGAGATCCTTATACGAAGGAAGAGCCCCAGAGACGCCAAGGAAGAAATCTGGGAATGATCATTCTGATTATCCTGGGGGCGATTATCTGTTCGCCGGTGGTGATCGGCCTGGGAGGAGGAGCCTTTGGGATTCTTGTGGGAGTGGTTGCTGTAATATTTGCGCTGTTCCTTACGGTTGGCATAACAGCGGTTGGATTTTTAGTGGGAGGTATTGTGGCTCTTGTGGTAGGAATTGTCCGACTGTTCCTGTCTCCACTGGATGGCATTCTGGCTTGTGGAGCCGGAGTTGGACTGATTGGAGCCGGCTTGCTGCTCTTCGCACTGGCCGCAGTATTCTATGGAAGATTCCTCCCCTGGCTCATTCGCGGTATATTAGATGCAGTACAGTCTGTCTTTCGGGGATCTCGCAGAGGAGGTAAAGCAGCATGAGCAAATGGGTACGAAATTGTGTAATTATAGGGCTGATTCTGCTGCTGCTCGGCATCATTGCCACAGCCGTCTCCTACGGCATTGGTATCACAAACGGAGGTTTGAGCCGGTCCCGGATTACTGTGGATGAGACTTATGGACTCGTGAATATTGAGGAAATCAAGGTAGACATAGGTACAGGCGATGTGACCATCCGCGAGGGTGACCAGTTTGAAATCCATGCCACAAATGTCTACGAAGAGTTCGAGACGAAGGTCTCCGGCGACGAATGGACGATTCAGTCCCATAAGTCCGGCTCCGGTTTTTGGGGATTCCTTAGAAACGTCAGTTTTTTAGGCTGGAACTATGAGCCAACGGTTGAGATTGTGATTCCGAAGGGATACACATTGTCAAAGTTAAAGCTTGACTTGGGTGCTGGAAATCTATATATTATAAGTGGAGACTTTGAAGAGGCAAAAATAGACGTAGGAGCCGGTAAATTCACCGGAACGAATATGATAACCGGATCCCTGGATTGCAATGCCGGGGCCGGAAGCCTTGTCTATAATGGTGAAATCCATGGAATGGCCAAGCTGGACTGTGCTGCCGGAGATATTACCCTGAACCTGAACCAGGCAGAACAGGACTTTAATTATAATATTGATTGCGCTGTGGGTGAGATTACGATCGGCAATTCGAATTATTCCGGCCTGGGTAACCATAAAAAGATTGAGAATGAGGCAGACTATAACATGGATATCGACTGCGGCGCAGGAGAAGTAACCATTCAATTCACCCAAAAATAAAGGTGACTAATGGCCATTCGGCCAATAATAAGGAGTACCCTACGGGTATAACTAATGGCCATTCGGCCAATAATAAGGAGGAGACAAAATGGATTCGAAGAAGCTTTATCGCTCCAGAACAAATGTCATGCTGGCTGGAGTCTGTGGTGGGATCGGTGAATACTTTAGTATTGACGCTACGATTATACGCTTGGTATGGGGGCTGTTAGGATGTACAGGAACAGGAATAGTTGCCTATATCATTGCCGCCATCATTATACCGAAAGATCCTTACGAGAAATAATTTTAAAGTAAGTGTGCTGTATAAGCGGTCTTAAAACAGGTAATACTTTCCATGATAATGATATAAGGGGGCCTGTTTTATGACGAAGAAGAAAGATAAGACGATTGATTTAGATAACCTGACGCCCGAAGAAGAGCTGAAGCTGGAAATTGCCACAGAGATCGGCGTTTACGACAAGGTATTGGAAGGCGGCTGGCGCGTATTATCCGCAAAAGAATCCGGCAGAATCGGCGGGATTCTTAGCAAGAGGAAACGTGCTATGAATGCAGAAAAGGGGGCGGAATAGTCGAAAAGACTGTCCCGCTCCGCGTCTTCTACAGAGTATATGCGGAATGTAAAACGGAGCAAAAATTAAGCAAATATTTCTGCAAAAAGCCTGAAAAATGATTGACAAGAAGAATAAGATAGGGTATCATATATGATGTGCCTGTCAGACAGGTACATAAAAAGAAGAAAAATGCGCGAGTGGCTCAGTGGTGGAGTATCGCCTTGCCAAGGCGAGGGTCGCGGGTTCGAATCCCGTCTCGCGCTTCCAAAAACCCACGGTTTTCCGTGGGTTTTTGGGTTTCATAACGTATTCATAACGTATTCGCTTATTTCAATTTGATTTTTTCTCTTATTTTTTTCTTCCCCTCCAATATTATTGTTAGAAAGTTATCCATAATGAGATCAGAATAATTCTAAAGCGAAACTGCGGGCTTTTATTTTCCTTTTAAGTACGTTATAATAAATAGCAATCAATAAATTATTCTTGTTATACAAATTTTTCAAAAAATGAATAGCTGATTTTAAGGGGTGAATAAGTGAAATTAACCATAGAACAATCTGACCAATATGCAACGACAGAAATATTTATTAAATGCGGCCAGATAGACCTGGCTTTAGAAAAACTCATTAAGGAGATTCGTTTGTATGGTTTTTCTATAATGGGTAAAAAAGATGGGGAAACCTATTTAATTAAGATAGAGAATATTTTCTACTTTGAAAGTGTAGATGAAAAAACTTATATATACTGCGAGAAAGATGTATATGAATGCGTACAAAGGCTATGGGAAGTCGAAGAACAGCTAAAATACATTAATTTTCAGCGGATTAGCAAAAATTGTATTATCAATATCTACAAGCTGGTTAGTGTCCGGCCGGTTAGAAACTACAAGCTCGAGGCAACGTTAGAAAACGGTGAGAAACTAATTGTAAATCGTAATTATGTTATGCTGTTAAAGCAAAAAATAAATGAGCAGGAGTAGATAAAGATGGAAACAATTAAAAACTATTTAAAGATAGATTGCTATTCTTTCACCATGTTGATTCTTATAAATGCTGTATTGACATGGACAGGCATCATAGAAGATATGAATATTTCCGTAAGCATTCAACTTTTTATTATTACATCGACAATTGCCTTTCTCATGTTTTTAACAGATTGGTTATGGAGTCGTAAAGGTGAAAGTATAAAAAAAATATTCCACATTATTGATATTTTCATTAGCGTATTATTATGGGGAGTTGTATTTAATAATATATCCTTTTCATATATGAATTCGATTATTACCGTTATATCATGTATTTGCACCTATTTATGCGTGTCTGGAGTTATGGCGTTAGAGAATAAAAAAGATGCAGACGATATTAATAATAGTATTAAAAGAATGCGGCTAAAAAATAAATCATAAAAAGTTGAACTTGCTTAAATAACCTGAACATGGCTATAGTGCCGTATTCAGGTTATTTTTTATTTATTTTAAAAAATAATTCAGACAGAGAATACTTTTATGCACTTTAACCTTAAAATTATGCACGTCAAAGTTTTGCTATTGAACGGCTGATAAATCATCAGTAAAATGGGAATTGCAACCGATAATTTGCACAAATGTAAGGAAAAGGAGCTGGCAGCATGGAACAAAAAACGATAGTAGATATTCATGGATTATACAAACAATACGATAAGTTGGTCGCTGTAAATGGTATAAATTTAAAAATAAAAAAGGGGGAAATCTTTGGATTATTAGGGCCAAACGGTTCAGGGAAGTCAACGATTATTAATTGCATTTTATCGCTGGTTAAATATGACAGGGGGACAATCAGAATTTTTGGCAGCACAATGAGAGAGGCGGAAATGGCCATTAAAAAAGATATTGGCGTAATTATGCAGGACGTAGCTGTATTTGAAGAATTAACGGTGTATGAGAACATTGAGTATTTTTGCAGCCTGTATATTAAAAATAGAAAAAAAGTAAAGGATTTGACTGGGGATGCCATTGCTTTTGTATCGCTTGAAGATTTTAAAAATTATTATCCCAAAAAGCTAAGCGGCGGCCTATTAAGAAGACTGAATATCGCTTGCGGCATTGCCCACAAACCCAAGCTCATTATCCTAGATGAACCCACTGTTGCGGTTGACCCTCAGAGCCGTAATAAAATACTGGAAGGCATTCAAAAACTGAATGAACAAGGCGCTACCATTATCTATACAACCCACTATATGGAGGAAGTAGAGAAAATTTGTTATAATATAGCGATTATTGATAAAGGAAACGTCGTAGCCTTGGGAACTAAGGAAACCTTAAAGGATAGCGTGAATATAGGGGAGACCATCGTTGTTGAAGCTCAAATAAGCGACGCTATTATTGATGAATTAAAATCGTCAGGGAAATATCTTTTTACAGAATATTTTGATAATGTTCTAAAAGTTAAAGCGATAAAGGAAAGTAACAGTTTAATCGGGATCATCAATTTTTTACAGCAAAAAAATGTAGCGTTTAATAAAATATATTTTGATATGCCAACGCTAAATGATGTATTCCTAGCGATTACTGGCAAAGAACTAAGAGACTAATTCGGAATTATTGCTATAGGAGGATATTAACGATGTTTACACTATTCCGCACAAAAATAAAGTGTCTATATAGAGACAGGCAAGGCTTATTTTGGGCATTGCTATTTCCAATATTTCTAGCAATCATATACCATTATGCATTTGCTGACCTTGGGAAGACTGATGTACTTAAAACAATAGATGTTGCCGCAATCAGTACAGGAAGCGGCAATGAGGCAACCCTAAAACAGACATTGCAGGATGCGACATTTGAAAATGGGCTCCCAATTTTTAATGTTGCGTTTGTGGATAAGGCAGAGGCGGAGCAGTTACTTGATAACAATAAAGTGACCGGCTATATCGTTATGGGAGAAGTGCCGGAGCTTGTAGTAAAGGGCTCGGATATAAAAGCGACTATCGCCAAAAATGTACTAAACAGTTACAGGCAAATGTATGGCGTTTCAGATATTATAACAAAAGAGACGCAAGGAGAATCCGTCAATTACGACGCTGTTATGAAAGATATGGTTGACCGGGAGTATTACTTAAAGAACCGGAAAGAGGCCTCCGGCACTAACATGGACTATACCGTTATCTACTTTTATGCGCTGTTAGCAATGGTATGCATTTATGGCGGGAATTGGGGACTTCGGGAGGGTGCTGATATTAGCGCGTCATTATCCGCAAGAGGGGCAAGGGTAAACATAGCGCCCTATAGTATGGCGAAGCTACTATTCTGCAACTTATTGGCAAGTCTTGCCTTACATTTTACAGGTGTATTACTTGTGATTGCCTTTATGATTAACATTCTAAAAATTGATTTTGGAACACAATTACTATATGTGATATTTGTGTGCTTTGTTGGCTCAATCATTGGTATTTTATTTGGTTGTCTAACGGCATTGCTGATGAAAGGAACGGAGAAGAAAAAAGATGCTTTTTTAACATGCATAACACTAATATGGGGCTTTTTAGCAGGATTAATGATTCCCTCCGTTAAATATATCGTGGCAAGCAAAATTCCAGCACTTATATTTGTCAATCCGGTACATCTTATTACAGATTGTTTGTATAGTCTTTACTACTATAGCGGTTTAAGCAAATACACATACAACATAATTATATTGTCTATAATAGCCGTTATTTTAAGCTGTATGATTGTTATGTATATGAGGAGGGGAAAACATGGAAGTTTTTAAGGCTTATATCAAAATATGCAAGAACAAATCATCTGTGATACTAATATATATGCTTATTTTTGCAGGTGTTCTATTTATGCTTTCACAAGAATCGGCCAATGAATCAAAAACGTTTACCGATACCAAAATCAGAACTGCTTTTATCAATAAGGATAAGGGGAGCTTTCTGTCACAGGGATTATATGGATATCTAGATAAATATTGCGAGTTTATTGAAGTTTCGGAAGAACGAATAGATGATGCGCTTTTCATACGGGAAGTAGAATATGTAATTGAAATAGATGAGGGATTTGAAGAGAATTTTCTTAACGGTGGTGAAGCGCTCGTTAAGAGACAAAGTATTCCGGATTCCTATACATCTATGGCAATCAACGGAGCCATAAATAATTATTTGAATACCGCTGCTATTTTAAAAACTTATATTACTTTCGACAATACAATGGAATTGGTAGATGTGTTAAATACTAATATGGCCTTGGAATCAAGCGTATCCCTGTTTAATTCTATGAATAGTGAAAAAGATAATGAATACTACGAAACCTATTTTAATTATTTGTCTTATGTAATGGTTGCCAGCTTTATTTTGATTATTGGAACAATTATGACTAGCTTTCAAAAGCTATCGATTAAAAGAAGAAATCTTGTTGCGCCAATATCAATAAGAAGCTTAAATCTAAAGTTATTATTCTGCAATGGTTTGTTTACAACCATATTTTTAATTGTTTTTGTTATATTGGGAGTAATAACCAGTAAAAATCACGTTATAAATCAAAATTTATTATTTTATGGAATTAATGCTTTTGCATTTAGTATCGTCGTATTAGCTTTGAGCTATTTGTTTGGAATAATACTAAATAACACAAAAATATTAACACTCGTTTCCACGATAGTATCTTTGGGATTTGCTTTTTGGGGAGGTGTTTTTGTGCCTCTTGAAATGCTTAACAGCAGTACGCTAAAGATTGCACAGTTTGTTCCAAGCTACTGGTATGTTTTATCGAATGATGCGATCGGAAAGCTGTCTAATTTTAACTGGCAGAACATATCGGAGGTTTTAGGCTATATTGCATTACAGCTTATAATAGCACTTGTCTTATTTGTTGGTTCTTTTGTATATAGCAGATTAAGAAGCAGGCAAGAAGCATAACGTGGGGATCGGCGGGTGTTTAACCTCGCCGGTCTGACCGGCTTGTGGACATTTTGTCCATAAGCTTAAAAACACATAAGCTTAAAAATACTTGACAAAGTCTAAATATGTGATAAACTCAACTTAATAAAATTATTTTACAAATAGGAAATTTTATTTTTCCTTACTAAGTAAAATAATTTTACTAATAGATCAGGAAAGGAGAAGAGATTTGAAAGCAATTATGGTAATGTTCGATACCTTAAACCGCCGTATGCTCTCCCCGTACGGCTGCGATTGGGTACGAACACCAAATTTTGAACGACTGGCTGAGAAAAGTGTGAAATTTAATAACTCCTACGCCGGAAGTCTTCCCTGCATGCCGGCGCGCAGAGAACTGCATACAGGAAGGCTGAATTTTCTACACCGGAGCTGGGGGCCGTTAGAACCGTTTGATGATTCGATGCCGGAAATCCTGAAGAAAAATGGAATATATACTCATATAGTGAGTGACCATTATCACTATTGGGAAGACGGCGGCGCAAATTATCATACGCGCTATAACAGCTGGGAAATCATTCGTGGGCAAGAGGGAGACGCATGGAAAGGACAGGTGAAGGAACCGGAAATCCCAGAATGTGTAAGCCGCAAACCTGGGGAATTGTGGAGAAATGACTGGACAAACCGCCAGTATCTTAAATCCGAAGTGGATATGCCCCAATACAAGACTTTTGCCAGTGGCATAGAGTTTATCCGCAGGAATCTTACAGAGGATAACTGGTTTTTACAATTGGAAACCTTTGATCCTCATGAGCCTTATTTCAGCCTTGAGCATTATAAAAGCCTGTATCCTCACGATTATCAGGGAGCGCATTTTGACTGGCCGCCCTATATGCCGGTTAAACAGACCCCGGAAGAGGTCGAGCATGTGCGTTATGAGTATGCGGCACTTATGACGATGTGTGACCATTATCTTGGACAGATCTTAAATCTAATGGATGAATTTGATATGTGGAAGGATACAATGCTCATTGTCAATACGGATCATGGCTATTTGCTTGCGGAGCATGACTGGTGGGGAAAATGTACCGCTCCCTTTTATGATGAAGTGGCGCATACACCTCTGTTTATCTGGGATCCGCGATGTGGCTGTAAAGGCGGGGAACGGAATGCACTGGTGCAGACAATTGACCTGGCACCGACCTTGCTGGACTTTTTTGATCTTTCCATTCCGGTTCATATGCAGGGCAAAGTATTGAAAGAGGTGATTGCACAGGATCAGCCGGTACGCGAAGCAGGCCTGTTTGGTATCTTTGGAGGCCAGGTTAACATAACAGATGGAAGATATGTCTATATGAGAGCTCCGAACAGTGATTTTGACGGAGATCCATATGTAGGTCAAAATCTGTTTAACTATACGTTGATGCCGGCACATATCCGGGGCCCATTCAGCTTAAATGAACTAAAAACGGCAGTTATGGAGAAGCCATTCTGCTTTACCAAGGAAACTCCCGTTATGAAAATTTCTGGTGAGATTGTGCTGTCACGGACACCGGAAGGGGATAAGCCTCAGGCGCGATACAAAACGGAATTGTTTGATTTAGAAGAGGATCCTCAGCAGCTGCATCCCATTCAGAACCAGGCGGTAGAAATGCGGCTTATTCGACAGATGGTGGAGCTTATGCAGGAAAATGAAGCTCCGGCAGAGCAGTATAAGCGCCTTGGTCTGGAAGAGTATCTTGGAATCAGTTGTGCATATTAGAATGTAAACCGTGTAATGTTGCCTAATAGTATTGCGTGGATTAAATCCCGGAAAGGATGAGTGTTTATGAGAAAACTTAAAAAGACTGCAGTGATTTTGTTATCTGGTTTGCTGGCATTTATATTGACGGCATGTTCTTCCGGTACAGATGAATTTCCCTCTAAAAACCTGGATGTCGTAGTGCCCTTCGGCAGTGGTGGCGCTACCGATCTTTTAGCCAGAGTACTGGGGGACGCGGCTAAGGATGATTTGGGTCAGGCAGTTATCGTTACTAATGTGGCGGGAGCCAGCGGCACCGTAGGAGCGGCACAGGTAGCCGAAGAGGATGCCGATGGCTATAATTTGCTTTTTTGCACTTCGGCGCCGATTATTTTACAGACACAGATTATGGACGGAATTCGTTATAATCTGGACAGCTTTAAAGCAATTGCCAATATCGCGAGTGAACCGACCTGTCTGGCAGTAAGGGCGGATTCTCCTTATCAGACAATTGAGGATCTGGTCGCGGCAACAGCTACCGTTACAGCCGGACACACCGGTGTGGGTACGCTGCACCATTTGTTCCAGGTGAAATTCTTTGAAGAGGCAGGGATTGATTATAAGCAGATCGGCTTCGAAGGCGGCGCAAAACTGGTTACCGGCCTTCTGGGAGGAAATGTGGACGTGATTTCTACCGTGGTAAGTGAAATGTCATCGTACGTTGAGTCTGGAGAAATCCGTATTTTAGCAGTATCTACTTCCGAGCGGTCTGACCTGTATCCGGATATCCCCACTTTAAAAGAAGCCGGTTTTGATATTGCGATGTCACTTGATTTCTTTCTGCTGGCACCGAAGGACACCCCGGATGAGGTTGTAAAAGTCTTAGAAGAAAAATTCTTAAAGGCAGCGGATTCGGATGCGGTTAAACAGTATCTGGATACAGGACGTATTGCAGCGTCAAAGATGACCGGCAGTGAATTAATGGAAAAATTAAAAGCGGACCAGGAGATGTTTGCTGAGGTAATTCAGAGTGCTAATTTAAAGTAAGATACTTGGAGCTAAGGAGAGCGCTATGAGCAAAAAATATATAAGAATATTCCCAAGTTTTATAATTGTATGTCTGGATTTGTTTCTAATGTTTTCTATTCCGTCACAGGTAAAAATCTATCAGGAGGGAATTGTCAATACTCGTTTTATGCCGTATTTACTTACGATTCTGATTCTGATCTGTGGACTTACTGATATCGTTAAAGGTCTGTTCCTCATCCGAAGGGAGCCGGAGCAGGCGGCGGAAGAGGAAACTGCGGGCATAAAAAAATCCGGTTATCTCCGTGTAGCGGCGGCGGCTGCCGGCGTTGCCCTATGGCTGATCCTGCTGCCGAAGCTGGGCTTCATGCTGGCAAGTGTCTTACTGACTGCAGGTATTATGCTGCTGGCTGGTAATAAAAGCTGGATTCAGATCGTATTAGTCTCACTGATCTTAACGATAGCCGTGTATTGTGTCTTTAAACTGGCATTGAACCTGAAACTTCCCCAGGGACTATTCTTTTTCTAGGAGGGTCTGAATGACAGAAAATATAATTTCGGTATTGAGTGGAATGCTTTCAGTAGACGTGATCCTGTGTATGATTTTGGGAGTGGCGGTCGGAATCATTGTCGGAGCATTACCAGGCTTGAGTGCGACACTTGCCGTTGCTTTGATGCTGCCATTCACATTTGGAATGGATGCAGGCGCTGGCATTCTGCTGCTGATAGGAGCTTATTGCGGAGGTGTGTATGGCGGTTCGATTACAGCCATTCTGATACGAACACCCGGTACGCCGGCGTCGGTTGCCACCGTGGCGGATGGGTATGCCTTGACAAAACAGGGAAAGGCATACGAAGCCTTGACGGTGGCCTTACTTACTTCCGTAATAGGCGGATTGTTAAGTGGTCTGGCGCTGTTATTCATTGCACCGGTGATAGCAAAGGTCGCGATAAGCTTCGGACCGCCGGAGTATTTTGCACTGGCTGCATTTGGATTGACGATCATCGCATCCGTGAGCGGGGAATCTCTGGCTAAGGGCTTAATTATGGCCGGCATTGGCTTGCTGCTCACCACGATTGGTATTGATCCCTATGAGGGGCAGCAACGTTTTATCTTTGGAATGAACTTTTTGTATTCGGGCATTGGTATGATCCCGGCCATGATTGGTGTTTTCGCGATAGCGGAGGTGTTTAATCAGATTGAGGTCCGGATAAAATCGGTTGCCGACGAATTCGGGGATATCCAGGTGGACACTAAGAAGAAGTTTCCACTTCGCCGCTTGAAAAAATTAATGCCGAATGTGATCCGCTCCAGCCTGACCGGAATCATCATTGGTGCGACTCCTGGTACGGGTGGTGCGATTGCCTCTTTCCTTGCTTATAATAATGAAAAAACGCTGTCTAAGAATCCGGATGAATTTGGAAAAGGCAGCTTAGCGGGGATCGCGGCAGCGGAAACGGCGAACAATGCAACTACCGGAGCGACGCTGATTCCGATGCTGACACTGGGCATTCCTGGAGACACGGTTACGGCAATTTTGTTGGGAGCGTTGACCATCCATGGTTTAAGTCCGGGTCCTAAGCTTTTTACAGAACATAGCGTACTGGTATATACAGTAATTCTGGGATTTTTCGTGGTTAATGTGATTATGTTCATTGAGGGGAAATTTGCAATTAAATGGTTTTCTAAGATTACGCAGGTACCGTCCTCCATTTTGCTGCCGATTATCTTGCTGCTTTGCCTGGTAGGAGCCTATTCCAGTAATAATTCGTTCATATCGGTTGGAATTGCTCTTTTCTTCGGTCTATTTGGATATGTGCTGAGTAAGTTTAAATTCCCAATGGCGCCGATGCTTATCGCAATGGTGCTGGGACAGCTTACGGAAATGTCGCTGCGCCAGTCGTTGATTATGTCGGATGGAAGCCCGTCTATTTTTGTCCAGCGGCCTATTTCTCTGGTGTTTCTGATACTGGCAGTGCTTTCTATCTCTCTTCCTTTTATTAAGGCTTCAAGAAATAAAAAAGGCAGGAATAGAGATTGAATTCATTTGCCGGTACGGAGAATATCATGTATACTTGAGAGTAATGAGGTTATGTTAATGAAAGTTGGAGGACACCATGGTTGAAAGAGCGCGGGATAATTCTTTTAAGGTAATGCAAAGTAATAACTTAGAGGAGGTTTATCATGCGATTCTTGACAGACATCCCATTTCCCGGATTGAAATTTCCAGCCACACTGGACTCAATAAGATGACCGTAACCAACTGTGTGAAGAGGCTGTTAGATGCAGAAATCGTCTGTGAAATTGAACAGGGTGAATCGGAAATGGGACGTCCTCCTATTTTATTGGAATTAAATTCCCGCCTTGGAGTTTTGATCGGAGTTGAGATCAATATTCTTTCCTGCAAAATTTTAGTAGCAGAACTCGACGGAGCCATATTGGAGAAGCATGTAGATATAGAAAGTGCCGTGCATCCGGAAAAATTCGTAGAGAATCTTTCAAAGTTTGTCCGGGACTGTCAGCAGAGGTATGGAAATAAGAAACTAGGTGTAATTGGCATGGGAATTGCTTTACCCGGTAATTATAATTATCAGACAGGCGTAGTAGAATACATTTCCAATATGCAGGTTTGGAACGGCTTTAACCTTCGGCAGGCATTTCAGACTGCAATTCCGGATGTCCTGGTTCTTTGCCAAAATGCCGGAAGAGCCGGAGCTAAGGGCGAAATTCATTTTGGAAAGGCGGATATTAATGAACAGCTGGCATATATCCATGGTGCAATGGGATTAGCCCTCTCCATATATACAGAAGGGGGAGTTCATGTAGGCGACCGCGGATTTCAGGGAAGATTCGGGCATATGGTGATCGAGCTGAATGGACGTAAATGCATTTGTGGGAATCAAGGATGTCTGGAAATGTATGCATCCGTAGGTGCTTTGGGCAAGGCGCTCTATCCCGGACAGACCATCGACTACAGCATTATAATGGAAATGATGAAGCGGAAAGCGGCTCACGATCCGGTAATCGAGCAGGAGATTCAGAGTTTAATCCGGTATCTGGCAGTGGGAATTGCCAATATTGTGAATTGTTTTAACCCAAAGCGTGTTTGTATTGGAGGTTATCTTGGAATGCTGCTGAAGGATAACGAAGAAGATTTAAATCAGCAGGTGAACCAAATGCTGTTGAGGCATTTCCGGGATATTTCCAAGATCTTTTGTTCTGGTCTCGATGAATGGGGGGCAGCATTAGGCTGCCTGACAACGATTCGGGAACGGCTGATCAAGGATAGCTAACCGGCTATGCTACTTGGTGGGTGAACTGGTCATACTTACTTGGAATAAATATTGGGACAAAAAAATTTGCCTCTCTTTTTCAGTTGCCGGGAATTGCGGTTTGTTCGCTCCCAAAGCAATATAGGTATAAATCCTCCAGCGTAGGCTCTTGTGGTTGTGCTCTCTGAATTAGCTCGTTTTCGGATATAATGCGGAATTCCACTTGACCGTTGATATGACGCAGGTTTACTTTGCAATACATCTTTTCGTATTGTTCCGCCTGTTCGGAGGAAACTACCAGGCGCCATACAAAACCGCTTGCATGAGAAGTCAATTCGGGAACGGTTCCTTCCATCAGCAAGGAGCCTTTTTTGATTATCAATATTTGATCCGCAATATATTCCACTTCGGAAACGTTATGGGTAGAAAGATAACAATCGGACTCTTTGCTAAATCAAAAATGATATTGCGGAATCGGACGCGCTCTGTGGGATTAAGCCCGGTAGTTGGTTCATCAAGAACAAGGATTTTGGAGTCATTCAAGACCGCCTGCGCGATACCTAACCTTTGCTTCATATCTCCGGAAAAGTATCCGTAAAATCGGGGTAATACCCAAAATCTTGCGGCAAATACCCCACTTGATTGCGGTATGCTTCACCTGTCTCATTTATGCGCTGTCCGTCTAATGGAATGTAATTTTAAAAGTCATGTGCATTAGAGTAGGTCAATTGCTCTGTTCGTTATAGATTTAATTATTAAATTAAAGCCAAAAAATAATTGACAAAACACAATTGGAATGTTATGATATTGGCATACATTATTGTGCGATAATGAAAACTATCGTTCAAGTCAACACGAAAGGAGATAAAAATGAGAATAAAAAGAATTATTATAGCTGTCTTTATTTTGAGTTTGATGATGCCTAACATACAAACTGCTTTTGCGTCATCATTATCGGAAAATCGAGAAGAACATTATATTGATAATAATGGAAACAAATACGATATCTTTATAAAAACGTCTAATGAGCAATTAGTTGTAGATGTTTATATAAACGGGATATTAAATGATAGCACTATTACGAACAAGTATACTGGTGATATGACAGTAACTCAATATTGTTTGAACAATACTAGATCGAATAATATTGAGTCGGATAATTCATATAGTGCAAAACAAAGTAGTTACAATATAGACGATTTTTTAACGACTATTGAAGATAATGGAGCAAGTCTTTTTTCAACTATTCCATATACCCCTAATTACACATATTATGGTGAATTCAAGACAGACTATACATACAATGGTAAAATTTTGTATGGAAGTGCCTACTATCAGGCCTATGAACCATCAAGTAGCAACAGATATAATGGTAAATTAGTTAGCATTCCCATGGGTACGACCCTATCTGCTATTGTTTCGATATTTTCGTTTGTTGTAAGTGGTATTACAGTTTTGGGATTAGTTGGGTTCGGAATTACTATCGCAGATGGCATATCACAGTCTCCATTTAAAAAAACAGTAAGTTACACTCAATATCGGGTAAGTGCTAAATTTTATTTTAATAGCATTTTAACAGTTCAAGCATATAGTATATATAATAAAGTTATTGTTCTGGTAGATGCTGCATCCGGAAAAGTTACTTATCATAATGATTATTATAATTATAATATTGTGTCATCTTACTTAAGAAGCGCTACTAACGTTGGTGTCCGCGCTTTCAGTGATAAATACATAACAGGACATAACAAAGGATTGGTACTACCGATAACATCCTTATCATATTAAGCAGAAAATCAAGCTGGCTAATAAGCTGATCAGAGCGTCTTATACCATTCTGATCAAAGGCGTATAGTATGAGGGGACAAAGCTACTGGGAAAAAATAAGACCAGCAGAATCACAGTAAAAAGTAAGCAACGAAGAGTATTCAGCTATCAGATGGTTTTGCGGGGATGCTGTACACCGCAAGACGGCCGTTCCTGACAAAACCATCTGAAGTAGAGAATCGCAGTAATCAAGGAGCTTAAGCGGCATCGCCACTGAAATGAGGAGGACGATTTTATAATGTTGTTCTAAAATGAGAAACAATTATGTTTTATTTCTCGCATCCCTTTTACCTGTGTCAGGGCATGAAATGGAGGAGAATCCATAACGATTGACTGTGGGATAAAGTAATCTAAAATGAAATCTGTGAAAACATTAGCAAAAGAGTGTTTCGAAAGATTATATGAGGAGGGTTACGTGAAACATTATGGATTTAAAAAAGTAATTTTGGATTTGTTGTTTGTGTCAATTTTGGTTATTGCTTATATTGTAATTAGAATTATTTATAAAGGTGCAGTGCATATTTATCCTTTTGTAATTGGGATAATTCTATTGCATCTAATTGTATGTAAAATTTATACGGTCAAACTAGATAAGAAGCATTGGAAATACTATTTGGGAACATTCATAGTGATTTGTTATCTATTGTTTTGCATAGTCTCATTACCTGGCTTTTCTTATCAAGCTGTAAAACGGGAAATTGAAGATGCTTTTTCATCAGAGACAATTGAATGGATTGATTCCGGCGAAACCACAACAAATCTATATTATTTGGGAAATTGGATATGTCCAAGTGCTTACTATTATCAATGTAAAATTAATGGTACATATAAAGACTTTTTTGCAGATCCATACAATGGAGAATATTTATGCATTAGTGATCTAAATGGATCTAGTTCATCTAAATCCGAGTGCGCAGCGGAATTAAGATAAAATGAACAAGATAAGAAGGTAATTCTGTAGCTATGAGTATATATAGTAGAATATGAGGAGGAGATAGTGTGAAAAAACATAAGACGTTAATTTGTATAGCGGTTATTTTTGTACTATTGTTCCCTAATATAGTCTTAGCTTCCTCGGAGTTATCCTTAGCATCTACAGATGCAGATAGAGCAAGTTTCATGGTTATCGACTGCCTACAAGGATATTTTGAAAAACTTATGCAGACATTGGATTATAATAGTTCGCAAGTCTATAAGCCCGAGGACTTTGCAAGTATTAATGGTTATATTATAGCGAAGAATCTCGAATGGGATAGAGATAGTTATAAATATACTTTTAAAGAAGGGATAGAAAATATAAAAGTATATCCGATCGAACTGAAAGATTTTGTAAAGTTTGAAGAATATTATGAAGCAAGTGTACTGGTAAAATATAAATACATTTTTAACAGCAATGAAGAGAATGAAGGTGTGCGCTTATATCGGGTAACATTAATCGAAAGTAATGGTCAATTTGCTGTAATAGACTTAGATACCGATGATGACTATGTTGTTGTGGATTTAAAGGCTGGTCTGCAGCTTGCAGCTAAGAAAGAGGCTGTTAACGAGGTTGACTTTGTCAATAGTAGAATAGAAGAGTGGTATAAGGCTTTATATTCTACACCAGAAATTGATTTAACAAAGGAAGCGGAGTCAGAAGCTGCGGTTATAAAGGACAATCACATATTCTTGCAGTCAGCCGCTTCTGCGCCCTTGCGCGTTGTATCCTCGTTTGTCAAAACGGTCTGCATGGTCTTGGCTCCATAAGATCCAAGGTTGTGTTCTCTTTATAAAAAGATTATAATAAAGAGCATGAAGATACTATTAGTGGCCATCAATGCAAAATACATTCATTCCAATCCGGCAGTCTATAGTTTGAAAGCGTATGCCAAAGAACATGAAGAGCATATTGAAATTGCGGAATATACCATTAACCATTCAGTGGAGCGGGTGCGTGTTGATATTTTTCGCCGGCAGCCGGATGTTGTGGCGTTTTCCTGCTATATCTGGAATATCACCTATGTAGAAGAATTGGTGATTGACCTGCGTAACATCCTGCCGGATGTGGATATCTGGCTGGGAGGACCAGAGGTTTCCTATGATCCGGCAGACGTACTCGCACGTCTGCCGGTAACGGGTGTGTTAGTCGGGCAGGGGGAGCTTTCGTTTGCTCAGTTGGTGTCTTCCTATGCGCGGGGGGATGCAATTCCGGGGAGGGTCATTTTACCGGAACAGCGAGTGGATCTTGACCAAATCCCTTTCTGGTATGACGATCTGGAAGAATTTTGCAATCGGATTATTTATTATGAAAGCAGCCGGGGATGCCCTTTTTCCTGCAGCTATTGTCTTTCGTCCATTGACAAGCATCTGAGTTTTCGGGATGTAGAAATGGTGAAGAGAGAAATGGACTTCTTTTTAGACCGGCAAGTCCCGCTGGTCAAATTTGTGGATCGAACCTTTAACTGCAAGAAGCAACATGCCCTGGCAATCTGGAAGCACCTTTTGGAGCATGACAATGGGGTCACCAATTTTCATTTCGAGGTCGCCGCGGACCGGATGGATGAAGAGATGCTGGCCGTTTTGGAACAAATGCGACCGGGAGCCATACAGCTGGAAATCGGTGTGCAGTCGACGTATGAAAAGACAGTAAATGAAATTCACCGGAAGATAGATTTCAAAAGGATCCGCAGCGTGGTAAAGCGTATCAATTCCTGGCATAATATTCATCAGCATCTGGATCTGATTGCAGGCCTGCCTTTTGAAGATTATGAACATTTTTCCCAGTCGTTCAACGATGTGTATGCCTTGGAGCCGGAACAGCTGCAGCTTGGGTTTCTAAAGGTTTTAAAGGGTTCCCTTATGCAGCAGAGGGCGAACGAATATGAGCTTATATATACAAGGAAGCCGCCCTATGAGGTGCTTTCCACAAAATGGATGGATTATGGGCAAATATTTAAGCTAAAAAGAATCGAAGAAGTGTTGGAATTGTATTATAATAGCGGCCAGTACACACATACCTTGCTGCAGCTGGTGCAGGTATTCGCCACACCGTTTTCGATGTATGAAGCATTAGCGGACTATTTTGATATCCATGGGCTGTTCGGCATTCAAACCTCCCGTGTGAAAAAATATGAAATCCTTCTGGAATTTGCCTTGCAGTGGGATTCCGCCCAGGAAGGGAAGTATCGGGAGCTGTTGATCTATGATCTATATCTCCGTGAGCATATGAAGAATCGGCCGGGCTTTGGCAAAGACCGGAAAAAACACAAAGAAAGAATACAGGCGGTAATGATGGCAGAAGCCAAAGGTCATACGATGCTAAAAGGCTATGATAATTTCAATTACCGGGAACTTGTAAAAGCGGTGCATGTGGAGTGTTTTGAGGAATTATGGGATGACGCCTATCTGGTGATTTTTGATTATCAGTCGAAAGATGCACTGACCAAAAACGTCAAAGCAATCAAGCAAAGGATTTCGTTTTAAGTGAATTCATACGCGGTACCTCTCCATCAGTTCCATCGCACGTATCATTGCCTGTACGGCAGCCTGGTGATTTTGCGAAAAATTAATCCGGAAGCTATTAGTAAAAGAAGGTCCGAATTCCATACCAGGAGTTACACAGACACCGGCATGGATGCGCAGAATTTTCACAAAGTCCTGCAGGTGGACGCTCAGAGCCGGGATCCGGGGAAAGAGATAACTGCCGGCTTCCGTTGTTCTGGCACTGACCCCTTCGACGGCGCGCAAAACTTTTAATAAATCATCGCGGATGGCCTGGTGGGACGTGATGCGTGATTCCATCCATCCTTCGGGTTCACAAAACCAGGTATTCATAACTGCCTGATTGTAACCGCCGGCACGTAAGCAGACGATCGCCTGCAGCTTTTCCATCCTTGCAATTATTTTAGCGGAGCCAAAAGCGGTTCCCAGCCGGTAACCGCTCAGAGATTCGGTTTTCGAAGGTCCAATGATGGTAATCAGATTGTCCGGGTTCATGTCCATGGCACACAGATGCGTATAGGTTCTTCCGTCGAAAATCTGACGCGAATACAGTTGATCAACAATTATGGAGGCTCCGTATTTCTTTGCCAAATCAGCAATAGTACGGATTTCTTCCGGAGAATAAATCACCCCGGTGGGATTATTTGGATTGGAGAACTGAAAGAGCTTGACGCCCGAACGGAAGGCATCCTCCAGTTGGGTGAGATCCAGACCGGCTTCCTTGGTATGATTCAGGTAATCCATTGAAATGGGAACGATCTCACCTTCAAAAAATTCAACCAATTTACGGTTTGCAAAATAATCCGGCATGGTAATCGCTACTTTATCACCTCGCGCAATCATAGCGCCCATGGCTAAGAACAGGGCACCCTGGGTACCGGAGGTGATAATTAAACCATTTTCAGCAGATATGGGGGTACCTGTGAAGCCGCTAAGCTTCCGGGCAAGATCCTCACAGATCTGCTCACTGCCACGGTATTGCGTATACGCCTGGGAGCCGCCGCGGCGGACACCGGCGATGAATGCATCCAGAGAACCAGGAATGGGCGGATGGGCATCTACATCACCATGGGAAAAATCTACCGGGGTACCGGTTAGCTTTTCGCCACGGAGATCCAGACGGCTGTTTTTTTGCCTGGCTTCTTGTCCGGGCGCATTCGTGGTATCAAGTTTGGCAAATTTCTCGTTCAGTAAACTCATCTTCCGGTCCTTCTTTCTTGTCCCTGCCTTCAAGGAATTTCTCTTATATTTCTATGCTCATCCTAGCACGCGGATATTTACCTGTCCAATTCAAATATTTGTATAATCTTATACTTTTTCCTTGCGATTCCTAAAAGCATTCGATATACTCTATGTACATCCTAAAACCCCTGCATATATAGATACTGCAGGTTGCTTGCATGGCCATTCGGCCCAAAGGTGATCGTTATGCTGAAAGAGATGGAATCGGTATATGCTGTCTATCAAGAAAAAAGCTTTTCCAAAGCAGCGGAAAAATTGTTTATTTCACAGCCTGCGCTTAGCAACATGATTAGGAAAATAGAGGCCGAAATTCAATTCCCTATATTTGACCGGAGTGCGAATCCGATTCAACTTACGCAGGAAGGGGAATACTATATTGCGTCCATCGAAAAAATCATGAAAATCCAAAAAGAGATGGAAGAGTACTATAACCGGCTTGCGGGAGAAAAAAAAGGGACGATTACGGTGGGAGCGGCGACCTTTTTTTGTGCGCACGTTTTTCCGGCGATTATCCGGAAGTTTAATGAGAAATATCCAGGGTATACAGTAAATCTGCTGGAAGCCAACGCCAAGGATCTGACGAAATGCCTGCATATGGGGGTGATTGATCTTAGCTTAGATGTGGAAATACTCGATTCGGCCGTATATCGTGCCAGCGTCTGGGACGAGGAATATATCGTGCTGGCAGTGCCCGCTTCCTTTGCCGTGAATCGTCAGCTTAAGGATTTTCAGCTTACCCCGGAGGACATCCGAAGCGGAAGATTTTTGGATCCAGCATTTCCGGCAGTTGGCCTGCAGCATTTTAAAGACGAACCCTTTCTGTTTTTAAAACGCGGCAATGATATGTTCCGGAGAGGAATGAAAATGTGTAAAAATGCCGGCTTTTCTCCTCATGTGGTTATGTATCTGGATCAGCTTCTGACCTCTTATTATGTGGCATGCAAGGATACCGGCATCGCTTTTGTGCGGGCAGGAATCACGGATTATGTAGAAGCAGCGGCGCAGGTGTACTTTTATAAAATAGCGGATGAGAATTCCGTACGCAATATTTATCTATATGATCGAAAATCGGCCCGACACAGCCAGGCAGTACAGGATTTTATTCAATTTATGGAGGAAATACTACTCCACGAAAACTGAAAGAAAAGGAAGAGATATGAATAAAGTTCATTGGTATCGAAGTATTCGTTTTCGTATTCCGGCGATTCTGGTTTTAATAATCCTGATCCCAACCATTGCTTTTTGGTATTATTTTTCCAGTGTTTCCAGAGACAATTTGATTGATGGTGTTACGAATTCGATGTATACGAGCCTTTATGGTTCTTCCCTGCTGTTAGAGGAGGTCCGGCGTGAAGTCAATGATTTCAGCAGATCCGTATGCACAAATAATGAATTTATCCGATTGATAGAAAGCTACCTGCAAGAGACGGAAGACGAGGGCAGGATACAAAGGGAGATATCCCTTATGCTTAGTCAGTATGCGGGGGATCTGCGTACACTTGATTCTATGTATCTGCTCTTTGAAGGAAGAGAAACCATTCTTTCTACGGATCCTTACGAAAAACAGATTTCTACAGAAACTGTTTTCGGCGGAGAATTATATTCCCTTTATTCCGGTTATTTTAAAAATCAAATTGAATGGTACTCACTGCCCGGCGGAAACGGGGAAGAGGAGACTTTCCTTGCCTATGTCCGGCCGGTAAAAATTCATGGTGAAATAGGCTGCTCCTTAGTGTGTACTCTGAAAAAAAGTGCGTGGGAGGATGCCGTTTACTCGATTACCTACCCGGACAGCAAACTCTATGTCAGCAATTATGAGGGCCGGCTGCTGCTTTCTACGGAGTCCATCTTCTCTTTCAATGAGAACATAAAGACAGAGCCTGTTTTTTCGGATGCGTTCCCCACGGAAAATGATTATGGCACCTATTTCTTCGGTGAGGGTGAGTCGGAGCAGCTGGTAATGTATTATTCTTCGGTGGAAAGCGGATGGAAGTATTTGGCGAGCGTACCTCTTTCCCAGGTTCTTTCCGATTTAGGCAGGCAAAATTCTTTTATAATTATCACGGCGATCCTTGGTTTTATCAGTGCGGCATTAGGTTCCATCTTGTTATATGGGTACGTAGTAAAGCCGGTCAATGGACTGATGCAGAGGATGAGAGGGATGGAAAATGGAGAACTTCAGCCGATTGCACAGGTAAAGCCCAAAAATGAAATTGGCGTTTTGCTTCAAAGCTATAACCATATGATTGTGGAGCTGAAAAATTTAATCGATGAAGTATATGTTCAGCAGCTTCTGCGTAAGCAGGCGCAGCTGAAATCGCTGCAATCCCAAATGGACGAACATTTTTTGTATAATACCATCAACACCATTTATTGTGAGGCCTGCCGGGAGAAAGCAGATAATTCTGCCAATATGTTAGTGGTGCTGTCAAAATATTTCCGCTTGAGTCTGGCAAAAGGACAGGATAAGGTAGGGCTGGATCAAATCGCCGAGTTGGTTCGCTACTATCTGCAAATTCAAAAAATGCGTTTTGGCCCCTCCTTGCGGTGTCAGATTGAAACCTTCCCGGATATGGATCAGTATGTTGCGCTGAAATACCTGTTCCAACCGATTGTGGAAAATGCAATCGTTCATGGTTTTGAGAAGAAGTTAGGAACGCATTTGATTCATATTCGCTTTCAGAGGCAAGAGGAACTGCTTTACTTTGAAGTGACCGATGACGGTAACGGCATCGAAGAAGAACAGCTTAAGCAAATTATACACGATACGAGTACCTCAGATAAGGTGGAAGGAGATGACTATGCGCTGAAAAATTTAAGGGAGCAGATTCGGATTACGTACGGGGAAGAGTACCGCATTTTTATTGAAAGCCAAAAGGGAAAGGGAACGAAGGTTTATTTTACGATTCCATTGGAAAGGAGAACGGAGCAGGATGCCTGAATATTCACTATTGGTAGTCGATGACGAGCAAAGTGCCAGGAGCCATGTATTAAGAGATATTGCATGGGACAAGCTATCCATTCAAACGTTGTACGAAGCATCCGATGGTTTGGAAGCGCTGGCCATTATTGAGAATTTCTCTCCTGACATTATCCTTCTGGATCTTAAGATGCCTGGCATGGATGGCATTGCCTTGTTAGAGGAAATGAATCAAAAGAAAATGGAAGCGCAAGTGATTGCTCTTAGCGGATACAGTGACTTTAATGCCGCCAGAAAGATGCTGGCCAGTGGTCAGGTTGTGGAATATCTGCTGAAACCGGCATCGGAAGATGTTATGTTTGAGGCAGTTTACAAGTGCATTGCGAACATTGACGAAAAGACACGGATTAGTCATTTGCAGGAAAATTTAAGCCGGGCAGAAAATACCGTGAGGAGGGCTACTTTGTGGGCTTGCCTCTTTGGAAATGAGCAGGAGGAAGAAAATGAGGAGATTCTTTCACTGGACCGGTATGTTCAGGTGGCGGTAATATTCAGTGAGAATATGCAAGCGGTTAAGGCAAGCTGTCATCATCGGATAGCAGAGGGGAATACGGTCTTGGAACAATGTTATCAATGTCCCTATCCAAGGCAGAAAGCGTTGGTCTTTTGCGGGGATACCAGAGAAGCGTTGGCAGATGCAGAAACGATTTGTCAGGATATTGCGCTGGAAAGCGAAGGCCGGATTGGTCTGGGGAGGATTTACCGGTCGGAATCCAATTTAAACATTTCTTATCAAGAAGCCCTTTTGGCTTGTATGAGCCGTTCTATTTTAGGAGGGCAATCCTGTCTGCCTATTGATGAAGTGGAACGCCGGATGGCTTTGGAGAATGAAGATATTATTACTACAAAACAGGTGGCCTCGATGTTGGAGGCAGGAGATCTGCAAAAAGTTTCGGATTCTATGGAACGACTATTGAAAAGTGTACTAAGTCATAGAAAAGAACTCTTATTCGCCGGTGATAAGGATAAAATCGATATTGGCGCAATCTCCATTTATTTTGCTAATTTTGTCGATTCTGTTTTAAAAGACCGGAAAGAAGAACTGAATATTGCGGCAATCCTTGCCTCAAAGGATCTGGAGGAATTACTGCATATCGTAGATGCTACTTTTATGCAATATTATGAAAGCCGCAAGCCGAATAACAAAGGACATAAAGCGGCGATTGTAAGAGAAGTAAAAGATTATATACAAAGGAACTATCAGGATCGTATCACTTTGGACCAGGTGGCACAGATCGTGTACATCAATGCCTCCTATCTTTCCAAAATTTTTTCTGAGGTAGAAGACTGCGGCTTTTCCGATTATATCGCAAGAATCCGAATTGAAAGAGCGAAAGAGCTGCTGCTGGAGAGAAAATACAAAATTTATGAAATTGCTGAGCTGGTGGGCTATCACAATGTGAAACACTTTATGCGTGTATTTAAAAAACTGGAGGGCATGACTCCCAGCGAATACAAAGAAGAGCATATTCTTTTCTGAAAACTTTAAATAAAAGTATAACGAAAAAAACCGTCTGGTACTCTGCAAATTGTGAGGAATATGGGGCGTTTTTTTACTACGGATAAGAGAAATAGTAATTGTCAAAAATAGGGGAGTAAAACACAAGATTGTGCCATTTACTTCTTTAAGTATTTTGATAAAATAAAGCTACAAAGTTCTAACGAGAATTTTGAAAGGTTATGAAAAGCATGAAAAAAAGAATCCGATTAATCTTGTGCGCCTTATGTATTCTGTCGTGTACTTCTTGCGGTGTAGGAAAAGCGCCCCAAATAGCATCGGAAGAGACCGGTATCCAGAAAGCAAGCAAGCAGTACAAAATTGGAATCAGTTTTCCAACTACCGAGTTGATTTTTAGAGAGACGATGAAAGGGATCGTGGAAGAAACCTACCCGGCAGGAAATACGGATCAAAGAGCACAGGTTGTTATCTACGATGGGGAAAGCAGCCAGAAAAAGCAGAATCAGGATATTATGGATATGATAGCAGCCGGCGTTGATGGGATTGTGATTGTGCCTTATACAATGGAGGGGCCCCTTTCCATTGTGCAATATGCGAATGAAAAAGGGATTCCGGTGATTACCGTGGATAACTGCCTGGAAAGTTCTACTTCCGCCAAATTTGTGAGTTTCGTTGGCGCCGATCATTATTTTATGGGTATGCAGGCATCGGAACTTCTCCTTAGTGCATTGGAGGATAAATTCCCGGAGAAGGAGAAATGGAACGTGATCCAGTTAACCGGAGTTCCCAATTCTTCAGGGGCGGTTGACCGGGGAGAAGCAATTGAGGAGGTCATTGGCCGTACACCACGGATACAACTATTGGGGAGTTACAATGCAGAATTCAAGAGTGTAAATGCCAAAAGCATTGTCCTAGATTGTTTACAAGTTCACGATGATATTCAGGGGATTATCTGTCAAAATGATTTGATGGCAGAGGGCTGTTATGAAGCACTAAAGGAAGCAGGAAAAGACGGTGATATTGTAGTCATCGGAATTGACGGTCAAAAGTCGGTGGTAGAAAAAATGGTAACGGGAGGGATTCATGGCACGGTACTTCAGTCACCATCTATGATAAATGTAGGAGTGGAACGTCTTTGTGATTACCTGGACGGAGAGGAAATCGAAGCCGTGTATTATCAAAAGACAGACAAGATTTATCCGGAAGATGCGCAGGAGTTTTTGGATAAAAATCTGCCTTGGTAAATGAATTTAAATTCTTAAAGGGCCCTTAAGGATTTAGATATAGAAAAAATAAAGGAGAAAAAGAAATATGAAAAAGTATTTGGCAGTACTACTTGTATTATGCATGGTAGGAAGTCTGGCAGGATGCTCCGGTAATAAAGAGGAAACAACAACGGGAAGTACGACATCTGCTTCAGCTACAACCGCCTCAGAAACAACAACCGCTGGTGAAGAAGCGGAAGGATTAAAAGTAGCTTTGAGCAATTCCATCTTGACAAATGCCTGGCGAATTCAAATGATTAAAATTTTTGAAAAATATTGTGAGGATTTAAAAGAACAAGGAATTGTTTCTGAGTATTATGCAACCAGTTCCGGAGATGACGCCCAGGCACAGATCAACGAAATTAAAAATTTGATTGCAGAGGAATATGATGTAATTTTAGTGGACTGCGCCTCTTCGGCATTAGCGCCTGTACTACAGGAAGCAGCGGAACAGGGAATTATCGTAGTAACGTTTGACAATATTGTCGAAACAGATGAAACCTATAGCATCGCCGTCGATGGTACGGCATTTGCCACCAATCAGGCCAAATGGCTTTGTGAGCAGTTAGGCGGAGAAGGGAACATTCTTCTTGTTCGTGGAAAAGCGGGTGCTCATGATGATACCGTAAGATGTGAGGCTTATGAGGCTGTTTTAGCAGAATATCCGGGCATAAAGGTGGTTGGAGATGGCTACGGTGAGTGGGATTTCGGTACGACAGCTCAGTTAATGAACGATTTATTGGCTGCTAACGAAGGCACTAAAATTGATGGTGTTCTGCAGCAGGGCATGGGGGAAGCAGCGATTGTGGAAGCACTGATTCAACATAACTATGACCCGGCAGATGTGGCAATTACCGGTGAGTGGACCAATGGTTATTTCCGTGTTGTACTGGAATATAACTTAAATGCCTTTATCACAGGTGTTCCTTCTTATCTGTCGGCGATGGCTCTGGATGTGGCTCTTGCGGTAGCAAATGGGGAAGCCGTAGAGCGCAACCAGTTATTGGAGCCCCCCGTGATTGACGCCGCAGATGCAGATCAATGGTACCAGGCTTCACAGTCGGATGAATTTATGCCGGCATTTACCGATGAGAAAAACACATGGAACATTACTTTAGAAGACGTTTTGTAAGTTAAAATTGTATAGAGAGACCCTTCGACAGCCCCAAGGTCGTAAACGAGTGGTTGTGGGAGGGTCTCTTTCCCTGTCACTAAGGTGACAGCGCGTCAGACTTTTGTTTATCCTAGGAGGTAAGAAGTCATGGAAAAAGTCCCGGTCATATCTGCAAAAAATGTAAATAAACGCTATGGAGGCGTTCATGCTTTGGTCGATGCGCAGATTGATTGTTATGAAGGCGAAATTCATGCCTTGGTAGGCGAAAATGGAGCCGGAAAAAGTACCTTGATTAAAGTTTTGTGTGGAGCCACCATTCCGGATTCCGGTTCGGTTTTTTTGCGGGGGAAAGAAATAAAACTTTCTTCTCCGATTGATGCCGTCCGGCATAAAATCGCCTCGGTCTTTCAAGAACTCTCTCTTTTACCGGAACTATCGGTATTTGAAAATGTATTTTTAGGCAGTGAGCCTAGAACAAAGTTTGGATTACTAAACTTAAAAGAGATGGAGCGCCGCACCCGCGTGATAATGAAAGAACTGGAATTTGATATTCCTGTGCGTACCCTGGTTAAGGATCTTCCTCTGGCACAGCAGCAGCTGGTAGAAATTGCAAAAGCACTGTCAAAAGATCCTGATATTATTATATTAGATGAAGCCACATCGGCACTGGGAAGTAAGGAAGTGGACCTATTGTTTAAATTGATGCGCCGGCTGACCAAAGAAGAAAACAAAACCGTTATTTTGATTTCCCATAAAATGAACGAACTGGAGGTAATTGCAGACCGGGCTACGATTTTCCGCGACGCCAGATATATTACTTCGTTTCAGTGGGGTGAAATGACAAATGCTGAAATCATTGATCGTATTGCCGGAAGAAAGATCGATACGATATTTCCAGAAAAGAGAGAAACAATTTCCCGGGAAATTGCGTTAGAAATAGAAGGGCTTAATTATCAAAATAAATTGAAAAACATCAATTTAAAGGTACGAAAAGGTGAGATTTTTGGGTTGGCAGGTCTAAGCGGGCATGGGCAGGCCGAGTTACTGGATGTCATCTACGGCGCTAGATCGATCGAACGGGGACATTTGCTCATCAAAGGCAAAAAGGTCAGGATTAAAAATCCCAGAAACGGATTAAAAGCAGGTATTGCTTTAACACCGGCTGACCGGAAAAATGATGGTTTGCTGCTAACCCGCACTTGCAGCGAGAATATTGCTTTGACAACACTTTCCAGAAGAAGTCGTATGGGAATCATCCATTTCAAAGAAGAGGAAAAGGATGTCGACAAGATCATTCAATTGCTGCAAATTAAGTTAAGCGGATCCAATCAGATTGCAGGAACCCTAAGTGGGGGGAACCAACAGAAGCTCGTCATTGGAAAAGCCATTCTTACCAACGCCGATATTCTTTTGTTATCGGATCCGACGAGAGGAATTGATGTAGGGACCAAGTATGAAATCTATCAATTGATTCGGAAACTGGCGGAAGATGGAAAAACGGTTTTGTTATACTCGACAGAAAATAAGGAGCTTTTGGGTCTTTGCGACAGAATCGCCGTTTTCAAACAGGGAAAGGTGGTTACGGTTTTAGAAGACAAAGAAATGACAGAAAATGAAATACTAAAGGCCGCTCTTGGGATGGCAGAGGAGGTAACAGCATGAAAGAAAAACTCCAATACCTATGGTCGAAAAACCGGGAAGGGATTTTTGGATATGCGATTATGGTTGTCGTAGTCTATCTTTATATATCCAGCCAGAAAAATTTTTTTTCTGCCTACGGCATCAAATCTACCTTTGACCAGTTTTTGACCTTGTTGTTTGCCGCACTTGCACAGACAATCGTAATTCTGACCGGGGGAATTAATCTTTCGGTCGGCGCTCTCATCGGCTTGACGAACACCTTAACCGCCTTTGCTATGGTTCCGATTGCTACGGCAATTGGCAATGATACTCTTGGTATGGTTGTGACCCTCCTGTTGGTTTTACTGGTTGGCGCGGTTGCCGGATGGGTCAATGGGATGATTATTGTAAAGGGGAGATTCCAGCCGATTATCGTCACCTTAGCCACCTCTTTTATTTTTATGGGAATCGGTATGTATCTGCTTTCCGCGCCAGGCGGAGAGGTGGTCAAAGGATTTTCTAAATTACTGACCGGAACGCTGCCTTTTGCCAAGATTCCAAAATCCGTTTTGTGGCTTCTTTTCTCGATTATTATCGTTTGGATTCCGTTGCGGCGTTCTCGTTTGGGACAGTCTATTTATGCCGTTGGCGGGAATGAGCATGCCGCCTATGTATCCGGAATCAATGTAGAAAAGACTAAAATTTTTACCTATACGCTAGCTGGTATTTTTTGTGCGATTGCCGGAATTCTATTAACCGCGCAGACCGGTGTCGGCGATCCTACCGGAAGTGAGGGCTTTACGATGAATTCGGTCGCCGCCGTCGTGTTGGGAGGAACCGCTTTGTCCGGCGGCCGGGGAAGCTTTATCGGAACCATCGCCGGTGTCATTACGTATTCACTGATTCTTGGACTGCTGATTTTCTGGAGTGTGCCATCCTTCTATCAGGATATGATCAAGGGGTTCATTCTTATTGCCGCCTTGGCGATCAATGCACTTCAAAAAATCCAGGTAAAACGTAAGGAAAGGACAATGTCGATATGAATACGGAAAATACGGGATCATGGATCACTACGATTAAAAACCACTGTAAAAACTCCCTTATTCTTAAGGTATACCTTACTACGATTGCGCTCTATGTTGTGTCTTGCCTGCTGCAGCCCAATTACCTGTCGTGGAAGTATATTTCCGATACGTTCGTAACGGCCTCGTTTTTGGGAATCATGGGAATCGGACAGACCCTTGTGATACTGACCGGAGGAATTGATTTATCGATCGTGGTTACGTTCAATCTGGCCGCCGTAATTACCACGAATATGCAGCACGGCAATCAGGCAGAGCTTGTATTATTGCTCATCGGCATAAGTGTTGTCATCGGGGTTATCAATGGATTTGGTGTGGTTTTCTTAGATGTACCGCCGATTGTAATGACCTTGGCGATGCAAAGTATTTTGTGGAGTGTCGTCTATTTATATACGAACGGCTTAGCCAGTGGGGCGGCTCCCGCATGGGTACGATGGCTGTCAACCCAGTCCGTTCTGGGAATCCGCGTGATTTTATTGGTCTGGATTTTCATTGCGGTTGTCATCACCTTTTTATTAACCCGAACGAATTTTGGAAGACGGTTGTATGCACTGGGGAATAGTCATAGTGTTTCTTTTTACTCAGGTGTGAATAACAAAGGTATTTTGATTTGCATTTATGTGCTCAGTTCTGTTTTTGCGGCACTGGCCGGTCTGCTCTATACCGGATATCTGGGCTATGCCTATATTGGTATGGGAAGCACCTACCTGATGCCCTCCATTGCGGCCGTTGTCATCGGCGGTACCTCGATTTTAGGAGGGAAAGGAAATTATGCCGGTACAATCGCAGGAGCGCTGATTCTTAGTATCATGAATGGGTTATTGGTTAATTTAAATATGCAGGAAGGCGGCAGAAATATCATTTATGGTCTTATTATTCTCACGGTGCTGTTTATGTATGGCAGGGGTAAGAAAGAATAATGCATTCTTTGGCCTGCATAGGAAATCGTATAAAATCAGGAGGTGGGAGATATGGCAGAACCGTGGAAGGAGTTATTTCTGAAAAGTGAGATTATCGATCTTACGCATATTTTAGAGGAAAATATGTCAACGCCTTCGGATGTGAATCCATTCCAACACAATATATGGGCATCTTATCACCGTGAAGGTCCATGCCTCAGCTATCAATGCATTATGAATGAGCATGCGGGCACCCATGTGGATGCCCCTGCACATTTTATGAACGAAGAAAGTGGAAATCACATTACCATTGAAAAGATGCCTCTGAATCAATTTTGTTTTCCCTGTGCGGTGATTCCTATCTCCGGAGCAACTGTGGATACACAGATACGGAGAGAAGAAATTGAAGTATGGGAGGGGAAATACGGGGAAATCGCAACGGGAGAAGGGGTGTTTTTCCATACCGGGTGGGATCGGTTCTGGAGTAATCAACCGGAAGATCAAACCTTTACCTCCGGATGGCCGGGATTATCGGAAGAAGCGGTCAGGTATCTGTTGGATAAGCAGGTTGCTGCGGTGGGGACGGATTGTCTTTCCATTGACTGTTCCGCTTCTAAGACATGGCCCGCCCATCATTTGTTTTTAGGAAGCCGGATTCCGATTTTTGAGAATCTGAATCACCTGAGTAGAATTTCCGGACGATGTTTTGTGATTTCGCTCCCGTTGCCATTGAAGGGGGGCAGTGCGTCACCGGTCAGGGTGGTTGGGATTCGAGTAAAGGAATAGAGCAAATTTAAAAAACAAGGAATCCCATCGTAAGGAATTCCTTGTTTTGGTTTTATGGCAGAGATCATGTTGCCTTTACGGAAAAGTGAGAGAAGATAAACTCGCGAAATCGTTCTTCGGCGTCAGTTAACATACAGTCATCTTTCCAAGCGATATAAACCGGCCGTGAAAGTGTGTGTCCTTTTATTGTCAGTGCGGATAATTTAGTGAAGTCCATCGTAGGTAAGATGGGAGCTAGGGTAAAGCAAGAACCTCGGAGAATATAGGTGATTGCAACACCAATGTTTCCGGCATCAAATACTGTGTTAGGAGTAGTATGATACAGTTGGAAAACTTGATCTAATGCGGCATTGATTGTAAAGGCATTTCCAATTTTAACAAAGGGTTCCATTTGAATTTCATCCAATTGGATTTCCGTCTTTTGTGCCAGGTGATGATCTTTCGATACAATAATATATAAATCTTGATGGAACAGAGGAACTCCACGAATACCATCGCTTATTTCCAGACAAAATGCAAAATTAATCTTCTCTGTGAGTAAAGCTTTCAAGATTTCAGAGTTATTGTTAGAAATGGTATAATGAAATGAAAGCTGGTGGCAGTCTTGCTCTTTGTGAAAGGTATCTAAAATGTTATCGATCAAAGGCGAGGGAATGGTATGAAGATATCCAATATTAATGGTATTATTTTGGGAGTTAACATATTGTTGTACTGCGTTTTTCCCCAGTTCCAAGCTTTCTAATGCCTGATTTACATATTCTAAAAAGATCTTGCCGCAAGGCGATAAAGAAACTTTTTTCCCGGACTTTTCAAACAGAGGTGTGGGAAATTCTTTTTCTAATTCCGCAATCGTATAGCTTAAACTTGGTTGAGAAATGAAAAGAATCTCGGCTGCTTTTGTATAATGCTTCATTTGGGAAAGGACTTGGAAATAGTAAAGTTGTCTCAGTGTCATGGCTTACCTCGCAAAAAAGTTCATAAGTTTTTCCTTATCATCTTTGCCTGAAAGATGTATTGGAATAATTGCTTTTAATTTGATAATATCCAAGTAACAACTATGAAGTCAGATAATATCATGACAAAGCTTTTTTGTATTATAACATAAGGTTAATAAATTGCAAATGATAGATTATGGAATTTTATCTATTAATATATGAAAGAGAGGAGGTACAGGTAGAAAAGGTGAATAAAGCGCAGAAATGAATAAAAGGAATAAAACGAGGAGACAGATAAAATGAAAGGGGGAAGATTTGCTTATTGAAGTAAGTTTGGATTCAATACCAACAATAAAACAATAGAATGGAGGGAGAGTATTTGAAACGGATGATACGCTGGCTGGACAAATATTTTGAGGAAGTCATTTTGTGTACATTGCTCTTTATTCTGACCACTGTGATGATGACCCAAATCGTGCTGCGGTTCGGGTTTAAAATCGGGATTGTCTGGTCGGAAGAACTTTGCCGGTACACCTTTATTTACACCGCATTTTTCGCCATACCTTACTGCATCAAGCGCAAATCAATGCTGCGGGTTGACATGATCGTCAATAAATTCCCCGTCCGGGTGCGCAGGGTAATTGAGCTGGCGCTGGAAGTCGTATGTCTGGCCTTCTGGGCATACATCTGGTACTATTCCTGGTTTGTGCTGCAACAGTCCCTGTACGACGAGCAAAGGAGCACCACCATGGGGATTGGCCTATACTGGGTTTACGGAATGCCATTTTTCGCATTTTTCTTTGCGGTGGTACGACAGATTCAAAGTCTGTATTATACCATCAAAAACTTTAAAAAGCCGCCGGAAGAGAAAAGCGAAGAGCTGACATTTGGAGCCGAATAGAAAAAGGAGGGAAATTATAACGTGATTGCCATTATGCTCATTGTTTTTGTAGTAGCGCTGGTCGTAGGGTTGCCCATTGCTATCGCCATCGGCTTCGCCTCTGTTGTGCCCAACCTGATCGATCCCAATTTTGTAACGGATGTTCCCTATGTAATCCGGTCCATGGTTAGCGGCATCGACATGTTCACCATCTTGGCCTTGCCCCTCTTCATGCTTTCGGGAGACATCATGTCCAAGGGTGGCATATCAGAAAAGCTCTTTAACGTGTTTGCCCTGGTCATGGGCAAAAAAACTGCGGGTATGCCCATTGCCCTGGTGCTCACCTGTCTCTTTTTCGGGGCGATATCCGGCTCCGGCCCTGCCACCTGCGCCGCTGTGGGCAGCATGGTCATACCCATTTTGCTGGGGCTGGGGTACGACAAGAAATTTTGCGGAGCGTTGCTGGCCACCGCCGCCGGCCTGGCTGTCATCATACCACCCTCGCTGCCCTTTGTCACCATATGCGTGGTGACGGGAGCCTCCATTGGCGAAATGATGATCGGCGGTATTCTGCCTGGCTGTCTCATTGCCCTGTTCCTCTGCATCTACTGCTACATCTACTGCAAGAAGAATGGAGAGGACAAGGGAAAGATCAAGGCCAACTACGACCGCATCCGTTCCAAGGGTCTGTGGACTATTTTTAAGGAGAGCATCTGGGCGCTTTTGTTCCCCGTCCTGACGTTGGGAGGAATTTACGGCGGCATCGTCACCCCCACGGAAGCGGCTTGTATTTCCGTATATTACGCTCTGATCGTGTCCATATTCATTTACAAGGAAATCACCTGGAAGGATATTCCCGGTTTCTTCCGGGGCGCCGTAAAAACTTATGCTCCCATCTGCATTCTGCTGGCCGTTGCCCGAGCCTTCGCCAAAGTCTTGACCATGACCGGGGCTCCCAAAATGTTGGCCGATTTCATAGTGACCAACTTCACATCCAAGTATATCTTCCTTGCGGTCGTCATTGTCATTTTGTTCTTGATCGGCATGGTGATGGACTGTGGTCCGGCCAACGTTATTCTAGCCCCTATCCTGCTGCCGGTTGCACAGGCATTCGGTATGGATACTATTCACTTTTTGATGATCATGGTCACCTGCCTGGCCATTGGATTTGTTACCCCGCCCTTTGGCATGAACCTGTTCGTGGCCGCTCCCATCGTAGAAGTCAATTCTACGGAGATCGGCAAAAAGGCGATTCCCTTTATTTTTGCAAATCTTATGGCTATATTTATCATTGCTTTTGTCCCCTCAGTAACGCTGCTGTTATTGGGCAGGTAATCAGTGGCATGACCATAGAGAGCTTCCCTGAAGCGCTGCAGAGAGGCATATCTCCCGCAACCACAGTATATACAGATAAAAGAGCTGGCTTTATACCATTTCTGCCCGCTGCAGGCTCGAATGAATGTATGAAATTCTGTATATATGAGAGTCAAGCAAAGAAATCTTAAAATTATTTTAGGAGGAGAATTTACAATGAAGAGAATCTTATCTATGCTTTTAGCGTTCATCCTGAGCCTGAGCCTTTTTGGCTGCGGAAACAGCGGAGAATCTACTACGGAGCAACTAAGTACGACGGCCGAGACCACTTCCGGCGAGACCACTTCCGGCGAGACCACTTCCGGCGAGTTGCAAAATACCTACAGCTTTATGGCGGGGTCTTCCTCTGCCTCAGGCACCATCATCGACACCATCATGAACTATACTGCGGATCAGGCCAAGGAGCAGTCCGGCGGCAAGCTGGAAATCAGCTATCACGGCGCGGGTCAATTGGGGTCTGACTCCGAGCTTATCACCGAATGCCTGGGCCATAACATTCCCCTGGTCATGATGAGCACATCCTCTCTGGCAGGCGTCATTCCTGAGGTTTCCCTGTTCGACATGTACACTGCCATTTCCAGCACCGACGTGGCGGTGGCACTGTTCGAGGACGAGGACTTCAAAGCCACATTGGACGACTGGTTTGAGGCTGCCGGGTTCAAGCTGTTGCTTTACGATCCATACAGTTTTAAATACATCGGCTCCACGAAGGAAATCAACAGCATTGATGATTTAAAGGGATATGATATGCGGGTGCTCAACAATGTTTATCATCAGGCGTTTTGGGCAGCGGTAGGCGCGAACCCCACTACTGTGACTATAAGCGAACTCTACCTGGGGCTTCAGCAAAATCTGGTGTCTGGTTTTGAAATGTATACTTCCGGTGCGTTGAACCAGAAAATGAACGAAGTACTCAATTACTGGATTGATGCTCGCACCATGTTGCAGATTTCTGTTTGCGTGATGGATATGCAGACATGGAACGACATCGATGATGCCGACCAAGCTTGGATAGAAGAATTCTTCGGCGGCATGCAGGAACACCTTCTGGCCATCTCCCCCGGCGAAAACGAGGATGCTCTGCAGGGCTTCCGGGACAGCGGCGTTACCATAGTGGAGTACAACCAGGAACTGTTTCAGGCAATGCACGACATCTCCGAAGCGACCGTCTATCCCATGGTCAAAGAAGCTATTGGCGCAGAAGCCTTCGACACATTTATCAACAAAATAGCCGAGCTGGAATCTTAATACGGATTCTAAGTGACCACGTTCAGTCCAGCTGCGCTTCATATTACATTGCGTGAGGCTTGATTTCCTGTACCATAAATCAACCGAAAAAATAGAAGGAGAATTTAACTATGATATTTGATTCAATTAAGAACAAGGAACTGTATAAGAGAATGCCAAGGATCTACAAGGCGCTGGAGTATTTGGAGACCCTCGCGCCGGAAACCCTGCCGGAAAAGAGAATTGACTTTGAGCCGGACAACATGTTTTTCGTGGTGCCCAAGCGGTACGATACCGAGCCGGAGAGCGTTGCGCCCTTTGAGGCCCACAAGCTGCGCCTGGATATCCACTACATGCTGGAAGGCTGCGAAGGCGTCCAGACCGCCGACATCAACGATCCCCGCATTTCCCCCGATGGGGAATTCCGGGACAAAAACGACTGCGGCGAGTTTATCGGGGAAGTGGATGGCACCTACTGGCTGCGTCCCGGCTACTTCGCTCTGAGTTTCCCCGGCGAAATACATAGAACCGGAATCATGAGGAGCAAGCCGGAACCCATCAAAAAGGCCGTATTCAAAATCGGCGTAGAGGGAGGATTATAATTATGAAGGGAAAAGTACCGAATTTCAACGATGGCAAGCTGTATATTACCATTCCCCTGATGGCAACTTCCATGGAAGATCTGAAGACCCAGGTCAACGAGGCCAAGGGGGAAACCCCGGACATGTACGAATGGCGGGCGGACGCCCTTGTAGGGATCGATAAGAAGGAGACGCGGGATGCCGCCATCAAGATGGTGCGGGAGCTCGTGGGGGATACCCCGGTGCTCTTCACCTGTCGTGATTTCAACGACCGGGGCAAGCAGGAATTCCCTGTGGAAGTTAAACGGGCCATCATCGAGGACGCGGTGAAATCCGACGGGATCGACGTGGTGGATGTCGAGCTGACCCATGGCAAGGAGTACATCACCAGGCTGCGGGAGCTGGCCCACGCCAACGGCGTGCTGCTCCTCATCGCCCACCACGACTGGGAGAACACCCCCTCCGACGATGAAATGACCAAAATCATCAAGGAAGAATACGACATGGGCGCGGATATCCTGAAATACGCCTTCCAACCTGCCACCTATGGAGATATCGCCCGGATCGCGGAAACCACCCTGAACGCGAAGAAGGCCTGGCAAAACCGCCCCTGTTTCTCCATTGCGGGCGGAGAAAAGGGCATGATGTCCAGAATCTGCGGCAGGGCGCTGGGCACGAATCTGTGCTTTGCCTCCATTGGCAAGACCATGCAGGTTCACATCCAAGATCTGCGTAGGCTTGATAAATTGATGTTCGGCTGAAAGCGGAAGATCGTAAATGAAAAGCAATAGGAGGAAAAACTATGGCTTACACATTCGAAAATTCCGTCAAGGTTCCTTATGATATTCTGAGAGATTGGACGAAGGCAATTTATATGGCCGTGGGCATGAGTGAGCAGGATGCCTGGATCTGTGCTGATGCAACCGCCATGGCGGACGCCAGGGGTGTATACTCCCACGGATGCGTGCGGGTGGCCATGTACTGTAGCCGCATGCTCCAGGGGGGCACCAGCCCTACGGCTCAGCCGTCTGTTATACGGGAAAAAGGAGCTATGGCTCTGGTGGACGGCAACAACGCCATGGGACAGGTTGTAGGCACCTATGGCATGAAGCTTGCCATCGAAAAGGCAAAAGAGCTGGGTACGGCCATTGTAGGCATCCGGGGCAGCGGCCATTTTGGCACCTGCGCCTACTATGCGGAGCAGGCTCTGAAAGAGGATATGATTGGCATCGCCTGGACCAGCGGCGGCCCGGTTATGGCGGTTTGGGGCGGTGTGGATCGGCAAATGGGCAATAACCCCTTCTGCTTTGCCATCCCCTGCGGGAAAAAGCGCCCGTTCGTATTGGATATGGCGCAAAGCGTGGTGGCTCGGGGCAAGCTTGTCATGCACCACAAGACAAACACCCCCATTGCGGAAAACTGGGTGCTTGCCCCCGATGGCAGTCCCACCACCGACATTGATCTGGCTCTCGAGGGAACCCTGCGCCCCATCGGAGACTACAAGGGATCGGGGCTTGCCGTTATGGTCTCCATGATTACGGCGGTGCTCACTGAGGCCTATGTGGGCGGCGAAATGAAGGATCTGTACAAGCAGATGGGGGATCCCCAAAATGTTGGCCACTACATGCAGGCCATCGATATCGCCTCCTTTACCGACGTCAAGGCATTCAAACAGCGCATGGACGATTATATCGACTACTTGAAGTTCGGCGGTGCCAGGAACCACGGGGTGGAAGAAATCCTCATGGCGGGGGAGCCCGAACACAACATGTACGAAAGGCAGATGGCGGAAGGGATCGACATTCCCATTGAAATTATCAAGGAATACCATGGCCTGTGCGATCGGTTCGGCGTGGAAAAAATGGTAACCCTTTCGTGAACGGGAATCGTTGATTTTAGACTGACAGTGATACGGAGGTAGAAAACGTGTATAAAGTTTTAATCCCAGAGGAAATTAATGAGGCAGGAATCAAGTATTTGAAAGAAAGAAATTATGATGTGATTCTGGGTAGTGCCTATGATAAAGAGACAATTAAAAGAGAGATCGTTGACTGTGATGCCGTTCTTGCCCGTGGTGCAGATTACTCGGCAGATGTCATTGCCTGCGGAAAGAAACTCAAAATTATTGCCAGACACGGAGTAGGTGTCAATAATATTGACAGCAAGGCAGCAGAGGAGATGGGGGTTTATGTAACCAATGTAATCGGCGCTAATCCCAATGCGGTTGCAGAGCATACCTTGATGGTGATGCTGATGCTTGCCAAATATGTTCCGATTTTCAGCGGCTGCATTGCTGCAGGCAAATGGGAAACAAGAAATCGGTTTTTAACCCATGAACTGCAAGGGAAAATCCTGGGGGTAATTGGAATCGGTGCCATTGGAACCCGTATTTCTCAGAAAGCTCATTTTGGATTGGATATGGAGATCATTGGTTACGATCCATATATTGAATATAGCAAACTGCCGGATTATATCCATGGTCTTTCTTCTTTAGAAGAAGTGTTTGAACGTGCCGATGTTGTCACTTTACATTGTCCATTAAACGAAGAAACCAAATATATAGTAACGGAAGAACTCTTAAAGAAGATGAAACCTACGGCATATTTCATTAATTGTGCCCGTGGCGGTTTGGTAAATGAAGACGTCTTGTGTGAAGCTTTGAAAAACAAAACCATTGCGGCAGCCGCCTGTGATTCTTTTGAGCAGGAGCCCCCCAATCCGGAGATGGAGTTATTTACGTTAGATAATTTTTGGGGAACCCCCCATCAGGCAGGTTTATCTTTGAAAGCATCGGAAGCTTGCGCAGTTTCCGCGGCGAAAGCAATTGATGATGTCCTGAACGAAAGAGAACCGCAATTTCCTGTAAATAAACCGGTTAAGAAGTAATCTTTGATCGTCATACGGCCTTGTTTCATCCCATAGGAGATTCCGTAATTTTCCTATGGGATGAAACAACTTCATGGGGAATATGCATGATGCTTAATAAGGAAGATATACGATTTTAACGAAAGGGTAGAAAAATTATGGTTAGACACGTAGTATCCTGGAATTATAAGGACGAAATTGAATCAGACAAAAAGCAGAAACTCAATATGTTTTTTAAGAATGCCTTTCTTGATTTAAAGGAAAAAGTTCCAGGGGTTCTGAATATCGAGGTCGGCGCACCTCCGCTTGACTCCAGCTCAAAAGAATTATGTCTTTATGTCGAGATGACGGATGAGCATATTTTACTCACTTACCGCGATCATCCGGATCACGTTGCCATTGCGGAGATTATTAAAGACAATTGCAAGGATCGGTGTTGTGTGGATTTTTTGGGGAATTAAATACAAAAATGACAGGATGGATATTGAATGAAAAAATGCATAGAAGAAATTATTGCAAAGGAAATGGCGTTGGATGAGGATATACGCCCTCTATATCATCGTAACTGTGCAGAAACGTTACTGATGGCAGCTAATAAAAAATACGATTTGGGTCTGGAAGATCGGTATTATAAGGCGGTATGTCCTTATGGTGCTGGATTGCAGTCAGGGAAAACCTGTGGTGCACTTTTAGGGAGTTTGGCATCCATCGGGATCTTGTTCGCGGAAGATAAGCCAACAGAAAATGAAAAAATGAAAGCGCTCACAGAAGCATATGTAACGCAGTTCCTTGCGTTTTTTGAGTCTCAGGATTGTGAATTGATCAAACCCCGTCATCAGGATGAAAATGAGACATGTACGCCGGTCAAGATAAAAGCCGGTGAGTTGTTAGAAGAGCTGCTATGTCAGGAAAAAATACAAGACCAGTAAGGGAAGTGATTTGTATATGAAAAAAATAGTAATTGTAGGAGGCGTAGCCGGGGGCGCCAGTGCGGCAGCCAGACTTCGCCGCTTGGATGAAGACTCAGAAATAGTTTTATTCGAGCGAGGAGCGCATATTTCCTATGCAAACTGCGGTCTTCCTTATTACATCGGAAATGTGATTAAGAAGGAAGAAGACCTTCTTCTACAGACACCAGAATCCTTTCATAAAAGATTTCGTGTGGATGTAAGAGTGATGAGTGAAGTGATTTCTATCATTCGTGACAAGAAAAAAGTGATCGTAAAAAATCTTGGCAGCGAAGAAACGTATGAAGAAAGTTATGACCAATTAATTCTCTCCCCGGGTGCGGCTGCCTTCTCGCCGGAGATTCCGGGAATCCACTTACCAAAAGTATATAGACTCCGTACGGTAGCAGATAGTAAAGCCATCCGAAAAGCAGCAAGAAGAAGAGATCACAAAAAAGCCGTTGTAATCGGAGGTGGATTTATCGGAATGGAAGTGATGGAGAATCTGGTTGCCAGGGGACTTGAGGTGGCTCTTATCGAGGCAGCACCCCAGATCCTGACACAGTTTGATGAGGAAATGTCACAGATATTAACCAAAAAAATTGAGGCGTCAGGAGTAGATGTCCGGCTAAACTCTCAGGTGAAATCCATTGATAGTGAAGGTGGTCAATATGAGGTCGTTTTGAAATCCGGGGAAAGAGTTTTTTGTGATTTTGTTGTAGCGGCCATTGGTGTGCTTCCTGAAACTACCTTGGCAAGGGAGGCCGGACTTACGCTGAATGAGAGGGGGTCAATTGTTACGGAAAGTGACTTGCGGACAAGTGACCCGAATATCTACGCTTTAGGTGATGCGATTGAAGTGTTGAACCGCGTTACGGGCAGAAAAGTTCTGCTGCCACTGGCGGGTTCTGCCAATAAACAGGGCCGTATTGCGGCAGGTAATGTAACCGGTAGAAGTGACCATTTTTCCGGCGTGATTGGATCTTCCGTATTGAAAGTGTTTGATCTGACGGCCGCATGCACAGGGGTCAACGAGAGAACTCTGAAGGCAGAAGAAATTGCTTATGAAAAGATATATCTTTCTCCCACGAATCATGCCGGATATTATCCGGGGAGCACACCCATTACGATGAAAGTTTTGTTCTCACCGGATGGAAAGCTGCTGGGAGTACAGGGGATCGGACAGGAAGGCACGGAAAAGCGGGTAGATGTCATCGGCACAGCCATTCATTTTGGCGGGCAGATTAGCGATCTCGCAGATCTGGAGCTATGCTATGCTCCCCCGTATTCTTCAGCAAAAGATCCTGTAAATATGGTGGGATTTATGGGAAGCAATGTAATAGCGGGATTATCAAAGATTAAGCATTGGCATGATTTACAGAGTCGGAATGATGAAACAAGCATTTTGTTGGATGTACGATCGGAAGAGGAATATGCTTGGGGTCATCTGGAAGGAGCTGTAAATATTCCGGTAGATGACCTAAGAGAACGGTTAGAGGAAGTTCCTGAGGATAAAGCGGTCTGGATTTATTGCCAAATGGGTATTCGTGGATATATTGCCCAGCGGATCTTGATGCAAAAAGGGTTTGGAGAGGTGTATAATTTATCAGGTGGATATGAATTGCTTTGTGCAGTTGGTATGGTTTGACATATAATCCTGATGGATTGGCTGGTCGAAGGCAGAAAACGAATTTCTTCAACCAGCCAGTCCCTCGTAAAACCGCCACATCCTACCTTTTAGTCATTCTGAAGCTTATTGCAAAAAGGCTATGGAAAGGTGTATAATTTATCGGAAGGATATGGGCTGCCGGATGCAATTCAGTTTTTTTCTTAAGCAAAAGAGAGTGAGGAATCTAAATGACGAAAGTGAGAGCA
>Ga0153924_1000148_pt1 | contig 46451 bp, 69 predicted proteins | sample TSNJ008MetaG_FD_104709 | JGI IMG/M metagenome (GOLD analysis project Ga0153924, IMG submission 104709) | Attine ant fungus gardens microbial communities from New Jersey, USA - TSNJ008 MetaG | ecosystem: Host-associated > Fungi > Mycelium > Unclassified | place: USA: New Jersey, Wharton State...
CACATCAACGCTTAAAATGACGAAAAATCAGAAAAAGATATACCAGTAGCGATTTACTTGCCAGGTACAGGCATATCCATCCGGATTCAGTGTTGGAATAATGTGGAAATCCTGTATCTAAGTAATGATTCAAATCAAATTGCTCACGAAGCTGTCGAGAAGGTGACCTGGGTTCGGAGGGATCCGCGACGAGGTCATCCACAAGGTAAATTGCCACAGCTATTGCAATCCACTGGGATTCTTCCAAAAGAGTTGCAGACAAGACACAAGAAGGAAGGTGCGTAAATCATGTGCATGCTTGCCCCGACAATCCCAAAACCTGGCTTCCCAGGCCTTGGACGAAGCTGACAAGGTGATAACAGTCATCCCTCTGCCTTTAGCACTGTGGCCTATTTTGTGGAGCTTGACAATATTTCAAGCTCGGCAACCTCCCGAATGAATTGATTAATTTCATAGAGTCGAAGTATTGATTATGGAAACTTCTGGAAAGTAGTCAAGGTATGGCACGCATAGACCATGTTGCCCCAGATCTGGATTGACCGTGGAGCAGCTATGGCCTCGAGGCCCATGGTCAGTTTGCTAAAGCAAGGAAGCAAGGTTTTTGGTGATCACGTTACATTGTATTCACATAAATTGGAGCGGTACCCTTCACTCACCTATGACTGTTTGAAATGAATTGTTTCGTGTACATGAATTTTTGGAGCTGCAGAAAAGTGAACACCTTGTAACTCTGGAGTGACATTCAGATATGTAATTTTGACCAACACGACCATATCAAAACTATCAGTTTCACCGTCTATAATGTCATTTAAGTATGGAGGCAGATAAGTCAAAGTCTGATCAAGCGCTTCTCCAAAACTCTATAGCAAAACTCAATTACTCGGTCTCCATAGAATCACTATTATCGGATGCTGATTCTGAACGTTCCCGATCAACTTGTTCTTGGATAGCGCGAAGAAAGGGTAGAACACCAGTACCGGCTTCTTCGGGAAGACCAAGACTGCGCACAAAATCACCCAGTAGTCCTGTATTTAGACCTCGATCGAGACTAGAAACTGTTGCTCTAAAGTAGGGGGAGCTAAATTCATAATGAAGTATGAGTATGTGAACGATCAAGGACAAGTTTTGTTGATTAGCGATCGGAGGGCGAAGGGCATCGTGAACCGAATAACGTACCTGATGACACGTTGTAGAGCTTCCGCTGAAGGAGGCACAGGGAGGTCAGGAGGTAGATGAGGTAAGAGCGTGGAAACAATTTCTGAACGAGATGTGAGCAATGGTGCAATGTTGTTAGATGAGAGGACGTCAGTCAACGAGATGTCTACCGGTGGAGATTTCGTCCCATTAGAACAAGATACAACAACGCAAAAAACATGGCATATACCTGGCGGAGCATTGATGCCATTGGTGCCTCCGAGGCTTTGAAGGACACTGGAAAGAAAATCGCTATTTCCAAGAACATTCGGAAAAGCAGCGGCTTGCTCAGGCATTACTTGAGATTCAGAGGCAAGATTTGAAGTTGGATTGGAAGCAGGTAGAGATGTGGGTAAAGAAGATCTGAGAATTAACGGCGTAGAAGTGTAATACAAGGTGATTGGTTGAACATGTTATATCCTGGATAATGGGTCCTTGGGGAGCAGGAAGAAGACCTACGAGGAGGCTTGGGTCTGGGAAGCGGAGGGAGAAGACCACTGTACTTCATAGTCCGGATCCTCAAGGAGACCATTCAAATTGTTCGTAAATTCCTCGTCTCGAGCTGATGATGCGTTTTGCAGCCAAAACTTGGATTGAAGATTATTAAGGATTAACTCAATAAGTTTTTGGCACGCACAAAATCTCTCCGGTTTGAAGAAGAAAACTCGAGTACATAGACTCGCCCAGCCGACTGTGTCACCTTAACAAAGCTAGCATCGGAGGGAAACAAAATCAAGTCCTGAGAATCGTGGCCAAGCGCTTAGCTTTGCAGTTGAATGGTTAGCCCCCCCAAACGTACCTCCTCCATGTTTCCAGACTCCCTGTTCTTCCACTGAAAGTGTAACAGTCCGTCATCACCGTTGACGAGAAAGATGGCACCCTTTGTAGGCGATGGCTCGACGATGTTGGAGCCTTCACGCCGAAAGGCTCGTCCTGCTTTAAATGCGAGAAGGGTGTTGGAATTTGACATTATAATGTTTGGCAAGAACACGCGCGTAGTGACGCGTCAGTAACCAGCGCCCAATTTGATTGGCTCAAGCTTTCCCAGAATTCATGAAATAAATACAGAAAATATCAGCTGGATGTCCAGTCAATCTTTCTCTCCATTTCTCTTCTTTTGTTCCATTCACTTCTCTCTCCCTCTCCTTGCACCACGGGCCCCATCTCAGCAGTGACAATTGTTTCATTGAATGGGTAGAGCACAAGTTTCTCCGCCCCCTGCTCGATCTTTGAGGTTGATCAAGAATCAGTCCGTGCACGCAGAAAACCGAGAAATCATCGAGCAATCGACCGGAAAACTGGCTATGACTGATCTTCCGCAGAGAGGTGCAGACAAAACAGGTGGTCTAAATTCTATAGGTAATTATTAATCGTGCGATTTCCGCAAAACGTATGACTGAATAAGAGTGTTGTTGTAACTGATGGGTGTAAGTACCCAGCAGTATTTGTGCGTTGTACACCATGTGGATCATCATACCAGGGAGAGCAGGTTCTGTGTAATAATTAGACGGTGTTCAAGCCGTAGGGAAAGGGTAAACTTCTCCTAAAAAGGCTCGTGCGTTGGAAGGAGGGTTGTCTGGAGAATCCTTGTGGCTAGAGAATTCTATGTTTATTATTCAGGCGTGGTGAGTTGACTAACGGTGTCCAATAACTTTAGGAGCGTAAGATATAGAGTGAAACGTGACCGGCTGCCGTCGCATCATAATCATTGATCAAGAACTTTTTTCTTGCTTCCCCTCGAATTTGAATATCTTGTTGCTCTTCGAAATCATGTCATTCTCGGGCTTCATACCTGAAGAAGAGGAAGAAGAGACAATTGGTTGGGGTCTACTTGCTACTCCTGCACAAGAGAACGACCTGGTCAGCCAAGCTATCCGGAAAGAGAAAGTTATCAAGTGCATTGTCTCTCTCTCTCTCTCTTGTCCACTCTTCCAATATGGACTCTGTGCTTAACGTTGTTATAGGGAAATAAAAGCCAGTCAAGAAGGTCTTCAAGGTTCGTTTTCCTATCAGTACTCTTTCCAATCTCCCATCAACCAACCTTTTTTCGTTCTTTCGGAATGTGGTTTATGTTTGACAGCCATGCTCGCGAAAGTACAAGCAGTACAAAGAGACGTGGATAAACTGATGTCCAGCAATGAAATGCTGCAGATGTATATCGACAATTTGACTAAACAAATGGCCCAGCGGCGATAACCAACTATCTTCCGTCGGCCTGTTCTTGCATCTCACCGATTTCATTGTATTTATGTAGACCCATGTGTGCACTCTTGTATTTGCTGCTACATAGCCCTGCTGCTTTAATCTTCACTTTACGTTTGGTGGTACAAATATGTGTATATACATAAGCAATGGAGAAGACAGAGGCAGCGAATAGTGCAGGGAATGGATGAGAGGATAGCGCTATGAAGAATGCATAGATGACGGAGCAGCAACGAACATGACTGGTAGGTGATGTGCTAGTGACTTCTGCCTGCAAGCCATTGGAGAATAATGTCCCTATAATACTGAGTTCATGTAAACATCAACGATTTAGACCTAAGACATACAGGTTGTGTTGACTTTTCATGGAACACTAGGGATGGAATTAGTGATGTGGGGGAATGAGATCGATCTTCTTACCGAGTAGCACTGAATTTGAGGTACGTCGAGTGTCCGAAAAAAAGAAAAAAGATTGAAACTCACCGATACCGGCCTGTTGTTGATTTTATCCAATTGCCTGAAAACGACGTATAAGCATCCAGGTAACGGTAAATAAGGAACGAGAAAGGACGAACAAGCACTTGATGAGTTCCTTAACAGGAGCATGATCTTCTAAGTCATTTTTGTTTCCCAACTAAGGAAGACAAGTAAGCACGATGAAACTCGAAGCGACTGTATACGGTAGCGACGTACTACGAGTAGTGGTACATCCCTAAGTGTTGGCTGTGATAATAACTGGTGAAGTTCAAAGCGCGCAGAATTGAATTTCTCTTGCTGAAGAAAAAGGGAGAACTTGAGAATGTAGAGGAGGAAGTAGTGATAGTTTGTTGCTTACATCCACCGAGTCTACCACAAATCTATCTCACAAGTCGCACTGTATCAGTAAAGAAGTGACGCTGCGAGCAATAAGAGACATTACACAATTGCATCGACACCATTACAGTACCGTTCCCACATAGACCGAAATCGAGGCTGACCTGGAAGACAAAGAGGAAGACGAGCATTAAGGGAATGGTCGAGTAAATCGAGGCCGGGAGATGAGAAGCGTACCAGCGACATCCCAGATTTTCATTGTCACATTCCCTTTTCTTACTTTTCGAAAGTTGAAGGCAACCGTTGGTACTACATTTTCGCTCCACTGTCAGGGTAGATATTACAAGAGCAACCGCAAAAGATTCCCAGAGACTGTCAGCACTCAAGGCTCAAATGAATGATCACAAAATCGACCGCACTTGTCCAGAAGTAATCACATTGACAAAAGAAGTTTTTCCTGACGCCTAGAGAAAAACCAGAATAACTCGCGTTGAAAAACAGAGAGACTTTTGAAGAACAGAAACAGTATATGAGGTACTTGAAGTCCGACGACCGCTATCTCAGCCTGTCTGGAGAAGAACAGCCTGTACATACTATGATTCGTAAATGGTTCTTACTCCGGGTCACAAGTACGCACCCAGAAATCCATTGAACTACTGACGCGAAGAAACCAGCCATAGAAGTGATGACTCGATGATGATGGCAAAGGAACCTTGTCGGGGCATCACCGATCAAGGGCTCCGCATTCCTTTCCTGGTAATACGTACAATCTACTCTCAAAATTTCTGACCACTTTCTGTATCCATCTCGCCTTTTCTTTTTTGCAACAGCCTTTTCCCTCCCGCAACAGCCCGTGTTAGGTTGACAAAGCGGAACAAGCTATGAAGCATGCCTTCATCACCGCCGGTTCACGTTATTTGACTACGAATGGACTGCATACAATTCGTCAGTTCTCAACACACACGCGCCTCAATAGTCACTGGGAAGAATTTAATCGACTAGTCCCTCCCGTCGAGGTTCCACAGGATCAGGTCAAGACTACAGGCGAGAAAGGCAAAGAGCCCCCTGTACTGCCATACCAACAACCGAAACTCGTTTCGGACTTTTCTTCTTCTTCTTCTTCTTCGCATGAAGAAGTATCGAAAAAAGAAGAAAAGCAGACAAATATCATCACTCTCGACGCGTTAGAGAAACCTCAAATATGCCAACAACCTGCACATTCAGACTCGTCGCCCGCAGAGAGCGTCTCTGGTCCTTCATCAGTCTATCGAATTCTACAGGAAAGTTTTGGCGAAACCAGTTCTCAATCAGGTATCCAATCCCAGTTACCAGAGAACGCACCCATCACTCCCGTACAGGAGTCTGTTACGACTGATGTCGTCTCACCTTCGACCAAAGGCGTAGGGGAAGCGTCAAGTACCAAAGAGGGGAAAAAACGAGTGGCTCCAAGAATTCTTCGACGGCTCTCTCCAGCAGATCGACGTCTTTTACGAAGTGAGCTAGAAGCCATTGCCATGAAATCTAAACATGGGAAGCGTGTATGGCGTCGAGAAATTGACAAGTATAATAAATACCTTGCTGCTGGCGCTTTCCAATTTTTGGGGCTTCGTGATAATAAGGAACTGGATAAGGACAGCTCTCATTCGCATGATGATGATGGTGATGACAATAAGATTCGTGCTACCTCCCAATCGTTGGACGGTGAGCCAAAACCATACCTCGCAACGATTCTTGCACAACTTGAGCAGTCTCGTCGAGTTACGTCGAACGATTCATTTTCACTGGAAAATTTGAAGAAGTGCGGGCTAGATCTTGTCAGTAATGACGAAAAGTCACAGGAGGGTATGTTGTCTCTGAACCCTGGTGTGTTTAATCTGATCTGTGATTTTATAGGAACCTTTGGGCCTCTAATGGTACTTGATGTCAAGGAAATTAGTGAGAAAGAAGGAAAAGAACAGGCGATAACACAGACAGATTCGAGGCCGAAATTTTACCATACACGTCGACGATCTCCGTCGAGTTATTTAAAAAAAGTTGAAGGAATGCTTGACATCGACAGTATCACAGACATTCTACAAGGTACATCGTCTATTTGCATGTTTACTATCTTGTGGCTGATGAATTTTTGGAATTTGTAGAAGTCGAACCACCTTCGGAGCAGCGACCTATTGCACATTTAGAGCATAACCTTGAGCGAGTACTCTTCAAGTAAGACCAAATTTTAAACCTCCGTCTTTTCTCGTTTTTCTAAACGGATGATATGTCATTATCAGTCCTGGCGTACATTGGTTACAAGATCCACGTTCTCGGGTCTACAACTATTCCCCGTATCTCAAAGAAATTCCTTCGGTAGAAGACTTTGCATTCGGTCAAGTTGAACCTTTTCGGCCCTCTTCGTCAGACCCAGATATCCCCATCCTCATGCATGAGCATAATAAAAAATTCGCTGGTTCAACTTCGTCGCTTTCAGGAATGATGTGCCATCTGTATTTCTTGATTTCCGGGGACAAGAGAGTGAATATTTCGACGTTGAGTAGAGATTTCAGTGACACCAAGGGGACATTTACGTCGGGGCAGAGAATGCCGACGTCGGTTCTGTTTAAATGGAAGGAGGATAGTGCGGGGGGCGATGGGAGATATTACATAAATGGGGCTGGAAGTGATGATGGGGATAAAAATATATTAACTTGGATGGTAAGCGAGGATGATAACTGAGATGAAATTTGTGACTGATTCTGCGGATAGGGGCTGATGTTGGAGAAATTTTTGACGCTGCCAAAGGAAGTATTTGATAAGTATCTGAGGTCGAAACCTAAATCGCCGCTTCCAGAGAGGGACGGCAAGAGAGATGCATTTAGATTTACCAAGGTCAGTTTCTGCGAACGTGAACCTTGGAAGCTCGTTGATAAAAAGGATTTTAGACGAACAATTTCATTATGCGTTCACAGCTCGATTGTCATGATGCACGGTTACCCGGAAGCGGTGTATTTGACATTAAAACGCGTGCTTGCATGCCTATCCGCATTGATCTCTTCAATTTTGAAGAAAATTCTGGATATCTGATTCGCAGTCAGCACGGAAAGTACGAAAGTTTTGAGAGAGAGTACTTTGATCTTGTTCGGTCTGCGTTCTTGAAATACCAGTATGTAAATTACCTGGATTCTATTCAATGGTATATTGATGCGCTGTGTTCTAAGATTCCAGGTTCGGATAGGCGGTATGGATGGGGTGATCGTGGCGTACCATAACACAAAGCAGATATTTGGGTTTCAGTACATCTCTTTGGACGAGATGGATACAAGGTTATCGGGAGGTGGGCAAGAGACTGGGGATAGGATATTCAAAGCGTGTGTGCGCATGTTGGAAAACGTAGCAGAAGAAGTGGCTGGGTGTTTTCCAAAACAGGTGGGCAGATTTAACTGCTTTCTCATTGGAAGTGGGCATGACGAGCTATATACAGGATGTGAGGGCGACTTTTGAAACGTTGGAAGAGTCTGGGGTGATGAGTGTATTTGTAGAACCAGTGGATGAGACGGTAGCAGAAACGAAGAGACCGATGAAGCTGCTGGAAGTCGAAACGCTGAGCTTTCTGGATGATGAACCAACGAGACCATGGGAGGCGTTCGTGGACATGGAGAAGAAATGTGAGTATCTCTCATGTCAATCATACAATGCTGAAGAGGCTGGATAAAAGGGAGCGTAAAATGGAGTATAATGCAGTCGAGCAAGCAGCCAAGTGAGGTGCGAAATTTATACCGTGCAACGAAACACCGGCAATTCCGAGCATGGGCTATGCCGACGGGGGTGGATCCTGATGACCTGCAGGAGTGGTATGAGAATCTGAATTTTGGGCAACTGGAGGAGGGATTGTCGGAATTTGACCCCCGGAGGTTCAGGCCGCAGCTGGATCCCACAGTGCTGATGCTGCGACAGATGGCACGGGAAGGACGGCGAGACAGTGAGCGGATGATGATAGAGGAGATGGCGAGGCCGCAGTATGTGGTCAAGTAGCCACAATAAGAAATAAATTATTGTGATAGAGTAGATTACGTTATCAAGCCTACACCCAACGATGACCTCGTATCTGAGCTCGATGTTCACAGGGCTGTCGCTGTCGCGGACAAACACGCGGGAGAGTGTTGACGACGACGATGGAGAGCGGGGGCGGGATTTCCAACGTCGCTCCCGCACACGGTCCCAGTCGCCCTTTCTTTTCCGCAGATCCAGGCATCGCGACCCTCCCACCCTCCCACCTCTTCCCCTCGCCCACTCAGAAACTGACCTCTCCGACACCCCCTCAGTCCATCCCCGCAATGCCTTCACTGACTACCCCGACTCGGGAGACGAGACTGCCGACTATTCCGACGACGACGATCCTTGCGACCCTCTTACAGAACGCAACACCGAGCAGAATTCTTTCATCGTCCCCCTCCCTGTCCAAGACGGCCCAGGCGCCATTGACGAGGCAGAGCCAGACCCCTTGGGTGAGGGCGTCAACGTCGTCGTGCCCCCCGAGCCTTATTTTGAGTCGACTCTCAACTCGGCCGCCCGCAGCAAACGCAATTCTCGTCGCCGCAAGTCCGTCAAGTCCCACGATCCCCTCCCCCATCACACCTCCCGTCCTCTCTTCGAGAGAGACCGAGCCACCATTACCGTCACCCAGGGCGATCCTGCCGCAAAATTAGGTCAGAGAAGAAAACGGAAATATATCGTTGCCAGTGATCTCAGCGAAGAGAGCCGCTATGCCATGGAATGGGGCATCGGAACTGTTTTGCGAGACGGAGATGACATGTTCGTCGTTACTGTCGTCGAGAACGAGAGCAAAAGTGTGTCTTGCTTAAACCCTCGTGGCATCCTTACCCTGAATCTTTCTCATGTTCCTTTCAGTTGACCCTGAGATTCCGAATCCAAACGATCGAACGACTAAACTCAGGAGCCAACAAGAGGTGTGTCTGTGTGTTTTCACCTTTTCCTCTGGGGAAATTTGAGCATGGATCCATTAAAGCGTCAAGGTTTGGCGTACATACTTGTGCGCCAAGTAACAAGTTTCCTCCAGCGTACACGCCTTCATGTCACTGTTGCATGTCAAGCCTGGCACGCAAAGAATGCCCGACACATGCTTCTCGGTAAGAGCTCTTAACCGCCCCTTTCACCAACATCATGTTGATTGCTGGTCTTCTTCTCCGGGTAGACATCGTTGATTATATGAACCCCCAGATGCTCATCGTAGGCTCTCGTGGGTTGGGCCAGTTGAATGGGTAGCGACAAGTTTAACAACATACCCTCGCATGCAAGTTTACTTAATTTTCCCTTTTCTGTTTTCCCCTCCCGCCAGTATTCTACTCGGATCGACTTCGCACTACCTCATTCAAGTGGAGTGTCTATCATCATCGTCATCATCACTACAAACGAACACTCATCACTACTCATATTTATAGAAATGTTCCGTCCCCGTCATGGTCGCACGTCGTCGTCTCAAACGACCACCAAAACGTTCAGCTCATCTGAGCAGTCAACGTCAACATGTCAAACTATCTGAAGCAGGCATCGATCGTGTTGCAGCCAAGGTGGATCAAGATGTCCAGGTGATGCGCGACGAAATGCAAAAGGAAGACAGTCGAAGAGATGGCGGCCCTGGCAGTAGAGAAGACAAACTTGTTATGCACAGAGGTCTACCCACTGTTGGAGACGATGACTTGGAAGATGAGATTGTAGAAGAAGGTGAAGAGGGAGAGGGGGATGCCAGTGTTGAAGGAAATAGTAGCTTGGATTCTGCGAATTTGAGTACGGTCAAGCAAGGTGTGCAGGTCACCGACTGATTTTGTGGGGTTTTTGTTTTTTTTTTGTTTTACTTGTGTTCAAAGTTGCCTACTATGAGTTATGTTTAATAGTCGCTTAGATGCTCTGCTCAATCTGCATCTCTCTGTATGATTCACCAATAGACTGGGTTTATGAAGGGACACTTTTTTTTCGGTATTCTGTGGACAATTAAAGCAATACTTCAGCCCTCCCGTGCCTCATCTAGATTCAACAAACTTCGCATGCCGATTGTCTTGAGGAGAACGATCACATTTTTTCTGAGAGTGTGTGTGTACGTGAGTGCGTATTATTATGGCTACATCAGCAGTTCTGGGTATTATTAAAGGTTGCATGAAGAAGGAGCATCTCCGAATAACTCTTTGAGGAACGCGTCATTGTTAGGTGGACGTCCAAGGAATCTCTACAGTGCAAAAAAAATCAATCAACCAATCAACCAATCATTCACAACTCGTATCAAAAAAAGAAACGAAACCTTGAGCGAATCCATTTCGTCACGACTACCACCCGGAAGAAGAATCTCTTTCCGATAGAGATTTCCACGACCAGGACCAAAAGGATCTGCTTTGAAAATCGTGGCTACACAGATCACGATGATGAATAAGATGATATGATCTGGATAAAAACCGGGTTACACACCATACATATCTGCCGCAAACACGAGGGAATAGGTATACCCGTAGTAGCCAGCATCATATCCACCTGTGATATGGCTAAAGGTACCTTGGCCAGGTGTGGCCATTTTATATTTGACCAGGGAAATTTGCTCCCTCATGTCATTCCACAGTCTCGTATAATCAGTTTTCTCTGGACGAAAAAAAGCAATTCAATACATCAGAACAAAAAAAGGCAAGAACAAGTATTGGAGAAAACTGACCTTGGTCAGTGTGCACTTTGTAATCATACTTGGCAAAGAACAACTGCCTCAGATAAAACAATCCCACATTCACATACCGACTCTTGATAATCTTCTCGATCAATTCCTTATCCAATGGCACTTTCCTCTCATAATGACAACTCATTTTCTCCAAAACTTTGGGTTCCCAACACCAGTTTTCCAGCATTTGAGAAGGAGCCTCAACAAAATCACGAGCGACGGATGTCCCATGGAATCGCGAGTATCGCGTTCGGGACAACAGACCATGAAAGACATGCCCCATCTCGTGGAAAAATGTCACAACGTCGTCATGTCGCATGAGCGCAGGTTTCTCAGGTGTTGGTTTAGCAAGATTAGCTACCATAGCGGTAGTCGGGTAACTGCGTTTTCCAGAGGGGAGTTCATAGCCTGGAAGGAGGGGCCAGACTGCAGCATGAGAATACTTGGAATCTGTGTAAAAAACCATGCATTAGTGTAGTTCAGAGAATTGGCAGATTACTGTATACCGCGAGGGAAGAGGTCAAGGTAGCAGTAACCCACAAATCCAGATTCATCTTTGGCACCCTTATCCCAAACAGCGAATTTCTGAACGTCAGGGTGCCATGTTGAAGTCTCAATCTCAACAAACTTGACACCGAGCAAGTCTTGGTAGATTTGTAAGATCGCAGGAACTACCACGGATACAGGGAAGTACTCTTTCACGAGAGAATCATCGAGATTTAGAGTCTTCTCGATGAATTTTCGATCGTAATAGCGGTAATCCCAGATGTAGAAGTTGCCGTCAAAGGGGAATCCTTTTTCCTTGTGTTCTTTCTCTTTCATAGCGAGAAGAGTCGCGAGATCTTCCTCGCCTACGGGTCGGAGTCTACTCTCAAGGTCATCCAGGAACTAGAGGAAGAGCTAAGGTCATGCAGCGCAGGTATGGAAGAACATACTTGTTTGACACCGGCTCCAGATTTGACCATCTTGATTTCAGTGATATAATCAGCCCAAGTGTTGTATCCGAGGAGTTTGGCGATCTGACGACGAAGCTCGAGAACCTTATCAAGTAAATCCACATTGATAGAAAGCCGAGATTCAAACCCTTCGACAGCGCGTTGACGAACAACGGGGCTTTCGGCGTATTTAAACTGCATAAAAAGGTATTGATTTGACATCTTGATTGATGACACCATACTCACAAGTGGAAAGATATCAGGAGTCTTGTAAGTGACATCGTAGACATCCTTGCCATCTTCCGTGCGTTTGGTATACCCAGAAACAACATCAGAAGGAACGCCCTTGAGCTCTTCGAGTGTAAAGGTGATGATGCCCTAGAGGTACAGCGATTGAGTAGTCAAAGCAGAGGGGATGATTGAGACATACATTTTCTTCGTTGAAGTTTTTCTATGGATTCATGATGAGAGTTCAAGAATGTGAGAGGATCACACGCACGCCAAAGTCAAGACAAGCCTTGGACAGATCCTTCTGGAGTTCTTTCAACTTTGCCTGATCGGCTTCATTCAGGGCTAGACCAGCACGAGTGCCGTCGAGAATCTAGACTGGGGTTACCTCGATTGTCAATCAGTTGTGTTCAACCTACCATCTTGTCAACCAGCCTCTGCTGTTCTGCACCCAATTTCACCCACTCTCCACTCTTCTTTAAATGTCTCTTAGCGGCTACCTTGGCCTCGTAGACATCGAGCCTCATTGACGACTCGACGCCATAATTTCTCACACGCGCTTCTGCGTCATTGGATGCATCCCGCAATTCTTTTGAGGTGGATACGTTCTGATAGAATGCCAGAGGTTCGATAACAGCGTCTAACTTAGTTTCTGCGTGTGCAAGGGCAGTCTAAGAGGCAAGTTGTGATGGATGGCTATGGACGTGGGACTGTGGACTTACGAAAACCTGATGAAGATGTCAGAACGAAGATGGAAAGGATCAGAGGAACAGTAGATACAGAATCATAATTGCAGTCCTTGTGATCAAGAGCAGCGATGCTGTCCAGGAGTACACGGTCCGCGTCAATAGACTCTTGAGTCAGACGTGTGATATCCTGGGGTGAGTGATTCCAGTCGATGGGTTGCTGCGGTGGGACAAGATCCATGTTGTCTGGAAATTTATGGAATGCGGTTGAGAAGATAGCAGAACTGAAGGAAGATATTCCACTGATATATCTGATATGTCCAACGTGACATGAGATCGACTTGAGTTGGCTTTTGCCTCGAACCAGCAGCAACGTTGTGTGCCAGTTCGTGTTTGTTCGAACTAACCGCAACGTCCTATGCCAGTTCATGTGATCCAGTATGTCAGTTCGTGTCTTGGGCGAACCGTCATGTGCCAGTTCATATTTGTTCGTGTGATTTACTTCTGTCATTAATTTACATTTTAGTAGCTATTGCCCTTGCCAGTCAACTCTGCCTGCCGTTCAAGCGCTTGCGGCGCATCCTCTGCAGGCATCACTATCTCAACCAACTGTATCTTATCTGCAGCTCCGAATGCAGGCTGCTTCAAAAGCTGGTCAAGTTCTGACCGAGTTCTGACCAAGTACGATCCATGCTGTCCCTCCATGTCCCCTCCAAACGTATCAAGGATTTTGGTCCACTTCCAGTTGCTGACATCGTTGTATTTTCTATGGTTGTCGGTCGTAAGGACAGCCCATGAAAATAATCACATACCTGTTCTTTCCATGGATGTAGCGCTCAATAGTGTAGCCTCCATTATTGATGACGAAGATGATCGGCTTTAACCCATGGCGCATCATGGGCGACAGTTCTTGCACAGTCAATTGTCTATGGCAACGTGAGTAACTTCCGTAGCAGCGGTCTGGATACGCACAAGCTCCCCTCACCGACGAACAAGATGACTCGCTTCTTGCCAACTTCAAGAGCCGCAAATGCGACCCCGAGTGTAGCACCCACTGACCAACCAATGCTTCCCCAAAGAATCTGACTGATCAACTTGGCTCCATGAGGTAGCGGGACATCAAGGATGCCAAAGTTTGCAGTACCAGTTTCCGTGACGATAACATCGTCAGGCTCCAAGAACTGCCCAACCCGAGGCCATAGATATTTATGACTAATTATCGAGTCATCATTATCTTGAATGTTAGGGCTGATGCTGCTGAAAGGATCGACAGGAATTCTGCTGGCATAAGGATGATAATCCTTCAGGCACTCAGTCAATTTTGGAAGCAGCTGCTTCATCCCGATCCCCTCAAAGAGTCCATATTTAACGAGTGTATGATTGGAGTGCAACTGTGCAGACGATGAGCTTCTCCAAGTATCCGGATATCCGACACTCACCTCAATGTGGCGTTCAGTGGGAATATTATACGAAAAATTACCAGTATTGAAGTCCGACGAAAGAGACCCAATGGACATTATTAATTTCGCAGACTCAACGCGCTCCTTGACGACAGGATGCGTGATATTTCCAATATAAATCTGAAATCCAACGTTGGCAAATAGCCTATCCAGAAGAGGTGAATGCTCACTCCACCATACCGACAATAATCCTCATCAATGGCAGTCTTACCCATGGGTGTCGAATAGACAGGGAATCCAGTTTTCTCTAAGAATGTCCTCACCTCTTCTTGGACGTCGAATCGGATAACACAAACATCAACAAGGATTACCACGTTCCCTCCCGCCTCCTCAACACATTTCCCAATGAGATTGAGCACGTAATTTTCTGTTTGTGGATCGTTCATCGCGGGCTGACGAGCCAAAGGGGTCTCAAGGCGCTCCCCAGATATTTTTTGATGCACCATGTCTGTCGGGAGCGCCAAGTAAACAGGCCTAGCCTAAAAACCGGAGCATTGAGTTCCTCATTGGAAGAAAACACCAATTATCGCACCCTCTTAATACACTCTAACAGTGCATGATCAATCTGACTAGCAGCCTCGTTCTTCTTGAAAATTTCAACTTGACAGATGGTGAATGGCCTAGAAGCGGTCGTATATGCGTCATATCTGCAGATCGTGAGTACTAGACTATTATTCTAGACAATACAAAGGCACCTGCCATCACCGAGTGTGTGATGAAGAATGGGTCGATTTCTCTGCTGAACAGTGCTAGGGGTGCCAACGATGTGAAGAACAGGTACCATTTCAGAAAACGCTGGGTACATTTATCAGGATAAGCTCTAGACATACTAGGAAATCCCATCTTACCTCCTGCAATGCCATTCATTGCAGATAATTCACCGACACCAAACCTAAGGCATGCTTAGAACGACTATTGCACTCATTGCAGACATGGATAACTACGTAGTCACAAGAACGCCGAGAGAACGTTGTTTCACCCGGGCATAGCCATCAGCAGCATATGCCGCATTCAATTCGTTGCTATAAAGCAATAAGTACACAGCAGCTCAATCTTCAGCATTGACCGGCTCACCAGTTGCCTACCCAGTTGATTGAATGGTAGTCTTCAATCAGATCCAGAAAACCCAGATTGAAATCGCCCGGTAGGCCAAACATTGTCTAAAATAGATGTTCAGCCTCCAAGATGGTTTTCTTCAACATGGGCACCGATAAATAGATCAAAGTTACCGTAACACCCAACTGGGCCAGCCGGGTCAAGATATAATCTCCAATTGTGACATTGTTTTGAGCACCGTATGTCTCCTGTAAACCCGAGAAGTCCGCTCTGAGTCTATCAACCTCGGCTTTCAGTGCGTCTATTGTTTCCTCGTATGTCATTTTGAATAGTAGGTGATAGGACGAGGATAGAAGAGCGGAAGTGGCGATCCAAACCCTGTGGAGTACGGATGAGATGTAAGTATGATTGAATCAGCACCACTATCGCCACTGTATATATATAGATATGTGGCAATGTCATCATCACAATTGTTCGAGAAGATCCGCTCATGATACATCGGCTGACGAAAGCGATGACATAAGTTAATAGTCATCTTCGTTTCGTGTACTTGACCTGTTTGTAAATCAAGAATCCCATCCTCGGTTTGTGAAAAAAGCACCCATCAAAAACCTCTTGGCCTCACTAGCATGTATGCAAAGAAAAACTATGGACCACTGATGCATTCAAGTCCTCTCCCCCGCATGGCTATAGCCGGCCTCATCCCTCTAAACTTACACCTCTCAAGAAAGATCCAACCTTAGGGTTGCCACCCTTCCAAAACAGCGCATCCTAAAATCCCTGCTGTCCAGGTGAGGTGTCATTCTCAAGGTGCTACACCCCACCTGTTATCTTTGGTCTCACTATCATAAGCCAAAAGAAGAAATCTCATTAGCCCCATTGCCAACTCATATACGTCACTCCCTTCCCTCAAAGAATGCTTTGATCTTCATAAGGAGAGCCAACCAGGCTATCGCGTGATTGATAACTTCGCAGATCGAATCTCCTTTCCATTAACGGAACTACACCTTTGCAAACTTGACTATCTATGTCTAAGTGCTCTCGAACAACCAAACTTTATTGTTGTTGTTACTGACACTAGCGTCAAACCGAACAAATCACTTCAGGCGGTATCAGTTGCTTATGGCTGGCGCAAGGATATCCAGGCCATCTCATCTCATCCTAAGCTGCATTTGGGAAAATCACAGCCCAAAATGCAGAACTATCGGCCATTTGATTGGGAATTGCTAAGGCTTGATGTTGACCGCGTCATTGTCACCACGGACTCCCTTTTCTCTGCAAAAAAAGGCTCTCGACCCCTCACATCGCTCTGGTCAGGGTAAATCCATTGCCATTGCACACCTTTTTTCAACCGCAACAGCAGCAACAAAATAGAATTTTGGGACTTCCCCAGAAAAGCCAGATGGCATCTTCATGCCAAAGTCGATGGCGACGCTAAAAGCACCCCATCTCAATTCACATCATCAGATGCCATGAGGGAGAAATCAAGCAAGGCAATGGATCACCACCTTTAACCGTGACCACATCAAAGGCCACCAATTCTTACAGCTTTGAATGAACGAAAAAAGTGTATCCATTGAAGGATGGCTCCAACCTATTGGGTCCTTGGTTTCGCTCTGTGCTAGAGCCACAATAGCCATATTGAATCACGCTCCGATCGTGGAATTTAGGAAGAGATTCTTTCCTCAAAGTAATCATGCTTGCCTTGTGGTCATAATAGGGTAGAAGCCCGAGCTCACGATCTGAACGATTGCAGTCAGTTCATATACAAAAATGGTGATCATATGGTGATCAAACACTTTGCCCTGTTTATTACAGACAACCCTGGAGCGTCAAGTAACATTACTTGACATGTGCTATCATGGAGTCATTAAGTGTTGCTCCTTTATTCCTGCTTTCTCTTTTCTCCTTCTTTCACTTCTCTTATATCTGGACCAGTTGTGAGTGATCCGAGTTTTTTACGTTTCTCGATAGGTTTCTCTTTGTAGTTTGGGCTGTGTTATTGCAGGGTACCAGTACCGCGGACTCATTAAGCACTGCGTTACAAATTTAGGGTTTTTAAAAAAAGTTATACATGGCTTGTTCCCACAGTTCGCTACTTGGGCCTCACCGCCATTGCCTAATGAGTCAAAACGAGATCCACCTTTTTATAGAAGCCTCTGAAAAAATCGATGCGGAGATGGCCCTTTTACACCAAAAACGTGTTCATATCCGTGGCAAGCTCAATGAGCATTTGTCAGCTACGCGAAACCTTCCCCCAGAGGTCCTCACGGAGATATTCCGGCTCTCAGCTTACAAACTGAATCTCCGAGAACCTCATTTGTACTCGATCAAGACACAGATGCTTGTCCGACTTGGCTCTATTTGTTCTCATTGGAGGAGCATAATCTGGTCTGCTCCATCCCTCTGGACCACATGCCTTTTGGGACGGGTCCCAACTCCTCCCTTGATCGCGCTCGTGTTTTCCAATGCAGGAATTGGGTGCGTCTCTGTTGAAGTGGACTTGGACAAGATACCTCACGAAAGCCTGCTACTCATTTTTCAACGTCACCGTGCGCAGATTCGAGCCCTCAGAATTCAACTATCTAATGATGACTCCATGCACCGTGAATGGGATCAATTGGCACCTTATTTCTTCCAGCCCACAGAGTGGCCAAACCTCACAGAGTTGTGGGTGCGTACACCGAATTACAGGACGTTTCCTGGTTTGATGCTTCAGATACCTGGAGTTGATTCCCTCCACTACTGCAGAAAAAAATGGGATAATCTCGCGTGGTGTGCACCGATGCATCAACTTACTGTCCTCCGTTTACGGAATAACCCTATTGACCAATGTCTCTATCTCCTCTTCCACTGCCCTAATCTTATCGAGTTTCACTGTCTCATTCCAGCAGTCAATACTCACACCATCTTTCCGCCCAAGGTTATATTTAGCCCATCTCGCACACCGAAAATTTGCCCAAATCTCCGAATTTTTCATTGGGGAGGCCTCGATGAGGATTGGAATCGATTTTTGTTCTCGATTCGATTTCCCAACCTTGAGAAGCTCTCCTGGGGAGTTCCTGGTGCCAGACTACGTCCGTTTTGGTCGACAGAACTATCGACAGCGTATCGACAGAATCTATTGACAGCGTATCGACAGAATCTATCGACAGCATATCGACAAAACCTATCGACAGCGCATTGGTAAACGAATTCATACTATCGCTGAGCCGCATTACTGCTCTTGACTGGGATATCCCTTCATCGTCATACTCATGTTTTAATGAGGTCTTTTCCCGAGCAGATTTGAGCTTATTGCAACGACTGTACATTGGAGTCGATCACTTTTACAGAGCCGTTTCTTGGCTCGAAGCATTGACCATTGATCAACGACACGCCAAGTGTTTTCTTCCTCGATTGCAAACTATCTACATCGGAATGCATGGAGTGCCATATGCATGGCTCGGTAGAGCAGAGATATTCAAGGCCGTGTACAACTGCCTGCGATCAAGAAGATTTCCCTTGGAGGATGATGGTGAAAGTGGTGTCATACAGGTGTTGGGACACGATAACACTTGTGCATTATTGGAAATTTTTACTTGGGAGGGTTCCCTCCGTCTTAAGCAACATCAAACGGACGCCCTCAAAGGTCTTATTGATGGTGGTCTTCGTATTAATCTTGTTGCAGTGCCTGCGAACGCTTAAGTCCTCAAAATTTGATAGATGCAGTTCTGTGATCGATTTGCTCCTTCCACCGCTATAAAATCGCAGCTGATTCGAGATCCACGACGCGATGAAATGTGATCCTCAAAGCATCCTTGGGCTAGCTTTACGGATAGCTTACAGAGGTCATGGCCAGTTGTAGACCGTGTGGGATCCCATTTGAGTACTTGAATCATTACTGTCCTATTTAAAAAGCATCCTCTTTTTTTCTCTATAAAACAAAAAAAATCCTTTTATCACCCTGAATTAATCATATAATTAATAAATAAATAAACATCAAGTTTTGCCCAGGATTTTCCTTTGCCCTCTCTCATCATTGACTCCTTATTTATTATCACGAAAACTTCATCAATTCGTTATCACACCAATGAACCTGGTATATTGTTCCTCCTATTCCAAAATTTACAAGAAAGGGTTTATAATAGTAAACAAAAAAAAAAATCATTGTCATCAAAATCAAGAAAAAAAGCAGGAGAGAGAGACAGTATAACCCAAAACACTGACTCACCAGAACACAACACTCCCAAAGAACAAACCAAAAAAGGCACACACACACATATCTGATCCAATTCATGCATGCAGATAATAAATTACCGGACCCATTCCCACCACACTCCCAGGGGCTAAGAATAAAAAAAAGCACGGGAGGGCGGAACAAACGATGACGATAGAGTATGAAATCGCAAGAATCCTTCCAAAAGGCATAACCACCCACTCCGGGTATTATTGTCATTGGAGGAAAACGTAACGGTCTGCGCATGAAAAAAATGAAATCATGTAAAAGGGGGTGGGAGTAACGTAGTCAGAACAAGGAGCGTCAAATGAATCAATGTCATGGTCATTGGGCAGATAACAATGCAAAAAGGCTTGAAACGAGTCCACGCATGTCCCATGAAAGATATACGCACCCCTGAACCAAGAATTCTCTCTTCATCGAGCATCACACCTTGAAAGTTGTACTGATGTGTTGACCAAAATTCCAACTTGAAAGATCTGGTTTCTCCTCAGAAGCATTGATACATTCAATCTAATCCTTGAGTGCGTTTCAAGTCAGCCAAAAATGAGAGTTTTTCTCTTAAAACAAGTTCCTTGGACCCACAACAAAGATGAATAGCCTACTGCTGTAATCTTGTGGGATAGAATAGTTTATCAAGTGCACCTGATTTCTGAAGCCCACGTCCAGGAACCTTGGTTATTTCTGATGTATGAGCACGTGATATTCCACCTATAATGATTTAAACCACTTAAAAGTATTCTCGCCCCTATGTCTGTACCACCAGTCTAACACTTGAATTTGCAGGATTCTGTTAATATCGCTTCACTACATCATTCCACCTCACCATCATGTCCATATCAGAATCAGAATCAGAGCCTTCCTTACATTCCCAGTCGTCTGATGACGCAACGACGTCGTATTCCACTGAGGGGAGCGATCGCAAACCACCTCGTTATCCTGCGGCAGTTCAAAACTGGTGGCTGAATGAGACCCTGGGATCAGGCTATTCAGGTCCCTCTTAGCTTTACTGTGGATGATTGGACATGGAGCTGATTCATGACAATGAAAGGCTCAATCTTCCGTGCTCAAAATATCCACCATGGTCAGGTTGTGGCACTTAAAATGCAGTGGGTACACCACCAATGTCCAACAAATCGTTTTGAACGGTACCTGTACCCACTGATCCAAGGCGGAAAAGGCATGCCGCGACTTTGGGATGCTGGTGTTGTAGGAGAGTGGGATTATCTTGCTATCGATCTCCTCGGTCAAAGCTTGGATAGTATTCATAAAAAGAACAACAGGGAGGTCATGAACACCGGAAGTGTCTGCTGTATTGCTATGCAAGTGGTGCGTAGACACCAAATTGACTGAGTTGGCTGAACGTTGTTCTGGCATCAGATCGAGCGACTCGAGTTCATGCATGGACGTGGTGTTTTGCACCGAGATATCCAGCTTGGTAACTGTGTTCTTGGATCACCACCTAATGAAAAAGTCATATACATGATCGATTTTGGATTCTCGAAGCGTTATATCGATCCATATTCAAGGCGCCATATACCCTACAGCACTGTTAAAAGGGACTTCATTGGCAATTACTGGTTCAGGTATGTTATCCCATCTACCAATGAATTGCTCCTGTTCTGACGCCATGTTTAGCTCCGTCAATGTCCACTGCCGTGGCAAGGGTGCGTCTCTTTCGTGGGCTCATGTAGAGCGACTCAGAGTAGATCTCTGTAGTACCTTCTCGCCGAGATGACCTTGAGGCGGTAGCACTTATGCTGATCCATCTTCTCACACCTCGTGGTCTTCTGTGGACACGCAAGGGTGTCCCAAAAACAAGCGAAGCTCATAACTTACTGATCCGTGAGAAGCGTAATGCCCTTCCGGAGGACCTGTGTAAAGGCCTTCCACCAGTGTTTGAGGAGTTTCTTCGGTATACTCGCAGATTGAAGTTTGAACAAGCCCCGGACTACCAATTTTGGATCAAAAAGTTTAAGAAATTCGCTATTGACGAAGGGTACTCGGATAAGGATGACTTCATATGGCCGCCACCCCAACCAGTGAGCTTGTCTTCTTTTAGTTCCACGTTGTGCTGGAGTCTTCCTTCCTCAGGTCGTCAAATATAAGACCGCCAATACCCGCCACATAATTTCTCCAAATAGTACAGATATGGTCGGTATCCTCGGTGGTCTTGCCAAACTGAACCTCGGCACTCGTCCTGTCCTTGTGAACCATACCAATATAATAGATGCGGTTACTCGAGATTCCCAACAAAACAAGCGGACGAAACTGGGATCAAATGAAGTGATCGAGATTAGTGATATCGTGCCAGAACCCAGGTCTGCACTCCCTCCTCGATATGCTGTACAGAAGGCACGCCAATTAGAGCTGCTAGCAAAGGAGGCATCTTCTGCTACGACAGATGTAGAACTTTCGAAGCTTGTGCTCGAGTTTATACAGGTTATGCTTTCTAATAGTGGGCGTACGTTGACACGTCCGGCCTTCCAATTTCTCGACATGTTATACAAGCAGTTGAGCGATCCTTCGGATTTAACTCAACCCGAAAAGTGAGTATCCTTGATCACCTGAAGTGATCTTGAGACAACAATGGTGGTTTTCTATTAGGACGTCCAATACCAAATCCTTCAGCGAGCCAATACCAGAGGAGGAAAAGCAGCCGTCGCGATTTAAACTAGGCGTTGTAGCTCGTCTGAGGAGGGAGGTCGGGAAGGCGCGCGACAATTCAGAGCTTGCGACAATGGTAGCCGACTTTGCGCGAGTAACAAACCGTAGCACTGGGCGAACGGTGAGCAAGGTAATCTGACGCGATAGTATCTTGTAACCTAGACTGATGAGTGAACGTTTGTCACAGGATGGGTTTGCTTTCCTGGAAGGTCTTGCCGAGAGGCTAAAAGCTTGATCCATTTGTGTACATGTTGGAATCAAGGAAGTGAACAGCTGTCATGTAGAATTCTTACCCCATGATCGCCGAATAAGGGGGTATGGCATAGGGCATGCCAACCGGTCCTATCATACATCATGCCTGTCGGTTGTGTGAACCCCACCTTTCGTTAGTTTCTTGTAGAAGGCCTGATATGCAATATCAGGACATATCATAATTGGACACCATACTATTGTAGTTATATTATGCTATATCATCAATATCATCTATGTAATCGGTTACAGTTCCCAGACATGACATTATCATTGTGGGACATATGCGATCGCAAGCTGTACTATGCTGCTCTTCAAGTTCAACAACAACGCCAAAAGATAAATTTCTCTGTATATGTCCATTGATATCATCAGGATACAATAGGATAAAGAACGAAATTTTGGGAAGGTGTCCTTTGCTAGAAAGTGTAAGGATAACTTCAGCACTCGAAGTGACATGAAAGCTGAAGTATACATTGTGCTAGACAGTATTTTATATATGAGAGACTAGTAACAAATAGAGAATGTAGATAGATTTACTACATGACCCAGTGAGAACAATAAGGATGTGTCCGAAAAAGACTTAGCACAGAAAGATAGCGTCGTTGCGAGTTTGCCAATCTAATAGAAAGTATCCCTATTGAAATTCGTGTCTATGACACCTCAATGTAGATCATTCTTTGAGAAAATGGGGGGTTCTCGAATTTGATTTTTTTCCAAGGAATCAAAGATCATGGATATAAGGCGTATACCCAAGTCACTAATTGCGCTGGATATCTGGTGTTCTACCAAGCATCTCATATTTGTTCCTAATCAAAAGAAAGATGTCTTCTATTGGCCGTTTCCAAAGAAGCATTCCAACATCAAGTTATAACACGGCGGACAATCAGCTGTCCACTCGCCGGCCACGTGATGCTGTCCACTGTCCACTAAATCTGGATGTCACAATGACACACGGTTCCGGGGCCCTAGACTTCAACCCTTAGATGAGGTAGGACCCCGGAATTGTGTGACATTGTGACATCCAGATTTAGATCAGTGGACAGCATCACGTGGCCGGCACCGTGTAAGTGTCAGAGGACAACCAAATGTCTAAACCGGGTTTGGAAGTTGTTACGGCGCATATTCTCGTAACCTCTGATAGACTTGTCACACGGTCACACTCTGCCTATCTCTTCAGTGTGCCCCATGAAAAAATTTACGGCATTAGCCGAGGGTGTTCTGGCCCCATAAATTTACGTCGCTTCCAAGTCGTCTTACTTTTTAGACGACGACTTACACGATGTCCCCAAAACAAAAATCCGACGGCCTTACTGTCGACCAGGGTGACTACGTTGTCCCCAATATTACCATCAAGGAGCTCTTGGACGTCATTCCGTGAGCGCTTGGTTCATACAATATCCTTTTGAGACCTGACCTTGTATAGGCCCCACTGCTTCAAGCGTTCTACGCTTAGATCTTCTTCCTATGTGTGAGTCATGACGCTTCTCAAGGCAGAGCACCTTGTTTAGGGGCGAAACAGCGTTTGGGACATCTTTGTAATTGGGTGCATTTACAAGGCCGCAACCTTCCTTGACACTTTTATCAATCCCACTGTCATTGAACTATACCATCCCTTTGCCTATCGCGTTGCCCGTTTCGCACTCTGGTCACTCTACGGTTTCTGGGCTGGTCTTTTCGCAACTGGTCTTTGGGTCATTGGCCATGAGTGTGGTCACCAAGCCTTCTCAGAATCCAAAATTATAAATAACCTTGTCGGTTGGTTTATTCATTCGGCGTGAGTTCCTCTGATTTGGCGTAAACTATTTTGCCATAACTGACACGTCATATGAATATCCAGTCTGGGCGTTCCGTTCCACGCCTGGCGCATTACTCATGGTCAACACCATGCTATGACTGGACATATGACCAATGACCAGGTTTTCGTTCCTCATACCCGTTCTGAACGTGGTCTCTCGCCCCTTGACCCTTCCAAGGAGGATCCCCTTGGTTCTCATGTCACAGGGGAAGTCATGAAGGAGCTCTGGGAAGCGCTTGGTGATTCTCCTATTGGTGCTGTCTTGAATTCTGCTTTGTACTTTGTGGGTCCAACCGTCATCGTGATTTGACTCATTCATGTGCTGATGAAGCAAACTTTAGCTTGCTGGTTGGCCTGCCTACCTCATTAAGAATGCCTCTGGTCAGTCTCATTACCCCAAAGGAACTAATCGTGAGTGGTTGGTGTTCGTAATCTATCCGAGATAGATGTCAGCTGCGATCATAGATTTCGACCCGAATGCCGTCATGTTCAAGCCTCACCAATTTTGGCAAATTGTGTGGTCTAACATTGGTATTGCCATCTGGATTGGTGGACTCACTGCTTGGGCTTCCCAGCGTGGTTTCTGGGAAGTCCTTACTCTCTATATTGTTCCCTACCTCTGGTATAAAACTAAATTCTTTTTGCAAATGATTCAACTGATGTCGAAACAGGGCCAATCATTGGCTTGTCTTAATCACTTTCCTTCAGCACACTGACCCTCTTCTCCCACATTATCGTGCTCCTGCATTCACTTTTCCCCGTGGTGCTCTTGCAACTCTTGACCGTAGCCTCCTCGGCAACTGCGGCAAAATTATGGGTTGGATCGGTGCTCACGCTACCAATAGCATTTCTGAGACCCACGTCTCCCACCACATTTGCAGCAAAATTCCTCACTACAATGCGTATGCTATTTTGATCAACGGTTTTTCAGCCAGAATTAATGTCTATATCTAGTTGGGAGGCTAGTGCAGCTTTGAAGGAATTTCTCGCAAGTCGTAATATTCAGCTTGAGGGTGCCCCCGGTTGTTGGGCTGAAGCCATCCGAGTCTTTAAGGAGTGCAAGGTGATTGTGTCTTAATTCATGTTTTTGAAATTGTACTCATAACACTCTTTAGTTTGTTGAAGATGAGGGTGACGTCGTTTTCTTCAAGAATGCGTTTGGATTAGCAAAGTTGCGACCTATCTTTATCGACAATACCACCAGTGACTCAGGCATCGAACTTGAGAACAAATAGAGCACATAGATTACATAGTAACCTACTTAATATTGAATATTGTGTATGTATTAGAAGTGCGTCAGAAGTTAGGTGTGGCGTACGCCGTTTCGAGCTTCTCATCACTGGCCATTTTGCATACTTTCCTGTATACATTCCTTCAATGCCTCTGCAAATTCATCAGGAGTTCTCCCAGAACTCAGGGAAAGGGCTTCCAAGGGCACCATGTTGTGTTGAAAGACAGGAATGTTTGAGATGGCAGCAGGGTGGTCGGGCGATGATATGACTCTGAATTCAATTTCGGGCGGCGGATTTTGTGAGAGAGTATGCAGCTCCTGATAGGAGAAAAGAAGAGTGTCTGTGCGCGGTGAGTACGGATTGAAGTCAATGATGTGACCTCTTGATAGATCCCGCGTCAACAGAAAGTCAAAAATGTCTAGAGATTGATCAAAGGGGCCTGTGAAAAAATGGATAAAGACTGAAACGAGGCTTGACATACAATCATTCCCAGGCCATGTGTCTTTGATCTCTTCTTCCCAGAACTTTGTCACTGAATGGGAGATTTTGTCTCGTGTTGATTTTTCCATGAAAAATTCGTAATGATTGAAATCGCGTTGTGAGATACCTGCGCAGATGAAAGAAAACATGATCCGTCAATATCAGTCGATCGTTGAGTAAGGGTGAGGGGTTTGCCATGCTGAACGCCACTCGCCACATTGGAATGATATCAATCACAAATGGCAGGAGGGTGTGTGTATGGGGAGCGAGGGGGGAAATGAAAAGAGCGTCTTCATAGGAATGCGCTATATACAGGAGAAGATGACTCACCTATTAATTGTTGATTTCGAACGAAACATCGAACTTCGCGATTTCGTCCGATATTATACCACTTCCGTAGAACGAGTTCAAGCTCGTAATTAGGTTCCTCTTCTCCCGGTTCGATATCGACGCAGCCACTAAAGACATTAATAGCGTCTGTGTCATGTGTGACAAAATCTGAAGATTTGAGGAGAATATAAACGTCCGAAGGGGAAGTACATCGAAGTGGATTCGCATTAAAGAGAACCCAATATGCGTCCTAATAAACGTAGGGAGATACACAAGGATCAAAAAAATGATTTCGAAAAAAGGGAACACAGCAATTCACCTTGGGAGAGGAAAAATTGAGTTTGGGGAAGACACCTCCGTACTCCTCTATACACTGCCGTATCTCGTCGTCGAGCTTGGGAAACGACCAGTGCTTCACTCGAAAATCCGAGTTTGCATCCGAGTAGGTGATTCGTGTCTTGCATGTTTCATCATTTCCTTCGTCTTCTGATGAGCCAGCGAATGTCAGACCATCGGGTGGGCTGTATAGTTGAGGAGCGCACGAAACAGTAGACGTCATTTATTTACAATTGAACCAAAAAATCAAGAAAGCTGACTGGTCTTCGGAGCCCTCTGGCACGAAAATGCCATCTGAGGTAAGGTATTCCTGAAAGCCTGTGGGAAGGGGCCGGATAATTGTGCTCTTGATAGTCTGTTTCACAAACAGAGGATACCATCGAGAGAACTGGAATGAGAGGATATAAGAGTGCGTTTGGATTGGGAACCAGGTAGCATTTTCATCCATGTTGAGCATTCAGTGGGGGTTTCTGTCCTTGAAGGTGCGTGGTGGATTGGATGAATGAATGCCCCTACTTTGATTTCTTGGAATGTGTTTCGGGATATTAATAGGTGTATATATCAGTCACAGTTTGTTGTTCAAATCACAACAAAAGATGTAGGAGGCAATGTGGGGCCTACTCTAACGTGTCACTATAAGAGTTTGTAATATATTAGATTAATGCTTTTATCTGTGATTACCCTTCCTATACTCCTGGTACCACGACTAGAGGAAATATGAGCATCATAACGACTGGAAATTACAGGCCATACCTCAACCGAGAGCTTGATCCCTTCCTCCATGCCCACATCCGGTTCGTAACCAAGCACACGCCTTGCTTTCTCAATGTTGTACCACCGAGCTGTGCTACATACGGCGACCTGTAATTTTCTCATGGCAGGCACCTTGCCGCTGATCATCCCGAACCACTCTGCTACTGTTGCTGCCGCCAAAGCAACTGTTCTCGGCATACGAAAAATGGTTGTCGAGTTCCTGTGCCCGGGAAAACGACTATCCAATTGAATCCAGAACATCCGAGCGACGTCCCAAAAGTAACATGGTTGGCCGTTGGTGATGAAAAAGGCCTGGCCCGCAACTTGGAGAGGATTGGTGTCAAGATCGCGAAGTTTAGCTTTAATAATAGAAGCGTCGGCGAACTGATCATATCGATTACGATAGGTAGGACGATTTGAAGGAGTGGAACTGGAATCGTTGAAAGCACTTTCAATTTCCTTGGCATTGCACGGCGGCTCCACGCAAGGCCCGAGCGGACGGGCTTGACTAGTTGGAACTCTATGATCTCTTGATCTCGTGTTTACATTGGACAACGGCGTACGAATGAGTTTTTTTTCGGCTTCAGTGAAGGGAGGTACGTCTTCAGGTAGGAAGGGAGTTTCTTCCATTTCAGAGAGGGCCACACCAGGAGGGGGAAGATCCAGCTTATCAGCGGCGAGCAGGTGGGCTTTGGCGACATTGCCGACATAGGTGTAGTCAAAGAGCTTGTCATTTTGACCAATCTGGAAATGTGTCTTATTCTCCAGGTATACTTTGCACATGCCAGGTGTCGTTGCGCTGTCACCGGGTCTAGGAAGAATTTAATCCAGCGCATCGGCATAAACATGCTTTCAACATACCCAAAAATACCAGCTGGACGAAGAGAAACAGTCAACAGACCGCCTTTCCCATTGGCTTCCAGAACAATTTTTTCTGCCTTGGCTTTGGAGTCGCTGTAAGCATCGAAAGGGACTTGAGGATATGGCAACCGTTCATCGACATTTTGTAGGTCACCACCACTGAAAACCACACTAGCAGAACTAGTGTAAACAAGTTTCCGTACACCCAGAGCCAACGCCGCATCAATGACAGTTTTTGTACCATCAACGTTGACTTTGTAGAGTAGGGGTGGGATACTTCTTAGGGGATCTGGAGAAGCGGTGTGAATAATGCATGTAGCGCCAGTCTACAAAGTTCGGTATTCAGTCACTGTGGAATATAGCCATGGATCGCACCTTTCGAAGAGCGTTAGTCAAGTCATCGATATTTGTAATATCGCCAGAATAGAATGGAACATCGAAGTGTCGTTGAACAATGTCAAAGACAGACACGTTGTCGCCTCTGTCTACAAGTCGCTGGACAATATGCCTGCCAAGAAATCCGCAGCCACCAATGACCATATAAATATCCTTCATCCTCGAAGTAAAGGTTCAAGAGTGGAACGACATCGCATCACACATTCTATATTATCATGAGTCACATGACCGTTGTAACTTGGGTTGTACGCTTTGTTGCCATCAACAATGAACACCCACCGCAAGTATACTGATGAGGAGAGGCGCCAGCTCATTGCGAACCTCGACATTGAGGGTCAGTTTTTGTCTCATTGCGAGCGCAGCTGTTGTAATTATCATCGACAGTCGCTCACCGAACCCGCCAATTCGAATCATGGCTCGCAGATCGGTTAGAAAACTTTACCATCCACCAAGAAGGCCTGGTATCCCGGATACCTAGGCAGGTCAGGTCCATGATGATGCGCGAATTTGGAGAGAAATATCAGGGTAATGTCCAAGCTGCGCTGCGGGGCTTTCAGACAGAGAGACTTGTCGCCGCGGGCGCCGATGCGCACTTCGGAGAGATAGATAAGAATGCACGAAAGAGAAAATGGGTTGAAGGTGTTGAGGCAGAGATGGAGAAGAGCCCCACCAAAGATGGGGAGAATTCGAGGGCAGCCAAGTCTGGTAAATCCGAATCTCTTTTTTCTTTTCTGCAGTCCTCATATTCTTGATCAGCCCGGAGGGCGCCTTCTCCATCGCCCAACAAGATGGCAGGTTTCTCAAAGATGCTAGGAGCTACTCCACGGAAGCGGCTGGTTTCAGCAACCAACAAATCCTCAATACGAACAGGCGTATGTTGGCCACCCCTCTGCTTCAATATCCCCTTGTACTAAGGTTTTTCTCCTAGTCAAACACAGTCTCCCGGCTACCTCCATCACCTAGTCCCACGAAATCAAGACCCCCCTTTAGTCTGTACACCTCATCTAACCCTCGACCCGCATCGCGGCCTGCATCTCCCACGAAACGTGTCCCTTCTAGCTCAAATTTTAATCCTTCTTTACCACTCAAGACCATCAAGTTCCCAAAAAGCAAGGCTCCATCAGGTGTCGGCGGAAGCAATGGTTCACCACCAACCATGCGTCTCCCGAGGAGAGACGAAAGCATGCTCAGTATAAATGGATCTCCGCTTGCTAATCCATACCAATTTGGCATAGGCTGGTTCAAAGGCATTGAACAAGCTGAAGAAACTCATACCTTGCAATCATCTCAGTCTCCAACAGATGAAAAAGCATCAAATACCCGATCGAAAAATAGCATCATCATTCGAAGAGACCCGTCTATCGCATTTAATTCTACTCTCAATAGTCATTGTCGCGCGAACTCCCAGTCTGATTCTCACACTGCCTCACAAGCCACCACATCCCATATCTCCACACAAAATACCTCAATACACTCGACGTCACGATATCCAACTACACATCCACTGCATGAGACATATGTAACGCCTAAGCCTACGATATCACGGTCGTTCTCAGCACTAGTATCGATACCCACGAAGGACGGCCAAGTTTTGGAGTTTGATCCCCTTCAGACATCTCCGGGAGCTATCGACGTACTAGAAGGCATCACCGCCAGCGCGAAGAAGCAGGCAAAAGCAGAGGTGGGCAGACTAGTACAGGCTGCTGTAGATAAATGGAAGATCACATAACTGGGAATGCCGCTTTCCGAGTCACATCTTGCATCCTTTGAACATGCTCGTACTTATATTGTTCACTCCACTTTCCTTGCCTCTCATATCTGAGACTATTATTTTGGAGGTGTTGCCTTTATTCGCTTTCGTACTTGAGCACTGGCATGGATACCAACATCACTTTATCCATGTGCTATCCTCGCGCCTTTTCATGTAACTCTGAGACCAAATCATGAACCTTGATGCCTGAAAATCCAGCTCCCGTACTCAAGAATCTTGAGATGAGCTGCGCGACATTGTTGACCATCAATATTGCGTACTTTGACGAAAAAGGTAAGTTTGTCTCTCGATTGACCAGGATGGAGACTAAGGGACTATAAGAAGTAATCCTGAGGAGGAGGTAGGAAGGCATACCGTCGTTGTTGAGCTTGTAATTCTAGAAATCGGATCAAAGGGATCGCACCAAGGGCAAAGCCTTCTCCTCTTGATAAAGAATAGTGACCTGTTGTAACATATCCGATAATATCTTCTTCAGGCGCTCGTTTATTGGCCATCTAAAGACAAGGAATGAGCTAGCAAGCACTCTAATTCAATCAAGCTCAAGAACTACCTGTAGTGGTGTGACCCTTGTTCTGTTTCCTACTATCAATTGTTCCCACATTGTAGCCTCCTCGTCTGAAACCCGGTAGATCATAGCCATGTCCTCTGGGACGCCCTCCCTGAACATGATCACTTTTACATTCACCAAAGCATGATTGAGCAAATCGTCCCCAGTAATTGAAGAGCTGAGGGGCTCAAATGACCGTTTTTGACGCAATCGATTTATTTCAGCAAGGAGTTCTGAACCAGGATTGCCTTGATCAAGTAGCTCAAGTATTCGAGTTACATCAAAACATCGAAAGAGCCAGGGTTTCACTTCCGGCTCACAGATTTCCATACCTTTCGAGTCCTTAGATATGCCAATAAGAATTTGATCATCTTCAGCCCGCGCATCATCCACATGGTCATCACCTCTTTGAGTTGTTGCGAACTCCTCGGCTTGACCCTTATCCTTCTTTCCATTCTTTTTGTTGTTTGATTTTGCCCCGGCTTGGGGCTGGATGAAGGGTTCAGCCTCCTTCAACCCGAGGACGACCTCCCAATCTGCTTGCCAAGGGCTCCTCACGCCTAACTTTCCATAGCTGACTCTCTTTGCTGGGGGCTTTCCGAGCCAGACCGCTTCCTCTTCACTTGCTTTTTTCGCCGCCCACTCCTTGTAGGCAGAGGAGGAAGGATAGTCTCGAGGAAAATAAGCTGTACCAGCTTCATAAGCCTGGGTTTGCCGTTCGCGCTGTCCACCAACTCGAGTCCCAGTATATATAAGAGAATTCCAGAATGCCATTGACCATCCGGCAGGAAGTAGGAGGGTGTAGCCATGGATTGATCGACTCTCTGCGCCCGGAGTTTCGAGCGTGCGTCGGATGAGAATTAAGGGTATGCAATTGTCTTTTTGTGTGGGGATGAGTGCAGTTCCAGGCACGAGGTTCTATGTCGAATCTAGTTCAGGAAGGAACATGGCTAATGGTCGAAAAGGAAAAGTACACTGACCTTGGCACGACGTTCGTCGAGATCCTTTTTCTTGTAACGTGGCTTTGACAACGTTTTGCGGATGTCTTGTTCCCATATATCGCTTCTTGCAAGATCTGCGCTAGGGGAAATTGATACCGTCTCCTCTTTGTACTCAATATGTGCATTCTTTGGAGGAAAGCTGCATTGCGGTAAGTGATGAGGCAGGACTAGGGACAAAATACATACTTCAACCTTGGATCAATTACAGTGAATCCAATTACTGTACCCCGAGGGATTGAACCAGGTGTTTGAACCCTGGATAAAGATGACCAAAACTAGAAGAGTCGATAAAATAGAGCATGTCAGTTCCTCAATAGATGGATGTACGAACCATCTTGAAATCGGGTCTGTCGTCTCCATTGACTGCAGTCAATGCACCTCTGAGCACTTGACTTGACTTGGGCCCCATTATCTCAAATGCATTGACTTGTTCTCTTATATCCGCGATCTCAACTTCAGTCTCGTCACTTAGTCGAGCGAGAACCTTAGATGTAGCTTTTCGTAGTTCCCGAGTGACATCATCAAATATAAGCGGATGAAAACGCAGCCACAGTGTTCTCGACTGATTTTTACCGGCTTCGGAGGAAACCGTGTTCTGCCCCTCGACAGTTGTTCTCTGATCCTTCTGTGGGACACTAAATCTGCATTGTCCCGTCTGGGAATTTACAGGGCGCCACATGATCGTAGTAGATCCAATCAAACCAAAAGGATATGCTTTACACTCATATATATGAGTACTGAAAACACGAGAACCAGTCACCCAGCTTCGAATTAATCTGTGATAAGTAGAGAGAAATTAACATATTGACGGTATACCCACCGGACGGCACCAGGACTCGGTCCCTGTAGATCACAGACGAGTTCAAGAATGGCTATAAGTACAGGTTTAGGCCCTTTCATTTCAAGTGTAGCAAAATAAGAGGCGTCATGAAGAATAGAGCCTTGGATTGAAGCCCGGTGTGACGGGCGGAAAGATTTTTCCGTGGGATGAACTGCCTATCACGACGTCAGTCTCATGAAATTAGCACTATAATCGAGACATACCAATCGGTAACCCCACATGGTTTCCATTTTCATTCGCTTAGCATGCCAGAGGTGAGTCTCAAGCCAATTCTTGTTGCCTGAAGGAAAGTCAGTACAATTATTACACTGCATGCTAGATGGTTATACGTTGTCGTTTCAGGAATGGGGTGGTTTTTGAGATTATTTTTGTCCTTCCTGCCTTTGGCAGTTTCCGACTAAGAAGTTTCTTTCGCATGGGATCCATCTAATGGAAAGAGAAAAAGATAAGACTAGCCAAGTATATCAAGTCGTATCTTGCTTACCTCTGCTCTGGCCTTTTCTCTGAGCCGCGCAGGGACACGACGAACATCGTGGCTTGCAGCTCTACGACGTAGATGCCTGGGAAGAGCCTGCCATGCTCGTTGTGTTGAGGCGCCACTTGAATTATTGCTGTCAAACTAGCAGCCAGGAAAACCGATCTGAATACCTTGCAGTCTTTATGGCCTTCTCCATGGCATCGATCTCGAATGCTCTCGCCTATCGGTGTGTAAGTTATGGGGATCGAGTGGTTGTATTTCACAAACCTCAGCAAACTTTTCGACATCGATCGCACTTGGCAGACAGACCATTCCTTGCTTGAACATCGGTTGAAACTCCTGGATGAAGTGATGTATACGCACCATTTACTACACCACTCCCAGGGCGGACCACTGAAGAAGGCTGAACAGGAATTGTCCTTGCTACATTCATTCTCTGCTTCTTCTTCTCACGTCCTGTCAGTTCGTCTGCCTCATTTTTGCGTTTTGGCCCTTGACTGGATGACATCTTGACTGAAGAGCGACGACACGATCAAGAGTAGAGCCATTTTCGAACTATTTTGGAACTTCAGTAACACGTGATCACTGGAAAACATTCACGGTCGCTCGGCGTTGACATTCACAACGTCGAGCAGGGCTTCAATGGCCTCAGGCCTCCGTTTCGCATATCCTCTGCGCACCGCTGCGGTCCGTTACACAAGTCGTCGATCTCTGACTAGTTCAGCCATTGTGAGGGAAGAAAATATCATCCCAACCCAAAGGAAACCTGTCGGTGGAATTCGAGGAGGGTATGTCCAACTTTCAGCTCAATGTGCTTGGAAAAACTCAACATTGCGCTGACAGAATCTTTGGATTTCTTTTTGGATTTTCTCTTGCCTCCTCATATGCCGCATATCACCTCTTGGATGAATATCAGAAGGCTTCAGCTACGCTGCAGGCTAGTGTCGAGGAACTGAGACTGACCACCGAGAAGGTCGATACACACACGCACAAAATAACAATTTGCGGCTGACATTGGTATCTGACTCAAGGTTTCCGCTCACGTCAGGCGAATTGAGGCAGTTGAGAAGGATCTCAAAGCGTTGGGTGAAGTTTCGGCCTCAAAAGACGATATCGCTCGCGTAAGAGCTGAGGTAAAGAAATTGTACGATGGACTGCATGTTGGTGAGTTTTACTATCTCTCCGCAACTGCAGTTGTTTTGTTTTGAGCCCTCATGACAGAATTCCTTGACCTTCGTGCATATGTATGGGGTATTCGTGAGCCTTATTTCGATTATCATTACCTTGAAATCCTGACGCGATATCTGCAGAACAAGATGTTCATAAACTTTCAAAAAAGGAAGCGACCGAGGTCCGCATATAGATTTCCCCTAATTCTTTCACACAATTGTTCCTGTTGCTGTCTTGGGAAACTAGCAGATGTCTTCTCTTGATACTATCACCAAGTCCTAATGGTATGTGTGGTGCTTGCAGCTAAGAGAGAATCCTGGCTCCTACGAGAATGGCTAGAGGTTAGGCAATCCTTGATGATTTCTCACATGAGATAGGAGACATCAATGACCCGACTGCAGCAGGAGATGACGGACTCCATATGTTGCATCTTTACACAGGAGCTAGTTCCAGACTCCACAGAAGTTGAAATTCAGGCTCCTATTGGAGGTTTGGGTGCAGGAAGCAGCAACTGGGCAGACCTGTCAACTCTCGAGTTGGAAGGATTGCCAGTTGGACAGTGCGACCAACAAAATACGGTTATCAGAGGGATCCAGCCTCGCTCTATCACTTTTTTTCAGTTCTGAGCCTTTAGGTTGTACTTATGGCCTGAATCCAATGTGAAACACATCCATAGACATAGAAGAATGCATAGAAGAATGCTCGAAAAAGGTTAGGACCATCCTATCTGTCAATGGGCTGAATTTTGTTGAGGCCCCTAACGGTTGTGTGGTGAATTCTCAAGTTCGCAAACATCAAGCTCGCAATTCGACCAGCCAACCAAATTTACACCAGAAAAATATCTGATTCACAGATTAGCACATCATTAAGTCCATTTCATGCAATCATCCAGAGCAGGTGCCGAAATTGCGGAAATACTCCTCTTTATGCATCGTATAGAGATCACAGAAATATGATAATTCCGCAAAAGGGTATATCAGCTTTGCTGGGGCTTTACTGGAGTTCTATTTAGCCATCTTGACAGGCCAGTAAATTCGAATTTGGCCAAAGTTGTTTGGCACTCGAAAGCTTCGGTCGGCCAGACTTTTACCTGGTATCCACTAAGTAACAGCAGCAAAATAACAACAATAGCTAGAACGATCAGAAACCAAGAAACTAGGGAGTGAACGCTCAAACGTCGAACGTGAATAAGATCCAGCCAATGGCAGTGGATGTATTAACATATGTTCCAACGGTGCTACCTCTTCTATGCCGGCCGGCGAGATACTTAAGAAACACATGCACCCTTCTCACAGATCCTCCAAGGGGTTTGTTCCCAGTTCAAAATCGTTCAAAGTGCCATGAATTTCGTGATTGGTCGACTTCACTCGTTCTTAGTTGCCGCCACTTGGTTTTCAGCAATCTCAGGCACCACAATCTCCGATATTCAAGGTGATCGATACCTGAGCCCTCTTTCTGGCCAGTCGGTTCAGAATATCACAGGTATAGTGACTGCCAAAGTGAGTGGTAACTCTATTGTCAGAAATCATTTTTAGCTGTATTTTAGGGTTCTAATGGATTCTACCTCCTTGAAGGAAGCAAACCTCAGGATAACCGTATCTCCAATGGTATTCAAGTCTTTACAACTTCAGTTTCAGTCCTTGAACAAGTCACTGTGGGCGACCTGATCAGTCTTGACGGGAAGGTTGAGGAATTTCGTTCAAGCAGCTCCCCTAACAATCTTTTCGGGACTGAAATTAACTCTCCAACCAACATTGTTGTTCAATCTTCGAACAACACCTTCCCTATTGTCGTCCTCGGGAGAGATCGCAGTCCACCTACTCAATATCTGTCTGCCCTTGATATTGGGGATGATGGCTTTCTTTCAGTCCCCAACAATGCCAGCCATATCGACACAGTGAATGCTGAACTACAACCCCACCTCTATGGCATGGATTTCTGGGAAAGCCTAGAAGGGCAGATTGTCACCGTTCGCAACCCTTTTGCTACCAACTTTGAGAACCAGTTTGGGGAATTCTGGGTCTATGGTGATTGGCCAGTGACTGGTAAAAATGGTCGCGGAGGTATCTCTATCACTTTCGGTAGGGAGGCATTTCCCACGTCAACTTCGCGCACTCATAATCCAACAAAGGCCCCGATGGAATACCAGATGGAAATCCCGAAACTATCATCATAGGTTCTCCTCTTGATGGAACGAAGAACCCTGCCATGGCCGTTGGTGTTGGCTTGACCGATATCACAGGCCCCATCGTTTATCAGTGAGTTTACATTTGTCCTGAGTCTGTTGAGGACTTTCCTGAAATTCTATGAAGATTCGGTTTTTTCTACGTGCTTCCATTGACTGCTCCTCAGATCATCTCGAGGCCCGGGGACGAAATCTCTCCTACCAGAATTTTGCCAAATGACCATGACCCCTGCACCGTGACTTTCGGTGACTATAATGTCGGGCCCATTTTGCATCTTCACTTGGGTTGTAACTGAGTTGTATGCAGGTTGAAAACATGGCACCAACCTCGACACATATCCCCGACGTTGCTTCGCATATAGTCGATCTTATGAGGACTCCCGACCTACTGTTCATCCAAGAAATCCAAGATAACTCCGGCGAGACGAACGATGGGACCGTTGCAGCAGATGTGACCCTGACAACTTTGATCAATGCTATTGAAATGATCGGTGGTGTGAAGTACAATTATACTCAGATTGACCCTGTCGATGGACAAGATGGTGGGGTTCCTGGTGGGAATATCCGAACAGTTTTCCTGTAAGCCTCCTCCCACCTTTTAAGTTGTCTTATGTCTTGACTTGAGTCATCAAGTTATCGACCAGAAAAACTCGAGCTCATTCCTGGTATACCAGTAGGTGGATCGCTGGATCCCATCGAGGTCAGGAATGATACCCAGGGGTTAGCGCTGAGGTGAGGCTTGTTCTACAACCAGTGGATAGCACATTCAGGTAGATGATTTCCCAAGCCTGAATCCTGGTCGCATCGATCCTACAAATACAGCATGGCATTCCACACGCAAGCCTCTTGTGGCTGGTTGGCGAACATCTAGTGGACAGGAATTCTATACTATCAATGTCCACCTCAGCTCTAAAGGTGGCAGTTCTTCGACGCAAGGTGATGCCAGACCTCCTGTCAACTTACCCGTTGACACTCGCGGGCAACAAGTTGGTATAGTGGCCGTAGGTGACTGGTCATCCGTTAAGACCTTGGGACTGAAAATCTACGATAGGATTTCGTTGCCGGCATGCTTGACCACGATCCCGAAGCGAGGATAATTATAGCCGGCGATTTCAACGAGTTTATCCAGACTCGGTCTGTATTTGCACCGCTTACAAAACTCCTGACTGAGTTCGATGAAATGGTCGATATTCCACCTGTGGAACGATATACTTACGTTTTTGACCAAAACTCGGAGCAACTCGATCACGTTTTCGTGTCTCCCGCCATCGAGGAATACAAGGACAAGGCGGCCATAGAGCACATTCACGTTAATAGCTGGTCTCCATCCTTTGACGATCGCATCAGTGACCATGATCCATCAGTTGGCAATTTTTCTGTCTGTGGATAGGGCGCCAAAATAACTTTATGAATGTACCATTTTTATCCATAAATCAAACAGGACGCTTGATTTATCAGCGTAGAGAAAGTAGATGATTGAGACTGAATTCAGATCGCTAGTCAGCAAAGGGACTCTGCAACAATGGATATATCTGATCGAGAAGTAGCGACTGGAGATTATTAAGACAGTGGTACGTGTCAGCTGTCTTGCTTCCAACGGGGTTGCTCTGTAGTCGAGTGGATTTTCACGATGTTCTACAGCTCCCTAATGGTTTGATATTGTCGGTTCCACGTCATTGGGAAAGAGTACCGCAAAAAAGCATCGTGGCGTTACTGATTGTCCTGAGTGTTCAGCGACCCGATTCAAACAGATAGCGGAAGTCCCTACTATCGGCAGATTAATCTGACAGATAACCCTGGGCACTGAAGTGGGGAGGAAACTGCCGTTATAGATTCGAAGATTAGGATCACTCATGAGCGTATGGGCTGCAGCCGCATGAGAACAATAATTCCTCTTGTAGTGATCACAAAAATAACCCAATCAAAACACAAAGTAAGAGATTATCACCCGTCTGCAGGCAAGATAAAGCCAAAGTAGCAGCTACTGAGTTAAACATACGTAGCTGTGTACATCCACTTACTTGTCTTGACTCCCAAGGGATCATCTCATGAGCAGGAGATTTTGAACACTAACCAACCTTCCCTTTCAGCTTGACCTCTGTCAGCGGTGGTTGTTTCTTTCATGATATACAGACAGGGCTATCAAAGAAATGGAATCCCTGGAGACCCGGAGATGTTGTATATAAATCAATAGCCACTTGCAGTCGAGTAGATTCACGGGACATTCCCATATACCAAGAGATATCTGAGCGTAAACAACAAATTATCATTTTGGGGTATCGGAACCGTAGGAAAGAAGTAAAAGCGCGATGATGGTGCAGGCTCAAGGACGGGGATTTCAGTCATTGTGACAGGGATAAAGGAGGTAACGCAGGTCGACATGTGAAAAATATCAGTTTAGATGGATTTTTTTATACCTGAAAGGCTACAAAGAACACGAAGAAACGGGAACCTTGGTTGAGGAAAAGCCCTGGAGAGATTCATGATTGAGTTTCAGCTCGTGGAAAATTCCGCGATAGGCTTGAACGAAGTTTGGTTGGTCGTCGAGGTATTAAAGAAGCCAAGGTAACTATGGCTGGTCATCGGTGCTTGCTAGTCCCGGCATATGATGGTGCTGACAGCTGTTGAGCGCTGAAATTTGTATCCAGGTTCATGATCTTGCTAGCCTCTGAGAACTGGATCAGCCGCTCCAGCCCAGCCTTTTCAGTCGAGTCGAGTCTAGCCCACTCAGTCTGAGAAATTTCTGCAGGATTGAAGACGGACATCATGCATTTCCTCGTCCAGAATTTACCGTCTTGTCCCCCAATGAATCGTCTGAATTCAATCAAGCCTTCATCTCGGGAGTATCGGACACGGAGGATAGATTCATCACCATCGGTCGACCAGGTATCACATGCACTAAACGGTGCAAGTTGGGAGAGCGATACTTCAACATCACCAGGAGGACCATTCGTCATTAAAGAGAATTTTCCATCACTTGTGTAAGCGACGAGCTTGACTCCTTCAGTCAAAATAGCAGAAGAGTAAGAAGATAACACACCTTGGGCGTCCGCTTACGCATTTGGCCGATCGCTCCCGAAGCCAGTTGATAAAACCTTCTGAGATCGGCTGGAAGATTTTCTCTTGTATATTTACCTTTCAGGGGATTGTGGCGTGAGTGATCCTCCGAAACCAAATCCCCGTACAATTTGATCTATGAAGATGTAAGGATCCAAATAGGAACGAGGATGCAGGGCTCTACTTGATCTTGGAGAGTATCGATGACCATGGTCTTAATCCCTAGTTCCTTCTTTGAGACGTCACTCAATTCGACGAGGACATGCTTGTTCTTGAGTACTGAGACGAAAATCTCCCTACACTTGACTGATTGGGGCTTGAGACATGATATATCAATAAAGGGAAGCTTCTCAACATTTCCCTGGGCTTCCAGGGCTTTGACATCTTCGGAAGGATTACCAACGGCTTTATCCGAGAATTTCTTGGCATCCGGCTCCATTAGAGCCGATTTTTTCAAGAACGGGTGTCCATCAGTTCTGTGATTCATCCTGAGTGTGATTGGATCCGACACAATCCGCCTCGGAGGATAGGACCCCTGAATTGCACCCTCAGTATTACCGGGTAATAATTGTTTGAATCGCTGATGCTCGATACCCTCGAATGAAACGCGCCGCTCTCTCAGATAACTCCCAGTGCCTCGAGGAGGGATAACTGGTTTTGCTGCGTGATCCTTGCCAGTGCCGAGGGTGGCACCTGCTCTTTCCGGAGGAATATTGTGGTGTGTATGAGAAATTATGGACGATACTAAAATGCTAGCTGATATGCGCTCTGAAGGTTGCTACTTGCAAAAGATGAGCCTCTGGTTAGGAAGGCAGAAAAACGGGAACAAACTTGGCAAAGCATACTGGAGACGATATTGCGAAGTGCTGAACTGCAAGCGTACCTTTCAGAGATGGAGTCACTATTGGGAGCCTTGAAATCAAACATACTTGTCAAAGACAGTTACATGTTTCGAGACAGAAACACACGATAGGTGGCTTTCCAGAGAGCATATAGAGAACTACACAGCCCAAGGACCAAACATCTGAGGAAAAGCTTCCTGATTCCCCTCGGATGATTTCTCTTGAGACGGACAAATAAGCTACGCATAACAAAACAACCCAGTACTTACGGTGCAGTGTATCCCGTGATGCAAGGGTTTACAAGAGAGCATTCCGAAGGAAATCGAAAAGAGCTCTCAAAATGTGACAGTTTCTGAGACTTCATTAGTGATTCAGAACACAAATGACGGAAACGAACCGCATACTGGTGTTTGATTGAAATCTAGTAAAATGAAGGCAGGCTGAATCGACCGATGAACAATCAACCTATCGTGGAGATACGCAAATGCATTAGTGAGGCCCCTTAGAATGCGCAAAATGCTGGATTCTGAGAGCGGCTTAGAGCCCGTAACCTCTACAAGGCTTCCCAGTGAACAGTATTCCGTGACTTGTATGCCTGGCGGAATCACCGAGTACAAAGCAAGTATGTTTGGATGGTGAAGTTCCTGATGCAGTTCTAGGTAGCGGGGGTATCTGGCTTCGTCGGAGAGTTCACTTCCAGGATAAGGAATCTATCCAACAAATAAGACAACGGCAGCCACGATTTGCGACAGTTGGTCACCTTTATCGCAAAAACTCGGGAACAAAGTCGTCCTCGTCGGCATACGGCCTTGTGGACAATTGATCTAGTACCGCTTCCAATTTCTTGGACAAGGTCATAGTCCTACAGGCGTCAATTTGAAACGCGCAGATTTGACATATGCGCTCACATCTATGTCCCGATCTCCCCGATACAATGACATGACAAGTTGGGCACCCTGATTATACCACAACTAACGCGGGCGGAAAAAACATAGGGAGGTTGCTGGAGTAAGACAGCCAGCCATAAATATTTCTTGATAACGTGAGTCTAATTTTGAAGATGACATCAATAGAACGCAAAATAGCTTTCGAGTGAGATTCGTGGGTCAGCACATTCTCAAGCATGAGCAGTATTGGATCCGAAACGAAGGTAGGCATGAGAACATTGTTCTCATGCCTGCCTTCGTTTCCATTCAGAATCCAGCATTTTCTCGGGCTCTTAGCCTATGATAAATAGGACGCTCAAGGGTCGCTGACTTTTATCCCACCACCAATCGCATCACAAGGTATAGGAACTTGGCTACTATGGCCCTTCCATCCCCAGCAGAGAATCAACCATTCTGCACCGTCTCCGCGCTTGAAGCGGGTTACGTATATCTAAATCCTAGCATGTTTATCGACAATGCGACGTCAACATTACCACTGCGAAATCCATCCCTTTCATTTCTCCTTCAACATTCTGTGAATAAGAAGAGATTGGTCTTTGATCTCGGGATACGCAAAGATTGGGAGAACTCTCCATCCCAAATCGTCAACTGGATCAAGACGACATACCAAGTCGATATTCCACAAGATGTCGTCGATTCTTTGGCAAAGGGAGACTTGTCTCCTCTTGATATCGATACCGTGTGTTTATCACATTCACATTTCGATCATATTGGGGATACTACCCCATTCTCTCGTAGCGAATTCGTAGTCGGTGGTGACACCCGTGATCTCTTTGTTAACGGTTTTTGGCCATCAAACCCCGACTCACCCTTCCCAGTCAACCTCCTCCCCACCGAGAGGACACGGTTCCTTGTTGATTGGGAACCGATTGGGCCCTTCCCTTGCGCTTACAATCTTTATGGTGATGGAAGCATCTACGTCATCGATGCTCCAGGGCACCTTTCGGGTCACATCAACCTTCTCGTGCGCACAAGTGCTGATGGAGGTTGGATTTATCTTGCTGGGGACACTGCCCACCACTGGAACTTGCTCACAGGCGAGTCTACCATTGCATGCGGACACCCGGGGCATCATCATAGCAGCGCGCACCAGGACAAGGAATTAGCTGAGCAACACATTCGACGTGTGCGAGAGTTGTTGAATATTCCAAGAGTCCGAGTACTTCTAGCTCATGACGTGCCCTGGTACGAAGAAAATAAAGGGGGGGCTGCCTTTTTCCCGGGCCATATCAAGTCTTTGTAATGAGATATATGTTTGCGGATAAACCCATATGTACTTGATCTGAGCGCCGCTGTCATTGTTCAAAAAATGAACTGCATATTGACATTAAGTGAATGGGAGTATGATTTATTGGACAGGACTGATCAATAGTGACGTCGTTTCTCTCTTTTTCTTTCCTCTACTTGTATGACAATTGTGAAACATTCATTCTTGTATAAATACTGGGACCGCGCTTAGGCTCACTCAGTCGTCTACCACATCGGTGACGTCTGAGTTTGTTTATTCTAGAATTTAAGTTGATTGAATATCTGAGAACATTCTGGAGCTCATTCGACCTGACTTATTCACGCTCCCAAATGGGGTCACCGTCGATAGCAAGAAATCAGTATCATAGAACGCGAAAGTCGGCTTCAAGTAGAGCATTTGTTAATGTAACTGCTTACAGGGCAAGGCGATCAATAGAAACGGTATGCGTTGATTACTGGGTAGCATTCCTAATTTGTTTCCTGCGTCCACGTACCCCTTCACGTAACCGTTCAAGGACTGGAACCGTGGTTTTCCAGTCGATGCATGCATCCGTTACAGATTGTCCGTATGTCAAACCAGCCATACCAGCTGAGGGAATATCTTGTCGGCCTTCGACCAGGTTGCTCTCGATCATCACGCCCATGATATAGTCCGCAGTATCTTCTGATTCGAGTTGCTTAGCCTATACCATTGATTGTCAGGACATCGAATTCTGCAAAGAGGTAGCAAAAAAGGAACTGTACAATGTTCTCAGCAACTTCGACCTGCTTGTGATGCTGTTTTTGACTGTTCCCATGACTGCAGTCAATCTATCCAAACCGTCAGTTGCGGGGAGTACGAATGTAAAACAAGACACTCACCATGATTTTTTGAAGAAGGCCGGCTTTGTCAAGCTTTTGTCCAGCATCGCGGACAAACTCCGCTGCAAAATTGGGGCCTTTAGCACCTCCTCGAAGGATGACATGAACGTCAGGATTTCCCTTTAGCGGAAAGTCAGACCTTAAAAATCGAAGCTCAATGATGAAAACCATATACCTCAGTCTCAACAATGCTGCTCAAACCCTCCTTCCCTACCGAGAGGAATACATGTCCACTCCTAGCAGAACGACATGCATCAACAGCAATTCCAATACTTCCGTCTGTCGAATTCTTAAATCCGGTAGGCATCGACAAAGCCGAAGTTAGTTCTCGATGAACCTGTGACTCCGTCGTTCTCGCACCAATAGCGCCCCAAGTAACCAAATCCGCCGTATATTGCGGAGAAATCGTATCAAGAAATTCACAACCGGCTGGAAGACCCATGTTTGCAATTTCAAGCAAGAGGCCGCGTGCAATGCGCAGGCCTTTGTTGATTTGGAAACTACCATTGAGGTCTGGATCATTGATCAGACCTTTCCAGCCAACAGTAGTGCGGGGTTTTTCAAAATAGACACGCATGACGATAAGGAGATCGTCTTTTGCAGTTTCCGCATATTCACGCAGCTTGCGAGCGTACTCAAGTGCAGAATCAACGTTGTGCACGGAGCAAGGCCTGAAAAGGGAGGAACAAAAATCAGGATGAGGGTATATAATGGTGGACAGTACAACTTAACAACTTACCCGACAACTACGAGAAGGCGATCATCTTCACTATGAAGAATACTTTCAGTAGCCGAACGTCCCCCGAGAACAGTCTGAACAGCTGAAGGAGTGCTACACGAGTGATGTCGGCGAAGGTGCGTGATTGATCTTAGATTACTCACAGTGGTAGATCTTCCTGCAGGATCTGTGGAGGGATCAGAGGTCGAGTTGACTTGACCCGTCTGTTTTCAAGACGGTATAAAGTTTCTTTGACGGGCATCGCCATACTTTGATTATCCACTGAAAGAGAGTTGGTGACTTGCGAGTGTCGGTAGAAAGATAATATCTGTATTTCTTTCTTTTTTCTTTTTGCGAGAAAGTGAGGTCAAGCTGGACGAGGACAAGAGAAATAATCGAATTATCATGATTCTGACTCGACGGATGATATCGAAGTGCAATTTGTTGGCATGTGCACGTGATGCCTGACGTCGAGATTTCTGGCCAAGGTTAAGGCAGCGCTTCACGTTTCTTCATTGACATGGATTTTTCAAACTTCAACAGCGCAGAGCAAGCGCAAATGAACAAAATTATTGAAAAGAAGCAGGTATGTTGTATCTCTCTTGTTTGAAATCTCGAGAATCTCAAACGTGTGTGGCAGATGCAAGATTTCTTCCGTATGTACGCAACAGTTGTGGAAAAATGTTTCAATACATGTTGCAATGACTTCACAAGTAAAGCGCTGTCGTCAAAGGAAGTAAGTCATTTTGGCGGTGTGTACTCTACCCAATTCTAACGTGCTTCCAGGAAAGTTGTGTGCTCAACTGTTCCGAGAAATTCTTCAAACACTCGGAACGCGTCGGCGCGCGTTTTGCAGAATACAATGCTGGTTCGTGCATTTCAAAAATTCTTGATTTTTGTTTCTCTCATACCCATTCAGAGGTCGCAAACCAAGCTCAACAAAATCAGTCATGAACATCCTTTCCTATCCTACATCAATGCTTAGATGCCACAGCTTTTTCGTTTCTATAATGACATGCTTCATCCTAGGCACCTAATGTACAAAAATATATCGAGAACGATGTAGTACAATGTAAAGACCGACATAAGAAACATAATCAAGTCCTTAATCATACTGCAAACGGCTATGTAGTAGCCGCTCCAGCTGAGCCCTATGCGTACTAGAAAACCCATTACAAAGAACGATAGCAACTTCTGATAGGGTTTGACTTCCGAGATTATTGTCCGTGTATGTCAGTCGCGCAGTCAGCGCACTAACAATGGCACTGCCAGAAAGTCTCTGGCAGCTGGATAGGCGGAGGATCCGCAGATGAGGAAGGCGAAGATGGACAGTGCCTTCTTCAGAGAACTTTGGTTTGAGCAACTGAAGAACCTTATCCGACATATCTGAGCGGGCAATGTGTAAATCTTCAAGATGGGTCATGCGGTCGAAGGTATAGTGAAAATCTTTGGTCCGCATGTCGCTTTCCTTCATCTCCAGAACTTTGAGAGGAGGATGAGAGCGTTGAATGAGTTTGCGCAGCCCCATCCCTATTGCTTGATCACTAAAGGAAGAAAGTGAGTAATCTCCCGCTTCATCTTCGCTGTCTCCAGGTTCATTGTAGTCTCCTTCCAGTTTGAATTGAAAACTGAGGTTAGCGAGATGCAGGTATTGAAGGAGAGGGGTATGGAGACAGGAGAGATAAGCACGCGTATAACATGTGCCATCGAATTGCAGGGTGTGAAGATTGGGAAGGGCAACAACAGGGAGGTGATCCAACGAAAAATCGTTATCATCATAATCCCATCCAGTGAAATGAAAACGCCCAATGAAATGAAAACACTCCAGGTCAGGACAGGCTCGCAGGAAGTCTAGAACAGAACGGGTATGGATAGTAAGATATGCTTCCTGGATATGGACGTTGGTGAAACGTAATGGAGCCATCATCTCGTATGAAGGGAGCCCCCGTCCATACATTCATTGAATAGAAGGGCGGATAGCTGGACGCAAAAGTGCTTTTTACCTCGCTTTCTTCGAATTCAATGTCTCAACGATAAACGTTCCAATAACAGATAAATATGTTGAGGTCTTGTAATGTGGCAGCATTGAGACCCAATTCCAGCATATTCACTTCATCTTCCCGTTGGCCGGTCAGCTTGAATGAGCGCCATCTGTCGATATAGGGCAGAAGAGGGGAAATTAATGGGAGCAGATGG
>Ga0153924_1000149_pt1 | contig 46399 bp, 41 predicted proteins | sample TSNJ008MetaG_FD_104709 | JGI IMG/M metagenome (GOLD analysis project Ga0153924, IMG submission 104709) | Attine ant fungus gardens microbial communities from New Jersey, USA - TSNJ008 MetaG | ecosystem: Host-associated > Fungi > Mycelium > Unclassified | place: USA: New Jersey, Wharton State...
CTGACCAGCAAAGAGTCCGGCGGCGGGCGCCGCGTTGCAATGGCGGGTGTGCCGTACCACGCGCTTTCCGGATATCTGCACAAGCTGGTCGCACAGCGTTTCATCGTTGCGCTCGCCGAGCAGCTCGAAGCACCGGTGCCGAACAAGCTTGTGCGGCGTGACGTCGTGCGGATCGTCACGCCCGGCACGCTGATCGAAGAGCAGCTGCTCGACGGCAAGAGCCACAACTATCTCGCGGCGGTCACAGCGATCGATGACGTCTTTGCAATTGCCTATACCGACATTTCAACGGGGCACGGTGCCGCGACAGCCGTTTGCGGCGAGGGCGCGTATGAAGAAGTCCTCGCCGAACTCGGACGGATCTCACCCTCGGAGATCGTCGCGGATCTTCCCCCCGGCGTGCGCGCCGCGCTGGCAAGTGCGGTCGAATCGACCGGGGCGCGCATTGCCTCGCCGTCGATCGGGTTGGTTGATGCGCGTCCACGCGCGCACATCGACGGCTTTGCATCCGACGAGACGACGGCGATGCATCGCGCGATCGACGTGCTCGCGGCCTTCATCAAGCGCACGGCCGTTGCGGGCGGCGTCGAGGGCCCCAGTTCCATGGAGTTCTACCGCTCGCGCAATTTTCTCGCACTCGACCCGGCCACCCGCAAGCATTTGGAGTTGACCAAGGCGCAGGGCCAAAATTCGCGCGCTACGCTACTGGCTACGCTCGATCAATGCACAACGTCGATGGGCTCGCGCATGCTTGGGCGATGGATTTTGGCGCCGCTGGTCGATCGCAAGGAAATCATCCGGCGCCAGGATGCGGTGCAAACGCTGCTCGAGGAACACGCGCGGCGGGATGCGATGCGTGAGATTCTCGGGGGGTGCTTCGATCTCGAGCGGATCGCGCAAAAGGTTCGTTTTCGCCGCGTGCTGCCGCGCGATCTGGTCTCGCTGCGGCGAACGCTCGACGTGCTGCGTCCGCTGCCGCAGGTCGCGCCGCCGTCACTCGCAGCCGCATTCGCGAGCATCGCCGAGTTCGGCGATTTGTACGATGACCTCGTGCGTACGTTGGTTGACGAGCCGCCGGCGCAACTGGCCGACGGCGGAGTGATACGTCCCGATGCTGACGAGGAGTTGCGGCAATGCGTCGCGCTGCGAAGCGACGCCCGTTCGAGTCTGTCCGCCCTCGAGGAACGCGAGCGCCAACGTACCGGTATCAAATCGCTGCGAATCAAATACGCAAGCGCATTTGGCTATGCCATCGAGATCACCAAATCGCAGGCCACCAACGTTCCCGCCGACTACGTGCGTAAGCAGACGCTCACGACCGGTGAGCGGTTCGTGACCCCCGAGCTCAAAGAACTCGAACTGGCAATTTCAACCGCGCAATCTGGGCAACAGCGGCTCGAGGAACGACTGTACAACGAATTGGTGGAGCGTATTGCGCAGCGCTGCGACGATCTGCTCGCTGCGGCCGAGTCGATTGCGCGCATCGACGTGTTTGCGGCCTTGGCGCAGTGCGCGGCAGAGCGCGGATACGTGCGGCCGCAATTCATGGACGAGAGCTCGATCGCGATCGAAGAAGGGCGCCACCCGGTGATGGAAGCCGTTCTTCATACGCATTTCGTTCCCAACGACTTGCGCTTGGAACCGGCTGCGCACCGTTTTATCTTGCTCACCGGACCGAACATGGGGGGCAAGTCGACCTATCTGCGCCAGGCGGGACTGCTTGCGATCATGGCGCAAATTGGATCGTACGTGCCGGCCCGGTCGATGCGTCTGGGGGTCATCGATCGTATTTTTACGCGTATCGGCGCCGGCGATGATTTGGCGTCCGGACAGTCGACGTTCTTCATGGAAATGGCGGAAGCGGCGAACATTCTGCGCCGCAGCACGCGACGCTCGTTGCTATTGATCGACGAGGTCGGTCGCGGGACGGGAACGATCGACGGACTTTCGATCGCGCAAGCAATCAGCGAGTATTTGCTGGGGTTGGAAGATCAGGCGCCCATGGTACTCTTTGCTACGCACTTCCACGAGCTGTGCGCGCTGACCGATCACTGGCCGCTCGTGTCCAATTATCACATCACGGCGGTCGAGAATACGGCGAGCGACGGCGCACCGGTATTTTCTCATCGAGTTCAGCCGGGCAGTTCGTCTCGCTCGTTCGGTATCGAAGTCGCTCGTATGGCTGGCTTACCGCAGGCGGTGATCGACCGCGCACAGGAAATCGCCGAGGCACTCTCCGGACACTCCGACGTCGAGGCGCAGGTTCCGCTTCGCCGGCGATTGCCGAAAACGAGCGCACGCGAGCGTCAGCTCTCGTTCCTCGCACCCGACACATGACGCCGATCGCGCTTCTCGATCCGATCACGGTCGGACAGATTGCAGCCGGTGAGGTCATCGAGCGTCCGCAATCGATTGTCAAAGAACTGGTCGAGAACGCCGTCGATGCGGGTGCGAGCCGCGTCAGCGTCGCGCTCGAGCGTGGCGGAACGCAGCGCATTGAGGTCGTGGACGACGGTGCCGGAATCGACTCGCGCGACTTGCCGCTTGCCGTCACACGCCACGCGACGAGTAAACTAGCGCGCGTGCAGGACTTGGAATCGATCGGAACGCTCGGGTTTCGAGGGGAGGGTCTTGCATCGATCGCGGCCGTCGCGCAGCTGGAGATCGTTGCGCGCACAAACGGAAACCAAATCGGCGCGCGCATCATCGCGCATGCCGAATCGGCCGGGCCGGTTGCGCCGGTCGCCGCCGCACCCGGCACGCGGGTGACCGTTACCGAACTCTTTTCGAACGTACCGGTACGCCGCGAGTATCTAAAGAGCGCAAGCGCGGAGTTCGCGCGGATCTCGAGCTGGCTTGCGAGCTTTGCACTTGCGTATCCGCGCCTGACGTTTACTTTGCGACACGACGGCAAAGACGTCTGGGTGTTACCCGCCACCGCCGATCCACGCGAGCGTTTGGCAATGGTATTCGGCCGGGAGGCGGCTACCGCGCTGATCCCTCTGGAGACCGACGCGGCCCGCATGCTCGACGGCAGCCTTCGCGGGTATATCAGCGCGCCGGGTCACGATCGCGGCGACCGTCGCATGCAGCTGCTCTTCGTCAACGGCCGCCTGTTGCGCAGCACGCTTCTGGCCGGAGCGTGGACGTCCGGATATGCCACGTTTGCGATGATTGGGCGCCAGCCGTACGGCGTGCTGATGCTCGATCTTCCGCCCGAACACGTCGATCCGAACGTCCACCCGACCAAGAGCGACGTGCGCCTGCGCTACGGTCCGCAAGTCTTCGACGCGGCACGGCGCGCGATTGCCGCCACGCTGCACCATCACGCGACGGCACGTATGTCCGTGGCAACCGGGACTCCCGCCGTCTCGCTGGCGCCAGGAGGCATCGATACCTCGCTCGCGCACGTGCAGTCGCTCTTCGAACGTCCTGCCGGCGACGCGAGCGACGTTCCCACGCAGCGCATCCGTGTGCTCGCACAACTGCATCGCACGTACATTTTGGCAAGCGACGGCGAGGGAATCTTGCTGGTAGATCAGCACGCAGCGCACGAGCGCATCGCGTACGAATCGATCGTCGAGCGGGCGCGCGAGCATGCGCCCAGCGAACCACTGCTCGTACCGGTCGTGGTCGAACTGGACGTGCAGCAAAGCCTTGAGCTCGAACGTGCGCTCGAGCTTCTGCGCGAAGGTGGTCTCGAAATCGAGACGTTCGGAGAGCAGGCATTTCGCATCACGGCAACCCCGGCCGGATACGGAGCTCGCGCGTTCGATCTGCGGGGTTTTCTCGACGATCTCTCCGAGGAGCAGAAAGTGCGTGACGTGCGCGAGCGCATTTGGGCCTCGCTCGCGTGTCACTCCGTGACGGTCGCGGGCGAGCGCTTGGAGTTCGATGAAATGACGACCTTGGTCGAGCGCTTGACCGTGTGCGTGAACCCGATGCATTGCCCTCACGGACGTCCGACCATGGTGCGGCTCGACCCAAGCGATATCGCGAAAATGTTCAAGCGCATGTAATGGACGAGCGCCGCAGCGTCTTGATTCTGGCCGGTGCCACGGCGTCGGGCAAGACGGATCTCGCGATCGCGCTTGCGCAAGTATTCGACGCGGAAATCGTCGGCGCCGATTCGCGCCAGATTTACCGTGGGATGCCGATCGGTACGGCAGCACCCAGCGAACGGCAGTTGCACGCGGTGCGGCACCATCTCGTGGCGTTCCTCAACCCGTACGAGCGCTACTCCGCAGCACGGTATGCGCATGACGCGGTGAAGGTGATCGAGGACATTCATGGGCGTGGCCGGCGCGCTATCGTGGCCGGCGGTACCGGATTCTATGTGCGCGCGCTCGCGGGCGATGTGGAGCTGTCTGTGCACCACGACGATGCGCTGCGCGAGCGCCTCGCGGCGGAAGCGCGAATGCATCCTGCGCCGGTGCTATGGGAATGGCTGCGTACACGCGATGCGCGCCGCGCAGACGTGCTGGACCCAAATGATGCCTATCGTATTCTGCGCGCGCTGGAGATCGCGCTAGCGCCGCGGGAATCTCTTACAGACCGCTATTCGGGCGCTACGCTGCGTTCGGCGAACATTGACTTCGTCAAGCTTGCACTCGACGTTCCGCTTGCCGTCATCGATGAACGCATCGAACGTCGTGCGGACGTAATGCTCGCCGGCGGGCTCGTCGAGGAGGCCGAGCGTATCGGAGCACGAGCGATTGCAGCGGATGCCGTCGGATATCGGCAAGCATTGGCGTACGCAAACGGATGGAGCACGCAAGCCGAGCTGCGTGCGTCACTGATTCGCGCGACGCGTCGCTACGCGCGCAGGCAACGTTCGTGGCTGCGCGCCGAACCGGGCGTGACATGGGTGCAGCCCGAGAGCGCGGCCGCCGCCGCAAGGGAAAAACTCGGTTGGCCGTAAACGGAAGCTACGTCATGCCCGGCAATCTCCAAGACGGATTCCTCGCAGAGTGCAGACGCAGCGGCACGGCCGTGACAGTGTATCTGATGAACGGTTTTCAGCTGCGAGGAACGGTCAGAGGCTTCGATCCGTTCACGGTACTCCTAGAGTACGAGGGCAAGACGCATTTGATTTACAAGCACGCAATCTCGACGATCTCGCCGGCCGCGCCGGTGGCCGTGCCGCAGAGCGCAGATACCGAGACGGCCACGTCATGAACGGCGGCGTCGCCGTTACGAAGATGCACGGCGCCCGAAACGATTTTATCGTTCTGGACGCGCGCAATCAAGCCGTACCCGACGTACGCTCGTTCGCGATCGCGGCATGCGATCGTCACACCGGAATCGGCGCCGACGGGGTGTTGGTCGTCGGAGCCTCGTCACGAGCGCAGGTTTCGATGCGCGTGATCAACGCGGACGGAGGTGAAGCGGAGATGTGCGGGAACGGCGTGCGCTGCGTCGCACGCTATCTGGACGAACGGAGAGAGGGCGGCGAGCTCGACGTCGATACGATTGGCGGCGTCGTGCATACGAGCGTGATCGACCGCGGTGACGTGTATCGCGTGCGCGTTGACGTAGGGATTCCCGTGTTGGAGAGCCGCGAGGTGACCGCTCCGCAGAGCGCCGTGCTCGTTGTCGGCAATCGGCACCTCGTCCTGTTTCGCGACGCGATCGAAGCGGTCGATCTCGAATCGCTTGGTGTGGCGGCGCAGTCGGACGCACACTTTCCCGAGGGCATCAACGTGCATATCGTGCGAATCGAGGACGATCGCACGTTGCGGATTCGTCACTACGAGCGCGGCGCGGGCCTAACGATGGCATGCGGCACTGGATCCGTCGCGTGCGCGGCTGCAGCGATCATGGGCGGAGAGGCGGCCTCTCCGGTCGTCGTGCACGTGCCCGGAGGAGAACTGACGATCGAGTGGGACGGGAAAGGGCACGCGTTCCTGACCGGCCCGGCCGTGCGCGTTTTCGATACCACCTTCGACGTGCGCGCGCTCGAGATGGCATAGCTCGTGGAAATAACCGTCAGAGACGCGGTGCCGGCGGACGCGCGCGCACTCGCGCCGCTCTTCGAGCAGCTGGGATATCCGACAGCACCCGACGTCATCGCCGAGCGCCTTGCAACGATGAACCAAACCGCGGCATTCGTGGCACGAGATGAAGATTTTATCGTGGGCTTCGTTACTGTTGCGATTCGCTCGGCGCTCGTCGGCGGCAGCAGCGCGACGATTGAAGGATTTGTCGTCGGCGAGGATTATCGCAGCCGGGGCGTCGGTGCGCTTTTGCTGGCCCGAGTCGAGCGTTGGGCGGCCGAGCAGGGCTGCACGAAGATCGTCGTGCGTTCGAATACCAAGCGCGAGCGCGCCCATACATTCTATCTCCGTGAAGGCTATCGCATCGTCAAGTCACAGTACTATTTCGAAAAGGACGCATGACCGCGCTGGCGTACTGCGATCGCGCGGGGCGGATCTATTACGACCAGTCTCGAACGCCGCTCGCCGACGGAGGAATCGTTCGCGAGGCGCAGCCGGACGAACTGATTCCGGCGCCGCCCGGAACGATCGAAATGATCTTGCCGGGCCGTCGCGCGCTCACCACGCGCGGCGCGATGCGTGGCCGCTACGCTCTCGCGGTGATGCTTCCCGCGGGTTACACGAGACTGCTCGTGCCTGCGTACGAGCGCGAAGACGATGCGCCGGTGCTGCCGCTTCATGGTTACACGTTCGCGGGCGTCATCGACGATCGGCTCGTGGTGGCTGCGATGAAAACCGACGAGAGCGAGGATTGGCAGCCGCGGGCGTTCGCACCGGGCGAGCTGGAGGCGATTCTCGAGCGGCGCATACGCGTCGATCCGGGCAACCAGGTGCTCGCGCAAGTGGCGCTTTGCTCGCGCGAATACGGGTGCTTCACCGCGCAGAACGTCTTTCTCGAGCGGGGTGAAGCCGCGCTTCCCGTTTCACCGAAATGCAACGCGCGGTGCGTCGGCTGCATCTCCGAGCAAGAGCCTGATGCCGGACTCCCTTCGCCACAGACGCGAATCGCCTACGAAACGACGGCGGACGAACTGGCACGCATCGCAATTCATCATCTCGAACGCGTGCACGACGGGATCGTTTCATTTGGACAGGGCTGCGAAGGCGAGCCGTTACTGCGCTCGGTCGCCATTGCTGCCGCCATCGAGCGCATTCGTGCCGTGCGCTCAAACGGGACGATCAACCTCAATACCAACGGCAGCATGCCTGCAGCGCTGGAGCGATGCATCGACGCCGGGCTGCAAGCCGTGCGCATCAGTCTCAACTCGTTCCGTCCGCGGATCTACGCGGCATACTATCGCCCGATCGGCTACACGCTCGATGACGTGCTGGAATCGGTGCGCTTGGCCGTCGCGCGCGGACTGCGCGTCAGCCTGAACCTCCTCACCCACCCCGGCGTGAACGACGAAGAAGAGGAGCTCGATGCGATGACGGCGTTCATTTCGCAGGTTCGCGTCGGCATGATCCAAACGCGCACGCTCAACATCGATCCGGAGTGGTACTTCGAGCGGGTAGGGCGTCCGCGCAATCCACTGGGCATGCGCCGGGTTATCGACGCGATTCGCGACGCTTCCGTTGCGGTCGGCAACTTCACGCATACGCACTAGTAACCCGCACTTAGCGCCGTGAAGCTTTGGCAAGTCATCGTTCTCGTGCTCGCGGGCATCGGCTACGGCGAGATCGCCCCCGGGCGCCTGACGTACGCGTTCGGTCACGCAACGCTGTATGTCTTGCTACCCGCGTTGCTGTTCGAGGCATCGTGGAATCTGCGCTATCGCGCGATGATGCGGAGCTGGCGCGCGATCCTCGTGCTTGCCGTTCCAGGCGTGCTCATTACCGCGCTCTTGATTGCCGGCGCACTCGCGATCGCGCACGTTTCGTTCAAGACGGGCCTGCTTGCCGGGTCCATTCTCGCTGCGACCGACCCAATTACGATCATCGCCGTCTTTCGGCGCACGCGCGTGCCGGCGCTGCTCAGCACGATCGTCGAGAGCGAGGCACTCTTCAACGATGCGGTCGCCGTGGCGCTCTATCGCGCGGTACTCGTCGCCGTGCTGGCCGGTTCGATCGATACCGCGGCTGTGGCAAGAATGACACTCTTGGCACTAGCTGGCGTAGCCGGCGGCATCGCGATCGGCATCGCGCTGGCATTACTCGCAGCCACGTTGCTGCGTAACAGAAATGGTGTCGTGCTTCAGATCGTGGCGACCATGCTCTGTGCATATGCGGCCTACTTTGCGGCCGATTGGCTCGGGTGCTCGGGGATCTTTGCGACGATCGCCTGCGGCATTGCTCTGCGCTTTTTCGAACGGCAATGGATAAGTCTCACCGTGGCCGAGGAGGTCAACCACTTCTGGGATCTCGGCGCGCTGGTTGCCAACGCGCTCGTGTTTTTTCTTGTTGGCGCCGCGCTCGACGTTGCGATCATCACGCGCGATCCGGCCTTCGTCATCGCGACGCTCGTGGGAGTATTCGTCGCGCGCATTGCGGTTTCGGGGCTGCTTTTGCCTGCGGGCTATCCGCGAGCGTGGCTCGACGTTATTCGTGTCGCGGGTATGCGCGGAGCGCTTTCGCTCGCGCTCGCGATCGCGCTTCCTCCCGGGGTACCTGGGCGCGAAGCGATCGTTGCCGCAGCCTTTGCCGTTGCGCTTGCAACGATTATTTCGTCGGGGCTCACCGTTCCGCCAGTGGTTGCGAGGGTTGCCGCGCGGCCGAAGCGCGCCTAGTTCATGAACGAGAGGCCGGCACCGATATAATGCAAGCGCTGGCCGCCGAGAGTGGTGGGTTGGACGCCGTATTCGACGTCGAACTGAACGTGCGCCGACAAGTCCTTTTGATAGCCGGCATCGATCAGGCTGCGTGACCCGACACCCGCGCCGGCTTGGCTGAAATACGCATATTCGATGAAGAGCTGCGAATTAGCGGGCAGTGAGGCCTCGAGTTCTACACTGGGGATAAAGGCGAAATAGCGTTGCACCTGTTCGCTCGGAGTATATCCCGCGAGCGAGTTGAACCCGAGGGTGCCTGCGAGTGAGAACTCCGAATTGAGCGTGTAACTCCAATTGAAGTTGCCGACGTATTGCGGGACGCCGGCAGTAAACGCGTGGCTGCCGGACGGAACGCTGACCTGCGCGTTGACCCCCCAGACGGCTTTGTCGTTGTATCCGAGCTCGTACTTCACTCCGGCGTTCATGTCGCTCGTTCCGCCGACGGTCGCTCCGCCAACAGACGTCACATTCGACGACGGTGGACTAAAGGAGAACTCGAGGTGCGGGTCGCCCGTCCCCAAACGCAAGAACGCTTGCGGGTACTGGGCGGTCTCTCCGCCCGCGCTTCCCGTGATCGTGCTGTTGGTATAGCCTGTCTCGAGCAGGGCCCGATGCGAGCGTACCGTGCATACGCCGGTTGTTACCGTGGGGCGCGTGACGATGCTCAGAATCGATCCGCACGGATCCGAGGGCGTACTCGGCGTAGGTGAGGGTGAAGGCGAAGGCGTTGCCGACGTCGCGGATTGTGCCGATGCGTGCCCATACGAAAGCGCGAACGCAACGAAAAGCGCGGCCGGGAGCGAGAAGCGCACAATTTTGGTCATCGCGAGCGATCATAGAATGCCCGGCTTGAACGCGCCAGCCGCCGGAGGGACAAACTCGTCTCGCGCTCCCATCCAAATGGATCATCCGTTCGGCGGCTGGCGGTCCCCCAGTCCGGTGAGTATCGTGGGAGCGTCATGCTCGAATTCGCGCTCGTGCTGCTCTCGATCGTGTGCTTTGTCATCCTGGATCTCTACGTCGCAGGTTGCGAGAAGATCTAAGCCATGCATTTCGACGATATACTCGGTCTCATTCTTGCCATCGCCGGTATCGGGTACTGTACCTTTGCGATGCTGCGTCCCGAAAAGTTTTAGGAGATCATGAGTCTGGCCGGCTGGCTGCAAGTCGTGGTTCTCTTTGCGCTTGTCCTCGTTTGCGTCAAGCCGCTGGGCTCGTTCATGGCGCGGGTCTTCGCAGGAGAGCGCACATTTCTCACGCCGGTGCTTGGGCCGGTTGAAAACGCACTCTATCGCCTCTGCCGGATAGATCCCAACGCAGAGATGGAGTGGTACACGTATCTCTACGCGGTTCTTGCGTTCACGTTCGTCGGCTTTGCGTACTTGTATATCCTGCTGCGCACGCAGCAATGGCTGCCGCTCAATCCGCAAGGGTTCGGGCCGATGTCGCCCGATCTCGCGTTCAACACCGCGATCAGCTTCGTTACGAACACGAACTGGCAGTTCTACTCGGGCGAGAATACGCTCAGCTATCTGCCCCAAATGGCAGGCCTTGCGTGGCATAACTTCGTTTCGGCGGGCCTGGGCATTGCGGTAGCGATCGCGTTTATCCGCGGGATCGCGCGCACCAACCTGCGCACGCTCGGAAACTTCTGGGCCGACCTCACGCGCTCGTGCCTGTACGTGCTTCTTCCGATTTCGATCGTCGGGGGACTCCTGCTCGCCTACCTTGGTGTCCCGCAAAACTTTCACGCCTATCAAAGCGTGACATCGCTCGAGGGGTTCAAACAACAAATCACCGGCGGCCCGATGGCTTCGCAGGAAGTGATCAAGGAGCTTGGTACGAACGGCGGCGGCTTCGTCGGTCAGAACTCCGCCTCACCGAACGAGAATCCAACTCCGCTCAGCGATCTGTTCGAGCTTTGGCTGTTCATCGTCATTGCAGCCGCGCTGACCTACACGTTCGGACGGATGGTCAAGGATCAGCGCCAAGGCTGGGCCCTCTTCATCGCGATGTCGATCATGTGGTTCGGAGGCGTTTGCGTCGCCTATTGGGCCGAAGCAGCGGGGAACCCGATCGTTCATCACTTGGGCGTTCTCGGCGGAAATCTGGAGGGCAAGGAGACTCGCTTCGGTATTCCCGCGTCCGCGCTCTGGGCCGTAGCGACGACGGCAACCTCCTGCGGAGCGGTCAACGCGATGCACGACTCGTTCACCGCGCTCGGCGGCCTGGTTCCGATGGTGAACATGCAACTGGGCGAGATCATTTTCGGCGGCGTGGGGAGCGGCATCTACGGCAAGCTCGTTTTTGTCATCCTCACCGTGTTCATCGCGGGCTTGATGGTCGGGCGTACGCCGGAATACTTGGGAAAGAAAATCGAGCGCAAAGAAGTGCAGCTCGCGATTCTGTTCATCATCGTTACCCCGGTACTGGTCTTGATTCCGACCGCCGTTGCGGCAGTCACGCCGGCGGGACTAGCAACGCTCAGCAACGCCGGCCCGCATGGGTTCTCTGAGATTCTTTACGCGTTTTCATCTGCCAACGGCAACAACGGAAGCGCGTTCGCGGGGCTTGGTCCCAATCTCTTTTACAACGTCATGATGGGCGTTGACATGTTGTTTTCTCGCTACGCCGAGATCGTGCCGCTGCTGGCCTTGGCCGGAATCTTAGCCGGAAAGAGGGCCGTTGCCGAGTCGGCCGGCACGTTCACGACCTATTCGCCCATTTTCGTTGCGCTCTTGATCGGGACGATTTTCATCGTCGGCGCATTGGTCTTCTTTCCGGCCGATGCGCTCGGACCAATCATCGAGCACCTCCTAACGCTCCAAGGGAAAACGTTCTAGATGATCCCGCAAAGACGGCTCGAGCGTCGCCCGAAATCACGCTCACTTTTCGATAGAGAAATACTTGGTCGCGCGGTTATCGACTCGTTCAAGAAGCTCGATCCGCGCTGGCAGGTCCGCAACCCGGTGATGTTCGTCTGTGAGGTCGGCGCGCTCGTCACGCTGCTCTTCTTCGTGCGCGACGTGAGCGTCCACGGGCCGGCCGGATTCGACTTTGCGATCTCGATCTGGCTGTGGTTCACGGTCCTGTTTGCGAATTTCGCCGAAGCGGTGGCGGAAGGGCGCGGAAAGGCGCAAGCCGATACGCTGCGCCGCACGAGAACCGAAACGATTGCGAACGTGGTCGTCGGCGATCGTATCGAAAGCGTGCCGTCGAGCAATTTGCGTAAGGGAAACGTCGTGCGCGTGGGGACCGGCGAATTGATTCCCGGCGACGGCGACGTGGTCCACGGCGCAGCAATGGTCGACGAGTCGGCGATCACCGGCGAGTCGGCACCGGTCGTGCGCGAGGCCGGAGGGGACCGCAGCGCGGTCACAGGGGGCACGCGCGTTATCTCCGATCGGATCGACGTTCGCATTACGGCAAATCCGGGAGAGACGTTCCTGGATCGCATGATCGGCTTGGTCGAGGGCGCGAAGCGTCAGAAAACACCGAATGAGATCGCGCTATCGATCCTCCTGGCCGGGCTCACGATCATCTTCTTGATTGCCGTTGCGACGCTCTCGCCCTACTCGCTCTATGCCGGGCAGCACCAATCGGTAACGGTGCTGATCGCGCTGCTCGTATGCTTGATTCCCACGACGATCGGCGGGTTACTCTCGGCGATCGGCATCGCCGGCATGGATCGGGTGATGCAGCGCAACGTGCTGGCTATGAGCGGCCGGGCAGTGGAGGCTGCCGGTGACGTCGATACGCTCTTGCTCGACAAGACGGGCACGATCACGCTGGGTAACCGGCAAGCAACGGAAGTGATCGGCGTCGACGGAGCGGTGCCGGCGGACGCGATGCGGATTGCCTACCTCACGTCGCTGCCGGACGAAACTCCGGAAGGGCGCTCGATCGTGACACTGGCCGAGTCAAACGGCATCAAGGATGCACAACCGGCGGGGGCAACGTTTGTACCGTTCAGTGCATACACGCGTATGAGCGGCATCGATCTTCCCGACGGAACGAAACTGCGTAAGGGAGCACCTGACGCCGTGAACGCATGGGTGCGCGATCAAGGCGGCGCTCCTGCTGACGGGCTCTCGCAACAGGTCGAGCGCATTGCTCGCGCGGGTGGTACGCCGTTGCTCGTAGCGCACAACGCAGCGGTGCTCGGGGTCATCCATCTAAAGGATATCCTCAAACCAAACATGCGCACTCGGTTCGATCGCCTGCGTGCTATGGGCATCCGTACGGTCATGATCACCGGCGACAATCCGCTCACGGCGGCGGCGATCGCAGGAGAGTCCGGGGTTGACGATTTCCTCGCTGAGGCGACGCCCGAAACCAAAATGGACCTCATCAAGCGCGAGCAGAGCTCCGGGCGCCTCGTCGCGATGACCGGCGACGGAACCAACGATGCTCCGGCGCTTGCGCAAGCCGACGTTGGGGTCGCGATGAACTCGGGAACGCAGGCCGCGAAAGAGGCCGCGAACATGGTCGACCTCGATTCCGACCCCACCAAACTGATCGAGGTCGTGGAAATCGGCAAGCAGTTGCTCATGACGCGCGGCGCACTGACGACGTTTTCGATTGCAAACGACGTCGCGAAGTACTTCGCTATTCTGCCGGCCATGTTCAGGGTGGCCTATCCGCAAATGGAAGTCCTGAACGTGATGCGCCTTGCCACCACCCAAAGCGCGATCCTCTCGGCGGTGATCTTCAACGCATTGATCATCATCGCGCTCGTGCCGCTCGCACTGCGGGGTGTCGCTTATCGGCCGCTCGGCGCAAACGTCGTCCTGCGCACCAACGTGTTGATTTATGGCGTCGGCGGAATCATCGTTCCGTTCATCGGGATCAAACTTATCGACATGGTGCTGGTCGCGCTTCACTTAACGTAGAGAAAAGCAAAGATGGCAAACGCACAGAGAATTAGAGACAACACGCTCAAGCATCTCGGAACGTCCGTTCTATACACGATCGTCACCGTGATCCTGTTCGGCCTGATCTATCCCCTGGTGATGACGCTGATCGCGCAAGTGATCTTTCCTTACCAGGCCAACGGCTCGATGATCTACGTCAACGGCAAACCGGTGGGTTCGGCGATCGTCGGTCAGTTGTGGACGAAGCCACAGTATTTCCACGGGCGTCCTTCGGCCGCCGGAAAGGGTTACGATCCAACCTCAACCGGCGCTACGAATTTAGGGCCGACCTCGAAGAAGCTGATCGACCAGACCAGAGCGACCATCGCCGCTCTCAAGAAGGAGAATCCGGACGCTACCGTTCCGATTCCGATGGATCTGGTCACTTCGAGTGCTAGCGGCATCGATCCCGACATCAGTCCGGAAGGAGCGTACTATCAGGCTCCACGCGTTGCGAAAGCGCGTCATCTCGCCCTCAGCGACGTCAACGCTCTGATCGCGCGCTCGATCCAAGGCCGTACACTCGGGTTCCTCGGTGAACCGCGCGTCAACGTTCTCGAGCTCAATCTCACACTCGACGCGATGCACAAGAACTGATCTCTAGGCGTCTTGGTCCGGCGAAGCCGGCGCTTGAGGATGCGGGCGCGCTAGCACGAGCAGCTCGCGTGCTCCCGCGTCGAGCAGACGCCGCGCAAACGCGTTTCGCGCAGGCCAGCGCGGCACGCGATGCGTGCCACCGACCGCGACCACGGTTTCCGGGCGCTTGCGCGCGACGGTGAGAAGCGCGCGGGCTGAGTCGTCGGCGCGCTGATCGATCCATTCCGCGTTTGTGAGCCGAGCTGCTCGCTCGAATTCGGCCACGCGTTCCGCGCTCACTTTATCGCGCGATTCGGCAATATGCGCGATGCAGAAGTCAACCTCCAGCCGCGCCGCTAGGCGCCCCGCTTTGCGCACCAGGAGCATGTCCTCCGGGCGAGCGACGATGCTCACCAGCAAGCGGCCAAACGGAGCCGAATGGCGCTCGCGCGTCTCGGCACGCAATGCCTCTCGGATCGCGAGCTCGCGCAGCGATGCGAGATTCTCGATGCGAAAAAAATTCGAGAGCGCGGTCTCGATCCGATTGCGCGGATAAATCTTCCCCGCTCGCAAGCGTTCGCGCAGCGTCTCCGGCGTTACGTCGACGAGGATAACTTCATCGGCGAGCGGGAGAATGCCGTCGGGCAGCGTCTCGCGCACGACCGTACCGGTCATGCGGTAGACGACTTCGCTAAGAGCTTCGAGATGCTGTACGTTCAACGTCGTTAACACGTCGATGCCCGCGCGTAGGAAGGCGAGCACGTCGAGGTAGCGTTTTGGAGCGAGTGATCCCGGCGCGTTCGTGTGTGCGAGCTCGTCGACCAGCACGACGCGCGGCTTTCGCGCCAGGACGGCCTCACGGTCCATCTCGGTGTAGACGATGCCGTCGACTTCTACTGCCTTGCGCGGAACGATCGGGAGCTCGCCGATCATCGCCTCGGTTTCGGGACGCTTGTGCGTTTCCACCAGTCCAATGACTACGTCGACGCCGTCGGCGAGCAATTGCTGTCCGCGGTCGAGCATCGCGTACGTTTTCCCGGCTCCCGCCGCAGCGCCGAGATAGACGGTGAGCTTGCCGTATCCGACGTGCATGCGATCGCCAAGCGTGCCTGAAAGCGGCGTTGTAAATGCCGAGTGTTCCAGGTAGGATTGGGCGGCGTCAACGATCGCGATATCGCGCTCGACCGGGAGATTGACCAGACGCCGGGCGATCTTGCCGTTGGGCATCGCGAGCATCGAGGCGCGCAACTGTGAGAAGTCGATGCGCTCGAGCGGCTGGGCCGCAAGGATCTCGGCATTGTGATCGGCGGCTTCGCGTGCCAGAAGGTTCGTGTCGACGTCAGGTGCCGGCTGAATTTCGAGCGCGAGATCGAAAGCCGCTGCGATCGGTGCTGTGCGCTGCAAGAACATGTGCGGATCGATATCGGCGGGGATCAACGCGATCGCTGCCGACGTACTTGCAGCCGAAAGGATCGGCAGCGTAAGGTCGTCGATGGTTCGTAGCAGCAGCTCGCGCAGCATAATAAGCGTGCTGTCCTTGAATGCGCCGGCCTGCGCGCGCTCGATGTCCTCGGACCGCACGATCTTTCCATCGCGCAGGCGGCGGCGAAGGAGTTCGGGCGATGCGTCGAGCGCGATCACCTCTTCCGCTGATTTCAGGAACGAGAGCGGAACGATTTCCCGGATCGGATATCCCAGCAGCCCCTCAGCTGTGGCCGAGACCGTTTCCAAATGCGCAATATTGAACGCAGAGAGTACGGAGATACCCGCGTCACGCAGCGAGAGCGCGTCTTGCCAGCGCTTGCCGTTGCGGGAATCGCCGAGATTGTCGTGTGCCAGCTCGTCGAGGACGATGGTATCGGGCTTTGCCGCGATCGCCGCATCGAGGTCGAACTCGGGATAGGTTTGCGCACCGATCTTCACTTGGCGGGGCGGAATCCGAGGCAACCCTTCGGCAAGGCGCTCGAGGTCCGGACGGTCTTTGGTCTCGATCCAGCCGATGGCAACGCGTTTGCCGGTAGCCTGAAGGCGCCGCGCATCGTTGAGCAAACGCCGCGTCTTTCCTGCGCCCGGTGCCGCAGCGATGTAGACGACGAGCCGTGCGTGCTCGCCGTATTCCCGCAGCAGCTGCTCCGGCGTCGATCGTTCCATGTCGTGGGTCTTTCGCGAAGGTTGGGCGCCGTACCGGCGTGAAGGCCGAGGAGTGATTGCGGCGCTGTGCTACGCCCTGCTCGTGCTCGCGTGGGTCATTGACCTGGTCACACCGCAGCTTTTTGTCGCAGCCATTCTGCTCAACGGGCCGATCGCGCTCTCGACGCTCGTGCTGCGCCCGCAGCTGACGGTTCGCCTGATCGTCCTCGCGGAGATCGCGAACGTCGTCGCCGGCTACGTCAACGGGGTGCACGACGGATATCACTGGGATCCGATTGCCATCGGTGACCGTGCCCTTTCGGCAGCTTCATTCGTCTTGGTCGGCGTGCTGACGATCTACACGCAACGCACGGCTCGGCGTGCCGGCGAGGCCGACGCGCGCGAGCGCCAGGTCGAGCGCGAACGCGCACTGCGTCACGCGATGGAGCACGTTCGCGCCAGCCTCAATATGGAGCTGGTGTTACGAAGTGCGGTGCGCGAGGCGCAGCTTCTCACCGGCGCGGAGCACGTCATGATTGCGACGCGCGAATCGTCGTTCGACGTGCCTGAGATTCACGAAATGATCTCCGGCGGCGACGACGTGACGGTGCGTCGAGGAGCACTGCGCCCGGAGGTAGCCTCCATGCTCGAACGAGCCCGCGAATCGCGGCGCGTGGTCGCCATCGATCCCAGCGAACCGCTGGGGCGATTGCTCGATCACGCCGCGCTGATTGGATCGCTCGACGTGGAAGGGGTCGACATCTCGATCGTCGTGCAATGGGTAGCTCGCGTTCCCAGTGGAGAAGAACGCGTTGCATTCCAGGATTTCGTCGACAATTTGGGGGTCGCAGTGCAGCAGGCGCGGCTATTCATTCGCTTGGCCGAGCAGCACGACCAAATCGCACGCCAGCGCAACGAGCTGCAGGAACGCAGTTCGGTCATTCGCGACATCGTATACGCGCTCGCGCACGATTTGCGAACGCCGCTCGTGGCTGCCGACGTCACGATGACGCAGGCACTGGGCGGCGCTTACGGCGAACTTCCTGAACGCTATCGTGAGATTCTGCGGAGCAGCATTGCGTCAAACCTGGATTTACGCCGTCTTGTCGAAACGCTACTGCTCGTCGCTCGCTACGAAGCCGGCGAAGACTCTCGCGCGTTCTCGCCGCTGGCTGTCGGAGCAACGCTCGAGCGAGTAGCAGCCGAGGTGCGGCCCGTCGCGGAGAGCAAGGGCGTGGAATTGCAATTCGACTTGCCCGATGCGGAAATCGAGCTGTTCGCTGATGGCGATGAGGTGCGCCGTGCGGTTACGAACCTGGTCGCTAATGCACTTGACGCAACGCCGTCGGGGGGACACGTGCGCTTGAGTGCGGATTCTCGCAAAGACGTGGTCTCGATCGAAATTCTGGACGACGGTTTCGGCGTTCCGCCGGAGCGGCGCTCGGCGCTCTTTCAGCGTTTCGGGGGCGTGCGCGGTGGCGCGGGTACCGGGCTCGGTTTATATATCGTGCGTCGCATCGCCGAGAAATATGGTGGGCGCGTCTACTATAGCCCGCTCGAACCACAGGGCAGTCGCTTTACGATCGAGTTCCCCATCGGTGGTGCGGCGGCATGAGCGAGCGCATCCGCATTGCCCTTATCGAAGATCATGCGTTGACGCGCGAGGGGATGAAAACCGCACTGGCGGGCGCTTTCGACGTGGTCGGCGAGGCAGCCGACGGTCTCTCAGGATACGAGCTGATTCGTCGAGACCGTCCGGATGTTGCGGTGGTCGACCTGGGCTTACCCGGCATCGACGGAATCGAACTGACCAAGCGCGTGCGAGCCGAGGTATCGGGAACGCGCGTCGTGATCATGACGATGATCGATGTAGAAGAAGAAGTCGTCGCTGCGCTTGCGGCCGGAGCGGACGCGTACTGTTTGAAGTCTTCGCCGATCTCAGTACTGGTCGACGCGGTTCGCATCGCAAATGAGGGTGGCGCGTATTTCGATCCTCGCATCGCGCACGTCGTGCTGTCGCGATTTTCCTCGCGCGGAACTCCCTCGCCGGCGGCACCGTCGCCGCTGACCCCGCGCGAAGTCGACGTGCTGCGGCTCATCGCCGACGGCAAAGCCAATACGGAAATCGCAGCAAATCTGAACATTGGCCTGGGCACGGTGAAAGGCCACATACGAGATATTCTCGAGAAGCTGTCGGCGGCCGATCGAACGCAAGCCGCGGTCGTAGCGCTGCGAAAGGGGTTTATCTAACGGCCGGGCTGTCGAACACCATTTGAAGCTTTTCGGCGGCGCCGTTTTTTACGACCGCGACGATGCGGTCGCCGACGTGCAGCACGGTCTCGCCGGTCGGGATTGCGATGGCTTCGTCGCTGTGGCGTTCAATCGCCACGATAACACTGTTGCGCGGCAGTTGCAGATCGGACAAGCTGTGTTCGGCTGCGGGCGATCCTTTGGGAACGCCGATCCGCACTAGGCTGAGATTGCCGCGCCCGAAAAGGTGCATCGTTTCGAGCGCTGCGCTGTAGCTGGCAGCATTGACGTGCTGGTTGAGCACGTCCAGGATGATTTCCGTTGACGAAATGACCACGACCGGATCCTCGGGATCGAGCGAATCGAAGATGAGCCGGTTGCGCGGATTGTTGACGCGCGCGATGCAGCGCGCCTTCGATTTTTTCTTCGTGAGGAGTACGACGACCAAATTGTCTTCATCGTCGCCCGTGTCGGCAACCACGACGTCGGCGCGAGCGACACCGGCCGCATCGAGAACGTATGGATCGCAGCCGTCGCCGACAACCGTCACCTGCCGGTCGATCAGCGTGTCGAGCGCCTTGGCCTTCTTGTCAAATTTCTCGACTACGACGACTTCGTGCTGTTGGTTGATCAGCGCGCGTGTCAGGTACGATCCGACCTTTCCACCACCAACAATCAATATAAACACTACGCGTTCACCGCCTGCGGCGTGGCGCCGGAGAACATTTGCGCGAATTCGCTAATCGCTTCAGGTGCGACGATCGCATTGATCTGATCTCCCGCTTCGAGCACGAAGTCGTTGGAGGCAACGACGACGCCCGTGCTGCCGCGAAGAACTGCGGCGACGCGAATGCGTCCGGGGCGCTCGATGTCGGCGACGCGCTTTCCGGCGTCCGCGGCCGAAATCGTCGCCGACAGCGAGGTCACTTTACCGAAATCGAATGAGTGCACGGGATCCCACGGCGCCTGCATCAACGTGTCACGGATGAGCTTGGCTCCAACCGTCGTCGGGACCACTGTCTGAATGCCGAGCTCGCGATACATTTGACCACGCGGCGGATCGTAGATGCGGCAGACGACGCGGTCGATTTTGAACATGCGCTGCGCGATCAAGGCTGCCATGATGTTCCGGTTGTCGCCGTCGGTTACGGCAACGAATCCGTCGGCGGTTGCTGCGCCCGCTCGCTTGAGCACGTCGTAATCGATTCCCGTTCCAACAACGACGTGACCGCGAAAATTCGCTCCAAGGCGTTTAAAGGCCGTTGGATTCTCGTCGACAACGATGACTTCATGACCGTCGGCGTCGAGGAGTTTCGCAAGCGCGGAGCCGACTCTTCCGCACCCTACGATGAGGTATCTCATGGGCACAAGAGCGTTCAAAAGAGGGCGGGTGTTCCCCTGGGTGCAAGGTTGGTACCCTCTTGCAGGAGGGCGAGCCGAAGATCAGAATAGACGGGAGTTTTGTCGGGGCGTGGCTCAGCTTGGTAGAGCGCTTCGTTCGGGACGAAGAGGTCGCTGGTTCGAATCCAGTCGCCCCGATAGTTTCTTCCTAGGGTCTGGTCGTTGTTCGAGAGATTCGGTCCGGCATCGCTACGAGTCTTGCGTGTCGCCGAGCAAGAGTGCCGCAACCACAACCAATATTACATCGGTGCCGAGCACCTGATGGTGGCCCTGCTCGAAGAACGCGATCCGCAAATTCTTCATGAACTCGATGCCGACGGCATCGACGTGCGCGAACTGCACGCCGATGTGCGCAGCCATTTGGGTGCGGGCGAGGATCGCCTGTGGGAGGGCATTCTAGTAACGCCGCGCGTGCGTAAGATCATCGATTTGGCTCAAGGCTACGCGGGCGAGGCACCGGTGGAGCCGGCGCACTTGCTGCGCGCCCTTCGTGCCGAAGGCGGCAGTTTGGCGGCCGAGATCCTACGCCGGAGCGCGCGAAACTCTTCAGCGCGGTCGGAGTAAGAGCGGGCGTGGGGCACCTACACGACCTTGCGATCGCACTGATCGACCATTTCGGCTATGGCGGATTATTCACGGTTCTCTTGCTCGGGAACATCGGCGCGCCGGTCGGCGCTGAGATCATCATGCCCATCGCCGGCGGCCTGACTGCGACCGGGCATCTGCCGTTTCTATGGCTGACCATCCTGGTTTCGGTGCTTGGCGAATTGGCCGGCGGAACGATCGGGTACGTCGTTGGCCGCTTCGGCGGCCGGCCGTTGATCGACCGGTACGGGCGGTACGTGCATCTGAGCCACGCGAATCTCGATCGCGTACACGGCTTTTTCGAGCGTTACGGAAGCTTCGCGGTGTTCATCTGCCGATTCATTCCGGTCATCCGCGGCATCGTGTCGATTCCGGCGGGCCTGGCCGAGATGAATCTCGCCCAATTCTACTTCTGGTATGCGCTCGGTTCGACAATCTTCTGCGGCGCGCTGATTTGGCTGGGCATTGCCGTCGGCCGTCATCTCAACCAAGTGCTGCCGCTCGTACATAAGACAGGCCTTATCGCACTGGTTATCGCTTTGGTCGCGCTCGTCGCAGCGTGGATGGTGGTCGCACGCCGGCGCGCCCAGCGCGTGTAGTCATGACGACGACAGCGTCGCTCGAGCAGACGCTCTCCCAGATTCCCGATACTCCGGGCGTCTATCAGATGATCGGCCGCGGCGGTGAGATCCTCTACATCGGCAAGGCCGTTTCGCTGCGCAACCGCGTGCGTTCGTACTTTCAGGACTCTGCGGCGCATCATCCGCGCACAACGGCGATGGTCGAGCGCGTAACCGACGTGCGCACGATCGTCGTGACCAACGAAGTCGAGGCGCTGATTCTAGAAGCGAATCTGATCAAGCGCTACCAGCCGCCGTTCAACGTGCGCTTGCGCGACGACAAACGCTATCCATATCTCAAGGTTACCAACGAACCGTTTCCGAGGGTCGTGTTTACTCGCATGATCAAGGATGACGGCGCGCGGTACTTTGGCCCGTACACCAACGCCAAGGGTTTGCGCGAGTTGGTCGACCTGGTGCGTCTGGTGTTTCCGCTGCGAACCTGTCGCGAGCCGATCGACGGCAAGCGCCGGCGCCCGTGCCTGCAGTATCACATCAAGCGCTGCCTGGCGCCATGCGTCGGCTATCAAAGCGAAGCCGAGTACGATGCGATGATCGACGAAGTCGTGCTATTCCTCGAAGGCAAGCAGGACTCACTGCTGGCACGGCTGCAGCACGAAATGAGCGACGCGGCCGAGCACATGAATTTCGAAGCCGCGGCGCGTCTGCGCGACCGCATCGTGCACGTGCGCCGCGTGACGGAAGGGCAAAAGGTCGTCTGGCGCTCGAGGCTCGACATGGATTTGATCGCGTGCGCGCGCGCGCAGGGGCAAGCGTGCATGCAAGTGTTCATGGTGCGCGGCGGCAAGTTGATCGCGCAGGAGTATTTCATTCTCGACGGCGTGCACGATCAGCCCGACGCCGAGCTGTTCAGCGAGTTTCTCGTGCAGTTCTACACGGCGCGAACGGCAAGCGCGCACGAGGCGGCCGCGATCTCGCCGCTGACGCGCGTTGCCCGCGACCAAGAGGTTCCGGTGCCGCTAAGAGCGCGCTCGCGTTCGCGCGGAAGCGCCGCCGCAGTTCCTAAAGAGGTGCTGGTGCAGGCGCTTCCGGGAGAAGATCGCGACGTGATCGAGGCGTGGCTCTCGACGCTGCGCTCGGCCGAAGGTGAGAAGCGCGGAAAGCGCGTGCGGATCTTGCAGCCGCAGCGCGGCGAACGCGCCGATTATATGCAGCTCGTGCGTAAGAACGCGGAAGCCAACCTCAAAGCATTTCTGGTACATCAGGAAGTGCAGGAAAGCGCGCAAGCGCGTGCCCTGACCGAGTTGGCCGATGCGCTCGAACTGCCGGAGCCGCCTCATCGCATCGAGTGCTACGACATCTCGAACATTGCGGGCTCGAATCCGGTCGCGTCGATGGTCGTGTTCGTGGAGGGACGCGCAAAGAAAAGCGACTACCGCAAGTTCAAGATTCAGTACGATCGCGGTCCGAACGATTTTGCGATGATGCAGGAGACGCTGCGCCGCCGGCTGCGGTACCTGCGTCACGAAACCGACGAAAACGTCAACAAGACCGAGAAACAGCTTGCTAAGCGCGAGAAGTTCAACAAAAAGCCGGACCTGCTGTTAATCGACGGCGGCAAAGGCCAGTTGGGCGCAGTGGTCGAGGTGTTGGAAGAAATGGATATGACGGGCCTTCCGGTGGCCGGTCTTGCGAAGGAGCACGAATGGCTGTACGTGCCGGGAAATCCCGATCCGATCGTCCTCGCGCCGAATTCCCCGGGCCTGCATTTGATCATGCGCGTTCGCGACGAAGCCCACCGCTTTGCGGTGACCTATCATCGGCAACGTCGCGGGAAAGCCATGACGCGCTCGTCACTCGACGCGCTTTCGGGCGTCGGCCCGGTCCGCAAAAAGCGCCTTCTTGCGGAATTCGGCTCGGTGGCGGCCATCAAGCGGGCGAGCCTGGATGAGATCGCGGCCGTCAAAGGCATGACTCCCGCACTAGCGGCGCAAATCAAGGGCGCACTGGAGGAGAGTATTTGATGCATTGGCTGCTTCGCTTCCTCATTACCGCGGCGGCTCTGTGGGCGATTGCGACCTACGTTCCCGGCTTTCACATGAACGGATGGATCGACGCGCTCATCGCGGCGATTATTTTCGGCCTGGTCAATGCGATCATCGGGCCGATCCTCAAGCTGATCTCGTTGCCGCTCACGATCCTGACGATCGGGCTCTTCTCGATCGTCGTAAACTGGATTCTGTTTGCCATCGCGGTGTGGCTCTCGCCGGGATTCAAGACGACCGGCACGCCCTGGCCGGCGTGGGAATCGACACTGGTCGGCTCGATCGTAATGATGATCGTGTCGATCTTCGTTACAACACCGCTCACTCAAGCGAAAAAAACGTAACCTGCGCATTCTGATCACCAACGACGATGGGGTCGATAGCCCCGGCATCGTCACGCTGGCACATGCATTGCGAGAACTCGGTGATGTGATCGTTGTGGCCCCCGACGGCGATCGCAGCGGTGTTGCGCACGCGCTCTCTATTCATCAGCCGGTGCGCATTCGCGAGCGCCCAGGCGGCCCGGTTCGCACCTTCGAATGCAACGGTACGCCGGCCGATTGCGTCGTCGTCGGGGCTTACGAAGTGTTCGAAAGTCTGCCGGATTTGGTTGTCAGCGGGATCAACCGCGGAGCAAACGCCGGCGACGACATTACCTATTCCGGCACGATCGCCGCGGCGAATGAAGCGTTGCTGATCGGCATCCCGTCCATCGCCGTTTCCCTTGCAATCGCTTGGCCCATCTCTGCCGACGAACCGCATTGGCAGACGGCAGCGCAATGTGGGCTCGATCTCGCTCGGCGTGCTCAGACGTTTTCGCTTCCGGCGACGACGCTGCTCAATCTCAACGTTCCCAACGTCGCCGCATCGTCGCTACGCGGATTGCGTTGGACCGCGCAGGCGCGCAAGCGCTACGAAGATCGCACCGACCGCCGCGTCGATCCGCGCGGCGAAACGTACGTGTGGATCTGGGGCAGCCACAACGCGGCAGCAATCGAGGAGGGCAGCGACCTTGCAGCGCTGCGCGACGGCTACGCGAGCGTCACCCCAATCTCCATCGACCGCACCGACGTACAAACCCTCGCCCGCCTCCGCGACCAAAACGTGTCACCCTGAGCTTGTCGAAGGGTGAGCTTGTCGAAGGTCGCCACCCCACGCTTGCCTTGTGTGTTATAGTATGGTGTCCGGCAGAACGGCAGAATCCGTACGGGGCTGAACTAGGCTCGACGGGGAGATCCGTGGTCGGCGTCAGCAAGCGGAGTTGCGAGCCCTCCTTAAACGATCGCACGGCAATATCTGCCAACAACGAATACGCACTGGCTGCCTAATCTAGGCTAGTCACCGGACGCGGAGAGTCGGCCCGAACTCACTCCGCACTCCGGTCAACAATTCGGGCTGGTACGCACGCGTGATTCGACGGACGTACGAGATCATGAATCTGCTGCGTACGGTAAGTCCCGCTTCGAGACGTCCGTGCGAGTAAGAAAAAATCGAAGCTGAGCTTGGAGAACGCGCCGGTTAGGCTCTTCGGACTCGGGGGGCAGTACCCCGACAGCTCCACCAATTTCGTGCTACACCGCAGATTTGCATCAACTAGCATGTAATTCTGCGGTTTAAGTATGCCCCCATCAACTCGCTACCGCTGCCAGCTGCTTGGCGCGACCCGTGCGGAGGGTCCGACGCCGGCTATATTCGCGCGGCGAAGCCCCCATGACCCTTTTGAACGCTGTGCTGAACGCGCTTTCCGACTCGTATCCAAGCGAACCGGAAATAGTTGAAATGGAGTCGCGCGAATTTGACAGCTTATCCGCAGCGAGCAGCATGCGCCAATACGTCAAGTATTCCATCGGTGAGGTCCCGACGATTTTCTTGAATTTTACGGTAAACGCCGTTCGCGACATAGCGGCAGACTCGGCTAATGACCGTACTGTCCAGCGTCGTGCCGGATCGTCATGCATACATTTGATCGCGGCGCTAACCTCTTTGTCTGCGAGAGCGAAGAGCCAACCTCCGCCGCCTTTCGGACCTTCTGCCATGTGAAGTCGTAACGCTTGAACGAGCATCATATGCGCGAGGTGTTCGATCACCAAACTATTTCCTGGCCGCGGCTGCCGCAGTTCGTGCATCATCTGGTCCACGCACCAGCGCAACATCGCCTTATCCGATTCTTTGTAGATGTGTACGATGGGCGGTAACACCCCCAATAAAATGTCGGCATGATCTCCCGCTAGCTCGAAGTGTCCGCAAACGCTGAAGAATTGACCGCCGCCGTTGTACGAATTGATGCGTCCGTTCTGTGCCGTCGACAAAAATATGACTCCGTCAAGCGGCGTTAGCGACATGTCGCTCGCCATGCGGAAAGCGCGTCCCCTCGGCAAGAGGAAGCAGTCTCCGCTCTTTACGCGGACCGGGTCGGGCACGCCGTCCACGGATAGCCAACACTCACCGGAAACGACGGCATAGAACTGGATGCCCTCCTGCTGGTCGAACTGGAGTGACCAGTCTCCTCCGGCATCAAAGCCGCCCGACATATAACTGCGCACCTTCAGCAGCGACAGCATGTCTGATAGCGGGTCCATTGCGGCCTCCCTGAACGATCGCGAAGATAATGCGAACTCTACAGCATAGTTCGTCCGCATTCAATCGCCTATCGTGACTCTACAAACCATTCATAAAGAGGGTAACTATGTCGAAGACCATCGTGATCGTTGGGTTCGGGCCGGGCAACTCGACCGCCGTGGCCGAGAGATTCGGTGCGGAGGGCTTTTCCATCGCGCTCGTCGGCCGGAATCAAGGCCGTCTCGCCGCGGGAGTTTCAGCCTTGAAAGCCAGAGGGATCCCCGCCGCTGCGTTCGCGGCTGACGCAGCCGACCCGGCAGCCATCCGCGGGGCAATTCGCAGTGTGCGCGCCGAACTAGGCCCCATCGTTGCAATCCACTGGAACGCGTCCGGAGGCACTGAAGCGGGAGACCTTCTCACCGCCGATCCCGCCGCGCTGCGCGGGATTTTCGACGCCGCCGTCTTTGGGCTTCTCGCCGCCACCATCGAAGCACTTCCCGACCTCAAGCGCGCCGGCGACGGCGCCATTTTAATAACGAACGGTGGATTTGGCGAACTGTCGGCCGAGATAGACGCGTATGCCACTTCTATTAACGCGATGGGCAACGCGCTTTCGAATGCTGCAAAAAATAAGCTGGCCGGTTTGCTTGCGCAGCGGCTAAAAGGCGACGGTATCTATGTCGGGGAGGTCATGGTCCGCGGCACAATCAAGGGCACACCGACGGATAGCGGTAATTCCATTGAACCCTCTAGGATCGCGGAGAAGTTTTGGGAGCTCTACCAGTCTCGCGGCGAGATGCTTGCCGGCGTCGGCTGACATCATTCGGATACGCGAGTAATGAATAGCGCTCAATGAGCAAGGGCCGCTTCGAAGCGTTCTCGGACAGCGCTTCGCGCGGCAGGCGGTTCTCGTCGGCCTGCCGGCGTATCATGTGGCGATGCTACTGGTGCTTTGGTGGCCCCTCGTAAGCTTTGCGGCGTATGGCGTGAACGACCTCGGCGTTCTCCCGTAGATGAGGACGCAGCGGCTTCCGAGCTATCAAATCCCAGCCAGCCGGCTGGGTATGGGCGCGAGTCTGGGGAATTCGTCACTTTGGGTAAATACGAAGAACACCGGCGACATCGAACGGATCTTCTGTGTTGCGGCGGGTAAGACGCTAGTCGGCTCTTTCTCGGTGCGTTACGGTCTGGCCGGGCGCCCGCTGCGCGACTTCAGGCTTGGACGCGAACACGACACGAGCGAGAAATCGTACACGCCGCTCGACGCGATACAAGATGCGGTCACGTTCGACATTCATCCGGCCTATCAACGGCGCCGTTTCATTCTGGCAGACGTACTCAACGTGCGAGAAACGGTCTTTCTCTCGCTGCTTGCAAGTGACGAGGCGCAGAGCGATCCGCCGATTCTGTACTATCTCATCGAAATCGAGAACGCTGGCGACGGCGATCAGAACATCCGCGTAATCGGGGCCGCTCGCGTGCGCGGCGAGACCGCGGAAAACGTGATGGCAGAATACGACGCGCCGCTTCAAGGACTCGTCGCTACGAACAAGGACATGGGAAAGCCGACGCGCATTCTCGTTTGCACGGAGGAGCCGATCGCGTACGAAACGAGTTTCGACTTCGGCCAAGTGTACAACGTCGCGCGGATGCACGCGCTTTCGAACTCATGCGCGGCCTTCGGCGACATCCTCGGCAGTCTGCAAGTCGAATTCAATCTCCAGGCCGGAGAGCAAAAACTGTTCGCATTCAAGATCGGGGTCTATGAGGGCAATGCGGACGAGGCGCGAGCGGCCTGGAGAGCCACGATGTCCGGTTTGGATGCCCTCGAGTTGACGATTGCAAATCTTGAAGACGTGATTCACCGCAGCGAGGTGATAACGCCGGATCCGGTGATTAATGAGGGCGCGCTATGGAGTAAAGCCAACATGCGCCGCGTCATGGCGAAGTATCCGACGGGTTGGCTTTTTACCAACGACCCCGGCGTCGCGTCGAACGTCGTTTGCCGCGACAGCGCTTGGTTCGTCGTCGGTAACGACTATTTCATGCCGCAGTTCTCGCGATCGCTTTTGGACAAATGGGCGTCGCTGCAGTACCCGAACGGAAAACTTCCCGAATTCGTCAATGCGCTGACGGACCAGCCCGAGGACGATGGCCTGAACATCAACGACGATACGCCGCTGTACGTGATGGCAGCCGACCATCATTACCGGTCCACCGGAGACTTGGACTGGTTACGCGAGATATATCCATCGCTTGCCAAGGCGGGCCGGCATATCATCTCGCAGATGGACGCGCGCGATTTGGTCTATTGCAGTGCGAACGATCCGCGCGGCAATGTCTGGGCAATTGCCGGCTGGCGCAACATCATTCCAAATTACAGCATCAATGGGGCCGTTACCGAGATCAACGCGGAATGCGTTGCAGCGCTTCGCTTCCTCGCGTATCTCGCCGAACGCATTTCCGGAAACGATGCGGACGCGCAATTCTTCATGAACTATTCCAATCGCATTCGCGACGCCATGGCGAAGCACCTCATCAATCCGCACAACCACATGTTCTATCTCAACGTGGGCGTGGAAGGCGAAGCCCACACGGATCTGACCGGAGACGAAGTATTTCCGGTGATGTTGCGCGCATGCGATGAGGAAACGTCGTTCCGCATTATCAGCCGTCTAAACTCTCCGGATTTTTGGACGCCGGCGGGCCTAAGGACCGCTTCAAATTTAGATCCGCGCTACGACCCGGCTGCATTTTCAGGGCTCATCGGCGGAGTGTGGCCAGGTTTGACGTGGTGGTACGCATTTGCGGCTGCACCATTCCATCCGGAGTTCATGGTCAAGGCGCTGCGTTCGTCATTCGAACATTACGCCGAAGATCCGCGACGTTACAACACGGTCCCGGGACAGTTCAGCGAATGGTTTGACGGTGAATCGCTCGTCAATCGGGGCATGCGCTTGTCGCCGTGGGAGCCGCCGCGATTCTTATGGGCGGCGATTGAAGGTGTTTGCGGCTTAACGCTTACGGGCGATTTGCCGCAGATTCAACCGCTTGTTCCGGCGGACTGGCGATGGCTGGCGCTGCGCCGCGTACCGTATCATGGTGAGGAGATCAGCTACTTCGCCGTCCGGGCGCGTAACGTTTTCCACATCTACGCGACGTGCGAGATCGATACCAAGCATCCGCACTCGGTATATGTAACCGATGCGTCGGACGATATCCCGATCTTTTCGCGCAGCGCTCGCGTCGTCGCGTTCCACGGTGAGCGCGAAACAATAGTGCTCGTCGGCAACGCTAGCACGACATCGATCAACGTTCCGGTGGACCTTTCGTCGATTCTGACTGACGGCGTGAAGTATCACGTGCGCATCTACAATTCGGAACGCGACGATTGGGAGACGGATACAATTATCGCGCGAGAGGAAGTCGTGAGCGTCGCGGCAACCATCGAAAGCCAAGGCTACCGCCTCATGCGCTTCACCCGCGTCGAGCAGTGATTTTTTATTTCACGCGATCGATGGTGGACCACCGTTACTGCGCATCACGGCCACGGCCGCGTTCGCAGCTGTACGGGAGAGTCGCGCAAAGAGCTGCGTAGCGCTCGTTCAGGTGATGACGAGCTCGGTGTGCTAGCGCTCGAGAGTGAACCGACGGACCTCGCGTTTCTTCAATCCAGCGCAAAAACCGGCACCGTCGTGAGTAGAGCCTGTATCCCGACATAGAACCCTACGACCAAGGGCTTCTCGACGTTGGCGACGGCAACTCCATCTACTGGGAGTGCTGCGGCAATCCGAATGGCACTCCGGCCGCGCGGCGCTTCTTTGATCCGGAGCAGTACCGAGTCGTCTTGTTCGATCCGCGCGGCTGTGGCCGTAGCCGACCGCTTTTAAACCAGCGAACGCAGTTGCAGACGAATACAACGCAACACTTGATTCGCGACCTCGAGATACCGCGCAAACACTTCTCGATCGACCGCTGGGTCATGCTCCGGGGTACACAGCGAATCGCCGCTTTCACGACCCCGATTTTCGCTTACGTTTTGCCCGAATTGTGACGCATTACTGGAGACATGCTGCGTTCCTCGAGGAAGACCAGCTCCTACGCAACTGCGCCTCCTTGAACTCGATCCCGGGCGTTGCCTGGACTTTGCATAAAGTGTGGGCAAAAAGCGAGTTGCAGGTGGTAGCCGACGCCGGTCACGGAAACGGCTCCTTGCCGCAGCACGCCGTCGCAGCCTTAAATCGGTTTAGGACAAGCTCCGACTTGCCACGGTAGCGCCGGCCCATCGCGGCGATCGCGTCAAAGATTGTTCTGCAAGGCGCGTCGCGCGAAAGCCTAAAGATGCACTCTGACGTATCTAACCTACATGATCTCGCCCTACGAAATGCTCTTGCGCCTGGCGATCGCCGCGGTACTTGGCGGCCTGGTCGGGCTCGAGCGGGAGCGGGCTGAGTCGTCCGCCGGGCTCCGCACGCATGCTTTGGTCGCGCTGGGCGCCGCGCTGTTCATGCTTGTCTCTATGTTCGGCTTTTCGAACGCAGGTAAGCCGCCCGCGGTCGTTCTCGATCCGTCCCGCGTCGCCGCACAAATTGTCACCGGCATTGGCTTTCTCGGCGCTGGCGTCATCATTTTTCGTAGAGAAATCATTCGTGGTTTGACCACTGCAGCAAGCGTCTGGCTTGTTGCCGCCATTGGCATGGCGGTCGGTGGCGGACTCTACGCCGCTGCGCTGGCTGGAACCGTTCTTGCACTCGCGATCCTCGCTATCATGAAGCCGCTCGAAAGTCGTCTCTTTGCGCAGCGCCGTCAACACATCATGACTCTCACGGTCGATCGTCGTGAAGTCTCGATCGATGATCTTCGAGAGATCCTGGGCGCCGCGGCAGAAATTCATATTGTGCGCTTCGATATCCGGCACCAGAGCGAACCGACGAAGACGAAGATCGACATCGTGACGCGATCTGCGAAACCCGAGGTCCTCGCGCGGCTAACGAGCGCACTCGCCGATCAACCCGGCGTACTCGAGCTGCGATCGACTATCAAGCCATAATCACAGACGAGACGGAGCGCTTCTTATTTCACGCGATCGATGGTGATCGTGTGTTCCACTGTTTGCTTGCCGCCGGATGACGTCGATGTGAACGTTTCGCGATACGTTGCGTGCTCGAGGCTGCCGTATTGGTCGAAAATCGCTTCCACCGCGATCTCGACCGCTGGGCTTTTGTTGGCCGATCCGTTTTGGCTTCGCCCTGATCCGCCCGACCGCCAACCGCCCATCGAACCGCCGTGCCAGCCGCCGCCCATGTTTCCGCCACGACCGCCTCGATCAGAATGCGAAGAAGCGTTTTGATTCGTGTTGCCCTCGGCGATCAGGGTCGCGCTTAAACTACTTTTCACCAGGCTGATGTCCACGGGAACCGTTACCGGCGGCGGGGGCGATTGCTGTGCTGCAGGTGACGCGGTCGTCGCGGGCGCGGGTGGCTGTACGCTCAGGCTCATTTGCGTGTGATCGCTGCCATCGAGGTACCCGGCGAGTTGCCCGGGGAAATTCAGTTGATCGAGGAGCGTAGCCACCGATGACGCCGTTTGATCGTTTGGGTTTGGCGACGCGATCGATAGTGGACCACCGTTACTGCGCATCACGGCCACGGCCGCGTTCGGAGCGCTACCGGAGAGTCGCGCAAAGAGCTGCGTTGCACTCGTCCAGGTGATGACGAGCGTGGAGACGTTCGGTGTCTGTTGCGAACCGACCGTGTGGGTGACGCGGTACGTGACGCTCTGTCCGGCATGCGCCGGACCGGCAAAAAAGGTGGGATTCGCAACGAGTACGGCGGCTGCGAGTAGACCGTGCACGAAAGACATCCTCGCGTGAGCGTAGCGTGCGATTCTGGGAACTATACCAACGCCGTTGTTGACCGCACTGCCAGGTTAGCAAGCGAACGTCAGACCCGCCAGATCGGCTACGGCTGCTTGCCTTGCTTTTGGCTCAGAGATTGCGAGGAGATTAGAAATCGAATGGCTGCACATGCGTAAGCATCAATTTCTCAAGTGCGCGCGTTTTATTACTAGTATGCGCAATAAAATTCTCGCTGCACTGACAGCCCTCGCACTTCTGGCGCCGGTCGCAGCAGCGGCCCAAGATGTGCCGTCCTATGCTCAGCCGGCTCCGCAAGACGAGCAGATCCGCGGACGAATCGTTTCGTTCGACGGTGCGTACAGCGTCACGGTCAAAGACGATCGTGGCTTCGTCGACAACGTCCAACTGCACAACGGTACGATCATCAACCCAACCGGTCTGACGCTGCAGCCGGGCATGGTCGTCAGCATTCTCGGTTACAACGCCGGCTCGTTCTTCGCGGCCAACGAAGTCGACACGCCTTACAACTATTACGGCGGCGTGCCGTACTACCTCGGACACCCGTGGTATTACTGGGGGCCGACGATCAGCCTCGGATTCTTCTTCGGGAACTACGGCTGGTGGCACGGCGGGTATTTCCGTGGCGGCTACCGCTACTACGGCGGCGCCCGCGTCTACTACTCTGCCCCCGTTAGCCGAGTCTACCGGTACGGCACCTACAACGGACGGGCGTATGTAGCTTCTCCCGCGCACGGCGGCTACGTTCCGCACGGCGGCGGTCGTCCTCCGCACGGCCACCCGCGCTTCCGCTAATTAACGAGATTCGAACGCGATCAGGCTGAGCCGACCCTGCCCTGCTCAGCCTGTTGCAATTTGGCGCGCAGCAACGCATTGTCGCGTCGTAGTTCTTCCGATTCCAATCGATCGAAAGCGGCACCGGCCGCCGAAGCCAGCCGCTCCAGCAAGGCGATCTGCTCGGAGTCGAGGTTGGTGCCGTCAGCGTGCAGTCCGTACACGGCGACGGCTTCCAGCGTGTTGTGACGGAATACCGGAATAGCGACCGCCGGAGTCCAAGTCGTCCGCATGAAGGCGCGCACGTCCCATTGCCCATCAGTCAGGCGAATCGGACTACGCTGCGCCTCAAGACACGACGCAAGAGACTGCATGTGCGTGTCCGTAACGTCCGCGTTATCCGACAGGTTTGCTCCGGCGAGGCGATAGCAGCGAGTGGGCTCATGCAGTAGCATCTCGCAGACTTGCTCGCTCGTGCGCGCGTACGACATCCCGTGTGCGAGGCTCGCGACGTGCTCGTCAGCCAAATGCCGCGCGCGAAACAACATGCCGTCGACGAAGGCGTCGACGCGGCGGTGCATCGTGTTGAACGAAAATCCCAGCATGAGCGCAAGTCCAACATCCGCAATGAGCCCGGCGCTCTTTTCCTCCAGAACGTGTGTAAAGAACAAATCGACCAGCGCGAACACACCGACGATTCCCACCGAAAGCGCCGTATAGACCGTCGCTCGGCTTATCGCAACGTTTACATCGATGATGTGATGTTTGAGCACCGCATACGCAACGGGAATCGCGATCAGTACCGCTTCTGCACAAGTCAGAAGCGAGTGTACGACGTATGACATGGGGATGATACCGAGATTGCCTTGCGTTCCCAGCTGGTCGACGGCGAAACAAGCTGCCGATAACAGAAAGCCGCCAATGATCCAGCGCAGACGAGCACGCACGTCAGGCGCGCTCTCGTAATACGTTGCAACCAGGAGCGTGGGTGCAGCGACCCATGGTACGATCGCGAGCAGCCCATACGCGATGGAAACGGCCGGTTCGGGATGCGGGGACGCCCATTGGGCTTGCGTGCGCAAAAAAGAGACGGACAACGCGACGCAGGCCGCGGCAAAGGAAGCGATCGCTGCAATGCGCCGCCACCGCGGTAACGGTCCGTCATGCAGCAGATACAGCGCAAAAAATAGAGCGCCATATTGCGGAAGGATGGCGGCGACATCGGCTGCCATCAGTGCGACGTGGCGCCACCACATCGGCCCGACAATATACACGACGTTGATCGGGCCGGTTCCGACCAGCGCCAAGTAGAAGAAACCCCACGTCGCCGGACCGGGCCGACGCAGGAGCACGATAGTCCCCAGAAGTGCCACGAATAGCGCGACGGAATCACGCAGCCACACCATGTCGATGGTGTCGCTTCCCTCCGCGAATGTCGTGATCGTGGCAATAAATGGTCTGCCGTTGCGAAGCATCGGCGCCCGTACCTGCTCACCGGGATCGGCTGCGCCGATGGTGATGAATCCGTTTCGCTGTACCGGCGACGCGCGCGCGAGATCGAGCATGTCGCCCGGACGCACGCCGGAGATGGCGGCCTGCGGATCGACGTCGGTGACGACGGCGTGAAAGTTATAGTAAATACCCCAAAGACCGAGCGGGTGGTCGAAGCAACGGCGCAAATCCGGCCCATCCATAAGCGCCAAGAATGCGAGGGACAAGATCACGATAACGAGACCGCGCTTCGGCATTGCGTCAGGCATGCTGCGGCGGACTCTTATCCGGCAAGCAAATCGTGACCAGAAGTCTCCGCCAAGCTGCGGTACTCATGTCTCAAAGTACTTCTCGACCGCCCCGATTCTCCCGTTTTGGATGCGGACGAGCTTGCGACCGAGGCGCGCTTCCAGCTTCGGCGAAACGCAAGCGCCATGCGCAAATCAATCATGTGGCACTTGATCAGCTTGGACGGCTTGTTCGACGAGTATCGCCTCGGGGGCGCCAACCGGCGCAAAGTCACCCTCGTGGACGCAAAGCCGACGTCTTCCGGACTTGTGGTGCTGCGCAACGACACACGCTCATGAAAATCGTGCGAACGCGCTGCGTCGTTGGCTGCCTCGTTGCAGCGGCCGTCGTTGCATCCTCTGCCGCGCCGGCAGCGCCACAGGCACCCGTAACGCCGGCGGATGGTGCCGTTCGCGGCGATCGTGCCGAGGGATGGCTTAACCAAAGCCGCTCGCCCGTGCTTGCGCGCAACGGAATGGTGGTGACAAGTCAGCCGCTCGCGGCACAAGCCGGCCTACGAATACTGATGCAAGGCGGGAACGCGGTCGACGCTGCCGTTGCCACCGCCGCGACGCTGAACGTGACCGAGCCGATGAATGTAGGCATCGGCGGGGACGTCTTCGCCATCATCTATATTGCGAAAGAGCATAGGTTCTACGCGCTCAACGCGAGCGGGGAAGCCCCGAGCGGTGCGACGATCGCGCATTTAAATGCGCTCGGCTACCGGTACGATCCGAAGAATTGGGGACCAGGCTCGGGCATGCCGTCGGGCGGCATTCTGGAAGTCACCGTTCCGGGATCGGTGTGGGGTTGGGATGAGGCGCTGCGACGCTTTGGAACGATGAAGTTCGATCGCGTCCTTGCTCCCGCGATCGATTACGCGCAGAATGGTTTCCCGGTTTCGGAACGCATCGCCCACGATTGGCATTTGCCAAATGCGCTGCCGTTGCAAGGGTGCTGCACGCAGCTCGATCCCGATTCGGTGCGAACTTGGTATATTGACGGTGTTCCACCAAAGACCGGGCAAATATTCCGCAACCCGGATCTCGCCCGTTCTTTTCGACTTTTGCAAAAATACGGCCGCGACGTTTTCTATCGAGGAGAAATCGCACGCGCGATCGTCGCCAAATCACGTGCGCTCGGCGGTACGATGACGCTTCAAGATCTTGCAAGCTATCGGGGCGAATGGGTAGCGCCAGTCGATACCATCTATCACGGTTGGCATCTCTTAGAACTGCCGCCGCCTTCGCAAGGCTTTGCGGCAAACGAAGCACTCAACATCCTTGCGCAATGCGTGCCGAAAATCGTTCCGGGCCAGACCCTGGCGTCGCTTGGCCCAGCCGATCCGGAATACTGGCATCTGCTGGTCGAAGCGAAAAAGCTCGTCTACGCGGATTTGTATCGTTTCAACGCGGATCCCGACGTCGTGCCCGTCCCGATCGCGCGATTGCTCTCGGACGAGCACGCGGCGTCGCTGTGCTCGAAGATCGATCCGAATCATGCCGGAAAGATTGCGCCGCCCGGATCGCAAGCAGGCGCCGGCGATACGATCGTGCTTTCGACTGCCGATCGCTGGGGCAACATGGTGTCGTGGGTCAACAGCAATTACGACGGGTTCGGCTCGGGCATCACCGTACCGGGCTACGGATTTATTCTGCACAATCGCGGCGGCCTTTTCACGCTCGATCCGGGTAGCCCGAATGCGATAGCGCCTCACAAACGTCCATTCAATACGCTCTCGGCGGGATTCATCGAGCGCGGTGGACGACCGCTCATGACACTTGGACTAATGGGCGGTGCTATGCAGGCGCAGGGGCACGAACAAATCGCCGTAGACATCATTGATCTGGGCGCCAACGTTCAACAAGCCGGCGATATGGCGCGCTTTCGGCAAGACGAGATTTCCAGCACACTGTATCTCGAATCGCCGCTATACGATCTCGTGGGCGACCGCCTGCGCGCAATGGGCCATTCCGTACGTTCGACCAATCGCGCGCCGATGGGCGGTTATCAGGCGATCATGCTCTTACCGAACGGAGCATATGCCGGTGGTTCGGACTTCGGAAAAGACGGCGAAGCCGCAGGGTGGTAACGCGAAGCCCGCGTTAACTGCGACTCTGCGTCCGCCAGCGCCGTACGGCGTCGTCGCGAAAATCTTGACTGACGGCGTCGGTCGCCCACGCCTTCGAGAATTTTGCCGTGCCGCTGAGCGGGCGCCGCTCCGGCGGCAAGTAATCGAACCGAACGCGCGTTGGGAGGCGCACGCCGGCACCGGAAACCACGGCCTCGCGCGAAGGCAGGCTCGGCAGAGCTGCGACCATGCCGCGAGCGACGTCGGGAAGCGCATTCGAAACGAATCGTTGATCGGCCTCGTCGCCCATCCGCAGTGCGAAGACGGTCCCACACTGCGATAGTGCATGCCGAGAAAGCTCCGACGGCCGTTGTGATACCAGGGCTAGCGATATGCCGTACTTGCGTCCTTCCGTGGCGATGCGCGAAACCGCTCGTGCGGTTGCCGCAAAACCGAGGCGCTCGTTGGATGGAACGTATCTTTGTGCTTCTTCGCAGACCAACAGGGTGGGTGGCATGCGTGTTTGATCCGACCAAACGGCAAAATCAAAGACGATGCGGCACGAGAGGGACACGACCACGTCCGTTATTTCGGACGGCACGCCGGATAGGTCGACGATGGTCAGCGGCTTTCCGCTCACCGGAATGCGAAGCAAACGGCCCATGATGCTGGAAAGCGTGTCTTCGTTCGAATCGCTGATCATAAAGGCAAAGCGACGGTCGTCTCGCAGCGATTCCAGGCGCGTGCGCAATCGCAGGTATGGCGTCGCCGTGTCGGGCCGTCCTAGCCGGCCCATCTCTTCGTTGATAAAACGTAGAAGATCGAAAATGCGGTACGGAACCGGCGTATCGACCGTTGGAGAAGCACCAAAATGGGATCCCGATTGCTGACGCGCCCAGGTAATACCGTGCTTGAGAATGATCGCCTGCGCTTCTTGTTCGTGGGTGCTGCCTCCGCGGACGAGCGTACGTACCGCTTCCTCGAAATCGAGAAGCCAAAGCGGAAGACGTAGGTTTTCGACGCTGACGACCTCGGCAAGGTCTTTGAACGCGTTCGCATATTCGTTGTGAGGGTCGAGCAAGATCACGTGCGCGTTCGGATAATTCTGCAGAATCGACGAGAGGATCAGCGTAACCGCGCAAGATTTGCCCGATCCCGTCGTCCCGAGTACCGCAAAATGCTTGCCGAGAAGTTCGTCGATCAAAAGATACGCCGGCCGGGATGGGTCGTCGTAGTGCGTGCCCACTTGCAGGCTCGGGTCAGCCGGTTTGGCAAAAACGGCGTCTTGATCGGCCTTGCTCGCGCGCAACACTGGCGTGCCGACGCTGGGGTAGCGCGATACACCCTGATGGAATCCTGCATTTTCCGCATCGCCCGAGTCGATCTCACCCAGAAGATCTACAAGAAGAACGTGTCCCCTAGGCGCGCTGCGCACGGCTTCAATGGACGCAACCGACCCGATCACGGAGTGACCATCGCCCGGCGCCGTGAGGAGGGCTCCAATCCGGGGCGCGATGAGACCGTCGTCCTCGCCATCCAGAGCGACCATCATTTGAGAGCCCGACACGGCCATAACGCGGCCAAGCAGCGTCTGATCCATCTCGTTCATAATGCCACAAACCTCGGGTGCATACGATGAGCTATTTCTTCCGGCAGCCCGGTCGTGCTCACCTAAATAATTAGTTGACAGCACCGCCGGTCTGCGCTATTGTCAACTAAGGATTTAGTTTAAGGGATTTAGTTTGGAGGTGGCCGTGAGGATTCTCGCCGTTGCGTTGGTGATCGCGTGTTCGCTCTGGGCCGCTCGCTCGGCCGCAGTCGCCGCAGACCGGGATTGGGACGACATCACGTGCATTCGTGTTGACGCGCACGGCGCGAATTGGTCGGGACGCGATCTGCACGATCAGGACATCGAATACACGGATCTTCGCAACGCCGATCTGCACAACGCCAATCTGCACGGAGCGCATCTGCGCTGCGTCGATTTGCGTCACGCTGATTTGCGCGGGGCCGATCTTCGCGATGCGGAGCTGGTCGGTGTCAATCTCTCGGACGCTCGTCTCGACGGCGCGTTACTGGACGGCGTGCAGAGCACCGGCGTGAGCGCCGCCGACGCAACGCTCCGTCCACTTTCCGGCGATCAGCTTCGCGCGATCGTGCGCGATTGTACCGGATGCGACTTCGCTCGCGCCGATCTTCGCGGTCGGAATCTGACGGGCATCGAGCTAAAAGGCGTGAATTTTGCATACGCGGATCTTCGTGGAGCCGATCTGCGCGGCGGGATATTCAAAGGCGTGAATTTCGCCGGAGCGAAATTGGCCGGGGCGAAGCTCGAGAACGCCTCTCTCATCGGCTGTAACCTAAGAGGCGTCGACCTTACGTCGGTAGATCTCACTCACGTTCGAATGACCGGCGATGATCTCAGCGGATAACGCAGCTCCGAATGGCTATCCGATCGACATCCGCGCTGGGCGCAACCAGTTGAACGGCTATTATTATCGTTGGATAATGACATGCAGTAAGTATTAAGCGCCGATTATTGCCGCAACTACTACGCTGCCGCGCATCTTAGTAGATTTGACGTATACCCGTTTCACTTCTAAACCGGACGTCGCGGCACTATGCGTCGATTCAAGGCAGCCTTCGTCGTTGTTGCAATCTTGTGGATGTTGGCCGGATGCGGCGGAGCCGGCATCACCAGCCAAGGCGTCGAGTCGTCAGTGCCCGCAGGCACACAGGCCGACATCGCGCAGGCGGACCACAGGCAGCCGCCGGTTCCGATCGATCCAAACAGCATGCGAGGCCTGTTGCGCGCGAGGGTCAAGCACGTATTCGTGCTTGTTCAGGAGAACCACACGTTCGATCAATATTACGGGCTCTATCCCGGTACGAACGGACAGACGGTAGAAAACCTTGGAAGCCCGAGCGCACGCGCGACGGATTGCCAATACGATCCGCAGACCGGCGGCTGTCAGCGCCCCTTCCTGATTACGGTTAACCCGGGCGGTCCGAACTATGTCACGGATGCGCCCGACATCACCGGCGGGAACAACGGCCGCTACGATCAGGAGTTTGCGATCGACCGCGGCAAGATGGATGACTTCCTGGTCGACGACGAAAGTGGTGCGTCACCGCTTGGACCCACGCCGAGTCCCACACAGATCGAATCACATAATGAATCGATCGGTATCGAAGCCGTCTATGACTGCGATACGATTCCGTATCTGTGGTACTACGCGAAAAACTTCGCCCTTTTCGATCATTATTTCCAGGCCAATACCGGACCCTCAACGCCCTCGAACATTCAGCTCTTTTCCGGTCAGATCGGACAAACCGAGGCTGCAGCAGGCTTAGGGGTGCTGACCGTCCCCGTTTCCGGCGGATACGGCGACGGCGTCCCGATCTCAAACGACGACAATCCACCGGCGCCGGAGTGGTCGGTTGTAACGGGAATGTACTCACCCGACAACAGTACGTTCCAGAGTTACGCGTCGATGCCCGTGCTTCTGAATCCAAGCATGGATCAAGCGGCGCAGGGTTCAAAGGTCGTCGGACTCATTCCCGACGACATCTCGCTCGAGGCGAAGGCCTTTCGCCGGTCGATTTCATGGGCGTGGTATGAGGAGGGGCTCGCAACGGGAACGGGCTTTGTTGCACATCACTTCGCCCCGCTGTACTTCGACTACATCAATCACGCCAACTCACCGTATGCCACCGCGAGCACGATGCGCGACAACACCGCGACAAATGGCCTGATAGCTGACATACGCAACGGAACGTTGCCGGACTCAGGCGTTTTCTGGGTGAAAGGCGGGACGAAAAACACGTATGGCTTGACGCCGGCTGATCCGATATTTACGAGCAATTCCGCGGGCAAACAATATTATGTCGGCGACGACGACCACCCCGGAAGCGGTGACGCCGACCATCAGGTTGCAGAAGCATACTTAGCCGAGGTTATCAATGCCATCGCGCAGAGCAAATATTGGAAGGACTCGGTCATCATCGTGACCTGGGACGACAGTGGTGGTTTCTACGATCACCTGCCGCCGCCGGGGTTTGGGCGCACATGTCCGCAGGATTTGACCGGACCGGAAGCGGGTTACGCGTGCGGCGACGGCGTGCGCTTACCCGCGCTGGTAATATCGCCGTTTTCGAAGACTGGTTCGGTCGTACACGATTGGGCCGATCACGGCTCGGTTTCGAAATTCATCGAAGAGGTCTTCGGCCTTCCGCGGTTCGGCTCGCTGCCGGATGAACAGGCCGGTGTCAAGGCCGGTCTGTCGCCGGCGGACGGCAACCCCGCAACCTCCGATTTGACCGATGCCCTTGACATGAACAAACTCCACGGCTGGTCGGCATCGAATCCGCCAAGCCTGGCGACGATCTCGTCGCCAAGCTCGCCGCCGCACATGAGTTGCGCATCCCTGGGCATACAGCCGATCCCGGCGCCGGCTCCGCTGCCGCGAGGGTTTGAAACCGCCGGCTACTATCTGCGTGAGTCGCTCCTGGGCGATCCCGCTGCAGTGGCACTGCCAGTGCGAAACGACGATGCCGACTAACCGGCACGAAAACGCGACGAGAGCCCGAACAACCGCTTCGGGCTCTCGCACGTTGCGGGGCCCGCACGAGAAAGGACGTAAATCTTGCCCCTAGTTCGTATCGACGTGCGAACGGGTTCGCCGGCGCAATTTCGCAGCGCGATCGGTCAAGTAATCCATGACGCAATGGTCGCGACGCTCAACGTGCCCCAAGACGATCGTTTTCAGATTATCTCCGAGCATCCGCCGGAGAATCTCACAATCGACGCCACCTACCTCGGGATCGAGCGAACCAAGGATTGCATCGTCATTGCGGTGACGCTCAACGAGGGACGAACCGTCGACCAAAAGCGCGCGTTTTACAAAGCCGTCGCCGACGGCTTGCACGAGCGCCTTGGGATGCGGCCCCAGGACGTCTTCATCAATCTGGTCGAGGTGAAGAAAGAGAACTGGTCGTTCGGGAACGGCCAAGCGCAGTACGCGCAGTAAGGTTACGCCTCGTACATCGACTGCGAAGGCAGATGCTGCAAGAGATGCACGAGCGCTTGCTGCAACGCGGAGAACGTCTTTTCCGCGAGTCTGCGCCCGACGGCTTCAAAGAACAGACGTTCCGGGACATCTAGGCCGCAGGCATAGTGCGCGTGCACGGCAAGGATCACGAGCGGACCGATGCGCCGTGACTCGAGCGTTCCGTTCATCGAAGGAAGCGGCGCGGCGTCGTCGTGAGACCACGTGAACGAGAGTGTTCGCTCGCTCATGGAATCGGCGCAGAAATGGAAGCGCGCCTCGATGGGCGTGCAACGAGAACCGCCCCGCGCATGAACGACGAAGTCGTGCTGGGCGAACGTGGTATTTCCGGCGAGAAGCGTTTTGAGCGGGTCGAGCGTCCCGTGAAAAAGCCAGACAGCGGATTGCAGTTCCGCCAAACCATCACGCGTACGCAACTTTGCCATGGCCCGCCTCCGTCAACGTATCTTCGTGGCGCTATTCGCCGCTCCCGGCATCGCTCGATACCCCAAGCAGGTGCTCCGATGCTCGGGGGTGTCTACACTTAAGCATAGTGCATCGGTCTCGTGGAGGATCAATACGATATGCAAAATCCCCCGAAGTTCGCGAACCCGGCTGCGCTCGGGCTCGCGGGGTTTGCCCTCACGACCTTCCTGCTCTCAAGTTCCAACGCCGGGCTGTTGCCTGGCAGCGACGTCTGGATTGGCTTCGCGATCTTTTACGGCGGCGCGGCGCAGCTGCTCGCCGGTATGTGGGAATTCCCGCAAGGCAACACGTTCGGCGCAACCGCGTTCAGCTCGTACGGCGCGTTCTGGATGGGCACGGCAATTTATGTTTGGTTCCATGCCGCCAAGGCAACATCCGTACCCCACGATCTCTCGTACTTGCTCTTCGCATGGTCGGTCTTCACCGTCTACATGACGATCGAAGCGCTTCGGCATGCGTCAACGCCGGTCAAGGGAGTGTTCGTGGCGCTTTCGATCACGTTCATCTTGCTGTGGCTGGGCGCGGCGTTCGCCCCGACGCTGACCATGGTTGGCGGCTACACCGGCATCATCACGGCGATCATCGCTTGGTACGCTTCGTGGAAAGTTGTGCACGACGCGCATCCGTAGCGCATATTCCAGAGGTTAACGCTGCGGTGTCGCGGTGAAAGCGTATTGCGTAGCTCCCGGGCCAAGCGGTGCGCCGTAGCCGGTAATAACCCCACCCTTCACCGTTCCTTCGATGTGGATACCGCCGAGGGTTGCAATGTCGAGCCAGACTTTCGACCCTTGGCGGCCACCATGAACCGTAGTCACTCTTCCGCCCGTATCCGGGCGGTAGGTTCCGTTCACGTAACCGTTGGTTGAGAACGTCAAACGCATTACGCCGGTGTAACCGAACGCCTCGAGCCGAGGGCGGATCTGTGTCCGATAGACGTGAACCTCCGGCGCAGCCTGCGCCAGGACCACCGGCGAGCTAAGCACTGGATGAATCAAGGCAATCAGCAGCACGACGAGCATCAACCCAATACTAGCATGAGCCGATGACGGCAATTCCCAGGATCGATGCGATCCTCGCGAGCAACCCGCAGCTCGGCGAGCATTCCGTCGCTCCACCGGCGCTGCGCGCGCTCGCGAATCTCGATCGAATCGAAGCGGAAGTCAGTGCTCTGTGCCGTCCTGGAACGGCACCGCGCGCCTATGCACTCCTCGGCAACGTGCTCGTCCGTCAAGGGCGCTACGTGGACGCGTTGGAGGCATATCGCACCGCAGCCGACCTCGATCCCGCCGATGCGCTCGCACACCTTGCGTGCGCCGAGATTGCACACGCGCTCGATGACTTGCCGACGAGCCGAAGTTACCGAGCCAAGGCGCTGGCGCTGCAACGCGTCTACCCGGACCCGCTGCCGGTCGGCGAGCGCACGCCGGTGTTGCTGTTATTGCGCGACGCCCCGTACAGCACGAACACTCCGCTCGAGCTGATTGCGGACCGTTCGCGCGTAGCGATCCACAAGTACTACCTCGAAGGCGAGAACGGCGTTGCTCTTCCAGCCTATGCGCTTGCCTTTTGCGCGTTCGGAATGGCCGAGGAAGCAGCCAAGGCGATCGCACGCGCGCGGCACTTTCTCCTAGCAGCGCCGGCGTCGATGAACGACCCGTCGCGACTGTTCGGAATCGCGCGCGAGCGCTTGGCCTCAACACTGCGCGGCATCGACGGCGTACGTGTATCGGCCGCGCGCGTTGTTGCCCGATCGGATCTAGCAGCGATCGCGCTTCCCGCGCTGATCCGTCCGCTCGACACGCAAGCCGGCGAAGGATTTGGCTTCGTGGTCACGCGCGAGGATTGCGGTGCACACATCGACCGATTTCCCGCAGAGCGGTATCACGTCTTTGATTTCGTCGACGCCCGCGGCGCCGACGGCCTGTATCGAAAATTCCGTGCAATCTTCGTCGACGGTGTCGCGTACCCGTATCACCTCGCGATCGCGCCGCAGTGGATGGTGCACTATCAGAGCAGCCCGATGCGCGAGCACGCACGGCTGCGCGATGAAGAGCTAGCCTTCTTGCGTGAGCCCATGCGTTATGTACGCGATTGGGAGCGCACTATGCCGGCCATCGCGCGAGCCGTCGGCCTCGACTACTTTGGAATCGACGCGACGGTTCTACCCGACGGAGGTACCTTCGTATTCGAAGCCGACGCCGCAATGCTGGTCCATGACGAAGACTCGACGGACGTGCTGAGCTACAAGCGTCCCTACGTTGCACGAATTCGCGAAGCGCTGCATGACGCTATAGCACGCCGTACGCGCCGAGAAACTCCTTGACCAGCGCCCACGCCTGACGCGCCGCAACTGCGTTGTAGCTGGCGCGCGCGTCGCAGAAGAAGCCATGATCGGCTTGTCCGAAGACAACTTGTTCGTGCGTAGCGCCGGCAGCGAAGAGAGCGTCAGCGACGGATCGATATTGCTCGGGAAGGATGTGCTTGTCGAGTCCGCCCCAGAACATTAAAATCGGACCGGCTTGCGTCTTTGCAAGATCGAGCAGATCCGGCGCGATACTGCCGCCGTAAAACGATATCGCGGCGGCAAGCTTCACGCGACCGTTCGCCATGTACGCGACGCGCCCGCCCATGCAGAAGCCGACGGCTGCAACGCGCGCCGTATCGACGCCGGATTGCGCCTTCATCCAGGCGTAGGCGGCGTCAATGTCGGCGTTCAGTCCATCCTCGGTGAGTGCACTCACGTGCGGGCGAACCGCCTCGAAATCAGTGTAGCTGCCTTCGAAACCCGGCCCGGTGCGATGAAACAATTCGGGGGCGATCGCCACAAACCCAAGCGCTGCGAAGCGATCGGCAACGTCTCGGATGTGGGCGTTGATCCCAAAGGCCTCTTGGAACACCAGCATGCCGGGGGCCTTGGCTTGCGCTTGGGGGTGCGAGACGTAGGCGTTCATGGTGGTGCCATCGGCCACATGCAGTTCAGCGCGATTCGCGCGATTGGTCGAAGAGGACACGGATTCTCCTTTTCTGTACATCTGCTTTCCATGAGTGTCGTTCTCGAAACCCACCTAGTCGTAGCCTTCTTGGCTGCGCTGTGCGCGGTGATATTTAGCTGGACGGCCAACGGCCGGCGGGTCGTCAACGCGGTCGTCGGCCTGCAGTTCTTGATCGGCCTAGTCCTAGCCGCAACAATGGGAGCGTACCACATCCAGCTTCCGCCCGCGGTGTGGCTGCATCTGCTGATCGCGCTCGCTGCACTGGCCGCATATGGCATAGCGATACGCGCCGGGAAACAGGCCGGGGGCGCTTCGCGGGCGCTGATCTTCTCCATCGTGGGGCTCGTGCTGGTCGTACTCAACATCGCGACGGGCCTGCACCTGGCGAAGCTGGTTTGAGCCGTGAAGACGACAAGAAACATCTACGCACTCGCGATCGTTGCGATCGCGATCTTGGCGGCGTGGTATTTCGTCCTTCGTCCGCACCTGCAGCAGACCGGTGTGGGAAGCTTGACCGTCTACTACACCAAGCTTGACGGCACGACGCTGGGAACCTGGGACGTGTCGGTCCGCTCTTCACAATCGGGTGAGAGCGAGGCGGACCGGTTGCACTATCTGGTGGAATACGCCGCCCTGCAGTCGGTTGCGGGTCCACCTCCCGAAATCTCGGCAGTGCGCTTTCCACCCGGAGCCCGCGTACGCAGCGTCGCGGTCAATGGGACGACCGCTGTCGTCGACCTCACCAAGGACGTAGGATCCGCGCAAGGCGGTTCTTTTCAAGAAAACGGCGAGTTCAAAGGTCTGGTGTATACGCTAACGGGAATTCCTACCATCAATGCGGTCCAGATCACGATCGAGGGCCGAACCGTTAGTACCCTTCCTGGGGGGCATCTTGAGCTCGATGCACCGCTTCGCCGCACGGATTGGTAGCGCGATTGCGATCCTCGTGCTGCTCGCAACGGCCGTCGTCCGCGCGGATACGGTCAGCTACACATTCGAACGTTCGTCGCTAATCTTTACACATGTGGCACGCACGGCCGGCGGCACGGCCGTCGGCGTCGACGATCCCGCATTTCGTTCGCTCCTTAAGTCGCTCGGCGCCACGCTGACATGGCGTCCCGGTGACCGTTACGTCATGATTTCGACGTCATCGCCCGAGATCATCAGCTTCGCCGTCGGCGACGTACACTACAGCGTCGGCGCGGTGACGGCTGCCGCGAGCTTTGCGCCGTACTTGCATGATGACGAGGTCTATCTTCCGTTCGACGATGCAATGCGCGCGCTTGGCATTGCGCCGCAGGACGGCGTTCTCGAACGGCTCCTGACGTCGGTGGACGTCGAAGGTTCTGGCGTTCAGGCTATCGTGATCGCGCGCGGTGCAGGCGTACTGCGGCCGCGCGTCCTGCGCGATGGGCCCGAGAGCGTCGTCTATGCATTCGATGGCGTCGGAACGACGCTCGCCCCACAACGCAGCATAAACGCCGGCGGAATTCGAACGATCGAGATCACCACATCGGGGACCGCGCGCGATCCGCAGACTTTGGTGACGCTCGACCTGCAACCCGGCAC
>Ga0153924_1000150_pt1 | contig 46349 bp, 43 predicted proteins | sample TSNJ008MetaG_FD_104709 | JGI IMG/M metagenome (GOLD analysis project Ga0153924, IMG submission 104709) | Attine ant fungus gardens microbial communities from New Jersey, USA - TSNJ008 MetaG | ecosystem: Host-associated > Fungi > Mycelium > Unclassified | place: USA: New Jersey, Wharton State...
CCGCCAGGAAGCCCCCACCGCACCCGAGGGACCCCGCGCGCTCGGCATCGCCCCCGACGCCCGGTACGCCGTCGGCCTCCACCTCGACCCCGCTCGCGTCACCGCGGTCCTGGTCGACCTCGCCGGCACCGTCCTCGCCACCGAACACCGTGACACCGGCCGCGTGGACGACCCCACGGCGACCCTCGACGCCATGGCCGCGATGACGGAACGCCTGCTCGCCGGACGGACCCGGCAGCACCGCACCACCCGGGAACGCCTCGTCGGCATCGGCGTCGCGGCACCCGGGCCGCTCGACCCGGCACGGGCGGCGCTCGCCGCACCGGTCCAGCTCCCCGGTTGGGCCGGCGTGCCCGTCGCCGAGGAGCTCGGCCGTCGCACCGGCCTGCCCGTCCTGCTCGAGAAGGACGGCGTCGCGGGCGGGCTCGGCGAGGCCTGGACCACCACGAGCACCGCGGGCCTCGTCACGGTCACGCTCGGGCACGGGATCAGTGCGGCCGTGGTCGCCGGGGGCGAGGTCGTCCGCGGGGCCACCGGCAACGCCGGCGAGTTCGGCGGGATGCCCGTGCACGCCCACGGCCGGTGGACCGCCGTCTGGGAGGCCTGCCAGCCGCTCCAGCAGGTCCGGCGCGCGATCGACGCCGGACTCCTGCCCGCCGACACCGGCACCGACTGCCCCGCCGCGGTCCGCGCCGCCTACGAGTCCCTCTGCGCCGATCCCGAGGGTGCACCCCTGGTCGCGGCCGGCGGAGCGGCACTCGGTTCAGCGCTGGCCCACGTCGTCGAACTCCTCGACGTCACCGACGTCGTGATCGGCGGGAGCGCAGCGATCGCGGGCGGCGAGGTGTTCGTCGACGCGGTCCGCGCGAGCCTGGCGGACCGCCTGCCGGACGCGCCGCGGATCGCCGTCGAGCCGACCACGCACGGCGAACAGGCCGTCGCCCGCGGTGCGGCGTGCGCGGTCCTCGCGACGGCGCTCGACGCGCGCGCGCCGGAGGAGACCGCCTCGCGTGTCGCGACGGCCCGCGGGCCGCGGGCCCGCAGCATCGCGCACCCCTGGTGAGCCGGCGCGGTCCGGTGGGTGCGGCCCTGGTCCGGCACCGGCCGGGAGGCGCGGTGCGCGTCCGACCTGCACCGCACCTCCCGGCTTGGTCGCCGTCACCGCCCCGTCCACCTTCGCGGACCGCGTGACGTCCCGAGACGGCGACCGTCGCGACGCGACCCGCGGAGGACGTAGCGTCGTCCCATGACCACGACGACGCCGACCGCACCCGACTTCCAGGCCGCGTGGAGCGCCTGGCACGAGGCTCACGAGCGCTCCCGGGCGAGCGAGCACGGCTTCCTGGCGATCACGAGCATCCGGTGGCTGACCGGCACGCCGGAGCGGTTCGACGACGCTCCCGGGACGTGGTCCACTTCGGACGACGGGCCCGTGGTGCTGCTCGCGGAGGGGGAGTCGATCGAGGTCGACGGCGTCCGGGTCACCGGGACGCACCACTTCGGCCCGCTGGCGGAACGGTCGAGCACGTCCGTCGTGTGGCAGGACGGGGACGAGACCGTGGTCGTCGAGGTCGCCCGCCGCGGTGGCAGTGACGTCATCCGGCCGCGCCACCCCTCGAACGCGACGCGGGTGTCGTACCCGGGAACGCCGTCGTACGAGCCCGACCCGGCCTTCGTGGTCGACGCGCACTTCGAGCCGTTCGAGACGCCGCGCTCGGTGACGGTGGGGTCCGTCGTCGACGGGCTGCAGCACGTGTACGAGGCGCCGGGCGTGCTGACGTTCGACCTCGACGGGCCGCGGTCGCTCCTGGCGTTCAACGGGCACGGGGACGGGTTGCACGTGCTGTTCACCGACCGGACGAGCGGGGTGACGACCTACGCGGCCAACCGGAGCCTGGACATCGCGGCGCCGGACGCCTCCGGTGCGACGACGATCGACTTCAACCGGGCGACGAACCTGCCGTGCGCGTACACCGAGCACGCGACGTGCCCGCTGCCGCCGGCGGAGAACCGGCTCGACGTGGCCGTGGAGGCGGGGGAGCGGCTGCCGGTGTGAGGCGGGCGGGCGCCGGGTGCGGGTGACGGGCCCGGGCGGTGCGGACTCGGAACGACACTGTCGATGTCGTACGACGTCGTCGGTGTCGTTCCTTGCGCGCGCGTGGTGTTGCGCGCGGTCGGTTGCGACGAGTCCGATGTCGTACGACGTCGGAGTCGTCGTTCGGCAGCGGCGCCCGCCCGCCCGCGCGGCAGCCCGCCCGCGCGGCAGCCCGCCCGCGCGGCAGCCCGCCCGCCCGGCAGCCCGCCCGCTCAGGGCACCCGGACGCGGGACCACCCGCTTGCCGCCCGCCACGCCTGCGGGTCGAACGTGAACACGCTGCCCATGCCCGGCTGGTCGAGTGCGCGGGAGATCGGCACGCCGCGCAGGTCGGCGAGCAGCAGCGCCCCGACGGCACCGTGCGAGACGATCGTGACGTCGCCGTCGGTGGTCAGCGCCCGGACCGCCCTGACGATGCGCGCCTGGGCGTCGACCGCCCGCTCCCACCCGCGCACCGAGCCTTCCGGCGCGGCGAAGAAGGCGTCGACGACCACGTCGAACTCGTCGAGCGGCAGGTAGCCCGTCGCACTGCGGTCGATCTCACCGAGTGCGGCGTCCGTCGAGGGGGCGAGTCCGACCGCCTCCGCGACGATCGCAGCGGTGTCGATCGCCTTCCGCTCGGTGCTCGACACGATGCGCCGGACCCCGGGGCACCAGGCGACGGCAGCGGCCCCCGCGGCGCGGGCACGGCCGTCGGTGGAGAGCCCCCATGACTCGATCGGCCGCGCGGGGTCCACGACGACCTCGGCGTGGGTCAGGAAGAACGAGGGCACGGCGTCACTCCAGGTCGTCGGCGGCCGACGGGTCGACGATGCGCACGCCGTCGACCTCGCCGATCCGGGCGATGAGCAGGGACCCCTCGGCCCGGCCGGCGACGTCGATCCGGACCGCGGTGGCGTCGGCCCGGTCGGTGTCCTGCTGCACGAGTCGGGCGACCCGCCACCCGCCGGCCGTGACGAGGGCGAGCACGGCCGGGAGCACCCCGCGCCCGGCGTCGTAGACCACGTCGAGCGTCATCGACTGCTCGGCGGAGCGGGACAGCGCCCGGACGATCGCGGTGTAGCCGAACACCACGACGAAGTGCAGGGCGGTGACGACGAGTGCGAGCAGCCAGAGTCCGGCGCCCGCGGCCATGCCGATCGCCGCCGTCTCCCACACTGCGGCCGCCGTGGTCAGCCCGCGGACCGCTCCGCGTCGGGTGAGGATGAGCCCGGCGCCGAGGAACCCGACCCCGGAGACGATCTGCGCGGCGACACGGGACGGGTCGAGCACGACGTGGTCCGGCACGAGGACGTCGCTGAACCCGTACTTGCTCACGAGCAGCATGAGGGCGGACGCGGTCCCGACGATCGCCTGCGTGCGGATGCCGGCGCTCTTCGACCGGAGCTGGCGCTCGAGGCCGATGAGCGACGCGAGGGCGAACGCGAGCAGGACCTCGCCGATCTGCACCCATCCCTGTCCGGCGAGCGGTTCGGTGAGGTGTTCGATCGTCACGCCGACCGACGGTACTCCCACCGCCACGCGGGGTAACACGTCGTCGTCGTTCGCAACAGACGATCGGGGACGGCACCGTGCTGCCTAGGGTCGCACCAGACGGACTCCGGGAGGAACGATGACCACAGCCCCGTTCGCGATCGCGATCGAACTCGACGGCGACGGCGCACACCCCGCAGCGTGGCGGGCGGTCGACCACGCGCCGGCCGACCTGCTCAGCGGGAAGCGCATCGCCGCCACCGTGCGGGCTGCCGAGCGAGCGGGGTTCACCGCCGTGACGTTCGACGACGCCGCGGTTCCGCCGGGCACGTCCGCCGGCAGTGGTGTCGCCGGCCGGATCGACGCGGTCCAGCGTGCGGCCTTCGCGGCGCCGCTGACGTCGGCGATCGGTCTCGTCCCGGTCGCCCCCGCGGTGTACACCGAGCCCTTCCACGTCTCGACGCAGCTCGCCACCGCCGACCTGGCCTCCGACGGCCGTGTCGGGTGGATCGCGGACACGGACCCCGACCCGCGCTCCGCAGCGGTGTACGGACGCGCACCGGTCGACGCCGCCGAGGCCGTCGCGACCGCCACCGACGCGATCGAGGTCGTCCGTCAGCTCTGGGACAGCTGGGAGGACGACGCCGTCATCCGGGACACCACGACCTGGCGGTACGTCGACCGGGACCGCCTGCACCGGGTGACCGCCGAGTCGCCGCGGTTCTCCGTCGCCGGACCGAGCATCATCCCGCCGCCGCCGCAGGGGCAGCTGCCCGTGTTCGCCCCGTTGGCCGGCGGACTGCCCGCCGGCACCGACGTCGCCCTCGTCACCTCGAGCGCGCAGGCCACCCGTCGGGTCGCGACCGAGGCCGGCGCCGCGCAGGTGTGGCTCGAACTCGAGGTCGCCCTCGACCGTGCCGGTGTCCCCGCCGCCCGCCGGGTCGCCGACCTCGACGCGCACGAGCCGTGGGCACCAGGAACCGTCGGGCGGTACGTCGGCGACGCCGCCGGCCTCGTCGACCTGCTCACCGACCTCGCCGGCCAGGTCGACGGCGTGCGGCTCCACCCCGCGGTCCTGGACGAAGACCTCGACGAGATCGGTCGCGCCGTGCTGCCCGCCCTCCGCGAGGCCGGCCTCTTCCGGTCGCCCCGTCCCGGTGACCGGCTGCGGGACGTCCTCGGGCTCCCGGCCGCGGTCAACCGCCACACCGCCGCCCGCACCGCCACCCTCGAGGAGGTCACCGCATGAGCACCACGACCCCGCGCAACCAGATCCAGTTCGGCGTCTTCTTCCAGGGCGTCAACTCGACGACGATCTGGACCGAGCCGGAGTCCGGCTCGCAGACGGCGTTCGAGTCCTTCCGCCGCATCGCGCAGACCGCCGAGCGTGGACTTTTCTCGGCGTTCTTCCTCGGCGAGGGGCTGCGCCTCCGCGAACACCTCGGGCAGGTGCACGACCTCGACGTCGTCGGCCGTCCTGACGCCCAGACGCAGCTCGCCGCCCTCGCCGCGATCACCGAGAAGATCGGTCTCGTCGCCACCCAGAACACCACCTACAACGACCCGGTCGACCTCGCGCACCGGCTGCAGAGCCTCGACCTGCTGTCCGGCGGGCGGGCGGCCTGGAACGTGGTCACGACCGACAACGCCTGGACCGGAGCGAACTTCCGCCGTGGCGGCTACCTCGACCACGCCGACCGGTACACCCACGCCGAGCGGGTCGTCGAGACGGTCCGCGCCGTCTGGGACTCGTGGGACGACCACGTCGTCGCCTCCGGCCGTGACGCGGCGAGCTGGGCGGACCGTTCGGGCGTCCACGTCGTCGAGCGCGACCTCGGGCACTACGCCGTCCGCGCCGAGGGACGGCTCCCGCGCAGCGCCCAGGGACACCCGGTGCTCTTCCAGGCGGGCGACTCCGACGAAGGCCGCGACTTCGCCACCAGGGCCGCCGACGTCATCTTCAGCGCGCACCCCGAGTTCAAGGACGCCAAGGCCTTCGCCGCGGACATCCGCCGCCGCACCCTCGCGGCAGGCCGCCCAGAGGACGACGTGAAGGTCTTCCCCGGTCAGCAGTTCGTCCTCGCGGACACCGACGCCGAGGCCGAGGAGAAAGCGCGCTGGGTCGCCGAGCACCAGATCACACCGGCCACGGCGATCGCCTACCTCGAGAACATCTGGGGCACGTCGCTGCAGACCTACGACCCGGACGGCCCGCTGCCGGACATCGACCCCGTCGTCGAGGTCACCGGTTCGACGCGCGGCTCCGGCTTCCAGTTCCAGAAGTCGCAGGAGCTCGCGACGCAGTGGCGGGCACTGTCCGAGGCCGAGGGGCTCTCGATCCGCCAGCTCGTCACCCGCGTCGGCGTCCGGCGCGGCGGCATCGTCGGCGGCTACTCGACCGTCGCCGACCGGCTCGCCGAGTACGCCGACGCCGGGGCCGTGCACGGGTTCAACGTCTCGCCGTGGCTCGTCCCGTCCGGCCTCGACGACATCGTCGACCGCCTCGTGCCACTCCTGCAGGACCGGGGCGTCTACCCGACGGAGTACCGCGGCGGCACACTGCGCGAGCATCTCGGCCTGCGCGGTCCGCTGACGCGACGCGCGGCCGCCTGACGCGGGCGGGTCCCGGAGAGCGGCGCACGGCCGTCGCGGCGACCGACCGACGGACTGGAGGCGCGGTGCGGGCCCGCCCCGTGCCTCCCGTCCGTCAGGGGGTCGCCGTAGGGTGAGCGCGTGGAGTTCCCGGGGGAGGCGGCCGGCGCGCGTGACGCGTCGACCTCTCTGGGGTCACCCCGGGGCACGCAGGACCAGCAGGACGACACGCCCCGAGCGGGACGGCGCGCTCCGCGCGCGACGCCGCACGGAGGCACCGACGGGTCCCCCGGGAACCCCACGCCCCTGGCCGACGTCGCCGGCGCCCTCGCTGACGCGTTCCTGACCGCGGAGCACTGGGGACCGGACGACCTGACCGCCGCCGGCTGGGCGGTGGTGGGCGTCGAGCGCGCCTACGTCGGGCTCGCGGTCGCGGCGGCCCTCGCGGCGTACCCGCGGCCACCCGTGGACGCACCGCGACAGCTCGCGGCGGTGCTCGCAGCAGCACCGCGGCTGGTCGAACTGCACCGCGCCCGCGAGGCCCGCCGGCCGGTCCGGATCACCGCGCGCCGGGCGACCGCGGTCCGGGCGCGTCCGGAGACCGCGTCCCGACTGCTCGTCGACACGCTGCCGGAACTCGCGCGCGAACTCGGCCTGACCGTCGGCCGGCTGCTCTGGCTCGCAGACACCCGTGCGTGGAACCGACGACCGGGTCCGTCCAGCCCGCTCCACCACTACCGCGCGGAGTGGATCCGTCGACCCGGACGCACGCCGCGGTTGCTCGAGAAGCCGATGGACATGCTCCGCCGGACACAGCGGACCATCCTCGACGAGCTCCTCACCGCGCTGCCGGTGCACGACGCGGCGCACGGCTTCGTCGGCGGGCGGAGCGTCGTGTCCGGTGCCGCAGTGCACACCGGGCAGCAGGTCGTCGTCACGGCCGACCTGACGTCGTTCTTCGCGAGCATCACGGCGCCCACCGTGTACGGGGTCTTCCGTTCGGCGGGCTTCGCGGAGCCGCTCGCGCACGTCCTCACCGGCGTCTGCACGCACCGGGTGCCGGTGCACGTCCTCAGCGCGATGCCGGACGGCGGCAGCCCGGAGGAACGGCAGACCCTGCGCGGGATGCTCCGGGAAGCACACCTGCCGCAGGGCGCACCGACCTCACCGGCGCTGGCGAACACCGCGCTCCGGCACCTCGACGCGCGGCTCGCGGGGTGGGCGGCCTCGGTCGGCGCGGTCTACACCCGGTACGCCGACGACCTGACGTTCAGCGGCGACGACCGGCTCGCGGCACGGCCGGACGCGTTCCTCCGCGGGGTCGACCGGATCGTGACGGAACAGGGACTCCGGCTGAACCCGTCGAAGAGCCGGGTGCGGCGGCGGGGCTCGCGGCAGTCGGTCACCGGGGTCGTCGTCAACGACCAGACCTCGCCCGGTCGGCGCGAGGTCGACCGGCTGCACGCGATCCTGCACAACGCCGCCGTGCACGGCCCGACCTCGCAGAACCGTGCGGGCCACCCCGACTTCCGGGCGCACCTGCTCGGACGGATCGGGTGGGTCGAGCAGGTCCACCCCGGACTCGCACGGCGGTTGCGCGACGAGTTCGCACGCATCGTCTGGTGATGGCGGTCCGTCCGAGCGCGGGTGTGACGCCGGGTTGCGGTGGGCACGAGCAGGACGCCTGCCCGCCGGTAGCGTGCCGCCATGTGCCCGAGTGAGATCCCGGCCGACGCCCGCTACGAGGAACTGATCGCGCCGCTCCGACCGGTGATCGACCGGATCGCCGTCGACGCCCGGCAGCGGGAACGCGAGGAACGGCTCGCCACCGACCAGCTCGGGTGGCTCGTCGAGGCCGGGTTCGCCCGCTGGCGCACCCCGGTCGAGTGGGGCGGGGTCGGTGCCCGCCTGTCTGACGTCTTCCGCGCGATCGCCGAGATCGCCGAGGTCGACCCGAACCTCGCGCACGTGTGGCGGAACCACTTCTCGTTCATCGAGGACCGGGTGCACGCCGAGGGGAGCCCGTTCGACCGGGAGATCGTCGCGCGACTCGGGGGCGGCGAGTTCGTCGGCGGCGGGTGGAGCGAGACCCCGAACGCCGCAGGCGTCGACATCACCACCCGGATCACCCGCGACCCGGACGGCGGCTGGCGCGTGACCGGCCGGAAGTTCTACTCGACCGGCAGCGTCTACGCGCGGTGGATCACGGTGCTGGCGCTCGACGACTCCGGAGCACGGTTCGTCGCACTCGTGGACGCCCGGGACCCGGGCGTGCAGATCGGCGACGACTGGGACGGCTTCGGGCAACGGATCACCGGCAGCGGGAGCGTGGCGTACACCGACGTGCGGGTCCCCGACGAGCGGGTGCTGCCGTACTCGACGCGCTACCCGTACCAGGAGCAGTACTACCAGACGGTGATGCACGCGATCCTCGTCGGCATCGGGCGGGCGTCGCTCCGTGAGGGGATCGCGGCGCTGCGCTCCCGAGCCCGCGGGCACCACAACGGCACCGCCGAGGACCCGACGCAGGACCCCGAGCTGCTCGGCACGATCGGCACCGTCGCTGCCCGGGTGTACGCCGCCGACGCCGCGTTCACCGCGAGCCTCGGGCCGGTGGACGCCGCCGTCGACCGGCACACGGAACTCCGGGCGACCGGGGCGGACCCGTCGACGGACCCCGTCCTGCGCGCCGCCCTCGAGCGGAGTTGGATCGCGGTCGCCCAGGGGCAGACGGTCGTCACCGACGCCGTGCTCGACGCGACCACGCTGGTGTTCGACGCCCTCGGGTCGAGCGGCACCTTCCGCTCCCTGGGCCTCGACCGGCACTGGCGGAACGCCCGGACCCTGGCGTCCCACAACCCGCGCGTGCACAAGCGTCGCATCGTCGGCGACCTGCTCGTGAACGGCGCCAGTCCGCTCGACCGGGCGTAACCCGCCGTCACGAGGCGCAACCCGACGACACCTGCACCCGGCGGGCCCGCTCCGCCCCGTACGGTCGTCGGCAACGGCCCGCCACGGACGCAGGGGAGGCGGGGTGGCGGGCCGCTCTGCACGCAACGAGCGCGCGTACCGAACGCACGCACCGGGAGGGGCCCACCGTGACCGAGACACCCGCACCGACGATCGTCACCGTGCCGGACGCCGACCTCGCAGCGGCCGCCGCCCGACCCGGCGGGATCGCCCGGCTCGCCGACCGGATCCGGGCCTCCGGTGCCGTGGCCGTCGCGATCGGAACCGACCGCTTCGACCTCGAACGCGGTCGTGGTCACCGACTCGACCCGACGGCGGCGGCGCTCGCCCTCGGCCGTGCGCTGCCCACGCACGGGCTGCTCGTCGCGGCGGCACCCACCCGGGAGCACCCCTACAACGTCGCCCGCCGGGTGCTGTCCCTCGACCACGTGCTCGACGCCCGAGTCGGACTCGTCGTCGGCGCGCGGGACCACGGGCTTCCGGTGACGGCTGAGCAGCACGACGTGGCCGAGTTCGCCGAAGTCGTGCGCGGCCTCTGGCGGACGTGGCCCCTCGACAGCATCGTCGGCGACCGCGAAGCGGGCCGGTTCGCCGACACCAAGCGGATCCGCCCGCTCGACCACGACGGCGGACCGGGCGGCTACCGGGTCCGCGGGCCGCTGACGACGCCGTCGAGCCGGCAGGGCGAACCCGTCCTCGCGGTCTGGCACGACGTCGCGTACGAGGGCGCCGACCTGGTGCTCGGTGCCCACCGCGACGACACCGGCGTCGCGCACCCGCTCATCCCGTTGCCGGCCGCGGCCGACGTGTCGGAGCCGAGCCGCGCCTCCAGTCCGACGACCGACACGGCGACCGACCGACGGACGCTCCGCGACCTGCTCGGCCTGCCCGTCCCCGCGACGGTCGGCGCATGAGCGCCGACGCCGGGCTGATCCTCGGGGTCAACCTGCAGGGCTTCGGACAGCGGCCGGCGGCCTGGCGGACCCAGGACGTCGAACCGACCGACCTGCTCACCGCCGAGTTCTGGGGCGACATCGGGCGGATCGCGGAACGCGGGCTGCTCGACATGGTGTTCTTCGCCGACCACCCCGCGCTCGGCGACCCGAACGTGCGCGCGTACGGGCTGCTCGAGCCGTTCGTGGCGCTCGGGGCGATCGCCGACGCGACGACCCACCTCGGGCTCGTCGGGACGGCTTCGACCACCTACAACGACCCGGTGGACCTCGCCGAGCGGCTGCTGTCGCTCGACACGGTCTCCGGCGGCCGCGTGGCCTGGAACGCGGTGACGACCTACGACCGGTCCGTGTCCGCGAACTTCGGCGTCGCGACGAACCCGGAGCGCCCGGAGCGGTATGCCCGCGCCGGGGAGGTCGTCGACCTCGTCCAGGCGCTCTGGCGGTCCGCCGCCACCGGGGTCCCCGTCGACCACCACGGCGAGTTCACGGAGTTCGCGGGGGCGATCAGCGTCCCGCCGTCGGCGCAGGGGCACCCGGTGGTGTTCCAGGCCGGGGGCTCGCCGCACGGGCGGGACCTCGCCGCCCGGGTCGCCGAGGGCGTGTTCGCCGTCGAGCTGACGCCCGAGCCCGCGCGGGAGCACTACCGCGCCGTGAAGCAGGCGGCCGAGACCTACGGTCGGCGCGCGGCAGACGTGGCGATCGTCCCCGGTCTGTCGCTCGTGCTCGGGAGCACCGAGGCCGAGGCGCAGCGGCGGTTCGACGAGCTCGAGGCCCTCGCCCCGGACGGGTACTCGCTCCGGGCGCTCGGGACGCACCTCGACGCCGACCTCACCGACCTGGACCCCGAGGCGCCGATCCCCGCGCCGATCCTGGACCGCGAGGTCGACCCCGTGACGTACGGCCCTTCGCTCGGGTACCACGAGACCGTCGTCCGCTGGGTCCGCTCCCACAACACCTCCCTGCGAGAGGTCCTGCGCGGCTTCGGCGGGTACGGCGCCCGGATCGTCGTCGGCACGCCGGAGCAGGCCGCCGACACCATCGAGGAGTGGTACCGGACCGGGGCCGCCGACGGGTTCAACCTGATGATCGACGAGTTCCCGCGCGGCCTCGAGACCGTGGTCGACGAACTCGTGCCGATCCTGCAGCGTCGCGGGGTGTTCCACCGCGCGTACGAGGACGTCACGTTGCGCGGGCGGCTCGGCGCGCGGGCGCGCGGGTTGTAGGCGCCGGCGGGCGGCCCAGCGTCCGCAGTGTGCGACGTTCCGCGCGCGCCCCGCGCGCCCCGCGCGCCCGTGACGCCGTGTGACACCGCGGCAGCGGGCACCGCGTCACACGACGCAACGCCCGGTCACGCTCCGCAACACCCGTCGTCCCCGGGCCCGGTCGGTCATAGCGTCGCCACCATGACCGACTACCTCGACCGCGAGCACGACAAGACCTTCACGAAGGTCTACAAGCAGCAGACCCCGGACATCCTCAAGGCGTTCGTGCAGTTCGACGAGTCGGTGTTCCAGCCCGAGGGCCGCGAGATCCCGCTGAAGTACCGGGAGCTCATCGCGCTGGCGGTCGGCATCACCACGCAGTGCGTCTACTGCATCGACGGCCACAGCCAGCGCGCGGTGAAGGCCGGCGCGAACGAGGCCGAACTCGCCGAGGCCGCCTGGGTCGCCACGGCCATCCGCGCCGGCGGTGGGTTCGCCCACGGCCGCCTCGGCTTCAAGTTCGGCGCCGACGCCGCGACTCCCGCCCCGCACGAGCACTGACCACCGACCACACCCGACGGAAGCGCACCCCATGCCCGACCGCATCACCCTCGTCACCGCCCTGCAGGGCGCCGGCTGGCACCCCGCCGCCTGGCGCACCGCCGGCCCCGCGGCGCAGCGCCTCACCAGCCTCCGGCACTGGCGCGACGTCGTCGTGGAGCAGGACCGACTCGGCGTCGACGCCGTCACGATCGAGGACTCCTTCACCGCCGGTCCGGTGGACGCGGCGGGTGAACTCCACACGGGCACGGTCGTCGGTCGCCTCGACGCGCTCCTCGTCGCGAACGCGGTCGCGCCCGCGACCCGCGCGATCGGTCTGGTGCCGACCGTCTCGGTGACGCACACCGAGCCCTTCCACGTCGCCACGGGCCTCCAGACCCTCGACCACGTCTCGCAGGGGCGAGCCGGGTGGCGGGTCCAGGTCAGCCCGACGCCCCGCGAAGCCGCGCTCTTCGGGCGCCGCCCCGGCGGCGACACCGCCGGCGACCTGTTCGACGAGGCGCGCGAGGTCGCCGAGGTCGTCTCGCGACTCTGGGACAGCTGGGACGACGACGCGATCATCCGCGACGTGACCACCGGCCGGTTCATCGACCGCGACCGCATCCACAACGCCGAGTTCGAAGGCTCCTTCGTCTCGGTCCACGGCGCGTCGATCGTGCCGCGGTCGCCGCAGGGTCGACCGCCGGTCCTCTCGCTGGCGCACCGCGCCGACGCGGCCGCGTTCGCCGTCGACGCTGCGGACGTCGTGCTGGTCACGCCCGGGTACGGCGGCCTGGAGGCACGGGACGCGCTGGCACTCGTCCGTGACGCTGAGCAGGCGGCCGGTTCTGACGTCCGTCGTCCGGTCCTCGCCGATCTCGCGGTGCTCATCGGGTCGTCGGCGGCCGAGGCCGCCGATCAGCTCGCAGCGCTCCACGCCGCCGCGGGTGTGCCGTACGCGGTCGGGTCCGGGTCCGACACGTCCGTGCTGGCCACGACCGTGCCCGAGCTCGTGACGCTGATCGGTGACCTGCGGGACCTCGGGTTCGCCGGTGTCCGCCTGCGCCCGCTGCGCATCCCGGTCGACTCCACGGCGATCGCCCGCGAGCTCGTCCCCGCGCTCGTCACGGCCGGCCTCCGCGCCGACGTGGCCTCGCGTCCCACCGCCGACCTGCGCACGCGGCTCGGCATCGCCCCGGCGGTCAGCCGGTACGCACCCGTCTCCGGTTCCGCACCCGTGGAGGTCTCAGCATGAGCGCCAAGCGTCAGGTCCACCTCGCCGCCCACTTCCCGGGCGTCAACAACACCACGATCTGGAGCGACGACCGGGCCGAGAGCCAGATCGCGTTCTCGTCGTTCGAGCACTTCGCCCGGAACGCTGAGCGCGGGCTGTTCGACTACCTGTTCCTCGCCGAGGGCCTGCGGCTCCGCGAGCAGAAGGGCCGCATCCACGACCTCGACGTCGTCGGGCGCCCGAACACCCTCGCGATCCTCGCCGCCCTCGCCGGGGTCACCGACCACATCGGGCTCGTCGGCACGCTGCAGACCACGTTCAACGAGCCGCTCGAACTCGCGAAGCAGCTCGCGACACTCGACCACCTCACCGACGGACGTGCCGGATGGAACGTCGTGACCAGCTCGGACGCGTTCCACGGCGCGAACTTCCGTCGCGGCGGGTTCCTCGACCACGCCGACCGGTACACGCGGGCGGCGGAGTTCATCGAGCTGTCCCGGGAGCTCTGGGACTCGTGGGAGTCCGACGCCGTGGTGGCGGACCCGGCCGCCGCCGGGCTCGCGCGTGGCCCCTTCGCCGACCGCTCCCGCATCCGCGACGTCGACCACCACGGCCCCCAGTTCGACGTCACCGGGACGTTCCCGGTGCCGCGGAGCCCGCAGGGGCACCCGGTGGTCGTGCAGGCCGGCGACTCCGACGAGGGGCGCGACCTCGCCGCGGCGCACGCCGAGGTGATCTTCTCGCTGCACACCGAGTTCGACGACGCGAAGTCCTACTACGACGACATCACGGCGCGACTCGCGCGCGTCGGCCGCTCGAAGGACGAGCTGCACATCCTGCCGGCGTCGACCTTCGTCCTCGGTGACACGCCCGCGGACGCCGCCGAGCGGGCCCGGGCGATCCAGCGCGCCCAGGTCAGCCCGGCCACGGCGGTCGCGTTCCTCGAACAGGTGTGGAACCGCGACCTGTCCGGGTACGACGTGGACGGCCCGCTGCCCGACGTCGAGCCGGACCTCGACGGCGCCGCGATCACCCGCGGCCGCGCCCGGCACACCCGCGACGTCCCCGCGCTCGTGCAGTCCTGGCGCGACCTCGCTGCTGCGGAGAAGCTGTCGATCCGTGACCTGGTCATCCGCGTGTCGACGCGCGGCGGGTTCGTCGGGACGCCGTCGCACATCGCCGCCGAGATCGACCGGTACGTCCAGGAGCGCGCGACCGACGGCTTCGTCGTCGTCCCGCACACCAACCCGTACGGCCTCGACGAGTTCGTCGACACGGTCGTCCCGCTGCTGCAGGAGCGCGGCGTGTACCGGGAGTCCTACACCGAGGGCGCGACGCTCCGCGAGACGCTCGGCCTGCCGGGGAACATCCGGGACCGCCGGGGGGTCCTCGCGTGACGGCGCTCGGCTGGACGCCCGCACGGACGGCGGTGGCGGCGTGACCCGGTACGTGCTCTCGCGCATCGGGCAGGCGGTGCTCGTGCTCTGGGCGGCGTGGACGATCTCGTTCTTCGTCCTGTACGTCCTGCCGAGCGACCCCGCCCGGATCATGCTCGGTCCGGACGCCACCGACGTGACGCAGGCGCAGCTCGACGCCCTCCGACACCAGTACGGACTCGACCAGCCCGTGCTCGTGCAGTACTTCCAGCACCTCGGTTCACTGCTGACCGGGGACCTCGGTCGCTCGATCGGCGTCGGACGACCCGTCACCGAGGTCATCGGCGAAGCCGTCGGGCCGACCGCGCAGATCGCCGTCGTCGGCCTGCTGCTCGCGATCGTGTTCGGCGGTGGCGTCGCCGTGCTGGCGACGTGGACCCGGAACCGTGCCCTCGGCCAGTTCCTGCTCCAGCTGCCCCCGATCGGCGTCGCCGTGCCCGGCTTCTGGTTCGCCCTGCTGCTCGTGCAGTGGTTCTCGTTCGGCCTGCACGTGTTCCCGGCGTTCGGCGGCGAGGGACCGTCGTCGGTCGTCCTGCCGGCGATCACCCTGGCGCTGCCCACCGGAGCTACGATCGCCCAGCTGCTGTCGAAGTCCCTGGTCGCGACGCTGCGTGAGCCGTACGTCGACACCGCGTACGCCAAGGGCGCCGGACGGTGGCGGGTGCAGCTCCGGCACGCGCTGAAGAACGCCGCGCTGCCGGCACTCACCGTGACCGGCCTCATCGTCGGACAGCTGTTCTCCGGCACCGTCGTCACCGAGACGGTGTTCTCCCGCCCGGGCCTCGGCCGGGTCACCGCGACCGCCGTGCAGGGGCAGGACATCCCCGTCGTGCAGGGCATCGTCCTCGTCGCCGCGGCGATCTTCGTCGTCGCGAACCTCGTCGTCGACCTCGTGTACCCACTCCTCGACCCACGGGTCGTCCTGGCGGGGAGCCGCCGGAAGCTGCGGGAGCAGGACGGCGCGACACCGGGCGGCCCGGCCACCGGCGGGACCGCACCCGCCGCCCCGACCCCGTCGGCCGCACCCCAGGGAGCCCCCGCATGACCGAGACCACGCAGCTCGCGATCGGCCGTCCCGCGTCGCTCGTCACCGACCGCGTCCCCGGCGGCGCGACCGCACTCCGGGGCCTCGCCGCCCGGCCGACGCTCACCGTCGCGGTCCTCTGGCTCGGGCTCGTCGTCCTCGCCGCGCTGCTCCCCGGAGCCCTGACCCACCACGACCCGCTCGCCGCGGACCCGGCCGTCAAGCTCACCGCGCCGGACGCCGCGCACTGGTTCGGCACCGACCAGCTCGGTCGCGACCTGTACACCCGGGTCGTGCACGGCACCGCGCTCACCCTGCAGGCGGCGATCCTCGCGATCCTCATCGGGCTCGTCGGCGGTTCGGTGGTCGGGCTCCTCGCCGGGTTCGTCGGCGGGGTGGTCGACACGGTGCTCATGCGCGTCGCGGACGTCCTGCTCGCCATCCCGAGCCTGCTGCTGTCGTTGACGATCGTCACCGTCCTGGGGTTCGGCACCGTGAACGTCGCGGTGGCGGTCGGCGTCGCGAGCATCGCCACCATCGCCCGGATCATGCGCTCCGAGGTCGTCAGGGTCCGCACCGCCCAGTACGTCGAGGCGGCCACCGCGAACGGGAACCGCTGGTGGCGGGTGCTGCTGGTGCACGTGCTGCCGAACGCGGCCGGCCCCGTGCTCGTCCTCGCCGCGCTCGAGTTCGGCACCGCGATCCTCGCCGTCTCGAGCCTGAGCTTCCTCGGCTACGGCGCCCAGCCGCCGGCACCGGAGTGGGGCTCGCTCGTCTCGACCGGCCGCGACTACATCGCCACCTCGTGGTGGCTGACGACCATCCCGGGTCTCGTCATCGCGGTCACGGTGCTCGCCGGCAACCGCGTCGCCCGGGCCCTCGACACCGAACGGCGGGCCGTCCGATGAGCCTCCTCAGCATCCGCGACCTCACGGTCGCGTACGGCCACGGCCGGCACGCGCGCACCGCACTGCACGGCGTCTCCCTCGACGTCGGCCGCGGCGAACGCGTCGCGATCGTCGGCGAGTCCGGTTCGGGCAAGTCGACGACGGCGCACGCGGTCCTCCGGCTCCTGCCCGCAGCGGCCGACCTGACTGGAGGCACGGTGCGGCTCTCCGGGACCGCCGCCGGTTCCGCGGACCTCGACCTGGTCACCGCGTCCGACGCCGAGGTGCGTCGTGTCCGCGGCGTCCGGATCGGCTTCGTCCCGCAGGACCCCACCGTCTCCCTCAACCCCGTCACGCGGATCGGCCGGCAGGTCGCCGAGGTGCTCGAGATCCACGGCATCGCAACGGGGGCAGAAGCACACGAGCGCGCCGTGGAGGAGCTGCGCCGCGCCGGGATCGACCGCCCGGAGCTGCGCGCGAAGCAGTACCCGCACGAGCTCTCCGGCGGCATGCGGCAGCGCGTGCTCATCGCCATCGCGCTGATCGGCGACCCGGAACTCCTCGTCGCCGACGAGCCCACGAGCGCCCTCGACGTCACCGTGCAGCGGACGATCCTCGACCACCTCGACCGGCTCGTCGCCGAGCGGGGGACGAGCGTCCTCTTCATCACCCACGACCTCGGGGTCGCCGCGGACCGGGCCGACCGGATCGTGGTGATGTCCGAGGGCCGGATCGTCGAGCAGGGCACTCCCGCCGAGGTGCTCGGCGCACCCCGCGAGGCCTACACCCGCGCGCTCATCGCAGCGGCGCCCAGTCTCGACGACGTGACCGTGTCCGTGGGAGCCTCCCCGCGCCTCCAGGCCGGTGTGGACGACCCGCTCGTCGTCGCGACGGGCCTGCGGAAGTCCTTCGCCCGCGTGGCCGCCGTCGACGGCGTCGACGTGACCGTCCCGCGCGGCCGCACCCTCGCGCTGGTGGGGGAGTCCGGGTCCGGGAAGTCGACGACGGCACGGCTCGTGCTCGGTCTCGAGCGCGCCGACGCGGGCACCGTCCGGTTCGACGGCGACGACGTGACCGCGGCCCGCGGTGCGGCGCTGCGGGCGTACCGGCGCCGCGCGCAGATCGTGCAGCAGAACCCGTACGCGGCCCTGGACCCGCGGCTGTCGGTCGGGTCGATCATCGCCGATCCGCTGGCGGCGTTCGGCATCGGCACCAGGCGGTCCCGTGCTGCCCGCGCCGCGGAGTTGCTCGACCTCGTGGCCCTGCCCGCCTCGGCGGCGGCACGTCGACCGTCGGAGCTGTCGGGCGGTCAGCGGCAGCGCGTCGCGATCGCCCGGGCCCTTGCGCTCGACCCGTCGTTCGTCGTCCTCGATGAACCGGTCTCGGCGCTCGACGTCTCCGTGCAGGCGCAGATCCTCGACCTGCTCGCGTCACTGCAGGAGACGCTCGGCGTCTCGTACCTGTTCATCTCCCACGACCTCGCCGTCGTCCGCCGCATCGCCCACGAGGTGTCCGTCCTCCGGGGCGGGCGCGTGGTCGAGCACGGCGGTGTCGCCGACGTCCTCCACCACCCGCAGCACGAGTACACCCGTGCCCTGCTCGACGCGATCCCCGGACGATCCCGGCTGGTCGCACCCGACCACGAAGGCGTCGTCGTCGACGGCGCTGCCGCACCCGAAGGAGTCTCATGACCATCCACCGCACCCCGATCCGTCTGGTGGCCGCGATCGCGGCCGGCACCGCGGCGGCCCTGGTGATGGCCGGCTGCTCGTCGGGCAGCACCGCGTCGTCGTCCTCGTCGTCGAAGCCCGTCGACGGCGGTTCGCTGACGTACGCGATCGCCAACGACCCCATCACGCTGAACCCGACGGGCACCGGTGCCGGCAACGACACGCTCGCCATCACCCGACAGCTCGTCGACTCGCTGCTCTGGCAGGACCCGTCGGACGGCTCGCTCAAGCCCTGGCTGGCGACGAAGTACTCGGCGAACAGCGACGCGACCGCGTTCACGTTCGACCTGCGCTCCGGTGTGACGTTCTCCGACGGGTCGTCGTTCGACGCCACCGCCGTGAAGGACACCTTCGACGACATCGCGAAGGCCGGGGCGTCCAGCACCGCAGCGGCGTACTTCTCCGGGTACAAGGAGACGAAGGTCATCGACGACGACACCGTCGAGGTCGACTTCACGACGCCGAACGCCGCGTTCCCGAACGCCACCGCGTCGGTCGCGCTCGGCATCGTCGCGCCGAAGACCACCGAGACGCCGTTCGACGACCGGGCCGACGGCGAGGCCGTCATCGGGACCGGGCCGTTCACCCTGTCGTCGTACACGAAGAACACCTCCACCGTCCTCGCGAAGCGCAAGGACTACGACTGGGGCCCCGCCGCGCGGTCGAACGCCGGCGCGGCGCACCTGTCCAAGGTGACGTTCCAGGTCGTCCCGGAGGCGAGCGTCCGCACCGGCAGCCTGCAGTCCGGTCAGCTCGACGCAATCAGCAGCGTCCAGCCGAGCGACGTCGACACGCTGCAGTCGCAGTACGAACTCGTCACCCGCGCGAACCCCGGGCAGGTGTTCGGTCTCACGTTCAACCAGAAGCGCCCGCTCGTGTCCGACCTCGTCGTCCGCAAGGCGATCGCGCAGGCCGTCGACCCGAAGACCGTGCGGGACACGTCCCTCAACGACCTGTTCAAGGTCGCGACCTCGGTGCTCGGCTCGACCACCCCCGGCTACACCGACACCTCGTCGGCGATCTCGTACGACCCCTCCGCGGCGAAGAAGGCGCTCGAAGCAGCCGGGTGGGAGAAGGGATCGGACGGCATCCGCGCGAAGGACGGCCAGAAGCTGCAGCTCAAGCTCATCTGGATCACGAACTTCGGGCCGAACCAGACCTCGCTCGAACTCATCCAGCAGGAACTGAAGAAGGTCGGCGTCGGCCTCACCCTGGAGAGCGGCACCGTCCCGCAGTACCTCGCCAACACGACCAGCGGTGACTGGGACATCGCGTGGGACAACAACTCACGCGCCGACGGCGACGTCCTCCGCTCGAAGTTCTCGAGCGACGGTGCCCAGTCGATCGGTGCCGGCGACGGCACGCTCGACGCCCTGTTCACGAAGGAGCTCTCGCAGTCGTCCGGCACCGACCGCACCGCCACGTTCGCGGCGATCCAGGAGCGGATCGCTTCGCAGGTGGACTTCGTCCCCGTGCACGAGCTCACGAGCATCATCGCCACCGCCAAGGACGTGCACGGCATCGCGTTCGGCGCGGACACACGCCTCGACCAGCTCACCGGTGCCTGGAAGGACGCAGCATGACCGCCGTTCCCCTGTCGATCCTCGACCTCGTCCCGGTCAGCGCCGGGTCCACCGCCGCGCAGGCCCTGCACCGCACGGTCGACCTCGCGCAGCACGCCGAGCGTGCCGGGTACGCCCGGTACTGGCTCGCCGAGCACCACCTCAACCCGGGCGTCGCGGGCAGTGCGCCGAACATCGTGATCGGCGCCGTGGCCGCCGCGACGTCGACGATCCGGGTCGGCAGCGCGGCGACCCTGGTCGGCAACGTCCGCGGGCTGCAGATCGCCGAGACCTTCGGCACGCTCGCGGCGCTGTACGGGCCGCGGATCGACCTCGGTCTCGGCCGGTCCGGTGCACCCGCGCCCGGTACCCCGAAGCCGCCGTCGCTCGCGCCGCGCGAGGACGAGGTCGTCGACGGGCTGCTCATCCCGGCACCGTTCGACTTCCGGATCGCCCCGCGCAGCCGGTTCGCGCTGCAGGGCGAGCTGCTCGGTCGGGTGCCGGGCGACGTCGACCGGTTCGAGGGCGAACTCGACCTGATCCGGGCGCTGTTCGCCGGCACGTGGTCGCACGACGGCGCGGTCGTCGAGGCGCCGCCCGCCGCCGACGCCCCGGTCGAACTCTGGGTCCACGGCTCCACCGGGGGAGCGAGTGCACGGGCCGCCGGCGCGCTCGGCCTGCCCTACGGCGCGAACTACCACACGTCGCCGGGCACGGTCCTGGCGTCGGTGCAGGCGTACCGCGACGCGTTCCGGCCGGGTGTGCTCGACGCCCCGCACGTCATCGTGTCGGCGGACGTCGTCGTCGGCCGGGGCACCGCCGAGGCCGCCGAACTCGCGCTCGGCTACGGCCAGTGGGTGCACTCGATCCGCTCCGGCGTCGGGGCGATCGAGTACCCGACACCTGACTGGGCGCGGGAGCACCCGTTGGACGACGCCGCGGCGGCATCGGTCGCGGACCGTATCGCCACGCGGTTCGTCGGCGACGCCGGTACGGTCGCGGACCAGCTCGAGACGCTGCGCCGAGCGACCGGGGCGGACGAACTCCTCGTCACCACGATCACGCACGACCACGAGGCACGGGTGCGCTCGTACGACCTGCTCGCGGCGGAGTGGGCACGGCGTGCCGACGCAGGTGCGCCGGACCGCTCTCGGTCAGCGTCCGCGTCCGCGACCGAGTCCGTGCCGGCCGGGGCGGTGCGCTGATGCGGTTCCAGCTGCTCGACATCGTCCCGTACCAGGAGGACCCGGTCACCGGGCACATCGTGCCGCCCTCGGAACGTCTGGCATCGGTCGTCGAGACCGCCCGGTTCGTCGAGGAGCTCGGGTTCGACTCCTTCGCCGTGGGGGAGCGGCACGCCGGACCGTTCCTGTCCGCCGCACCGACCGTGCTGCTCGGGGCGATCGCGGCCTCGACCTCCCGCATCCGCCTGCAGACCGGCGTCACCGTGCTGTCGATCCTCGACCCCGTCCGGGTCGCCGAGGACTACGCGACCGTCGACCAGCTCTCCGGCGGCCGGCTGGAGCTGACGGTCGGCAAGGGCAACGAGGTGCTGCAGTACCCGATCTTCGGGCTCGACCTCGCCGACCAGTGGGACCTGCTGGCCGAGAAGTACGCGGCGCTCCGGGCGTTCTGGGGGCCGGCGCCCGCTGACTGGGCGGGCGGACCCTCCACCCACCCGCAGCAGGGCATCACCACGCTGCCACGCCCCTTCCGCCCGGGAGGCCCGCGCGTCTGGCACGGCTCGGCATCGTCCACGGTGTCGGTCGAACTCGCCGCACGGTGGGGCGACCCGCTGTTCAGCGCCAACGCGATCCAACCCCTCGAGGCCTACGGCGTGCTCGTCGACCGGTACCGGCAGGCGTCCGCCGAGGCCGGGCACACCGATCGGACGCCGTACGTCGGTGCGGGGGCCGGTGCCGGCGGGATCTTCGTCGCGTCGACCTCGCAGGAAGCCAAGGCGCTCTACGGACCGGTCTACGAGGGACTCGTCGCACGCCGGAACGTGCCCGGCAACAACACGCCGTTCCGCGACATCGACCACGCCGTGGCCGATGGACCGGCGCTCGTCGGAAGCCCGCAGCAGGTCGTCGACAAGATCGGGCGCTTCCACGAGCGACTCGGGACGGACCTGCAGTCGGTGTCGTTGCCGACGACGCTGCCGCTGGCGGACCAGTTCGCGACGCTGGAGCGGTTCGCCGCCGACGTCGTGCCGGTGGTGCGCGCGGCGTACCCGACGACCCTCTGGACGGCTGCCGACGCGCACGGCTCGACCGTGCCTGCGGAGGCCGTCGCGGCCTGAGACGCGACGCTGCAGCGGACGGGAGGCGCGGCGCCGGCTGGCACCGCGCCTCCCGTCCGTCGTGTGCGCGCGTCCGGCGCGTGCCTGCCGGGCTGCCGACTCGATGCGACGGATCGGATGTCGTACGACGTCGGCGTTGTCGCTGTCCCGCGGTCGCGAATGCCCGCGCGTGCAACGGGTGACGGATCCGCGGTCGTACGACGTCGGTGCTGTCGCACCGAGTCCGGCGTCCGGCGAGCACGCCGCCGGCGACGGCACGCGAGTCGATCGACGCGTGCGGTGTCGGTGCGACGGTGCCGTGGGCTCGGCCGATCGGGAGTGCGGACTCGATGCGACAGATCCGCTGTCGTACGACGTCGGCGTTGTCGCACCGAGTCGGTCCGCCGACCCCACGCACGACGACACCCCCGCGGCCAGGACGGCCACGGGGGTGTCGGACAGCGCGTGCGGCGTCAGCTCGCGTCGAGCGGCAGGCCCTCCGGGTTGAGCTCGGACTGCTGCACGGCCTCGTTCGACAGGTTGTACGCCTTGAGCCACTTGGCGTAGGTGCCGTCGTCGATGAGTTCGTTGATGGCCTGCTGCACCGGCGCGGCCAGCCCGTTGCCCTTCTTGGTGGTCGCCGCGATGAGCCCCTGCAGGTCGGCGCCCGCACCCGAGTACGTGCCGGCGGTCGTCGTCGCCTTGGCCGTCCCCGCGTTCTGCTTGTTCTGGTACGCGATCGTCGGGTTCGGGCCGAGGTAGCCGTCGACCTTGCCGGACTGCACAGCCAGGAGCTTCGAGTTCGCGTCCGGGTAGTACTTCACGGTGATGGTCTTGCCCTGCTTCTCGAGGTCGGCCTTCCACCCGAGCAGGATCTTCTCCTGGTTCGTCCCGGAGTCGGTGGCGATCGTCTTGCCGGCGAGCACGGACGGGTCGCCGTCGAACGTCAGGCTGCTGCCCTTCTTCACCTGCAGTGCGAGGTTGTCCTGGCGGTACGAGGCGAAGTCGTACTTCTCCTTGCGCTGCTCGGTCACGGTGACGTTGGACAGGCCGACGTCGATCGAGCCACCGTCGATGCCGACGAACAGGTTGTCCCAGGTGGCGTTCTTGACCTGCGGCTCGAGGCCGAGCTTCGCGGCGACGAGGCGACCGATGTCGGGCTCCGAACCGGTGAGGGTCTTCTGGTCGTCCCCGGTGAACGCGAGGGGCGGGTACCCGGACGGCAGGGCGCCGATGCCGATGACGAGCTTGCCGGACTTCTTGACGTCGGCCGGGAGCTCGTCGTGGAGCTTCGAGTCCTCCTGCACGGTCACCTTCGTCTCGGTGGCGGCGCCGTTCGACGCTGCTCCGATCGTGACTGTGCCGTCGTCCGAGCCGGTGCCGGCGCTCGCGTTCGCGGCGCAACCGGCGAGGGCGATGACGACTCCGGCGGCGAGGACGAGTGCGCCGGCGCGGTTCCGCCAGCGGGAGGGGGTGATCGGGGACATGGTTCTCCAGGGTGCGTTGTACGTCGGAACGGGTGGGGAGTTCAGCGGACGCGGGACAGGAAGTCGCGCGTGCGGGGGTGCTGCGGGTCGTCGATGAGCTGCGCGGGCGGCCCCTGCTCGACGATGCGGCCGTGGTCGAGGAAGACGACGTGGTCGGCGACCTCGCGGGCGAAGGCGACCTCGTGCGTCACGATGACGAGCGTCGTGCCGGACTCGGCGAGGTCCTTGATGACGCCGAGGACCTCTCCGACCAGCTCGGGGTCGAGCGCCGAGGTCGGTTCGTCGAGCAGCACCACCGAGGGCTCGAGTGCCAGGGCCCGGGCGATGGCCACGCGCTGCTGCTGCCCGCCGGAGAGCTGGCGCGGCCGGGTGGCTCCGCGGTCGCCGAGGCCCACGCGTTCGAGCAGCGTCTGCGCCCGGGCCTTCGCCGTGGCGGCGGGAACGCCGGAGGCGATCGGACCCTCGGCCACGTTCTCCAGCGCGGTGAGGTGCGGGAAGAGGTTGAAGTGCTGGAACACGAAGCCGATCCGGGAGCGCTGCCGCAGGATCAGCCGCTCGGGCAGCTCCTTGTACCGGGGGACCCCGTCGCGGCCGGTGCGCGCCCGGACGCCGATGGTCTCGCCGCCGACGGTCACGACACCACGGTCGAGGGGTTCGAGGTGGTTGATCGACCGCAGCAGCGTGGACTTGCCGGACCCGGACGGGCCGAGGATGACGGTGACGCTCCCGGACGGCAGCGACAGGTCGACGCCGTCGATCACGACGTTCTCGCCGAAGGCCTTCACGGCGCCGTGGATGCCGATGGTCGCGCTCATCAGATGGCCCTGTCGTTCGTGGTGGAGGTGCCGGCGGCGACCGCCCGCTCGGCCGCGGCGGCCTCGGCGCGGCGATCCGCGCCTCCAGGCCGGCGACCCGGACCGCGCCGGACCGCAGCCCGCAGTCGCTGGAAGGGCGTCGGCGGCAGCGCGCGGACCGAGCCGCGTGCCGTCCACCGCTCGACGTAGTACTGCACGACCGACACCGCGCTCGTGAGCGCCAGGTACCAGAGCGTCGCGACGACGAGCAGCGGGATGATGTCCGTCGGGTAGGTGCTCGACAGGTTCTGGACGACACCGAACAGGTCGAGCAGCGACACGTAGAACAGCAGCGACGACGCCTTGAGCAGTCCGACGATCTGGTTCACGAACGCCGGCACGATCGAGCGGAGCGCCTGCGGCAGGATCACCCGCACGAACTGGCGGCGACGGGGGAGCCCCAGGGCCTGCGCGGCTTCGTGCTGCCCGTGGTCGACGGCGAGCACGCCGGCGCGGACGATCTCCGAGGCGTAGGCGATCTCGCTGAGGCTCAGCCCGATGACACCGATCGCCAGGTCACCCAGGACGTTCGCGGTCGGGACCTCGAGCTGGGGTCCGAACGGGACGCCGATGCCGATCGTCGGGTACAGCGACCCGAGGTTGTACAGGAAGACGAGCACCAGGATGAGCGGCACCGACCGGAACAGCCACACGTAGCCCCACGCGAGGCCGGACAGCACCGGGTTGCGCGAGAGCCGGGCGATCGCCACGACGATGCCACCGGCGAAGCTGATCACGGCGCTCAGCGCAGTCGCGACGAGGGTGAGCTGCAGGCCGGTCAGGATCGCCGGGCTAAACAGCCACTTGCCGACCGCCGGCCAGCCCCACTGCTCGTTCGTGAAGAGCGTCTCGACGAAGTTCAGGAGCACCACGAGGACGATCGCGGCCGCGATCCAGCGCATCGGGTGCCGCAGCGGGACGACCGGCCGGTCGAGCGCGGCGCGTCCGGCGGCGTCGATGGTCGCGTCAGTAGGGCCTCCGGCCTGACTTCCGTTCGGACTGGAGGCGCGGTGCGCGTCCGTCACGCTCCTCGCGCCGTCGGGGCGGGTCACGGCGTCCCGCTCCGTGTCGGTGGTCTGGGTCATGTCGCGACCGTAGGAGGTGCGGAGGGATGCGACAACGCGGGGTGCAACACATCGGCACGGGACGGAACGCGGCGTCACACACCGGTTCTGGATGACGCTCTGTGACGTGCCGCGACGGCTATCGTGACCGGCATGACCGCACACCGTGTGACCGCACCCGAGCCCCCGGCCGACGGCGCCAAGCTCAAGGGGCCGGCGTCGTACTTCCCGAGCATCGAGAAGACGTACGGCCGTCCGGTCCAGGAATGGCTCGACATCGTCGCGGACCGCCTGGACGACCACAAGCACATGGAGGTCGTCGCCTGGCTCAAGGACGAGCACGGTCTGGGCCACGGGCACGCGAACGCGGTGGTCGCCTACGTGCGGAACGCGCTCGCGGGCTGAGCTGTCGCCGAGATGGTTGACATGGTTGTCGTTCGTGCGACAGGATTGGTTGACACGGTTGACGCTGTGCACCCGATCAGCAGGAGGCTCACGATGGCGACGACAGCACGAGCACACGCTTCAGCCGGGCGGCCGACCGACCGGGTCGAAGCGCTCCTGACGGCGCTCCGGAGCCGACTGGTGCTCGACCGGGTCGACGGGGCGCTCGACTCCGGCGCCGACATCGAGGTGCTCGCCGACCGGATGGTGGCGGCGCTGCCGTCCGGCAAGCACGAGGCCGATGCACTGCTCGGCCCGTTCTACGACACCCCGACCCTGGCCGCCTGGCGCGGGGTGACGCGGCAGGCGCTCAGCAAGGCGACGGCGAAGCGGGACCTCATCGGCCTGAAGATCGGCGACGGCAGTCTGGTGTTCCCCTCGTTCCAGTTCGGCGTGACCGGGACGCCGCTGCCGAACCTGCGGCAGGTGCTCGCGCTCATCGACCCGGACCGGATCGACCCGTGGGGCAGCGCACTCTGGCTGAACACCCCGGCCGACGCGTTCGGCGGCACCACTGCTGCCGAGGCGCTCCGCGACGGTCGTGACGAGCAGGTGCTCGCCGCGGCCCGCCGAGCTGCGCACGCCTGGGCTGCGGACGCGTGACGCCCCGCCGGAACGAGGTCGCCCAGCGCCCGCCGCGCGACGACCTCGACCTCGCCGCGTTCCCGAGCGAGGAGTCCCGGGGCACGACCTTCTACCGGGCGAAACGGCACGACCGCGGTGCGTGGTGGTTCGCGAGCACCGAGCCCGACGCCGACGGGGTCGACGGCGGCCGGTTCGACCTCGCCCCGCCGCGGGGCACCTGCTACTGGGCGGACTCCGTCGAGGTCGCCGTGCGGGAGCGTCTGGCGCACCACGTCCTGGACACGAACACCGTCTTCACCGCCCGTGCGCGGGAGATGGTCGTGGTGGCCGCCCGAGCGTCGCGCAGCCGGGCGTTCGCCGACGTGACCCACCCCGGTGCCGTCCGGTTCGGCGTCGGTGCCGAGCTGCAGACGATGGGCGACTACCGCGTGCCACAGGCCTGGGCGAGGGCGTTCGACGCCGCCGGGTTCGCCGGGGTCCGGTACAGCACCCGGTTCACCAGTGCGGCGCCGGCGAACGCGTGGGCGGTGTTCGGCACGGCCGGCGTCCCGAAGCGTCCACGACCCGAGCGTGTGCACCGCGACGGTGTGACCGCCTGCCGCGAAGCGGGCATCCGCGTGCTCGACGACGGGTCGGATGCCGGTCCCGAACGGTTCACCTTCGCGGAACCACCCGGGTCCTGACGCGCTTGTCGGTGGTCGTGCCTAGCGTGACGACGTGGCCGAACCCGTCGACGCGTGGTGGCGCCGCCGACAGTGGTCGCGCGGCGTCCCGGTGCCGTACGCCGTGGGGGAGTTCCGCGCCGAGTGGGCCTCGTACCCGGTGCTCGTCCGGCAGTACCACCCGGACTGGAACCACGGCCTCGTCCTGAGCCAGGTGCCGCCCGCGGCCGAGGTCCTGCTGACGTGGGAGTGCGACGTCGGGCACGTGTTCGTCGCGACGCCGGCCGAGCAGCGCTCCCGCCCGGGTCGTGAACGACGGCGGTCGGTCTGGTGCCCCGAGTGCGCCGTCCAGGCCCAGCCGCAGCGGTGGCCGGTCCTGCCGTCGGACTGGCCGACCGCGGTGCCCGTGCCGCAGCGGGTCGTGCGGGTGACCGGTCGACAGACCCTGCCCGCCGCACCGGCACGGGGGACCCCGGCGGGTGCGGTCGCCTCCGCACGGTCCCGTCCGCACCGCCCCGAGCCCGGTGCGCCCCGTCGACCCCGACCCGCAGCGGTCCCGCGGTCGATCTGCCCGAAGACCCCGCGGCTGCCCTCCGGGGAGTCGTTCACGAGCGTGTGCGCCCCGGCGACGGCCTCCGCGGTCGAGGCCGAGCTCCGTGCCGCGCTCGCGGAACGGTTCGCCTTCACGTTCGACCACTCGGCGATCCGGCTCGACCGGCCGTTCTTCGACCACTTCGAGGTCTGGCCGGACATCATCCTGCCGGAGCTCCGGGTGGCGATCGAGTACGACTCGACCGGGCGCCACGGCCTCGAGCACGTCGGCCCCCGGCAGGAGACGGATCGCCGGAAGGACCGTGCGGTGCGGGGCGTCGGGTGGGAGGTCGTGCGCATCCGCACCGGTCGGTTGCAGGCCCTGGGCCCGCACGACCTCGAGGTCTCCGGCATCTCCGGCCGGACCGTCGCCCGCCTGGCGGACACGCTGCGGGAGATCCGCGGCGCGCTGTTCGTCGACGCCTACGCCCGGTGACCGGGGCGAGTCTCGCCGCCGCGCCGGCGTGCCGCTCAGCCGCGGAGCGCCAGCGCCTCGCTCGTCCACCGGGCGTGCAGCTCCCACGGGTCGCTGACCCCGGCGGCCACGGTCCCGACGTGCTCCAGCAGCTCCGGCGTCACCCGGAACCACTCCGTGCCCGGGTACCGCGTCGCGGCGAACTGCGCGTGCCGCCGGCGCTCGAGGGTCCGGTCGCCTCGCTCGAACCCGAGCAGGTCCTGGTGCGGGATCGCCGCAAGCCGCTGCCGCGGGTTCGTCGTCGTCCCGATCTTGATCCGGTCGCCGAAGTCGTCGCGCATCCGCAGGTAGTAGACGACGTCGACGCGCGGGGGAGCGAGGTCCCCGTCGGGCACGTCGCCCCACCGCCACTCGCACGTCGCGCACACGGTGCCGGATGGGAAGCGCACCCCGATCCGTGAGCCGCACACCGGGCACGGTCCGGGCAGGGCGTCCTCGACGCCAGGGTGCTCGGTGGCGGCGTCGACGACGAGCGCGACGTGCCCCGCGCACAGCGGCACCGCGGGCATCGCGGACCCGCGGACCGCACCGGCGTCGCAACCGGGCGCGCAGCACGAGAGGGCGACCATGCCGGGAACGCTAGCCCGACCCACCGACGCGCGCCGCGCCTCCAGGCCGAACCGACGGACGCCCGCCTACTCGGTGAAGATGACGCCGATCGGTTCGCGCTTCTCCTCCTGGAACCGGTCCTCGGCACGGCCGAGCGCCCAGTAGGCGGACAGCGACATCTCGGACTTCTCCAGCCCCCAGTCGTCCTGCAGCAGCCGACGGATCGCCTTCATCGCGGTCCGTTCGCCGTGCGCGAAGACCTGCACCGGCCGGGAGGCACGCTCCAGCGAGCGGGCGGCGTCCAGCAGGAGCGTGCCCGGCTCGGCGCCGGTGGCGTCGCGGTGCAGCCACCGCAGGTCGACACCGGCCGGGTGCGCGATGGCCTGCTGGTCGGCGGGACCGGCCACCTCGACCAGGGCGACGCCCGTGGCGGACTCGGGCATGGACTCGAGGGCGGCGGAGATCGCGGGCAGGGCGCTGTCGTCGCCGAGCAGGACGTGGGTGACCGCCGGGTCGGTGGACGGCGCGTAGCCGCCACCGGGGCCGGAGAGTGCGAGCAGGTCGCCGGGCTGCGCGGCAGCGGCCCACGGGCCGGCGAGCCCGTCGTCGCCGTGCACCACGAAGTCGACGGCGATGGTCTTCGCGTCGTGGTCGACGGCGCGGACCGTGTAGGTGCGTCGGGCGGGGCGGTCCTGCTTCGGCAGGGTCTCGCGGAGTTCCTCGAGGTCGTACGGCGGCGTCAGGCCGAGCGACGGCTTCGCGAGCAGCAGCTTGACGTACTTGTCGGTGGCGTCGAGGCGCTCGGGGTCGGCGGCGGCGACGAAGTCGTCGAAGGCCGGGCCGCCGAGGTGCACCCGGACCATGTGCGGTGAGAGTCGTTCGGTGTGGTCGACGACGAAGACGTGCTGGGGGCGCTTGGGCTTGGAACTCACGGGTCCAGGTTCCTCTTTCCGGCTTGGCGTTGGGTTCTTGCGAGGCGTTCGTGCTTGACGTTCTTGTAACTAAGGTTAGCCTTACCTCATGGACACGACCGTCATCCCGTTCTCCGAGCTGCTGCGCAAGCGCACGCGTCGCTCGCACGGATCCTCGGCCGGGAACGGCTTCATGCACGACCTGCTCGGTGGCGGGTGCGACGTCGCCGACTACGCCGCGTTGCTCGGACAGTACTCGTTCGTGTACGACGCCCTGGAGCGCGCTGCCGACCGGATGGCGGACCACCCCGTCGCCGCCCCGTTCGTGACCTCGCAGCTCACCCGGATGCCGGCGATCCGCGCCGACCTCGAGTACCTCGTCGGCCCGGACTGGTCGGAGCTCGTGTGCCCGCTCCCGGCGACGACGGCGTACGTCCGACGCCTCAACGAGGTCGCGGCCGAGTGGCCCGGCGGCTTCGTCGCGCACCACTACACGCGGTACCTCGGCGACCTGTCCGGTGGGCAGATGATCGGCCGGATGCTCGCGGAGCAGTTCGGTTTCGAGACGAACGGCATCCTGTTCTACATCTTCGACCAGGTCGCCGACCCGAGTGCCTTCAAGGACACCTACCGGGCGCAGCTCGACGCCGCGCCGTGGTCGCCCGAGGAGCAGGAGCGCGTGATCGCCGAGGTCGAACTCGCGTACTCGCTGAACAACGGCCTGCTCGAGGGGCTCGACGCCACCCGTCGGCCGGGCGACTCGGCCACCGGGAACGTGACGGTGATCGCGTGACCGACCCCCTCGACGACGACGCCCGCCGCGCGATCCTGCGGCACATGAACGGCGACCACGGGACGGACAACCTCGTCATCGTGCGGGCGAACGGCGCGGCCACGGCGGTCGCGGCGACCATGACCGAGATCGACGCGATCGCCGGGGTGTGGATCGCACAGCTCGACGACGGTGCCGAGGAGCAGGTCATCGTCCCGTGGAGCACCCCGCTCACCGATCGGCGGTCGGCCCGCGTGCAGATCGTCGAGGTGCACTCCGCTGCCCAGGCCCGGCTGACCGAGCCGAGCTGACCCCAGACCCGCCGGGATCGCGGAGCGCGTCGCAACAGCAGGGGTGCTCCCGCCACGCGTCGCGATCCCGGCGTTCCCGCGCGCCGCGTCGCGCTTCGCAGTGTGCGAGGTTCCGCGCACCGTGGCACCGCAGGCGCCTCGCGCAGCGCCAGGAACCTCGCACAGTGCGGCACCCACGTGGTCCCACCGGCCTGGAGGCACGGGTCGGCGCCGCCACGCGCCTCCAGGCCGGGGGTGGTCCTGACCACGGCAGTTCGTGCGCAGAAGAGGTCGTATGCCGTCCGCCCGGCTCCTTGGGTCCGCGGCGCGGTCCGCAGCCCGCACCCCGCGCCGTCGCGCGCCGCGCTCAGTGCCGCATGCGGCGCGCCAGCTTCTGGATCGGGCCGGTCTTCGTGGCGCGCTCCGCGGGGTCGACGACCTCCTGCTGGTAGAACTCCGCCAGGTCCGTCATCAGTGCCCGCCGCTCGGCCCGGACGTACGCCCGACGCTCCCGGGTGAAGGCGACCACCGTCGACCAGCACATCAGCACCATCACGATGCTGAAGGGGAGCGCGGTCGTGATCGCTGCGGTCTTCAGGGCGTTCAGGCCCCCGGCGAGCAGGAGCGCCACCGCGACGAGCGCCGTGACCCCCGCGAAGAACACCCGGATCCAGTTCTTCGGCTCGATCTGCCCGCCGGTCGCGATCATGCCCATCACGAGGGCGCCGGAGTCCGCCGAGGTCACGAAGAACACGCCGATGAGGATGATCGCCCCGATGACGAGCACCGATCCGGCCGGCATCGCGCCGAGCAGCTGGAACAGGACCTGCTCGACGGACACGCTGCCGTCCGCCCCGACGAGGTCGCCGGTGCCGTGCAGCTGGTCGTAGAGCGCCGTGCCGCCCATGATCGCGAACCAGAGGAAGGTCAGCAGCGTCGGGACGAAGAGCACGCCGAGCACGAACTGCCGGACGGTCCGACCGCGGGAGATCCGCGCGATGAAGATGCCGACGAACGGCGCCCAGGACATCCACCAGCCCCAGTAGAACGTCGTCCACGCGCCCTGCCAGTCCTGCCCGGCCTTGCCCGCGAAGGCGCTGGTGTCGAACGCGAGCCCGACGAAGCCCTGGACGTACTGCCCGATCGACTGCACGAACTCGCCGAGCAGGAACTGCGTCGGCCCGACGAACAGGACGAAGACGAGCAGGACGGCGGCGAGCCCGAGGTTGATGTTCGACAGGATCTTCATGCCCTTGCCGACCCCGCTCAGCAGCGACCCGATGGCGATGAGCGTGACGACGACGATCAACCCGATCTGCAGGCCGCGGGTGTTGTCCGCGACGCCGGTGTACTCGAGGCCGGAGCCGATCTGCAGGACCCCGAGGCCCAGCGACGTCGCGACGCCGAACAGGGTCCCGATGAGGGCGAGCACGTCGATGAGGTTGCCCCACCCACCCACGACGCGCTTGCCGAGCAGCGGTTCGAGCGCCCAGCGGATCGACACCGGGCGCGACCGCCGGTGGATCGCGTACGCCAGCGCCAGCCCGACCACCACGTAGATCGCCCACGCGTGCAGTCCCCAGTGCAGGAACGTCTGCGTGAGCGCCTGTTGCGCGAGGGCGTCGTCGTCGCCGGTCACCCCTGGCCGCGGTGAAGCGAAGTGGCTGAGCGGTTCGGCGACGCCGTAGAACACGAGCCCGATGCCCATGCCGGCGGCGAACAGCAGCGAGAGCCACGAGAGGGTCGAGAACTCGGGCTTCTCGTCGTCCTGGCCGAGCACGATGTCGCCGAAGCGACTGAACCCGATCCAGATCGCGAAGACGACGAACGCGGCGGCGGCGATCACGTAGTACCAGCCGAAGTCCCGCACGATCCAGCCCTGCACGGCGGCGAACGCGTCCTCCGTCGCGCGTGGTGCGATCAGCGCGACGGCGACGAACGCCAGGACGATCCCGGCCGCCGGCCAGAACACCCAGCGCTCCACGGGCGGCTTCACCGGGACGGGGCGCGTCCCGACGTCGTTCTGCGCGCGCCCCGTGTCGGGGTCTCGGTCGGCTGGTCCAGCTGGTTCGACTGTCTCGCTCATGCGGCCCCTCCACCCGGTCCCTCCGCCCACGGCGGCGGAGCATCACTGGCCGGATTCTACGAACGCACCCCGAATTCCGTCCGGATGCGATGCGAACCGGGGCGGGTCCGCGGCCGTCGAGTGAGCAGGAATCGTCGGGTCCGTGATCGGCAGGCGACGATTCCCGCTCACTCGACGAAGCACCCGACGAAGCACTCGACGAAGCTCCCGACGAGGTACCCGACGATTCCGGCGCGCCGGTCCGTCCGGACGGTTGTCGTCAGGCGCCGCGGCGGGCCGATACGCTGCTGGGATACCGGGAGGGCACTCCCGGCAGACCCGGAAAGGACCACATGACGGCGATCGATGGATCGACGCGCCACGGGCGCGCTCGGGACGACGTCAGCGGAGCGGTCGACAGCGACCTGCGCTCGGACGTGCGGTACCTCGGCAACCTGCTCGGGCGGGTGCTGCGGGAGACCGGCGGCGAGGACCTCCTGCACGATGTGGAGAGCCTGCGTGCCGCGGTCATCGACGCGTTCGAGGGCGGCGAGGCCGAGGGCGCAGCACGTGCCGAGGCGATCGTCGCCGGCATGTCGGCCGACCGGGCCGAGGCCGTCGCGCAGGCGTTCACGACCTACTTCCACCTGACGAACCTGGCGGAGGAGCACCACCGCGTCCGCGTGCTCCGGCACCGCGGCGACGACGGCGGTCTGGCAGGGGACTCGTTCCCGGCGACCTACGCCTCGCTCGTCGAGCAGGTCGGTGACGACGAGGCCGCCGCACGACTCCGCGACCTCCGCTTCCACCCCGTCCTGACCGCGCACCCGACCGAGGCCCGCCGCCGCGCGGTCACCACGGCGGTGCGCCGGATCACCGACCTCATCGACGAGCGCGACCGGACCACGAACGCCACCGCGCTGGCCGAGAACGAGCGCCGGCTGCTCGAGGAGATCACGACGCTCCTCCGCACCTCGCCCCTCCGCACGACCCGGCCGACCCCGCTCGACGAGGTCCGCACGGCGATGAGCGTGTTCGACCAGACGCTGTTCGAGATCGTGCCGCAGGTGTACCGCCTGCTCGACGACCGGCTGCTCGGCGACGACGCCGGCCGCGCCCCCGTGACCGCTCCTGCATTCGTCCGCTTCGGCACGTGGATCGGCGGCGACCGCGACGGCAACCCGCACGTGACCGCCGACGTCACCCGCCAGGCCGCCGAGATCGCCGCGGAGCACATCCTCCTCGGGCTGTCGCGCGCCGCGACCCGCATCGGCAGCACGCTGACGCTGGACGCGAGCGAGACCCCCGCCGACGCCGGTCTGACCGCGCTCGTCGCCGCGCAGGAGTCCCTCGACGCCGGCATCGCCGAGCGCATCGGTGTCCGTGCCCCGAACGAGACCCACCGCCGCGCACTGATGTTCGTCGCCGCCCGGATCGACGCGACCCGGACCGGTCAGGAGCACCTGGCCTACCCCGGGCCCGAGGCCCTGCTGGCGGACCTCCGCACGATCCAGACGTCGCTCGTCGCGGCCGGCGCGACCCGTCCGGCGAACGGCGAGCTGCAGAACCTGGTCTGGCAGGTGGAGACCTTCGGGTTCCACCTCGCCGAGCTCGAGGTCCGGCAGCACTCGCAGGTCCACCGGAACGCCCTCGCGGAGATCCGTGCCGGCGGCGAACTGAGCGAGATGACGCAGGAGGTCCTCGAGGTCTTCCGGACCATCGCGTCGCTGCAGTCCCGCTACGGGGTGCGCGCCGCCAGCCGCTACATCGTCTCGTTCACCCAGTCGGCGGCGGACCTCGCGAACGTGCACGAGCTCGCCGTCGCGGCGCTCGGGTCGCCCGAGGCCGCTCCGGTGCTCGACGTCATCCCGCTGTTCGAGACCTTCGCCGACCTGCACGCCAGCGTCGACATCCTCGACGAGGCCGTGCGCACCGAGACGTTCCAGCGCCGCCTCGCCGCGACGGGCCGCAAGCTCGAGGTCATGCTCGGCTACTCGGACTCGTCCAAGGACGTCGGCCCGGTGTCGGCGAACCTCGCGCTCTACGACGCCCAGGCCCGCATCGCCGACTGGGCGAAGACCAACGACGTCGAGCTGACACTGTTCCACGGCCGCGGCGGTTCGCTCGGCCGCGGTGGCGGACCCGCGAACGAGGCGGTGCTCGCGCAGCCCCGTGGCTCGATCGACGGGCGGCTCAAGCTCACCGAGCAGGGCGAGGTCATCTTCGCCCAGTACGGCGACAAGGACATCGCGGCGCGGCACCTCGAGCAGATGGCCTCGGCCACCCTGTTCGCCTCGTCGCCCTCGAACGAGGAGCGCACCGCCGTCGCCGCCACCCGGTTCGCCGAGCTCGCACAGCAGCTCGACGACGTGTCGCGTCAGGCCTTCTACGACCTCGTGAAGGCAGACGGGTTCGCGCCGTGGTTCGCGCGCGTGACCCCGATGGAGGAGATCGGTCTCCTGCCGCTCGGGTCCCGTCCGGCCCGCCGCGGGCTGAGCGTCGAGTCCCTCGAGGACCTCCGGGCGATCCCGTGGGTGTTCTCCTGGACACAGGCCCGCATCAACCTCGCCGGGTGGTACGGCCTCGGTGCCGCGCTCGAGGCCGTCGGCGACGTCGGACTCCTCCGCACCGCGTACGCCGAGTGGCCGCTGTTCGGCGCGATGATCAAGAACGTCGAGATGTCGCTCGCGAAGACCGACGAGCACATCGCCCGTCGCTACCTCGAACTGGCCGACCGCGACGACCTCGCCGCCAAGGTCCTCGACGAGATGCTGCGCACCCGCGACTGGGTGCTCCGGGTCTCCGGCGGCAGCGACGTCCTCGAGGACCGCCCGGTCCTCGCCCGCGCCGTCCGCCTCCGCAGCCCGTACGTCGACGCCCTGTCGCACCTGCAGCTGCGCGCGCTCCGCGCGATCCGCTCCACGGGCAGCACCGACCCGGAGGACGGCGACCACCGTCTGCTCCTGCTGACCGTGAACGGGATCGCCGCCGGTCTGCAGAACACGGGTTGAGACGGACTGGAGGCGCGGTGCGGGCCCGCACCGCGCCTCCAGTCCGTCTGTGACCTGACCACCGCCCCTCCCGCACCCGCCCTTGTCGAATCGATTCGGGTGCGCGTAGCGTGGCCGCGTGACGACGGAGCGCATGCGGACCCGAGTGACGTCGGGCGTGCTGCCGCCGATCGTCCCGCTCGCGCTCATCGTGGGCGTCTCGCCCTTCGCGACCGACATGTACATCCCGGCGCTGCCGGCGATCGCACGCGACCTCGGGACCACGCCGGGTGCGGTCCAGCTCTCGCTGACCGCCTTCCTCGTCGCCTTCGCGGTCGGGCAGCTCCTCGCCGGGCCGGTCAGCGACGGCATCGGACGGCGACCCCTGATGCTCGTCGGGACGGCGGTGTTCGCCCTCGCGTCGGTCGGGTGTGCGCTGGCACCGGACGTCGTGACGCTCGTCGTGGCGCGGGTGTTCCAGGGCCTGGCGGGCGCCGCGGGTGCCGTGGCCGGCCGCGCGATGGTCTCCGACGTCACCGGTGGGCCGCGGATGGCGAAGGTGTTCGGCACGCTCGCGGCGATCAACGCCATCGGTCCGGTCGTCGCACCGCTGGCCGGGGGAGCGGTGCTCACGATCGGGACGTGGCGGCTGATGTTCGTCGTGCTCGCGGTGCTCGGCGCGGTGTTCTTCGTCGCCGTCGTCGTCCGGTTCCACGAGACGCTGCCGCACGAGTCCCGTGGCGGTGTCGGCTTCGGCGCGAACTGGCGGCGCATCCGCGAGCTCATGGCCATCCCGCGGTTCCGGGCGTACGTGCTCACCGGGGTGCTCTCGACGATCGGGTTCTTCGCGTACATCGCGACGAGCTCGTTCGTGTTCCAGACCGAGTTCGGGTTCTCGGAGGGGATGTACACGCTCGTCTTCGCGACGAACGCCTCGATGATGATCGTCACGACGCTGGTCTTCCGCCGTGTCGTCGGTCGGTTCTCCGAGGACGCACTGCTGTCGTTCGGGCTCGCGGTCGGGACGGTCGGAGCTGCTGGAGTCCTGGTGAGCGCACTCCTCGGGCTCGGCGCCGTCCCGGTGTGGTGCTCGCTCGCCTTCGTCACGGCGGCGTGGGGGTTCGTCCTGCCGGCGGCGATGACGCGGACCCAGCACGTCGGCGCCGCGCACCCGGGGACGGCCGCCGCGCTGCAGGGCGGGCTGACCTTCGGGCTCGGCGGGCTCGGGACACCGCTCGCCGGCGCCCTGGGCGGCACCGCGCTCGCGATGGGCTCCGTGATGGCGACGCTCATGGCGGCCGCCGTCGTCGTGCAGCTCGTCGCCACCCGGCGAGGGCGGACCGTCTCGTGATCGTGACCCGGTAGGTTGCATGGTGCACGCCGCACCGACCTGAGGAGGCACCGACATGGACATCGTCGTACACGAGGCAGACACGGACGTCGCGGTGCTGGAGTGCAGCGGCCGGCTCAACATTGTGTCGGCCCCGACCTTCCGCGAGACGGTGGCGCAGGTCGTCACCGGAGGGCGGCCCAAGGTCGTCGTCGAACTCTCCACCGTCGAGTTCATGGACTCCTCCGGTCTCGGGGCGCTCGTCGGCTGCCTGAAGACCGCGCGTCAGGCCGGCGGGGACCTCCGCATCGCCGCACCGTCCGACCAGGTCGAGATGGTGCTCAAGCTGTCCAACATGGACAAGATCCTCCGCACGTACCCGGACGGGGACGCCGCGGTCAGCGACTGGGGATGAGCGCCACGGTGGGCGGGCACAGCCTCGACCTGGCATGTCCGCCGGACGACGTGACGGCCGTGCACACGTTCCTCGCGTCGGTGTGGGACGCCGAGCCGACGGTGGCGTCGGAGGACCGGATGGCGCTCGAGCTGGCGCTGGTCGAACTCACCTCCAACGTCATCGAGCACGGCGCGGGCGGGAACGGCGTCTCCTGCTCCCTCCGCCTCGACGTCGGAGCGGACGCCGTCGAGGCGGACCTCACCGACGACGGGGTCCCGGTGCCGATCGACCCGTCCGACGCCCGACTGCCCGACGCCCTCGCCGAGAGTGGTCGGGGACTGGCCCTCGTCCAGATGGTCGTCGACGACCTGCGGTACGAACGGGTCGCCGACCGCAACCGCTGGACCGTACGCCGCAGCCTGACCCGGGGCTGATCCCGTTCATCCGGATCGCGCAGCGCCTGAGCCGTAACCCGCAAGGCAGCCCGTCCCGGTGCCGGACTTCCGCGCCGCCGTGTCACGATCCAGGACGATGACAGTCGAACCCGACCCCAGGATCAGCTTCGAGACGTCCGGTGACGACCTCGCGGCAGCGATCCAGATGTACGAAGACGCCTACGACGGCGCGGGGTTCCGTGCTGCGCAGACCGAGCGCCCCTTCAGCTACCGGTTCCGCGTGGTCGGCGACGACACGATGTCCTTCCGGTCGACCCGGTTCGACGCCCGGATGGAGGGCGAGCTCGAGGCACGTGACGAGTACGTCGTGATGTGGCTCGCCGACGGCGGTGGGCTCGTCGACATCGGCCGGCAGGAGGTCGCCTTCGGGCCGGGGACGCCGATGATGTTCCCGACCGGGCGGCCGTTCGCGTTCGACCTGCAGGACGTCCGGCAGAGCCTCGTGCAGTTCGAGCGGACCTACCTCGAGGGCATCGCGGCCGAGGAACACGGCACCCGACCCGCGCCCCTGGTGTTCGACCACACGCAGACCCCGCGGAAGGAGGACCTGCGCGGCTGGAACGCCCAGGTGCAGCGTGCTGCGTCGACGGTGCTCGGCAACGCGCCGGTGTCGCCGATCGTCCTCGCCGAGACCGCGCGGGACACCGCGCTCGCCCTGCTCCGCACGTTCCCGCACACCGTGCTGGCACCGGACGTCACCCTGCCCCAGGGCGCGACGGGCCGGGTCCGCGAAGCGGTGGAGTACATGCACGCCTTCGCGCACACCCCGATCTCCACCACGGACGTCGCCGAGCACGTCGGGCTGAGCGTCCGCGGGCTGCAGCAGGCCTTCCAGCGGCAGGTCGGGACGGCGCCGAACACGATGCTGCGGGGCATCCGGCTCGACCGGGTCCGCGACGAACTCCGGCGGGCCTCGCCCGGCGAGGTCACGGTCGCCGCGGTGGCGGTGCGCTGGGGCTTCGCGCACCTCGGGCGGTTCTCGGGCGCCTACGCGAGCCGCTTCGGGGAGTACCCGCGCGACACGCTGCACGGCTGAGCCCCGATACGTCGTCGTTCGGCGGCACTCCTCGCTACGATCTGGACCGTGCGCAGACCTCGACCGTGGGTGATCGTCCCCGGGATCTGGAACTCCGACCCGGACCACTGGCAGTCGCGGTGGCAGGCCGAACGTGCCGCGGTCGACCCCGCCGGCGTCGTGCGTCTCGAGCCGGCGTCCTGGGGTGAGCCGGACCCGGCCGACTGGTCCGCCGCGATCACCCGCGCAGTCCGGTCGTTCGACGAACCGCCCGTGCTCGTCGCCCACAGCCTGGGTGTCCTGGCCGTCGCCGACTGGTCGGGGGAGCCGGACCGCCCGTCGGTCGCCGGCGCGTTCCTCGTGGCGCCGCCGGACCCCGCCGCGCCGGGCTTCCCGGCCGAGGCCTCGGGCTTCGCGGAGCCGCTCGCACGGTCCTCGGTCCCGACCGCGCTGGTCGTCAGCGACGACGACCCGTACTGCTCGGTCGAGCGTGCCCTCGGGTTCGCCGACACCCTCGGTGCGCGGGCGATCAGGATCGGCCCGTGCGGACACGTGAACGTCGCGAGCGGGGTCGGTTCCTGGGCCGACGGACGGTCCCTGCTGGCCGACTTCGAGCACTCGCTCTGACACCACCGGTCGGCCTGGCCGACACGCCGTTCACGTTCGACGCGATATGGCAGGGTCTCCGGCGACACACCGCGGATGTCCACGGATTCGTGCGCCGCGATATTTATGCTCCGACCATGGAAACGCAGTCCGGTGCACGCACCCCCCTCGTCGACCCCTTCGGTCGCGAGCTCGAGGAGTGGCTCCGTGACGCCCCGGCGACGCGCGCCCCGTACCTGGCGGACCTCGTGGTCCCGCCGGTCACCGGCCCCGTGCAGCGACCGGACGCAGCGTCGGACGCCGCAGTCGAGCCCGCCAGCACCGTCCCCGCGCCGGAGGTGGACGCCGCCCAGCCGGTGCCCTCGGCCGCGACGGACGACTCCGCCTTCCGCCGGCCCCGCGACCGCGCCCGGCACGCTGCTGCCTGCGCCCCGTCGTTCCCCGAACCCCCGGAGCGCCTCGCCCTCCGCATCGAGGACCTCGCCGTCGAGGTGTCCGCATCGAGCGGTCGCACCACGATCGAGCGCATCGTGATCCTCGAGGACGAGGTCCGTCGCCGCGACGAGGACCTCGCGCGCCTCGCCGCGTGGGAGGCCACCGTCGCCGAGCAGACGGACCCCGAGGTGGAGGCCGCCCGGGCCTTCGCCCACACCGTCTTCGCCGACCTGCTCGCCGACGCGGCGCTCGAGTCCGACCGTCGCGACCGCGCGGCCACCCGCCGTGCCGCCACCGGCGCGGTCCCGGTGCAGCGTGTCGTGCCGGCCGCGCCCGCGACGGCAGTGCCCGCCCTCGTCGAGGCGACCGACGTCGTCGACGCGATCGACGCCCCGGAGCCGACCGCCTCGGCACGTGACGAGGTCGCTCGTCCGGTGCTGTCCCTCCCGGTCGTCTCCCCGGTCTCGGCGAACACGCGACCGACCCCGCTCATCCAGCCCGCGACCGGCCCCACGGTCATCGACCGTGCCGCGTTCGCCGCTGCGCTCACCGCGCACGTCGGCACGACCGCGAGCACCCCGGTGGTCCTGCCGGAGGCCGTGCAGCCGACGACTGCCACCGACACGGTGACGGCCGAGGCGGCGGACGCCGCGCACCGCACCGGCGAGGTCGACGAGGCGAGCCAGCCCGGCTGGTGGGCACGACTCGTCGCCCGCATCCTGCACGTGTTCGGTCGTCGCTGATCCACAGGCGGCCTCGGTCGCACGGTCCGCTCGGTAGACTGACGGGATGCCGACGCTCCGCGAACTCCAGGCCGTGATCGAAGACCTGTGGCCCGCTGCAGGAGCCGAGTCGTGGGACGCCGTCGGTCTCGTCGCCGGTGACCCCGACCAGACGATCGAACACGTGCACCTCGCCGTCGACGCCGTCCCCGCGACCGCGCACGAAGCCGTCGAGGCCGGTGCCGACCTGCTCCTGACGCACCACCCGCTCCTGCTCCGCGGCGTGACGACGATCGCCGAGTCGACCTACAAGGGCCGCGTGCTCGCGACGCTCGTCCGGGGCGGCACCGCACTCGTCGCGGCGCACACGAACGCCGACGTCGTCACCAGCGGGACCTCGGCCGTGCTCGCGGACCGCCTCGGCCTGACCGACCAGCGTCCGCTCGAGCCGGGCGCCGACCCGTCGACGGGCATCGGCCGGGTCGGGACCCTCGCCGAGCCCACCACCCTCGGCACCCTGGCCCGCGCGCTCGTCGACCTGCTGCCCGGCACCGCCACGGGCGTCCGGGTCTCGGGCGACTTCGACCAGCCGATCCGCACGGTGGCACTCTGCGCCGGCGCCGGCGACGCCTACCTGCGGAACCCCGCCGTGCTCGACGCCGACGTCTACGTCACGAGCGACCTCCGGCACCACCCGGCGTCCGAGTTCCGCGAGCAGGCGCTGCTCGGTGGGGGTCCGGCCCTCATCGACACGTCGCACTGGGCCACCGAGTGGCTCTGGCTCGACATCGCCGCCGAGCAGCTGCGCGCCGCCGCCGGGGTCCGCGTCACCGTGAGCGACCTCCGTACCGACCCGTGGGACTTCGCCGTCCTGCCGGCCGCCGAACCCACCACCCACACTGAAGGAGCCTGACCATGAAGGCAGCACCCGAGGACCAGGTCATCCTCCTCGACGTCCAGCGACTCGACAACGACGTCACCCGGATCGCCCACCGGATCACGTCGCTCCAGAAGGGCGACCGGCTGACCGAGCTGAGCACCACCGCCGCGGGGCTGCGTGCCTCCCTCGCCGCGGCGACCGGCGAGGTCGAGGACGCCGAGCGGGAGCTCGCGCGCCTCGAGTCCGACACGGCGACGGCGCAGGCCCGGGTCGAGCGCGACACCACCATGCTCCAGAACGTCTCGAGCGCGAAGGACGCCGCCGGGCTCCAGAGCGAGCTCGACTCGCTCCAGCGACGCATCGGCGACCTCGAGACCGCCGAGCTCGAGGTCATGGAGACCCTCGACGGCTTCCGCGCCCGCGTCGGTGACATCGAGGCGCAGCTCGCCGACGTCGAGGCCTCGCGTGCCGGACTCGCCGCCGAGCGCGACGCCGAGATCGCACGGCTCGAGTCCGACCGTGCCTCGGCCGTGCAGAGCCGTGCGGACGTCGCCGCGAAGGTGCCCGCCGAGCTCCTGGCGCTCTACGACCGGCAGCGGGCGCGCTACGGCTTCGGCGCGTCGCTGCTCCAGGGCGGGGTGTCGACGGCCTCCGGCGTGACACTGACCAACTCGGACCTGCAGACTATCCGCCGGGCGGCGCCCGACGACGTCGTGCTCTGCCCCGACAGTGACGCGATCCTGGTGCGGACGGCGGAGTCCGGGCTCTAGACGCGACCCACTGACGGACTGGAGGCGCGGTGCCAGCTGGCACCGCGCCTCCAGTCCGTCGGCGCGCGCGTCGCGTGCGCCGCACCGGCGCGAGTCTCGGCCGCCGGACCGTGTGTGGTGCGAATGGGCCGGCCGTACGCCGGGTTCTGTCCCGTCACTTGCGTGGCGGTGACGGCCATCTCTCTCGGACCGACGTTGCCGTCGGCCTCCAGCGGTCCACCCGAGGACTCGGCGAGCAGCCTCAGCGTCCTCTGTCTGACCTTGCTCCGGGCGAGGTTTACCGAGCGGATCCGGTCACCCGGACCCCTGGTGGTCTCTTACACCACCGTTTCACCCTTACCGACGTTGCCGCCGGCGGTCTGCTTTCTGTGGCACTGTCTCGCGGATTGCTCCGGGTGGGTGTTACCCACCGCCCTGCTCTGTGGAGCCCGGACGTTCCTCGGCACTCCCGGGGGAGTGACGCGACCGTCTCACCGACCCATTCGCAGGCCCGAGTCTACCGGCCCCGCGCCCGCGCCCGTGCCCCGGCCCGTGCCCCGCCCCCCCGAGGTTCCGAAATCTCGGCATGTCGGCGCGCACGAGGGGTCTCCGTGGAACCTCGGCGCACCGCAGACGGCGAGTCGTGGAACCTCGGTGCGACCGGCCGGGTGCGTCGAACCGCGCCGAACAACTCCCACACCGCACGGTGCGGGCCGGTGTGCGGTCTGGGCGGATCGCCGGGTCAGGCGCTGCGCGCGGCCAGGGTCGCAGCGCCGATGATGCCGGCGTTGTTGCGCAGGGTCGCGGGGATGATCTCCGCCTGCAGGTCGAGCAGCGGCAGGAACTCCTCGTACTGCTTCGACACACCACCGCCGACGACGAACAGCTCGGGGGAGAGCAGCGCCTCGAGCGTCGAGTAGTACGTCTGCAGGCGCTTCGCCCAGTGCTTCCAGGACAGGTCGTCGCGCTCCTTGGCGGCGAACGAGGCCCGCGACTCGGCGTCGTGCCCGTCGATCTCCAGGTGCCCGAGCTCCGAGTTGACGATCAGCACCCCGTCGTTGATGAGCGCGCTGCCGATCCCGGTGCCGAGGGTGGTCACGATGACCAGGCCGTCCTTGCCCTTCGCCGCACCGAACTGCTGCTCGGCGAACCCGGCGGCGTCGGCGTCGTTCACGAAGTGGATGGCGCGGCCGAGCTCCTTCTCGAACAGCGCCTCGGCCTCGAAGCCGATCCACTTCTTCGAGACGTTCGCGGCGGACATGGTCTTGCCGTCCCGCACGATCGCGGGGAAGCACACGCCCACGGGGACGTCGGCCGCGGGGGCGAGCTCCTCGAGGATCGAGGCGACGACGGCGGTGATGTCGTGGGGCTTCCCGCCTTCGGGGGTGGCCTTCTTGATGCGGTCCGTGGTGAGTTCACCGGACGCGACGTCGACGATCGCGCCCTTGATGCCCGTACCACCGATGTCGACGCCGACTGCGAGGGAGGTCATGAGGTTGTCGTGCCTTTCGGTTGCCTGCCGGAGTGCCCGGTCAGGAGACGGTGAGCAGCTCCGCGCCGCGTTCGGTGACGACGAGGGTGTGCTCGAACTGCGCGGTCCACGACTTGTCGCGCGTCGAGACCGTCCAGTCGTCGGACCAGATGTCGGCCTCGATCCCGCCGAGCGTGAGCATGGGCTCGATGGTGAACACCATGCCCGGTTCGATCACCGTGTCGTACTGCGGTGCGTCGTAGTGCGGGATGATCAGCCCGGAGTGGAAGGCCCGACCGACGCCGTGTCCGGTGTAGTCCCGGACGACCCCGTAGCCGAAGCGCTTCGCGTAGGCCTCGATGGCGCGGCCGATGACGTTCACCTGTCGGCCGGGGGCGACGGCCTTGACGCCGCGCTCGAGGGCGAGTCGCGTGCGGGTCACGAGGTCCTCGACCTCCTGCGACGCCTGCCCGACGATGAACGTGCGGTTCGTGTCGCCGTGCATCCCGTCCTTGTAGGCGGTGATGTCGATGTTGACGAGGTCGCCCTCCTGCAGGACCGTGTCGTCCGGGATGCCGTGGCAGATGACCTCGTTGAGGCTCGAGCACAGCGACTTCGGGTACCCGCGGTACCCGAGCGTGGAGGGGTAGGCGCCGTGTGCCACCACGAACTCGTGGCCGATGCGGTCGAGTTCGTCCGTGGTCACGCCCGGGCGGATCGCGGCGCCGACGGCGTCGATGGCCTGCGAGGCGATGCGGCCGGCGGTGCGGATGCGCTCGACCTCGTCCGGCGAGTACGTGTCGCCCAGGCCGTGCTCGTGCGGTTCGACCTTGCCGACGTACTCCGGACGCTCGATGTCCTTCGGGACTGCCCGGTGCGGGGAGATGCGGCCAGCGGTCAGGTGTCCGTGTTCGTCCCGGGGCATGCCGACCACTCTAGCCGCGGCGCGACGCGCCGAGCGCAACCGCCCCCACGGTGCGGCCCGACGGGGTGGGCGTGACCGCCCCACGGTGCGGCCCGACGGGGTGGGCGCGACGGCCTGGAGGCCCGGTGCCGGTCCGCCGGACCGGCACCGGGCCTCCAGGCCGTCACCTGGGTACGGTGGGCGACATGAGCGACGAGCGCATCGAGTCCCAGTGGTGGTTCAACGACAAGACCGGTCAGGTCGAGCAGGGGCCGCAGTCCCCGCAGCGCGACCGCATCGGCCCGTTCGACACGCGTGAGGAAGCACAGCACGCCCTCGACCGGATCGCCGCGAACAACGAGAAGTGGGACGCCGAGGACCAGTGAGCCGGTCACGTGCCGCGGCGGCGCGTCGCACGCCCCCGCGCACACCGCCGGACCACTAGCCTGGGAAGAGGCCCGCCCGCGGCCACCCGATACACGGAAAGGTCGTGCATGGACAAGCAGACGGACTTCGTGCTCCGCACCATCGAGGAGCGCGGCATCAAGTTCATCCGACTCTGGTTCACGGACGTCATCGGGACCCTCAAGTCGGTGGCGATCGCCCCGGCCGAGGTCGAGGGCGCGTTCGCCGAGGGCATCGGGTTCGACGGCTCCGCGATCGAGGGCCTGTCCCGTTCGTACGAGGCCGACGTGCTCGCGCACCCGGACCCCTCGACGTTCCAGATCCTGCCGTGGCGCGGCGAGATCGACCCGACCGCGCGGATGTTCTGCGACATCACGACGCCGGACGGGCAGCCCGCCGTCGCCGACCCGCGCAACGTGTTGAAGCGCACGCTGGCCCGGGCGAGCGAGCGCGGCTTCACCTTCTACACGCACCCCGAGATCGAGTTCTACCTGCTCAAGAGCCGTGAGTGGAAGGACGGCGGCCCGCAGCCCGTCGACCAGGCCGGCTACTTCGACAACGTCCCCGGCGGCAGCGCGCACGACTTCCGACGCCGCTCCGTCCGGATGCTCGAGGACCTGGGCATCTCGGTGGAGTTCAGCCACCACGAGGCCGGTCCGGGCCAGAACGAGATCGACCTCCGGTACGCCGACGCGCTGACGATGGCGGACAACATCATGACCTTCCGCACGGTGGTGAAGGAGGTCGCCATCGAGCAGGGCGTCTACGCGACGTTCATGCCGAAGCCGATCTCCGGGCAGCCGGGTTCGGGCATGCACACGCACGTCTCGCTGTTCGAGGGCGACCAGAACGCGTTCTACGAGGCCGGCGGCGAGTACCAGCTGTCCCGGACCGCGAAGCACTTCATCGCCGGTGTGCTCAAGCACGCACCGGAGATCACCGCGGTCACGAACCAGTTCGTCAACTCGTACAAGCGCCTCTGGGGTGGCGACGAGGCCCCGTCCTTCGTGACCTGGGGTCACAACAACCGTTCCGCGCTCGTGCGCGTGCCGCTGTACAAGCCGAACAAGGGCCAGTCCTCGCGCATCGAGTACCGCGGTATCGACTCGGCGGCGAACCCCTACCTGGCGTACTCGCTGCTGCTCGCGGCCGGCCTCAAGGGCATCGAGGAAGAGTACGAACTGCCGGCCGAGGCCGAGCACGACGTCTGGAGCCTGACCGACGCCGAGCGCCGTGCCCTCGGGTACAGCCAGCTGCCG
>Ga0153924_1000151_pt1 | contig 46303 bp, 54 predicted proteins | sample TSNJ008MetaG_FD_104709 | JGI IMG/M metagenome (GOLD analysis project Ga0153924, IMG submission 104709) | Attine ant fungus gardens microbial communities from New Jersey, USA - TSNJ008 MetaG | ecosystem: Host-associated > Fungi > Mycelium > Unclassified | place: USA: New Jersey, Wharton State...
ACATCATGGCACATGGGGCTGCAGAATCTGTGGCACCGAGAAACTTAGATAGACAAACGTGAGTTGGACACAGCACGGTAGCATTCACATACCTGGTTTTCAGGGTAATTTGGATAATATTTACTGTCATAGTGAGCAGACAAAATCAGTCGACGAGGAGCAGAGGGGTCTTTTGTGGCAATAATATTGGCAAATTTCTTCTTTCCAACAGGGGTATCATCCGTGAATTCGTCCTCTTCAATCTCCCAATCAAGCTTCTTGAGTGTTGACACAATGTAATTTCGAGCAAGGGTTATGTTCTCTGTACCGGCTGAAGCCCATATTACTTTACTCGCGAATGAAAGCAAGAAAAACAGAGTACTCACGAGCTCTGGGTATCAGGATTCTAGAGAGATGCGAAGCAGAGTTAGCTGGATCTAGCTTGCTCACTGGGTCGGGAACTCCTGACACGAGCGCTGTCAGCTCATCAGATGATAGCTGTGGAAGTTCACGTTTGCCAAACAGAGATGCCTGGAGAGAAATCAAGCAGCTACCCAAGCACCATAACACCCAAAACGCTGGTATCCGACACCAATGGGGAGGCCACGATGACATTGTTCAGAGCGTGTTTTGACCGGCCCGGAGCACCCTTAGTGGGTCGGCTATCCCCTGCCCTTCCTCACGACAATGGCCATTCATGGACTTTGGGTATGGATTATAGAAGGTTTTATGTATCAGATCCATTGACCAACTCGACAGATAATCAACAAAGCAGGCGGTCTTGTATATCAGCGTAACTTCGCAGGTCCTGCTTCTTGGCTTTCCGTATTGGCTTAACTTAGGACAAATTAGGTGGATTGGCACAGTTGACCTCAAACGAATATCTAGTTCTGGCAGGTACATTGCACGGGATTCATGCTATAACAAGTCGACTGTCGCCTACTGGCTCTAGCTCTGGTGTGGAGATTGTTGAGGGCGAGACCTTCAAACTCACAATCCATCTGACGCTGACGGGTATGCCTTTTTGAGACCATTTCGGTGGTCGGCTGCAGCCTTTTCCTAGGAACCAAATTCGTGCTCTTGACTTCTACTGCGGAGGCAACTGCAGAAGTGATTCTTCAAAAGGCCTATGAAATATATGCTGACGCTGTGATGAAAAATCCCTTTCATACATCGGAGATGCCGATACGCAATGAAGGATTCGATACGAAAATAGCTGCATTAATTGGCCTTGGATAGAACTTGACTCGACTCGTATGCCTGCCTAGGTTTCGATCTCGATATGTATCTATACGATTTATGAAATTCGATGACCACTGTCTGGCGTGTCAGGTGACTGGACATAGACTATATAGTCTTCAGCAGCCCTTGTCAGCTCTTCTATGCTCCTCCTACCACAATGGCTCTTCAACAACGATCCCGCCAACAACAGATTTCTCATACCCAGAGCTTGGCTGTCGTTCAGACCTTACTTAAGGCGGGGCTCGGTTGCATTACCTTTCTAAGGTAATCTCGCATTTAGGTTTTGCACCAGCTTTACTTATACTAGCCTATGAGAAATTTATTACCCGATGACAATTTTTCTGAAAGTTGAGGCATTCTTGACGAAGGCTCTCTGATACTGACCCTATGTTTGTTTTGAGGTCACTTCACTACTTCTGATGATTCTACTCCTTCCGGCTCACAGGCCAGTGGCCTGTCTACTGATGTGTCTAAACAAAGGATTAGTGGTTTTAAGATCATGGTATTCTCAGTAGTCCAGTCAGCAGGCCACCCCTGATTAGTTTTAGACAATGGCCAGAGGATACTCAGATGAGGCTGACAGACTGCTGAATTACCTTGTGAGTGCTTGTATGCGAGTACTTTGAACCCAAACCAATCTAGATCTTCCTAGGAATATGGCATTTTTGATGCACTTGAAAAACAATATCTTCGCAGTTTCATCTTTGCAATATACCTGGTCAGGATTTCTAAATTTCGCTCAGGTGAACGTTGACTAACAATCACGATAGGACAGCAAAGATCCTACCAAGTGGCGTCCATATATGCATAGCCTCCGCACTTGATTAACCTTTTACATAGTATTGTGGAAGCCTACACCTTCAATTTCCGAGTGAGCACTCTTACCCCTTCCCTGTATGATGAAACTATTTAGATTCTCAGTATCACAGACTTCCTGGAACTGATTCTACTGTCCCCATCATGACGCTTGGCGAAGATCTGCCAAGGCCATCATCAGGTGTACATGATGATCCTGTCACGGAAGCGGCCAAGAAGGGCCTCAATCCGACTTTACGCGACGTCAAAAAAAGTGTCAAGGTTTCTAAGCCCCGCTCTCTGCGTGACTTCAAAACTTACAGTTTCAGAATCTTCTCAAAACGCTTATTCATGCAATGAGTCAGATGGACGTTCTGCCCAGTACTTCCTGAGTCGATCTATTTACCACTGACTGAAATAAATCTTACCTAGAACGTCGCTACGCAGCCTTCAAACTATTTTATACAAATTATACTCCTCCAGACTACGAACCTCCATGTTTCCAAGCAGGTGATGCAGACAAAGACCGATGGTATATGATGACGCATAATATGGATGAAATACCCGATAAATGGAGCATCGGAAATATCAATACAGGCTATCATTCGTGTGTAAAATGTACATCTCCTTGCTCTCTTGTTGAACTAACGCATTTAGTGTTCACTTGAACATCACTTCAATTGCTACGTACTTACCGTCTACAGAGAACCAAGAAGGGACCTTTGCCGGAACGACAGAGTCTCAGTCTACAATGAAAAATTTGACGCCGATGCAAGAGGCGGCACTCCGACGGCAACAAAACGAAGAGCAAGAGCAAGATGCAGAAGCAAGAAACCTGGTTTGGAATCCTGAAGTAGATGCTGTCGATATAGATGCGGATGCTGAAGGAGAAGACGATCCTGACTATGTCAGACAAGAAGACGGCTCCTTACTTCGGGTCTCTGACTCTCATGTCCTAGTCCCACTCGGCATTCGAAACGAGGCAGGTGTAATTGAAGCTATTCCAGCTTCAGAGAAAGAAGAAGCGGTCTATGGCGGTGAGCTCGAAGTGGCTCCAATGCATCTTAGTGATTTGGTCCGTGACCTTTCCGAGGAGAAAAATTGAGTTAAATCTTCCAACTTGGACAGAACGAACAAACACCTAAGGCAGTGACCGAGTATGAAGAAACCCAAACATTTGGTTTTAACGCGCGCGAATCTGCACTACCTTCAAATCCAGGCCCCTCCTCAATAGAGTTTAGCGTCGGTCGATCCGTCGTGTTGTCAATCTTGTTTGCTGACCACCATACAGACGCCCTCCGTTCACCTGTTGAATGAAGATGAAACCTCACTTCTTGCCAGAATGTCGTTGAATGATGCAGAAGATAGAGAAATGCTTGTGACAGGTGCGAAGGCTTTGATCATGACTCGAATTCTTTTTACTCAGGTCAGGTCCAATAGACCGCACGAGATCGCAAACAAAATTGCGACGGATTGGGAATAAGAACCAAACCGTTGAGCGTGCAGAAGAAGACAAAGGGCTAGCCTGTGAATGCGGCGTTTCGGTATAAATTTTCGCCTTGGATGATCGCACACCCACATGCCTATGTACAGATGGACGATGAATGTTGTTTTTGCGAAGGTGGTTGCGCGAGATGGCTTCATACCTGGTATGTATTTTTTTGTTGTCGTCTAGGGTGCACTGAAGTGCTCGACCGGCAGGTGCATTGGGTAAGGATCGAATCCAAGTGCTCGAGAGATTGCTTGACTATATTCAGATACCATTCAACTAGCGACAAGCGCCTGCCTGCTAAGTTTATATGCATTGATTGTCGCCTTCGAGCTGATATCTCGTGGGAGCTGATAAAGTCTGGGGTCTATCCTCAGCTAATGACGAAATATCGAGACCTAGCACTTTTCCGGCATGTGATGAATATTCTGATGCGCAATCACTGACGTAAATATCGAACAGACGCTCGATTAAGATCGCAGAACAAATGGATAGTTTTGTTCCAATGAATTTTGCAAAACAGCTCGGCATGTCTCGTCCTGTTCTCTGGTGCACATTCTCGTCTCATTTCCACAATTTTCTAGGGGCAGAATTTTCACAGTCCCGTCAACTTTTGAAGAGACTTGAGGAGGAAGGTCAGTACAATTAATGATAAGGACGTAAAATTGAGAGGTCACAGGGTTTGTTCATGAACACGTTGAAGAAGTTGATGAGCTCGGCTTAGTGAGGTCCCGCCCCAAGAAAAAACCCGCTGCAAAGCAAATAAGGCAACGTCGCACCAACATTCAGAAAAAGCAATATCGGTTCAAGAGAACTATTATAAATACCCCTAGTTATCTCAAATATTTCGACCCTTCGATCGAAGCGGAAAACTGGCTTTTAGGTATTGGTGAGATGGTAAGTTACATTGAGCAAATTCGGATAGGTAAAACTGAGTTGCCTTCAGGTTGCGAAATATCGCAACTGTGCTCCAGCGACCAGTGTCACAAACATATCATCAGGACAGATTCCTTCCTGTGCTATTCCGACCCAAGAGGGGAACATGCGAGCTCAGACCGATGTCACACGTCCCAACAAACGTTCAGCTGCTTCTGATAAAGAAACCCGCGATCACAAAAAACCGAAGATCTCAGTCACAAGTGGAGTGGATTTGGCAGAATAATATACAAGACTTGTCTTCATCTGCATTACTTCTGACACTCACAACATTCCATTGACGAGGATTCTTTCTAACATTATTTTCTCAAGCACGTGTGGTACCATCAAACTTTCTGACCTACCCTAATGACGGACATCCATTCCACGAGTGAAGATGAAGTGGCTTCATCCCCTCACTGGTTTCTAACTGTCACCAGGATTTATACCATGACTAGTGACAAACACCAGAGAGGCCTTCGCAGGAGATGAATTAAATGGTGCAATGGCATAGTTAATACCTCCGTATCTCCCATCTACTTTATCAGTTTGTGGGTTCGTTAGTGGGGTGTACATTCTGTAAATTCTGGCTATACGAATCTCAACTTCTAGATCCCTGACTGACTCCAGTTTGTCCTGTCGAGCCTGTTTCTGGATGTTTCTCAAGGAGCTAAGTGTATCATGCATGTGACCTCATTGAATCTTCGGAGATTGTTACGCGTTCCAATTCTCATCCTAAACTTCATGCCCTATAAATTATCTGCAGTATTGACCACACATTCTTCAGATGTTAGCATCCTGCTTCTCCTTCCAATATCCTTCTAATATTCCGTAGGTTCGGGCACTGAGCACACCCACGGATGATCTCATCCTTTCAGCCTCTCGCGACACCACTGCGATTTCATGGCAGAGGTCTGAGAGTGGCAAATTTCTTCCAGCTGCTGTCTTTCGGCCAGGCTCGCGATACGTGAATGCGATCACATATCTGCCACCAACAGCAGACGCACCAAAAGGTTATGCTCGTTCTTCATCTCAGCTACCAATATCTCATATACACAGGTTATGTCGTAACTGGTGGCCAAGAGACGGTAATCAGCGTTTTCTCCCTCGACTCATCAAGAGAAGAGCCATCGTATAGTCTACTCGGGCATACAGAGAATGTTTGTACTTTGGATGTTACACCAGGAGGTTCGATTATCTCTGGTTCTTGGGACAAGCGAGTGTTTATTGGACTGACGGTGTGTTCCCATTTGTGCTGACCTACATTCAGGACGGCAAAGATTTGGATCGATTTCCAGTTGGCATATGACCTCAAGGGTCATCAACAGTCTGTATGGGCTGTAAAAGCAATCGACGAAGGACAATTCTTGACTGGTATGTTACCCAGTATATCTTTTTAAACCCTTCAAAATGTTTTGATCGTGCTCATTCAGCTTCTGCGGACAAGACAATCAGGTTATGGCAAAAACACAAGACGATTCAAGTATTCAAAGGACACCGAGATGCTGTACGTGGCCTGACGCTAGTCCCTGACCTTGGATTCGCATCATGTTCCAATGATAGGTACGGCCAGAGTTATGCCAAGAATAATCCACTCATTCGTTCACATAGTGAGATCCGTGTCTGGACAATGGACGGAGACGTGATCTACACGCTATCGGGGCATAGCTCTTTCGTGTACAGCCTGGCTGTATTACCTGATCTCAACATTGTATCAGCCGGTGAGGACCGCTCAGTTCGTATCTGGCAGGGTATGTGGATTTCTTCGTTGGCAAAAACAGTAGTTAGTGATAAGCAGTTTAGGTGATCGATGTACCCAGGTTCTCGTCCATCCTGCGATTTCCGTATGGGCTGTATCAGTCTTGCCGAATGGCGATATAGTGAGCGGATGTAGTGATGGAGTCATCCGAATCTTCAGTGCCTCTGAAGAGCGATGGGCATCAGAAGAAGATCTGAGGAAGTATGAGAATCAGGTCGCATCTCAGGCCTTGCCATCGCAACAGGTTGGTGATGTAAAGAAGAGCGACCTACTTGGGCCTGAAGCGCTTTTAACACCTGGTATGATAACTTGAGACGTTTCTCATGTCTGCTCATTTCACCTTCAGGAAAAAAACCGGGAGAAGTAAAGATGATCAAGAGAGACGATGTCGTTGAAGCCCACCAGGTAGAGTTGCTCTTCCAAGGAGGCCGCAATCTAATCAACTCGTAGTGGGATAGTTCAAGTTGTCGGTGGCAGAAAGTAGGGGACGTCGTCGATGCTGTTGGGTCAGGAAGGAAGCAATTATATGAAGGCAAGGAGTATGATTATGTCTTCGATGTCAATATACAAGACGGCGTGCCACCTCTTAAACTCCCATATAATGTCACAGGTGCGGTACATTATTGTAGTCGATATGCTGCATCTTACATCAGATCAGAGAATCCCTATGCAGCAGCACAAAGATTCCTGCAGGCTAACGAAATCTCCATGAATTATATCGATCAAGTAGCACAATTTATTGAGAAGAACACTTCCGGCTTGAATATAGGCAGTGGAAGCAACGAGTATGCTGATCCGTTCACTGGTGAACCATCTACGGGCCTACGATTCTGTATTCTGACTTGAAGCTAGGTGCTTCAAGGTACCGTAGTACAAGTTCGAGCGAAACAAGAGCCAATGAAGAGTACGCTGATCCTTTCACTGGTGCCTCAAGATATCGGAGTACCACTTCAAGTACCACTTCAACTGACGATCCCTTCACTGGAGCATCGAGATTCAATCCATCGGGAACCTCAAAAACAACCCCCATTGTCCCTCCTACTACAAGTACCTTACCCGTGGTGAGTGACAAATGTAATGCCCGACTACAGAGAATATCAAGTTGTCCAGGCCAAAGGGTTAAATTTTAAGCAAGTAAATGTGGTAGCCATGCAAGGGAAGTTTTCCCAGTTCAATGATGCTCTGATGAATGAAAAGGTGAGGGAGATTTTTGGAGTTCGATACAGGTTGGCAATTTACCATATGATAGACCAATTCCGTGCCTGCTTTCTCCCTCGAAAAAGGTTCTGCTATCAGTGAGATATTTGATTATCTAATTCGAGTGACTGCGGTTCCACCCCAGCAGCCTGTCAAGCCCCTCACCTTCGGTCATATTGACGTTGTCTTTCATCTCTTGGACAAATGGCCAACTTCTCATATCTTCCCAGGTGCTTGGACTCTTCGTTTCATGTTTTTTTTTGTTCTCATAAAGATATTGCAGTGATTGATCTCTGTAGATTACTTGCTGCATTTTCCCCCGATGCATTAAGTGGAGTGGGTGAAGTGGAACAATTCATCGAAGCCCTATTGAAGGCTGCAGAGTGGCCAGTGCCTTGGTCGTTGCCGCTATCTAAATCGCGGGAGACAAATATATTATTGGTACTACGCACCTTGGCAAATATCATTCAAGAACGAACTCAGCTCAGCTCGACGCAGTATAGTCTAGTACGTCCGTCTATCTTGTCGAAAGACACCACCTCCTTACAAGTATCTGAACCAGATCTTTGAGGCGCTTGGGCAGGTCCCGTATACATTACTGACGAAGGTACAGCGGGTGGCTTTTTCAACCATTTTGTTCAAGCAAGTAACTACCTGAAGTTGGGTCAAATCCGAAGTTAACTTTGGAAATCTAGTATTTCTTGTGCCCTTCTCCGTGCTCCGATTGGTGATGACCTTCAGCAGCAATATCTCACTTTGGTACTCGGGGTACGTTCTAGCTGTGTTCAACAAAGTTTTATAATAATATCAATTTTTTCAGCTCCTTGCAGCAGAGACCAATGACTCTGAGTCATCCTACAGGAGTCTTGTTGCGCTTGGCAACGTGGTGTGTCCTTCATGTATCTCAATTTAATATGTCCTAAATTGCTGTGATCAAGGCTTTCGCTGCCAGGAATAGCAGAAGTTCTCTGGCGAGTACCCAAATTGGGGAGGCTAACCATTGCCTTCGTGCTCTTCCAATTACATTCCCTGAAGAACGTATCATAAATCTCAGTAAGGATGTTGCTGCTTTACTTTGAACAGATGGGAGATAATAGAATCTGATAATTCGTATCCGATACTTTACGTAAGGGCTGTTTGTGGTTTGATGCAATCATTCTGTCATGTCAATCTTAGCCAGAATATTCCTCGTCCGTCATGGAGAGACAGATGCAAATAGGACTAGGATAATCCAAGGACACCTTGATATTCCTTTGAACGCTGTTGGGCTTGGCCAGGCAATATCATTAGCAAATGCATTGCAGGAAGTGATTTTCGATCTTGCACTGTCGAGTGACTTGAAGAGGGCAGCGGATGTGAGTGCATGTTCAGTGGGTTAGGAAAGCATGGGAAAACTACTCATGAGTCCTTTTGATTATGGTGTCTAGACAGCAGCAGTGATTCTGGAATACCAGCCTGGTGTAACATTATACAAGACTAAAGAACTGCGAGAGCGTGTATGAGACCCAGTTTGATCGTCATGTAATCGGCTGAACTCTAGGCAGTTTATGGGGGAATTTCAGGGGAAAGTGTATGGCTCAGCCAAGACAGGAAGCTCGAATGCAGAGACGGATCATGCTCTGAGTGCACGAGCTATGGCCTGGTGGAGGGATGCAATCGTGGCTTGCACAGCCTCTTTATCGATAGGACGGGAGCCGTATAATATTCTAGTCGTGTCACACGGAGGATTCATCAGTACGCTGGTGAAAAACCTCATCCGCAGCAGCAAGGTAACTTCTGACGCAGTCAAGATCTTGCCGAGTCTTCCCAACGTGTCCGTGTCAATAATAGAATGGGATGGGGAGATATGGCGGTTGGTGAAATACGGCGATATATCGCACTTGAAAACAGAACCTCTGGATCACAGTGCAGACGAGATGTGAATCTGATTTTTGAAATCAATTTGTATTTTTGTCAAAATTAAATTACATAATCAATACTAAAAAACATGTGAAAACATGTACTGTTTGATATCCCTGTCATTGAATGACCCAGAAGGACAGGATCCTTGGTAGAACCGCGGATGGTAATGTTTTATTACAAAATGCCAGAAATTGTCCTGTAATAAATGTTTTCTCCCGTGTTTGGAGCTGTTTTTTAAAGAAAATGACAGCGTCTTGACACAGCCCTAACTGATGTCAAAAGGTGTAATCGAGTAGCTGATTTTCGGGTTCAGTCATTAAAACCTTGACGCTGGTCTGACAGCCATGCTTCGTATTCGGCTGGTTTCATTGGCCATAAATAGTGTTGCAGATAGTTTCATATCAATAAAACTTTGCACTGCCTCGAAATTCCGGTCTTTCTTTACCCTGCCATCTTACAATGGCTGCCTCAAACCCCTCAGAAAGAACACCGCTCCTGAATGGCGCAGTCACCGAGAGCTCTACCAGCGAGAGACTTGTTTCTCTCCCCACAGTGGGAGATGGACCATCCTGGTCGGACTCTTTCGGGTTCCTTTTCTTTGGATCATATCTGAACATTTTGCTTGTTTTTGTGCCTTTGAGCTACATTTCTCACATTTTGAATTGGGATGCTGCCCTTCGATTCAGCTTTAGCTTCCTCGCTATCATCCCTCTTGCCCAGGTTTGGATCACTCGCCTCACTGGGCTATCGCGTTTCTCACTGACATGTTCGTGATATAGCTTCTTGGGGAGTGCACGGACCAGATGTCGATTCCGTTGGGCCAAACTCTCGCCGGTCTACTCAATGCTTCTTTTGGTAATGCTGTCGAGATCATCGTCGGCGTTGCTGCTCTGCTCCAGGGTGAATCCTTTGGCATTGAGTCACTCGATTTCATATCCTCACTTGATATATCATAGATGAAATTCGCATTGTCCAAACCTCTGTATGTCTTGATTGAAAGATGAACAACATATCTACAGCTCTTGATCCAGATGCTCGGATCCGTTCTGTCCAATATCTTGCTCGTCCTAGGATGCTCCTTTGTCGCAGGTACTCCCCATCTCGTGTACCTTTCCGGTCATCACTCAGTATTATAGGTGGTCTTGTGAGGAGTGAGAGTAACTTTGCAGTCACTGCAGCGCAAGCGTAAGTTTTTTTTAGTTGTTGATCTGCTTGTGTTCACTTATTTCAGGTCGAGCTCGGCAAGTAAGCAATCTTTCTCACCGAAAGTCAACTAACTTTGCTTCTAGCTCATGACGCTTGCATGCATCAGTACGTTTTCCTTCTTGATCCGGACAAGCAGTGGCACTGATTGCTGTTTTTAGCTCTTGTTATCCCAGCTGCCTACTACCTTTCCCTTGGTGGTGACAGTGATGACAAAAGTGAGAATCCATTTCTGCCAGCATCGGCATCTTTCTCAGAAAGCCGCACAGATGCGTTGGGATTAACATTCATATCCCGCGGCACCTCAATATTCCTTTTGGTTGTATATGTCATCTATCTCATCTTCCAGGTAATTCCCGATAAGAATATCACATATTCTCAGAAGTCTCACGTATTAACCTAGCTCAGGACACATGCTTTCCTCTATGATCCAACCATTATTCATCCTGATGATTGCGAAAGAGCACCCGAAGCCCCGGTCCCCCAAGAAGCTCTCGAACGGCAGGCCTTGAGGGAAGCTGCTCTTAATGAGCCCAAGGAAGAGCCCAGAATGACTCTCCCTTCTGCGACTGTCGGGTTTGTATGATTATCTTGGCTTCTTCTCCCACTCAATCTACCCAGGCTTGTCTTCGTAACGGTTATCACCGCCTTCTGCGCTGAATATCGTGAGTCGGTCCAAGTTTTGTTTTGGCTATCTTTTTTGACACTACGCAGTTGTTGCATCCATCGAAGAAACAGCCGTACGCTACCATATTCCAAAGAACTTTATTGGCTTGATCCTTCTTCCTATTGTCGTGCGTAATTCTGGATCCTCCTCATAATCAGGCTCATGCGACTCTAGGGTAATGCAGCTGAGCATGTTACTGCGGTTTGGATGGCTATGAAGAACAAGATGGAGATTACCATCAGCGTCTGCGTCGGCAGTTCCATCGTGAGCTTTGGTTTGTATCTTTTTTGATCGTGTTCTGAATGTTGCCTCAGCAAATTGCGGCTTTCGTCGTCCCATTGCTTGTCATTGTTGGCTGGATGTGAGCTTTATCATATTTATCTTGGAAATTATCATGTTTATCTTCCTATAGTACTGGTCACGAGCTCACATTATATTTTGCCAATTTTGAGGTATGGTATCCGTACGACTGTTCCCAGCTGTGTTCTTACTTTGTACAGACTGTTATCTTCTTTGTTGCTGTAGTTCTTGTCAATACCTTGATCCAGTCAGTTTTACCGCCATGCCATCAGTTGTGGATCACTAAATCAATCTAATAGGGATGGGAAATCAAACTATATGGAAGGGGTCTTGTAAGTCGAATATAAGTATAAATGCTTGATCCGATTAACCGGACACCTTCTCTTAGATTATTGACTTTGTACTTGGTCATCGCGCTCGCCTGTACGTCCTTTCTACTTGCATGACACCTTCTCTCACTTTTCACGACAGTCTGGGTCACTTAACAAAATGCAAATCTGACTCTGTAGCAGGTACCCAATAACTTCGGTCGTACCTCACTTAATCTGATTACTGTATGCTCGTGTTGATAAATTCATCTCTCGCGTTTTCATTGTCCCTTTGTCTAATTACCCAATCCCGTTGAATTTTGAGGACGAGGACTTTTCGAACCCTTTATCTTCATGTATAATCTATTGGTCTGCAACCTTGCAGGATGCTTGCCAAAATCCGAGGTTTCATCCCCCTCCTGTTCTCCATCTTTGATGTAGTTGTGTTGAACCCAGTCGTGTTCCTCCACGTGATCGAGGAATCTGTTTCTTTTGTCTTCGTCTTCATCATACTCTTCGGTGATACGCCATGGTCAATGAGTCGCCTCTGCTATTTCAGAAAAACTCAGGAGAACCTGCTGCCTTCTATCTGCATCAAAGTATCAATAATGAATTTCAACGAGAAAATCTGAAGGATCAGATCATCGTACGCAATAAACATGATCTCAACATTACTTCCGTATGCTGACTTTGAGACAAGAAAAATGGTGGAAAGGTACAAGATACAGATCATGGCGCCGAAACTGTTTTGGTCGATCCAAAACACCTGACATGTGGGGTTAACATTCTACAACTTACCTACTCAACCAGTAGAGACGAGAATATGCAGAAAGTCATAGTCGAACCTTTGCACTTCGTCCAGAAATGTTTGAGCCGCAAGAGATTCGTGCATGACCCCCCTTTGCGTGAGCCCATGGGTGGTTATTTCACAGGGTATGTTGTTGAGATTTCTAGGTAGTCTCTGACTTTGATTTTGCAATAGAGAAAAAGAAAGAATGCCATACACACAAGAAGATGACGATAACCTCTGTTGGTACATGTCCAGGAGAATACCAAACTCCGAAGATGGAGGTCGGTTTTCGCATGGTATCTGGAAGGAGCTCTTGACTGCAGTGCGTTCTTCATCTCTTGCAGCATGCATCTGTTCCAATAACTGGTTGATTCAGGCAGAGTTTGACGAAAGCTTGGGGTGGGCCAAGAGACATAGTGTTCAGTCTTGGCGTGAGCGTTATAGGAAGAGGGCAGCACGCTTCGACCCCATCATAGCCGGATATGCCATGGAAAATCCACCTGAACCTACAGCATTGTATGGTCGCAGTCGCAGATGCAACAAAAACAATCTAGGCAAAGGTCTCATAGTTATGGAGTCTGAGGAAGGGTCGGATGAGGAGGTTGCTGCCCAATTTCCTAACCAAACCTTAGAGAAGTCAATCAAGACACTCCAAAGACAACGTGCCGAAAGCTATGACGAATCATCTTCTGGTGTGGCCAAGCGCAAGAAAATTGATGCTGGCATCTCAGATCAGGATCACCGAGGTTCATCTGCTTTTTCGCCATTACTTCAGGCTCTTGAGCCGCCACAGTCTCAGCAATCGATCCGTAATCCTATAGCAGCGTATCAGGCAGACATAAACTTGACATCAGCGGTACCTTCTCCGACATTGGTTCAGCGCACTAGCCAGGCTGTTCGATCTTCACACTCCACAAGACATGTTACTGGTGCTACTGATTCATCTTTTCACCTCTCAACGTCATTCCGCAATGTCGCCCACTCGAGCCCTGCCTTGAATAGCATAGGGCTGCCCAGCACCAGTGGAATCATACGAAGCCACCATACAAGTGTTACTGAGCCTTCCTCGCGATCAATACTTGTCCCCACCCAGCTTTCTCATTCCCCGGGAAACACTGCCAACGCACCTGCGGAACCTTCTATTGCTCGTGAGAGTTCGCATAAGCCTTCGTCACCTAAGTCTCAACCTTTATCCATGATGAATGCTAGCCGAAAGCTGCCTTCTAGTCGACGATCTGGTTTTTTTTCCTCCGATGATGAGGAAGATGAACAAGGGACTCAATGGGCACCATATAAAAATACAAGGTCACGTTCAAGGTCCATTGAACCAGTCATGCAAAGGAAGAGGGGAGGAAGGATTGCAGGAAGAAACAAAGTAGCGAGAAATGAGTTGTTGGAACCTGTCCACGAAAGTGAAGTTGAACAGAAGCAGGGGAGTCAAAGTCTTGTTAATATGACTGTGACAGAGACAATGCAGGAGGAACAGAATGTTGCTGACCAGCTGATGCCGAACCCGGACGCAGATGCGTCAGGAACACGTTTTCATGGTTCAATAGGGCAGACCAGGGGGAATGATGGCAATAACAGTCCAAGTGACAATGTTAAGCGTACATACCGCCTAGAGAAGAGCCGAAGGGAAGAGTATATTCAAAGAATTCTCTCAAGTGGGAAAGTGCAGAACATTGGCAATGAGACGGCGCTCCCCGCTGCTACGGAATCTCCGGAATTCGAACTCGAAGACGAGGAAGATGATGCCTCTGAGTCAGAAGGATCACCCGTGAGATCACTTAGGGAAGACAGTGAACTGGCCATGTCATCTGACGACCAGGCGACCGAGCAGCAATTCTTGTCGAACCCATTAAGCCTTTTGGATTCGCCTGCAGACAGAAGATTCCAGAAGCAACAACCTCAAACTAATAGTTTTCGACTGCAGAGTCCGACTCCCTATCGATCTCAGAACCGGGGGTATCCAACTGTCCAGAGATCCTCGCAAGTTGCTGACGTACACCACCGAGCTCCAGGTATGTTGGTCGAAACTGCACTGGTAAAGCAGATAATAAAGGACACATCAGATAGTAGCAGGAGTAGAGGCCTTTCATCAACATCCAGTTTCATTGAAACACGCCCTTCGATGTCCCACGTAAATACTCCTCCGCCGGCTCAGGGACCATCGAGACATCCATCTATCCAGTATTTAATTTCAGCCCCTCGACAAAGCCAGGGGGCGTTAGAGTCTTTTACCCGTAGCCGTCGCCACGCTTCCGAAGAATCAACGAGTTCAGAATAACCTTGATGCACTTTTTACTGGGACGAAGACAGCACTTTTGGTTGAACGTAACTTATGACTTCCTGGCCGGATCTGCTCTTTGTTAGTATCTACACATCTATAGTTGGGTTGTAGTCCTGGATATGCAATACAATTTACCATTTCTAGCATATATCAATAAATTAGAATAGTCACGAACTATTAGAAAGGTACAGATGAGTCCATAAGTATTATTATTATAAGAATAAAAATGGGTAGATTCGATCGAAAGCGCGCAATGGAAGCTGGAGGCATGGTGGTGTACAAACTAATTAAGGCTGTCAGCTTGGAGGGTCTCGAATTTACTTCGTGCCAAACGAATGTTCAGCCTGACAGCTGCCGTTTCTATGATATGGACATCAAGACTCATCTTCATGAGGGTACGATGATGAAAACGGACACACCGATTGTGGGATCATGAAGAATCACCAACACATAGGTGTTTTTAGTCAGCTCGTCGAGCACAGCGCTGAAATCATGCAAGTCGAGTTCGAGAGCGTGAAACTCCTCACGGACACGAGAACATGTACACTTGAATGACTTGATGAGTTCAGAGGTACGTTCGTAGCGTGTAGGTTCGAGTCTATGATCGGAACCATCTTTGGCGTAGGTTGGTAATGCCGAAGAGGCGACGTCAGTGCCAGAGGATGAGGTAGCAATGACGAGGAAAGTTGTGCGCTCGAAGAGGATGACTTCAGTTGCACCGCAGGCCTGAGCGAAAATGGCAAGGTGCTTGGAGAGGATATTGGCATTTGGAATAAGAGTGTGAACTATATTTGACCACGCCTGCAAAACGGGAGCAGTCAGCAAGGGTGATGAGAGACAAGAATATTGTGGGGATGGACTTTGTAGAGGGTCTGATCGAAAATGGTTGTACCAAAAAGCGAAATGGGAGCATCACCACTCGCTTCTTGGAGCTCCTGTCGTTTTTTGTCGAGGATTTGCTGAGGTTCGCGGACGAGATCCATTTTATGGAGTAAGATAAAAATGGCAGCTTCAGGACTATAGTACCGTAGGCCGTCCAGACAATCACGGTAGTATTCCATGTCTTTTGTCGTCTCATGGGACTCGACGTCAAACACATAGATCATGACACCAACTGACTGAAAGATGGTGGACCGCTGAGTTGTTAAATATGAGTCCATGAAGGAGTCTTGGCCACCGCAGTCCCAGAGGTTGAGGATGAGGTCGCCGAGGAAACGAACATGATTTTGCTCGACGTCGATGGTTGCGCCCAAGCGAGAGGTGAGAGACGCGGGGTTATTTGAGCTGAGGATATGAGCAGGGATGGGAAGGAACGAGTTGATTGGGCTCACAAGATCAAGGACCGCATGGAGGTTTTCCCACTGCCGGACGCCCCCATAAGGAGAACCTGGGATGATGTTACTGCTGTGTGCCAAATGACAAAAACAGGAGAAAAAGACCTTTTTCTTCATGGTTGTGGTAGTTTGAGAGAAGGCGCGGGAGTCATGACTTGCTCTATTTTAATACATGTTCATTTATGCAAATTTGCCCGCCTTCCAGCGCCTTGTCTGCGAAGCCATTTCAACCGCAGCAAGGCCCCAGTCCTCGCCATGGTTGTGGCCCCCAGCCCTCCCCAGCCCAGCCCTCTCCAATGCCTGATCATCGTCCAACGCAGTCAGAACTCCAAATATGACTGGGACTCCTGTGTCCAGTTGGACACGCATAAGCGCGTGAGACACGCTCTCGCAGATGTACTCAAAATGCATCGTAGCGCCTTTGATGAGGACACCAACGGCGATGACGGCATCGAATGGCCCGCTGGGGACGGAAACAGTGGGGGGCGCAGGGGTGCCTGTGCGAGACCCCAGGTTTGGAGAAATGTTGCCGAGGAGATCTTTCGTTGTATCACTGGGCTCATACATATGCGAGCCAGCGATCACCCTGAAGCCATCCCCGTAGTGTCAGATCACACATGTAGCAATCTCCAAGCACCTACTTTGAACATGCAAATGGCAACTCGAAGCTTCCAGGAACAGACTGAATCACGATATTAGACTCCTTGACGCCGCGCTCCTTGAGTTTGGAGACCGCACCGGCAACGAGGGCATCGATTATAACTCTGTTCCACCTGGCATGGACGATGGCAACGCGAAGGTCGGAGCCGTCGTATTCAAAACCAGTTTGCGAGATTCCCTTGATGGTGCTCATTGTCGTCCACAGTAATGTTCTGTCCCGTGGGAATTATTGCCTGTAATATTCTCCCATCAGAAAAAACCTCTTCATCCAATACCACCATGGACAGAAACATGGCTGGTCAGCGTTTTATCCTTCGTAGACGCATCTTTTGTCACTGATTCTCCAAGTTTAACAGAAAAATATACCCTAATATACACATTTCTTGTCCAAAACTCTCTTACTAAAACGGCGCAGGCCCTCAAGAAGGAAGTCAAAGATGTTGTCGTACTCAAGGATGGTGTAAACCCAGAAGGGCCTTCCTTAAACAAGATTTTGCATTATTGGAAAACACACCAAAGGAAACAAGCTTTGTGCGTGCTCTTGGCCGTTCCAGGATGTTCATACTAATTCCTCCTAGGGATGGCTGTATGTACTCGTTGCTCTGTGGGTTACCCCATGTCTGATGTTGCCTGAAGCTTCGAAGGAGTCCACCTCTGACTCTGACTCTGACTCTGATTCAGACGAAGCGTCAACACAAACGCTGGTTCAAAAAACCAAGGCCAAAAAAGTACACTCTGGTACGCTTGACTCTGTAACCCTCAGCTTCGCTTCCTTATCATTTCACCAGACCCATCTGAGGACAAGAATGGCTCAGGCTCAGAGTCAGGTCGGCTGACTTACTTCCGCCTAACGCAAAATAATCTGATTCAAAAGATATAGATGATGAATTTAGCGACCATGATCCTGAAGTTTCCTCAAAACTCGAAACTCTGTCTGATTCAAAGACTACCTTGACATCTGATCTTAGGCCTTTGCCCATAAAAGATGCTTCTGCGGAACGTGAAGCTAGCAGAATCCCTCCTTCTGTTGCTGCAAAAAATGACGACACTGATAGTGACTCCTCGAATCTTTCGTCTTCTTCATCTTCCTCGTCATCTTCATCTTCATCTTCAAGCTCTGACTCTGGCTCAAAACTTGCCGTTCCTCCAGGTTCGATAGCTAAAACGAAGAAAAATTCAAAGATCAGGCACAAGCAAAAGGACGTCAGGAAGAAGAACCGTGATTCTTCTTCTTCTTCTTCTTCTTCCGGTCCCAGTGGCAAACCGTTGGAACCTGAAGATGAAGAAAAGGTTAAAATAGATGTCGAAAAGAAGAACAGCAAGAAAAGCAGAGACAGGAAAAGAGAAAAAGACATCAACAAGAACACAACTACACGACCGGGTTCCAAAGCTATTGATTCCTCTCAAAAGACTTCAGTGTTGTCTGAGCCTAAACTTGACGCCGAGAGGATATCAGAGTCCAAGTCTAAATACAAACAGAAATCAAAATCAAAGTCTGGGAATGCACCGAACCCTGTTGAAGAACAGCTTACGACTACGAAGAAACGCAGAATCTCACAAGACGGTACTGCAGTATCAACGGCCACTATCGACAATTTCGGCCAAGCTCCTCTATCGAGTGCCAATGACAATATCGTGAATGGGAAGAAAGGAAGACCTAGTGGACTCCGATTCCAGCGTATCAATCCCGACTCGGTTTCAACAAATTCAATGATCGACTCTCGTTACGAAACAAAGGTTTGTATTTCTGCAAAGACGCTGTCACTATTTATTATGCTGAAATGTCCACTGATCATCTGAAAATGACAGACTGGACCGATGAATGATTATGGACGACGTGCTCATCAGGATTTGATTGTTACGCGTGGAGCTGGATTTAGAAAAGAAAAGAATAAAAAGAAGAGGGGAAGTTATAAGGGTGGCGAGATTACCGTGCGTACTTGGCTCATCATGTATGAGTCTTTGACTAATGATCGGGTTAGTTGCAGAGTCACAGCTACAAATTTACTGACTGAAGAGGAGTGGGTTATGATATTGGCATGGTGATGCTTCCACTTGATCTATGAAACTCATCTAATTTTTTGCTTTCTCATCCCAATCGAAGGCTGATGCCATGATGTACACTCTCATAGAAATTACAACTCGATGAGAGTTCTAAATGTCTCTGAGCGCTCAGGCATATGCCCACTATGATAAAAAAAAGCGTCGATTAGGATGTGGGTTGCATAGCCAGGGGGTCTGTTGCTGTGGGTGAATTTGGAACTTTGGTCAAACAACCATCATGTTATGCGAGAATGGAAGCCTCTTACCTTTCGCCGAGTACAAGTCTTCTGCCGCGCTCTTGATGTGGAATCGCCCGTATCTACAAGCTATATTCCTCGAGGATCGAACCGAGTTATCTATGACTTCGGGTTGAATCACCTTCCGTGGAATTTTATCTCTCAGAATTAATTTCATCCGTGTGAAAAAGACATAAGATGGTGTTCACGCCAGCTGCATTTCATGTACGGATGCTATTGATCAGAATCGTCACGCCGAGATCTTGAGACGCGGGTGCATTTCCAGCATCATTGTACACACGTCTGGTTTTACCAATTCTTACTGTCATGCTCTTGTAAAACGTCTTATCCCTCCCCTCCGTGTCTTTCTGTTTCTCGTATTGGAAGACCGAGTCGGAAATTCTGGATTTTTCTTCACCCAACAATGAATGCATTGACCTCGGATATTTTACCCTGTGGCACTACATTGGCGTCCTTTATATCATTTTCTCGGGTGCAGATTGCTACACAAATGGAAATACTATTCTAGGGCCGTCTCCATAATCAGCAAGGCACATTCTTTCTAGGTCCCGAAGCAAAGCCTCATGACAATAATGTACATAAGACACAGTCTCATTACAACTATCGAACCTTGCCTTATAAGCTAGATTCTACTTAGCCGCTTCTGCACACTTTGACACCTTTGGTCCTTTCTCTGTTCAAGGTCTTATCATGTCTTCTGGCGAACGTCGATCTTGGAGTTCTGAAAGGTACCTAGCTTTCGTCGGAAAATGGGTATCTCAGCTCAACCATTGGTACTTCTCTCTAAAACCACCGACGAGACTTGTGCCCGTGCCAGGGCCAGCCATCGTTGAGTTGCCTGATGGAGCCAAGCTTGCATACGACGTTCTGGGGTCTCAACATCTGGGGAATACAACGCCGGTTGTAATGATCTGTGGTATGACGGCGCTGAAGAGTGACAACAAGAAAGTGAACGAGGCTGTGGCTGAAAGTCATCCCGGTAATTACATCCTTTGCGATTCTATATTTCAATCTGCTCAAGAATTTTTCTCTCTCTTAGTATTGGTATACGACCACCGGTGGGCCTTTCGACGATTCTAAAATTTCCTTGTTTACTGATGTTTCGGCATAGAGGGATGGGAGACTCATCGTTGACTCTGGCAGGGGACGAGGAGATTACAATTGAACTCCTCGCTCGAGATTTGCTTTTCTTGCTCGAACACCTTGGATGGGAAGAAATTGCACTTTGTGGTCATTCTATGGGTGGTATGTCTCCCCAACATGGAAACCTCGTCTTCTCCTGCCAAGTAATGTTAACAAACGCATAGGTGTAATAGCACAACAGCTACTCGTCCTTCCCTATCTTCCTGTGAATCCCGCACCTCTGCCGTTTCGTACGACACACCTTTTCCTTATCGCTACCAGGTGCGAAGTAATTCAAGGACATGGTTTGCCGATCACAGCTGTCCCAGGGAAGCCTAGGTCGTTAGAGGAAAGGCGTGAGGGGGCGAAAAGAGTCATCGCCGCCACTCTAGATCCTGCGTGGGTCAAGGATAATGGGCCTCGGTTTGATGAGATTTTGGCGAGAGTGGTGAGCGATAATTTGAGGTGCGTAGATTCCTGTATGGATCCTATGCATTGCATGATGCATCTCTCGCTTGTTGATAGCAATCGACCCGCTGAGATGGTTGGTGCGTCCTTCTTCCGAAAGTCTTTCGTGAATAGATTGATTGATTGATTTGTGACAAAAGCTAAACAATCAGTGGCTGTATGCACCTCTCTCTCTTGAAGCCATTTGATTTCGCATCTCTGATTGAATAAAATCTCAGCTTAGGAATTTTGATTTTGCACAGTATCTCGAGCATCTATCCAGCGAGATGCCTGTGCTGGTCATTCACGGAAAACTTGACCAAGTCATTCCGTTCAATTGTGCAGAGGTATGCTTTGTTCGCTTTTCTCCCGTCTCCGGGCGGTAAACATTGTTACTATTCACTTCACAGAACATTATCAGTCATATTCCTTGGGCTCAATTAGTTCAGGAAGGTTCTCAGCTTGGACAGGTTCCAACGCTTCACTTTGGTCATCTGTGGTATGAGTACTTTGACTCTCAAGTTTGGCACGACGTGTTACATGTGTTTATGCAATCGGTGCCACAGTAGGAGCGAGAAAGAAAATTCCGACGTCTTCATCATTGACCAGCTTCTGAGGTTTTGTTCAACTTGTTTCCCATCACATAGACTACTTCTGTTGTTGATCGTACAGGCACCTTTTATCAAAATAGGAGGCGGATATCCTGAAATTAGTAGATCTGGCTCTCTGTGTTATCCTCAATGTATGATACACAGGGATGCACGGACATTATTCTACCCTCCCTCACCAAAAAAAGTTTGTGTTGTGTGGGTCCTGAACTGGTACATCACTTCGAGGATTCGTATACTTCAACGGGGAAATACCTATTTGCAATTCTCTCGGTTAGCAACTTGATATATAGCACCGACTCCATTTGTTGATAGAATCAGGATCCACGTGTGGAGCAGTGAATGTGGACTATGAGTTCATCCTTAATCACTCTGACTACCCCACTGGGATGACGATAACCGTCTTTTGAACGCACCATTCTCTTTGATTCCCACACGTTCTCAAGACAATCTCTCTTATTAAGTCCACATACACAAGTCATCAGTATATAATCAGTAGGATTAAGTTAAGATGGAGACTGATGGTTCGAATATTTCGGATTGATGTCATTGAGAGAACAGCAGCAACTTCCCAAAAAAAGCAAAAAAGAAGGGCGTATAAATTATGATGAATGTCGAATATTCAATGAAGACGACTAAAGGTGGTCAATGGGGCGTATCGCGGTTGATTTAATCCATGGTGCATTCACGATTTTCGGATCCCCATGCCACTGTTGTTTAGGCTTAGATTCATCCGCTACCCTTTGCAGGAAGGCGTACAATGCAGAGGGTTTGTGTGTTTCAATGTTGTTATGAATGAGATTTTCCCGGCGACTCCGTCTCCGGGCACAGTCCTCCCTCGGTGGCATGATGATAATTTTGGGATAGATGTATCTCGACCAAATGCGAACTGCGAGTCGACGGCTGCGAGCTTGGCTATTAAGCACGATATGCTTGATATCGTGCGGCATTTTAGCGAGGTCAAATTGAAACAGGAATCGGCAGTCCCAAAGAAATTCGATCACGGCCGGACCTCCTCCCTTACCTCCATCCCATCTTTCTAGTGCCGGCTTTAAGATCGAAGAGAGGTCCATGTTCAAATGATTTCTTGAGCCATAATGATCATCTATTCTCTCCAGAGGAGGCTCTCGCGTAGCCATCCATCCAACTATTCCGTCCCCCAAATCAGCTGTTTTGGGTCTCTTGATTCTTCCACCGATGTCTAAGAAGTTTGTTCCTTTCTGCCTTGCATCTACAACAACAGGGGTCCACAATACACCGGCTCCTGCGGTGAACGATGTTGGCATCAAGTCATCTGAGGTTTGGAAAGGGTTTGGATTCCATAATTGAGAGACCAGCTGGTTCAAAGCATATCTGGACCGACGAGCCTGGGCTCGTAGGGACCCCCAGGGATGGTAAGAGACATAACGGAGTATACGTAGTACCACAGCATATTGGAGTAGTGGCTCTGTGATGCTCTGGAGAGAACGAGTCGAGAGGAGGAAGGTGCTAGGGGGCGAGGGAAGGCGTATCCTTGTGATTTGGCTCGAAGCTGAGATGAAAGACATCACTGAGTGGCTGCATTTGAGGGCGAAAGATTCTTTACCTTGGTTTTCGATATCACCAGCATAGAGATCTATTGCTTTAGCGGCTTGCCTCAGGGTTTCTGAGGAACTTTTGAGGTTGACGAGGAGATGGGTAGTTTCCGAGTGTTTACTGATGGCCAGATCAATGTCTTCCAATTTTTTCTGAATATCGGGAGGAAATGTTTTGAGATCTAGAGGGCTGTCCTATCCATATTTGAGTTTCAAGGCGAACGAGCGACTACAATCGTTCTGGCTCACACTCTTGTCATTTTTAGAGATGATGGCACGTAAAGCATTGCGAAGGGTGATATCAGGCTGAAAGTTCGTTGAATCTGTTACATAGTCCAACCCATTCTCTTCACAAGTTTCAAGTATCCGATCCTGGAGGTCACTTAGTCCCATTCAGAAAATTACAACGTGCACGGGTCGAACACACCTTTGATACCTCAAGCAGGGGTCTGATAATCCATTTGTTCATCCCCTGAAAGCCGACCCATTCCAGCTTCTCTCTCGCTCCCATACCCCATCGTCGACATACTAACATCCCTCTGCCACCCAGTAGAGTACTATTCCTCCCGAGTCTCATCAGGGCTGTTTCAACCTGGTCATCTGCGTGATGTCCCATTGCTGCTACACCAACGTCCTCTCTTTGCATCCACTTCCAGAGAAGATGGTATCGTACTGTGCGTGCTGTAGCCTCAAATGACTGTGATTGGAACGGCGACGGAGGGAATGGGTAGGAACCCCATGGAACCCGTGCGGTAGTATGTGGTATGTTAAGATTCTTTGCGTTCAGAGCACTTTTCTCAGCCATGGCAGATGAAGAAGCCTGGAGATCATGGTCAATTGTCAATGAATAGACATGTGCAGGAGAAGTAGACGGTGAAGGCGTCGAGTCCTTGATATAGCGGTTGATGAGGAACAAAAGACACGTAGAGTCTGGTCCACCGCTATTCGAGACCCCTTTTTTTGAGGTTATCAACATTTCAAAAATCATGTACAAGAGACTCACCGATACGGAGAGGCCATCCGGACGGAGGCTTCGCAGTCTGGAAAAACTTGGCGAATTCCCCTTTGGTAATCGGCAGTGGACGCATGAAAGAAATTATAAATAGCCGGCACAGAAGGTACAAAAGGCACTCTCCCATCACTGCTAACAACATTCCTCTCCCTTTTGATGGACATTGGGCATTTCTTCGGAAATACTCTGGGACTCACGAAGATCCCGCCGCACATTCCTACGATTATATCGTCTTTTGCTGCTTTCACGTTTATTCATCTTGTGTTTGCGCCGTGGATTTGCTCGAGGTGGTTTCCCGAGTCGTATGGTTCCAAGAAAAGTAGAATAGCAAAAAATAACTGGTTTGTCTAACTTGTCTGTTGCCTTTGCTCGTTCATGCAGTCCTTCTAGGGCCATTCATGTCGTCTCTCAAGTCCATAGCATCGTTATCGTTACTACTGCGTTTTACGCCATTTTGACCGAAACACCAGACTTTAAACTTGACAAAGCGTGCGGGTGGAATGACTCAATAGGATTCGTCCACGGCATCGCTGTAGGATATTTCATCTGGGATTCATTGGACGCCATCATCAACTTTGTCGATTTTGGTTTTATCGTTCACGGCATTGCCTGTACATTAGTTTATGGGTTGTCATATGTGAGCATATCGTGCCTTATACCCACTTGTACACTGTGGCGAGAATGCTGATAGGTGCTGGATTTGTTCTTGAACCGAATTCCTTAGAGGCCTTTTGTTGCATACTATGCTATCCGCTGCCTCCTATGGGAAACCAGCACATTTTTTCTAAATATTCACTGGTACGACTTTGCACCGCAGTGTTCCCTTGCTACGGCTAACGGATTATGCTGACTCACAGGTTTTTGGATAAGACCGGAAACGCGGGCACAAAATTCCAATTAATCAATGGAATTTTCTTACTATTCTCGTTCTTCTGTGTGAGATTAATCTATGGCGGGAGCGTTTCGATACGTTTCATTTTCACACTTGCCAAAGAATGGCATAATGTACCCTGGTTTTATATCATTGTATACGGAGGGGGCAACTGTATTTTGCAAGGGCTGAATATTTTCTGGTATGTCCTCCTGAATTTGATCAGAAGTGATTCTCTTGTGTTTACAATAAGTAGGTTTATGAAGATGATTGCCGCGTTGCGTAAGAGGTTTAACGGTCAAAAGTGAGTGGGATTTCAAATCCTAGCGAGGGTGCGAGGTTAGAATCTCCGAAGCTCCCGAAACTGACAACGGTAAAAATCAAACCTCTTCATGGCCAAAATGACCGAAACTCCGTCAAGTCGGCACATAATTCTTCTTCGCTATGCTCTTGTACGTTGGTCCATCATCAGGTATTTTCGATCCTGAAGCTGTGTATATGAGCTTCTCTTGTTACATCTATGATCATCTGCCTTGTTCATCCTGGTTATTCTATATGTATATGTGGATCTGTGTAACGAAGTCGTGATAATCTACTATGGAGTTCTACATGTATTCAAGTCATCAAAATTGTGCCGTATTTGGATTCTACTGCACGAAAGCAGCACAAACAATCTCGCGCACGCGCCATTCCCAGGCGACGAGATTAATGCGTCTTGTAACTTCTATCCGGATGGAACTGGTGGAGTGAAGTATGCAGTGGAGATATGCAAAAGCTAACGCATCAAGCGGTGTTGGATTGCTATAAACTCAGTGTCAACTGCAGAGCACTTGAATAAAGCCGATGGAAGGGCGCACGTAGAGCCTAAAAACCATTTGTCCGATCCAAGGCGGTCAGAAAGAGCAGCAATAGCCTCACGATACCGTGTCATAACAGCCTGCCGAGATATTCGGGTTCCCCACGGTGGTAGGAGAGATAAGTAGCCGGTCAATGGGGGAGGTGGTGGCGTAAGCAATGTCGCAAGGGGATGGTAAGTTTCGGGCTTAGATGACGGGAACAACAGCGTATGAAGGTATGAAGGCTTTGGTTGAGCCAGAATCTTCAGAGGTTCAAGTTACTGGGATGAACAAATCCGATACCAAGAGACGCACCAGAGCAGCATGAACCACGTCTTCTAGGAGTGAAACCCAAGCTCTACTTTCGTCTCTCGCACTTTTGTCTATGTATCCCTCATTTTCATCTTGAACACTAGAAACACCAAGCTTCGCATCCACCCATGTGGGAATCATTTGTGCGGCCAACAATTCCCCATCCTGTTCCTCCATCAGATTTTTATCATGACTTTCGTCCTTTGGAAGAACACCCTCCGAAAGGGGAACATGCAAGTTCGGTAAACGGTTCTCCAAAGCACCATCTGACGAAACATCGAATCGCACACGTATGGAATTGAGTCCACGTAGTGCAATGTAGGCTTGCCATTTCAAACATTCAACATCAGCACTCAACAGCATAGAGGTGTTTTCCGTCACAGAACTTGATCCGCCATTCGGTGTGTACCCGGATGGTGGACTGAGCCAGAGAGTGGCAGTTTGAACTGGCCGATATGGATTTGACGGGAGGGTGATGCGAGGGTTTTGTCTGAGTGGAAATTTTGCGATGAAGGCTGAGAAAAAAGCTGTGTTTTTTTCGGAGGATTTTGCGGCCATCGTCACAGAAAAGGATGAACTGCACAAGTGTAGCTCCGTCACGTCATTTCGTCACAACCATCTTCTTGCGAACAAACATCTCTTTGTATCCTGGCCTAGACTCTTTTGAGATGAGTATATGAATTGTGACTCGATGGAGCAAAGGGAATATGAACGATCGATGCCTCAAGAACTATGTAGAATCACCAACTTTATGATCGGGTAGCCTGACTCTTTTGCCATAAGCCAGACCCAGACCCTTGCATGTCGTGAATGCAAGCATTCATATTTTCTTCCAATACCCTCTACAGGGAATGGAGTACTCAACGACTGAGTCTTCGAAAAAATCAGGTTTTGTCAATGACATCTCTGCGCAGACTTGACTCTGATCTTTCTACCGATGGGGTCAGCATCAATACAATTATCATGCCAGAAGCATCCTCTGAGTTGACTTTGCATTAGTCTCTTATTATGAAAGCCTCTGCCAAAACCCAGAAGGTAACCTTAGTGTGCGGGATAACTTTGCCATATGATCGCATGTAGATTTAATTTGTCTATAGAATAATTTATACATCACTCTCGGTGTTGTGAATGGTATCATTTGCCGCTGGATCAAAGGAATAACTGACACGCACGAGTCTCCATTGGAAATTCGAGTGAAGCATGGAAATGGCCTAAGCCATTGAAAACATCACAAAGACATGATCAGCGAGGTGTTTGATGATAGAAGGTGAATCAGAGTGACCACTATTTTGAGATCCCAGGAGATGGCACACGCGACCAAAAGTGTACTGTTGAGAGCATTCAAGGCCTTGCACTCAGGAGAGGTCATAGCCGGAGTATGAGCAAAAGCTCTTATCCGTATTGCATTCCCCTACCAGGTTGATCTGAGGGAAGGATGCCAACAACAGACATGGTAATCGAGTGCTGGTTAATAGTGGTTTATAGCCCTGATGCAACGGTTACAGATTGTATGGATGAGCAGCTGCCTTTCTTGACAGAGAAATTAGTCCCACAGGGTCGAACGAAAGATGATGACGAACGGTCCGAAATGTCATTATCATTTGTTTGCTACGTATTACACTGACCTTTTATGTCGGAAATTTCATCCTCCCCTTCACGTCCCACTACTCCGGCATATGCTTCTGTAAATCAGACGCCCACAACTCGTCCGTATAGATTCACTTGGGACCATTCGTCTCGACCAGGACCAGAGAGCGTGTCGGGGACAACCGAAGGCCGTGGAGGGGACTATGTTAACCAGTCAATACCGACACCATTTCCTTTAGGCACTCTGAATACGTCTACGACGAATCTTGCTCTCGGTGCTCTGCCAACCGAATGGAGCAGCTCGAAGCATGGCTTTCATGGTACACTACTGCACTCGTTGCTTTATTCAAACCTTGAACTGCATTTACAGCTATATCCACTGTCTTGAACAATCCACATAAAACGCAGGCACCTCCGAAAGCACATTCGTCACTACCCGCTGTCCCTCCAGCTGACCTTCCTCGCGTTCGTCGGAAGGATTTCGATTCGTATCTCAAGGCTATCATACCTGAATGGGAACGATTTGAACGAAACAATCGGTTCGGGCGAGAAGGACAGGCACAACTCAACTCGAGTGCCTTGCAGAGTCACGATGACGATGACACTGTCTCTTCTCTGGCCTCGGACACTGGACACCGAACACCCACTGCCAACGTACCCTTATTCTCCTCAATTCCTTCAGCTTCCTCACGTAGAGGCTCTCTCGTACCTGTGAACTCTGGGCCAATCATCCCACTTGAGAGCATTCCTTCTGTTTTCTTTGAACGGACTTTCGACCTAGCTAATCCCTCCACGTTTACCAAGGTCACGGAACAGCCCAGTGAACTTGCACTGTTGTCACCCTCAGCTGTCATATCAGCACCAACTGACGATATCACAGAATTGACATCTTCTGCCACGCTACCGCTACATGACAAGTTCTCTCATTATGCGGATATTGTCGAACAACATCTCATTCGAGAAATCTCCCTTCGCTCTACGTCCTTTTTCGCTGCTCTCACAAACTTACAAGACCTACAATCTGAATCCGATGTTTGCCTGGATCGGATAGTCAAATTGCGTGGTTTGTTGCAAGATGTAGATGAGCGGACCGCCAAAAAGGGACTAGAAGTAGTAAAGAAATACAGAGAGGTGGAAGTGGTACAGGAAATTAGAGAAGCTGTGAAGAACGTTGAAAATGTCATTGAAATGACCGGGGTTGCCAAAGGACTGGTCAGCGCTGGGCAGTGGGGTGAAGCATTAAACGTTGTTGAGGAGCTGAAGGATATGCAAAATACAGTACAAGTTGAGTCGACAGAGAACATGAAGCTAGGCAGAGATTTTAGCAAGAAACTGGAAACGATGACGGAAGATGATGAGGAAGGGGAGGATCTCTCTGCAGGAGATACTGCCCAGAAGCCGACGCTTGGATTTCCATTATCTGCTCTTGCTGCATTCTCCGAGCTGCCCATCCACTTGCGTGTTCTCACACTAGAAATTTCAAAGAGTTTATCGCAAGAAATGATAGTTGTTCTCCGCCACGACTTGGAAGAACGTCTTGGACACAATCAGGATACAAAAACGGGTACCAATGAGCATGCTGCTCGTAATGAGAGGGATTTACGAGATAGACTGAAACCTTTGCTGCAGAATCTGGTGCGGACAAAAGGACTGAGAGATGCAACATTGGAGTGGAGAGATGTGGTATTGAGTCAAGTTCGACGAGTGCCGAAGGAAATGATAAGTGGGTTTGATAAGGAATGGGATGAGGAGGAGGAAGAAAAACGGTGAGTGTTTGAATTTAATATCCTACAATCATCTTCATCTTGATGTTATCCTGAGGATGAGTCTCGTGCAGTATCTGAAGGGCATAGAACACCAACATTTTATGCCACTATTACAAAAAGTCTACCAACGATTTTTAGCACTTGTGGAAGGAATTCAGGCCCAGAACGCTCTTATCGTCGATATACTAGATTCAATACAGTATGCAATTTACTTGGGTGGCTTCTGGATTTTTTTCTTTGTTAACATGGTTTTTAAAGGAAATCCACATCCTCAAGGGAAAATTTTACCTCCCAAGTTATCGTGGAAGACCTCTCAGATCTTCTTTCTTCAACTGCTGAACTCTCGCATACAACCTCTTCACAATTCTTGCACGCCCGCACGGAGCCGCACTCACTGCTCCCCCTTCCTCGCTTCCTCGCTTTGTACTTTGATTCCATGGCTTTCGTGGTGAAATGTGAGATACTGTGTCGACGTATGATTATCGGCCTCCGTGGCGTAGTGATACGGCAAGCGTCGCTGTACTTGACCAAGTTTCATCAAGGGAGGATAGAGAGATGCGCCAAAGTGGTGTTGGACGAGATGTGGAACCAAGTGGACGTTGGAGTTGAGGTACAGGGTATCGTGGATGTTCTCGTAAGATGTGCTGTCAGAGATGCAGAGGAGCTGAAGGTTGATGTGGAGGGTGTTGTGCTAGGTGGTCCGAGCTTGGCCAATGGTGTTAGGGTCCACCAGAGCAAGGAGAACGGTGTTTCATCACCGTCGAGTCCTCGGAAGCTACCCAAACTACGTGCACTTCCTCCAACGAAGACCTTTGCTGAATTGAGTCAAATGGAATCGGTTCCATCGTCAGATTCGAAAGAATCAACAAAATCGTCCGGATCGACCAAGGACGGCGCGAAACATCTCAAGATTGAGGATAGGTCTTATTTTGTCGTTTCTGCTACTGCGGAGGTGCTAGTGTTACTGATCGACTATCTGAAGATCGTGATCAATCTGAGGTATGATCGTCTTAACTTGAATGCCAAGTCGTCCTGATGCTGATTGGGTCATGGGTTGTGCACAGCACGTTGACCAAAGACACTATAACCAAAGTTGTCGAGTTTCTCATGACGTTCAATTCCCGAACGTGTCAGCTGGTCTTGGGTGCAGGTGCTATGAGGAGTGCGGGATTGAAGCATATCACCGCGAAGCATCTTGGTTCGTCTTATTTTTTTTTTTACTTGCCCATCCGATCCCATGAATCATCTCAAGTCATTCAATCTTGTGGATGTTTTCTATCAGCTTCTTGACATTCCAGGACAGCAAAAAAAATGGATTTGAGGTCGTGTGCCATACTTTTTTTTTGTGCACACCCTTTGGGTCGCTCGCCTGATTGAAATGCTTCCTCCTCTTCTCACTTTGGTATTCTTCCTCCCCCCTGATAGAAATGGAACTAACAGGAACCATCTTCTCAGCTTTGGCATCGCAGTCGCTCAGTGTCGTGTCAGAGCTAATACCCTACGTGCGAGAGACGTTTAGGAGGCATCTGAATCAAGCTGAAGCTGTCCTGTTGGTGGATTTTGACAAGTTGAAAAGGGTACGTGTGTTTGGTTCGTTGAGTGGTCTTTTTCCTTCTGTTTTTCCGTGTTACCACGACTACGGTATGACATTGGTAAACGTTGCAGATGATGGATTTCTTGATTCTCGTCTGACGTGGTGAAGACGTGTTTTTTGCGTGTTTTTCTTTGGTGCTGTTGTGGCAGCAATTACTTTCTTGGCTTGTAAGATGGTTTGTGTAACCAAAAAAAGCGTCAGGATGACTCGATAATTCGCACATCTTTTTTTTTTCAGGGGAAGGGAGCTTCTTCGCTTTATTGATTGACGTGTCCACTCGATTCGATTCGATTCGCATTCTTCTGTAAAGGAAGACCGGACTTGAGAATTTCCTCTCAATTTCCTTTTTTTTTTCTACGTGTAAAATGCAGTGACTGAGACTGAGAATGGGTGATTGGATAGGATTATCAAGTGCATCAAACTGAGATTCACGCCAAGCTGATTTCGATTATGGGTGATAGGTTGAGTGTTCATATTGAGACTCTAAAGGTATGTTGTGTGTGTGTGCGCGATTCTTCGATGATTTTTTGATTATTATGATGCTAGGGGATTGATTGGAGTCAGGCTGGTGATGGCCATGTTAATGGCTATATGCAGACTTTGGTCAAGGAAACTGTCACGCTACATAAAGTTCTTTCGAGATATCTTTCCGTGGCTGTTGTTGAGGTAAGATCTAATGACACAGTCTTCCGTTTTTTTCTCTGTCAAGTTCTCAAGTTCTCCCGAAGTGGAGATGGGAAGCCGCTTTTTTGGTATATCCTGCATTAGCCCCGAGGACTTGTTGTTGTTGTTTTCGTTTTTTTTTTGAATGCTGGGATGATGCTAATGATTTTTTCCCTCACTGGGCTATTGCAGTTTGTGATGACAGAAGTTTTCGCGGGGATCAATCATCGTTTGTCGGAAGTGTACGGGAATATTGAATTGCCCAATCAAGATTCCAAAGCCAGGTAATGAATCTCATTTTCTTTACGTTTGTTAAGATCTTGACCTCACTCGGGGTTTCCTTCATTTTAGATTACTCGCCGATGCGAGGTTTTTGCATAAAGAATTGTCTGGGTTGAAGAACGTGGTGGGAGCGCCGATGGGGATGTTGGAGACGGTGGTATCGGAGAAATTGATCCCACGTGCGATGGTGTCTTTGTCTTCGTCTGGGATTTCGGGTGTGGTGCAGGTGCCTAGTCGTTCGAGCACGTTGTCGGCCAATCAGCGATTGAAGGGATTGTTGTCGCGTTCGAGTCCGAGGTCGCCATCAAGCCCTCCTTCTTCACTTCCGATTGTGCAACATGCTTTTGCGAGTGGGGATGATGGTCAAGTGGCGCTGAATGAGGTATCCAATCGTGTCCTGAGCGCCTCTCCTCCGACGGATATGTAAAACGTGGGCGATGGCGTCTTTTTATTTATTTATTTACTACGTACACAGTCCGCGGTGGCGATGGCGTCATTGTTGGCCTGTTTTCTTATCTCATGAGCTTTATGAGATTCAGTCTATTGCGCCATTTGGGAATGGAATGGCTGCGTTTTTTGAGCGAGAAATGTTTGAAAGAAACATCCTTCGGATTTTCCTTCCAAATGGGGATTGATTGACGTGTTGTGAGGATTTGATTTCTTTGATTTTTTTTTTCGCTGTTTTCAACGACAAGTGATAATCAAGAGTGTGATCGGGTCATTCAGTCCGTCAGGTAAAGGGTATTGTTTGTTTTATATATAATTATCGAGGAACGTTGGGAGGAACGTGTGATTGTTCTTATTTGGGGATTGTTCGAAAAGATCGGAGGGTTCCCGAAAAAGGATAATGGTAGGATAAGTGCGAGAGAGAGGGTTTCTTGTGTTCGGAAACCTTGCCGAGGGAGATGGTGGATCAAGTGATTATTTTTAGGAGTTGATCGGATGAGGACCGGAACCGGGGACGAGCCAAGGGTCATGAGAGGATTTTGTCGTGACACGGGCTGAAATACCTCATGAGGAGAGTAATTCTCTTTTGTTTTTTTTTCAATGGATGAGGGTGGTTGGCGAGATCTAGTCGATTTTGATGGGATTCAAAAGTTGTCGGAGATAGATGAAAGAGCTCCTGAGTGTGGCGAGGAGACGGTAGCATGCGATGAGCTCCTGAGAATCGAAGATGAGAGTGGTGGAGGGAGCTGAGGATCTGATCTGGGTACTGCAGCGGTTGGATAAGAGGGTGTCCGGGGGAGCGACCTGAGGGAAAAGGACCAAAGTAGAGTGAAGAATAAAAGGCAGGTGGGTAGATTGGATGGATCCATGTTTGAGGAAATCTGCCTTGTGTGTGGAAGACAGCTGACTGACTACGCGTCTGCCTACTGTAGCGACGACTGCCACGGGAGAGATGCCACCTCTCCCTCCATCTCCTCCTCCAGCAGCGCCCTCTCCTCTCCCAACGCTGCGGGCCCTGATCTTTCTCCTCTCCTCCTCTCTCCCGATGACGATCTTCTCCATCTAGATTCAGAAGACCCCAAACAGCTCTCCTCTCCCAACGACGCCCTCCGCTATGCCCGCCGCCCCTCTGCCACCAACAACCACTCCACCGTCCCCGCCGTCCATCGCCGCATGTCCTCCACCTCCGACTCCTCCTCCGCCGCCCGACGACCCTTCGACGACCTCTCTGATCCAGAGGACGCCGACCTCTTCTCTCAAAAGGGCTCTGACAGAGCCGTCCGTCTGCCCCCTTGCTTTTCGCTACTACAAACCTCCCAACCCCAGTCCTCTCCCGTCTCCTCCTCGTCAGGTCGGACAGTAGCGCGCCCATCTCCCCCGACCCCCAAGCTCCCAGAGTCCTCTCTCTATTCCACCCCTCGGGGCCGTCGCCGGGCGCGTCGTCAGTCGAGCACAGACTCCTCCCATTCCGAACAAGTCGAGCGGGGGCGCGCGACCTTGCGCGGGAGCATGACTGGCGGTCGCCGGGGTCGGGCCCGCAACGACGAGCTCGACGGCATCGGCTTCTCCTCAGAGGCGCCAGGGTTTGGATCAGGACGGAGCGGACTTGTTGGTCGGGACATTTGTAAAATCAAGTAGATTACGGAATATAAGTAGAGTAGATCAAGTGACATTAGCACCTCTACCACCATCCTGGAAACACACAGTCGTCCCCACTCCCCAGACCCAAGGGCTCCTAAGCGTCTGAGACTAGACTACATGCCCACTCTCTACGCCGATGACGACGACGCTCTCATCCACACAGAACAGTTCGTCCGCCTCGTCTGCCAGTCCCTCCGCGATGCTGGCTACACGTATGCCAACAGCCCCATCCAGCCCCCTTCCATGCTCACTTTCTCTCCCCAGCCAGTCCGCTGCCACCCTCGAGGCAGAGTCCGGCTACGCCATGGAGTCGCCACAGGTCTCCCAGTTCAGGCGTTACATCCTCACCGGCCTCTGGGCAAAGGCAGAGACCCTCCTCCCCTCTCTCTTTCCAGACAACCACGACCACCTCTGCGTAAACCCCCCTCTTCCTTCTCCGTGCACACTCTCCTACTTACCTTGTCACAGGATGCCCGTTTTCTCATAAGTCAGCAAAAGTATCTCGAACTTTTAGAAGCCAGAAAGACCACCGCCGCTCTCCACGTTCTCAGAAACGAACTCGCCCCCATCAACACAGAAACAGAACACCTCCATACCCTCTCAAGGTCTTTCCAGCCCTTTTCTTGCCTCGCCTTTCCATGCTCACTTGATCAGCTTCCTCATGTGCTCAGATCCCCAACAACTACGCCAGCGGTCCGGCTGGGACGGTGCTTCCGGCTCCTCCAGAGCACAGCTACTCGCCGACCTCCAATGTCTGTCCAGTTCCTTTCTAAGGCTCTCATCTGACTTGTTCTAGTTTATATCCCCCCCTCTGTCATGATCCCCCAACGACGCCTCGCTACCCTCCTTCACCAAGCACGAGAATACCAGCATTCACGATGTGTATATCACAATTCATCCCTGCAATCTTCCTCCTTTTCATTATATACTGATCATCATTGTAATAAATCCGACTTTCCAAACACCACCACCACCATCTTGCACGGCCATTCAGACGAGGTCTGGAATCTACAGTGGAGCCACGACGGCTCCTATCTCGCCACCTGTGGCAAGGACAAGACAGCCATCATTTGGAAAATCACCGTGAGTCATCCCAAACTCCTCCCTGTAACACTCCCGTGACCTTTTTTTTTTTTACAGATATCAGCAGATTCCGCCGCCGATTGGTCAACACACCATATACTACGAGACCACCAATACCCTGTCGGCTGTCTCGCCTGGTCTCTCGACGACGCCATCCTCCTCACAAGTGCAGAACAGCATATCAAGCTCTGGAACGCCCAGGTCTGTCAATTTACCTTCTTTTGTCTCTCCACCTTCTCACGTTCCAATGTCAGACTGGCGTGTGTCTTGAAACACTCACAGAGCATTCAGAAACAGTGACAGCCCTAGCTTGGCTCCCAAATGGCACGGGCTTTCTTTCAGGTGCCCTCGACGGCAAAGTCATTCACTGGGTAACCATTTCTTGCACTCTCCAGTCTCATCTATGGACCTATCCTTTTATAGAATGCGGACGGCAGATTACACGATTCATGGGGTCTCATACCCATACGCGTCACCGATCTCGCAGTCACACCTGACTTGACACGACTCGTTACCATTGGCATGGACCGCAATTCGTCTTCTTCAGATCTCGCTTCAACAACAAGAGCCGGAGCAGTTCACGCAGCCACGAGTAATGGCAGTGAACCCCATCCTGGAGGGACAAACACGCCGGCCGGTACTGGTGCTGCAGCACCAACAGGCAATCATGTCAATGGAGGTGGAGACTCGAATAGTACCCATAAGATGATCATTTATAATTTGGCGACCAAGACGTCTGAATTGTGAGTCTTTTTTTTATAGTTGAAGTGTTGTTGTCTTGATTTCTGTTCATAATAGCACTGTTGCGCTTCAAGGTGATCTTACCAGTGTCAAAATTTCGCACAACTCGCGATACGCTCTTATCAACCTTGCACCTGACGTGAGTCTGGGGGTTCCAATTGTACTGAGGGAGCTTTCTTTTTATTGATGCCCGGGGATTGTTAGGAACTTCGACTTTGGGATCTACATACGAAGCGTGTTGCTCGCAAGTACATGGGGCAGAAGCAGGGTCGGCATGTCATCAGGAGCTGTTTTGGTGGAGTGGATGGACATTTTGTCGTCAGCGGAAGCGAAGGTTCGTGAGTTTTTTTTTGAAAAAACTTTTTCGCGTTTTGTTTTCGACGAATGCTTATCTCCGTGGTTTCCCTTGTATTCTTTTTTTTTCCATTTCTCCCGGCGATCTCATCTCACCCCTCTGTGTCTGTTCGACTTGGCATATGTTCGTATATATCCGCCATATTTTTGGTCGCGTGCGGACTGCGGTCTGTTCGCTGGGACTCAACTTTTTTTTTACCTCTTTTGGCTTTATCTTGCTTGCGCTTTATTAATATGCTATACACACACGCACACACACTCTCTTCTGGATCATCATTGATATGGAATCATCGAAACCACAGATAGCAAAGTGTACGTATGGAACTGTGAATCGGGATCGATACTGGAAGAATTATCGGGGCATGGGGAAGGAAGTGTGAATTCTGTGGCGTGGCATCCGAGGAATGAGAGGATGTTTGCGTCGTGTTCGGATGATCACACGGTGAGGATATGGGAGTCACCACCTGCTGTTTTGACGACGTCGAATATGGGACGGGGGCGAGTTGGTGGGCGAATGATGTTGTTGGGAGGAGAGGGAGGGATGGGTGTTGGTTCGAGGAATGGGTATTTGAGTCATGGTAATGGTAATGGTGTGTCGAATGGGAAGGGGAAGGGTGTGGTTAGGCAGAGTTGGGATGGACATGGAGCGATGGATGTTGGGAGTGGAAGTGCTAGTTAAGTTGTGAAGAAGAAGGTGGTGGTGTTGGATGGAGGATGTTGGGAGATGATGATGATCTTTTTTTTTCTTTTTTTCTTTTTTTAAACAAGTTGATGCCCAACATGAAGATGATAGATTTTGGTTCGGTGCTTCTCATTCTTAGTACGAATACGCACGCACACACATATACACGTTTCACACATATTTTCTCTCTCTCTCTTCGCTTCTTCACTTCACTTCACTTCACTTCACTTCGTTGGAGAAATGGCATTCATCTTCTTCTCCCTGTAGGAGAAAGCATTCTTTTTTTTTTTTTGCAATGCATATACATATACGTGATTACAAGGTACAGATCCCAGATCCCAGATACATACATACATACAAAGCTCCTTTTTTTTACTCTCTTCTGAAACGGTTGTTGCACATGACCATGACCATGACCATGATGGATGATGATGATTATTTTTTCGTTTCGTTTTTAGAGCCTGGTTTAATAGCATTGCATTTCGTGGTGTAGATAGTTTTATTGTGGTCTTTCGAGCTCTCTCTCTGCTTTTTTTTTTTATTTAATTTGTGGCGTTGTTTTTATAAGGCTCCCCTCCCTGTGTTAGAATTGACCATGACCATGACGTTAGGTGAGGTATTTTCCCTGACGGATTGTTCGTTTGGGTGAAATGAGATACCACACATGCGCACAACTTGATCAATGAGGAATTCGGACCGGTCTTTTTTTTTCACTAATTTATATTCGGACCGGTCCTGGAGCACGTTTATAGTACGAGAATCGGCTTGATTCTTCTTTCTTTTTCTTTCTTTTCTTTTCTTTCTTTCTTTCTTTCTTTGCAAGGCAGGCTATCTATATGTATACATGCGTCCTTACACTTTGTTTGATGGGGTCCTTTTTGTAAAGATTTTTTTTTCCTCCTTGAAGTGTATTGATGGGAACTGTCACTTTGGCATTTTGATGACAGATATACATACACCTTGCTCAAGTTCCGTCATTGTGTTCCTTTTATCATGTGTGTATGTATATGTGTGTAGTTACAGATTCGTTATATTTATAGCCTCTCCATTTCATAGGGTTTGTGGAATCCGTCACCAAGAGGACCTTTCAGGTGTCACAAAAGGGTCCCCCTCTTAGTTCGTTCTTTTGGAAACGAATGTAGTTGGGATGAGAATCTAGAGTCGTTCTAAAGTAGTCGCTTGTCTGTCAATTCCCCACCCTGCTAATCCTTTTTAAACCAAGTCCATGGCACACCATCATCGGCTTTTCTTTCATAAATTTGTAACACGGTGCTCGTTCGTAGTCTGCGGTAGAATACAAGTACCCTACATGAGTGCTTTGACAGGGGACCGAAGCACACTTTCTTGATCGTCGTTGCCATCGTCGTCGCATCCTATCCCCAACGTCCAGAGAAAAAAAAAGTCCAAAGAGGGAACGTGTATTGTTGTAGCATCCACCAAGAGACCTCAAGCAGGACGAGATATTTCGGGTAAACAAAAAGCAGAGAACCAAGAGCTGACACTCATTTTTACATACTCCAAAGGAAGAACGATCGAAAGAGACACAGATCATTGGCTAGGTCATTTCCAGACATGAGTTCCCGCTTTTTTTCCGTTGTCGGCAAGTTTCACGCAAAGGTGGTCATGGCTACGGAGGGGTTATTGGCGTAGAATGAAAATTAGAGCCTTTGTGCCCATACAATACTCGATGAGGAGCCCCCCAGAACCAGCGATGTGGTTATAGCAAATAGAAGGACATACAATAAAAAAAAGGTTTGCAAGAGGAGAGAAAAACACAATGTAAATGCAATGAGTGCAAAAATTGATAGTACATAAAATGGGCGCTGTGATTCTAATAAAAACTGGATAGAGGAGTTACAAATCTTGACCCGAGGCAAAATGGTAAAGGCGTTACACGGGGCGTTGAGAGTAGGCACGATGCTTTGGCACGAACAGAGAAGCCATAGGATCTTTCTTGATTGAGGGTGCCTGTTTCATTGGCCAAGCATTAGCTGATGTGCTAGAAGCCGTTGGTAGTTTCTTTGGCGATATGTTGCCTGAGTGCTTCGGGATTGTTGACACGATAGTCGTTGAAGCAAGTGCAGACCCAGGACCAGCTGTCTGTGAGAAGGATCGCTGAGGTGTTAAAGAGGAAGAGGAAGTTTGAGATGGAGGCACGGTACGATTACTGGGACCAGATATGACACGTTTTGGGACAGTGTTGACGGACACTCGATCACAATTCGCTGACATTGACGATGTTAGTGTACAAGAGGGTTTAGGAAGAACTCGATAGGTTTTGCCACCGTTCGTTGGTGGGAACATGCGTGACTGATACATAGCCTTCTGGATTTTTGATGCCTCTGAGAGGGTTTTTTGAATCAGAGTCTTGGGTTGCAAGGGTGCACCCCCTATGTATGATACACGTGAATAAGACGTTGATGGATTGAGCTGAAATGCAACTTACATCCACCAGCCTTGGGTCGTCTCGGCGGAAGAACTCGGTCGGTCAATTTAACTTCCCTTTCCTTCTTGCGCTCTTCTGCTTCAATTCGTTGCGCTTTAAGTTTCAGCCCAAGTCTTTCAAAGCGATGCTCCTCTTCTTGTGTAAGGACCTATCTAGAGACTAAGCTCTCCAAGTCCTAGAATTCCAGAAAAAGGCTTACCTGATATCGTTCTCTCCATGACCTTGGTTCTAATAGATCATCATCCAGATATTTCTCTACAGCAGTGGGATATTTTCGTATACATATCTGCATCCATATTTCTATAGAGATAAGTTCAGGAGGCAGGAACTCCTCGTGTATGACGTTTTTGATCTTTTACCTGGCGTTTCATTGAATAAATGCTATAGAGAGATCAGAGAAGAGCCGATGTAGCTACGAGTCACGAACCGGAGACGATTCTTCTAGTACAGAGAGCTGTTCTGCCGTGCACCGTTCTAGAATGGGTTTAACCAAGGGATAGCTCAAGTCGTTGCCGAGTGTTGCGATGGCTTGTGAATGGTCTCAACAGTGAATCACAATTTGTAGAGTATAAATTACACACAGTCTATGCATGAGGAGGCCACTGAAAATGTCACATTAGCTGCAAGTGGCTCATTTATGAGGAGTAATGCTCACCTCGTTGACAGAGCTGAACGAGGGTTGGCACCCGGTTGTTTGTTAGCAGCTCGAAGTCACTCATGGTATTGTCTGGTCAGAGAAACTCCTGGATAGTTATAAATATGGTGTTAGAGAGTCTGTGAGCTGTATGAGGGGCTATGGGATGCTGTGGATAAGGCCTGTGTTTCAATACAGACCTCCAAGATATTCCACGGTCGGGCGTGCCGAGTTAGCCATTTTAGGCAATTGGATGATTGACTTGACACATGTCCAACTGGTCGTCCAACTAGTCGTTGGAGCTCGCAATTGCTTATCGTAAGGGATGGACAATCCATCCATGTTATTCGAATAGCTGGTAACAATCATTTTTCGATCCCTGGTTGTTACGTGCAGTGGCACTTGAAGAAAAATGTTTTTCCCCCGTTGTGACCAGATTGTCGTCGCAGTTGATTTTCATGTCTATCTAACAGGAAAATACGACTTTGCAACTGGCCTTGAGTTTCGTGAATTCCTCAAAGGCCGTGGGCAGGCCTTCCAGGACGAAAAACAAACCCGGCTATCAGTCGCGATAACGCGCCAAACTACCAAACCGCCGGAGCGACGTCAAATCTGATCGGGTAAAGTTTGGCGGAAAAATGGTGTATTCTGACATATGACTCGATTCAAATTTGAGCGGATTTCGCGCCATACTTCGCCATATTTCGCCATCTTCTTGCACTAAAATCCTAGTAAGAGGCCATCATCCTTATTATAGGTAAGTAGTAAGGGTGTCCGAGGGCAGCTCGGCTTTATGCGGGAATCATGGAAGAGGTAGCTGGATATGGCCTCCAAAATTTGGTGCATGACGATCAAACGACAGTCCATTGATTAGTCCCGCAATCTAGTAGAAGACATGAAAGGTCCTGATTATGGGTGTAGCTATTGGGTAGTAGAAATGGTTGTCTGTTCAATAATGGTTCAAGGGAGAACACGATGCTTAACAGTCAGTTCCAGTGATATCGCGATACGATAGGCGATACGAGCCTCCTCGTGCTTATGAGACAGCTGGAGGATGACTACCCAAAAGCTTCTAAGTATCTGGTTACCCGCAGACAGTGTTTCAAGGGATGCAAAGTTAGCTCCGAGGGACCAATCAGAGGAATCAGACGGCGAAAACTTGAGTGCCTATCGTGATCAGAGAATGCGTTTCTGAAGAGGCCAACAATGTGGCGGGCGCGTTGCCAAGGGTTTGTACTCTTTGACCAAAAAGAAAAGTACAGCATATGATACGTTTTCCTTCAGGAGATCCATAGCTCCGCTGTTACAAACTTGCAATCCTGAGGCTTTGGCGTAGTATAGTGCGAAAGTTATGAATAAAGTTTGACACATTCATCAAGGGAGTATGCAACGTCTAGGAAGTTCATTAACGAGCGAACATTTTGACCCGGCAACACTGTATTCTTTAGAGGTTGCGAAGATAGACAAATTCACGGTAAGAAATATACGTACACAGAGGGCTTCTGGATACTTAGTCCTCTTCGTCGGACAGGTCTTGGTGCTGTTGTTCCTCGGCTCTCATCGCACCAACAAGGTCGTCAGATTGCCCTTTTTGTGCCGCTAGCCGCTGACCTGCAAAGGTTATCAGAAACTGTTGGACAAGTGGTTGAGCATGAGACGCACGGATGAGGATATGAATAGCCTCTTGAGTTTTCCTTTCCAGTTTAGCCAGCTTTTCCTGCGTCTCGCGCTTCAAGTCCCAGTTTGGACGTTTAGGAGCAATATTAAATACATCCTATAGTGGACAACCAGTCGCGTACACGATATGAGATAGTTTTGATCATTCAGCAAGGACAACGCACCAGTTCTTGTGCTTGCCGTGCCTTGTCCTCCTGGATAATTTGCTCCGCAAGGCCGGCTACGTTTTTTTCTACTGTGTCTTCCATATCAACGTCATTATCCCTCGTGTGTTTCTTAATGGTCCGTGATTCTGGATCGAAGTTTCTCGGTTTGAACAACGACTCTGCAACACTAAAGCATTGATGATGAACATTTGGGGAGGTACACAACACATACCCACTCACTCGTCAGTCACTTCTCCAGCCTTGCGTTTTCTGAGTGAGATCAAACGCGCTTTACGCGCCTCAGAGTTTTCAACAAGCGACATGAGGAGATTGTATAGAGAGGTACAGTTGACTAAGCAAATGATCTAGACACGGAACGAGCTCATCAACGCGTCCGGACTCAAATATCATCGCTTAGCTGCCCTAACTATGTTGTGTCCATGGCACCGAGCCTGCTTTCAAATCGACATTTCTAGGCGCAGTTGGACTTTCGCGACTGCTCGTAGGCATTTACACTCGACTGTCTCGTGCCATGCCGAGCCAAAACAGATGTCGATGGAAAATTACCCATGCGGACTGATACGGTGCATGGATTTATTTTGCCTCTTCCAAGGCTTAGGCTGATAAATCTTGTAACAGCAATTTCTCAATCATTGCTCACATTGGTACATATGCCATTTTCCTATGACCTTCTTTTGCTCAACAAGACAGAATTCAGACCACGGAAAGTCGACGCTGGCTGATAGGTAGGCTTTTTTCTTTACCTATCGTAATCGTGGACTTATTTTCCTCCTCAGACTTCTTGAGGTTCATGGTTTCCTCAATCACCCAATGGCATTCTGGGCTTACGCTAGGTATAGCTAACAGGAGCAATTGAGAAGAAACAGGTTGGAAAAAATCAGCAGGTCTTGGATAAGCTTAAAGTCGAGCGGGAGCGAGGTATCACAGGTATGGCGTCCATGTATCACCAGTAAAGATATTGATACGTGAAGAAGTCAAGGCACAGACTGCGAGGTATACATATACAAGCCACTGGATTCTGTTTCGAGGAATCTAACAAGATATCTTCAGCATGCTTCACACTCATAGTGGTCGACGACATCTCCTGAATCTAATTGACACCCCAGTACGGATGGGTTTCCAAGCGTCCTAACCATACTACTTAATCACTATCATAGGGCCATGTCGACTTCGCTTGGGAGGTTTCGCGGTCATTGGCTGCTTGCCAGGGCGCTCTGTTGCTCGTATGTACCTCCTCAATCTCCCTCATCTAGAAACTTATCTCAGCTGGTAGGTCGATGCGAGCCAAGGAGTTCAAGCTCAATCTTTATCTGTATTCCATAGTGCAAGGGAAAGAGGCTTGAAAATTATACCTATACTCAATAAAGTATGTATCTGGTTTTTACTCCCAATTTTACTGAATTCACCTTGACTTCAGATAGACCTCCCCGCAGCTGAACCAGAGCGAATAGCAGCACAAATCGAGTCGATTTTCGGCATAGATCCTACTGAAATCATCAAAATATCCGCTAAAACTGGTTTGGGCGTAGAAACAGTATTAGACGCCATAATAGAAAGAATCCCTTCACCGATTGGATCAGAGAAAGAACCTTTGAAAGCTTTCATGTTTGATTCTCTGTAAGTCAAAATACTCCTACTTTATCTTCCTCTTCACACAGGTATCCAGGTATGACAAGTATCGAGGAGTGATTTCTCTGATAAATATACAAAACGGCACTTTGAAGAAAGGTCAGACTCGAGTGCTTTAGATTGCCCCTTTCAAGTATTGAGCTTGATCTAGGCGACAAAATTGCTTCATGTCATACCCGGAAGAAGTATGAAATTACCGAAGTTGGGATTATGCATCCGGAAGAGACCCAGGTTCGGGCGCTTTATCCAGGTCAAGTCGGATATATCGCATGCAATATGAAGCAATCGTCAGAAGGTATTTCATGTGTACTGATATGCAAACAGTGTTTGCTGATCCAGTTGGTTGTCATCAGCTCATATTGGTGATACTCTTCATCGGCTAGGCTCTCCAGTCAGCCCTATGGCTGGGTTTAAGCCCTCAAAGGCCATGGTCAGCACCAACTCTTTACGTTGTGTTCCGAGTTCATTCGTTTTAGGTTTATGCTGGTGTTTTTCCAATCGATAATAATGATTTCCAGAAACTTGAAGAGTCGATCAATCGAGTGGGTGGTTTCAGCTCGTTCTTTGACAGTCAACGAACTCACACGAGAGTTTATCCGTAGTTAATACTGACAGACCGCAGCGTGACCGTGCAACGGGAGTCTTCGACTGCTCTTGGGCAGGGCTGTCGACTTGGCTTTCTCGGCACACTCCATATGGATGTCTTCCGTCAACGACTTGAGGATGAATATGATGCCAACATCATAATCACTGCGCCTACGGTACCCTACAAAAGTAAACTTTTAAATGGCAGAGCTTTCTTGTGCTGAGTCAATATGTCTAGTTCTTTACTGGAACAGTGACAAGGAATTCCTTGTCAGCAATCCCACTGATTTCCCAGATGTTAGTGACTCGACATCGCGAGTCAAAGAGATCCAGGAACCAATCGTAAAGGCCACTATTATCGTCCCTGAAGGTATGGGGGCAGCCTTGTCCTTCCTAACCTATAGTCTCAAATCTACTAGAATACTTCGGTGAAATGCTGGATCTTTGTTATGCAAGACGAGGAGACGATTTGAATCACAAATACCTCGACTCTGGGCCCGCATCCTCTTCTCGTATCATGCTTACATGCACTCTTCCTTTGAGTGAAATCGTTTCAGACTTCTTTGACCACTTGAAAAGTCGAAGTTCGGGATTTGCAAGTTTTGAGTAAGCTGCAAAAGTTTCCGACCACTCCTTATTTACACCCTGTCAGCTATGAGGATGCGGGCTACAGAAAAAGTGACCTCGCTAAGATGGTCTTCCTTTTGAACGGAAAACCAGTAGACGCACTAGCCCTCATCATTCACAGATCTGCCCAGGATACTGTTGGGAGGCAGTGGGTAAAAAAGCTTCGTAGGTCACCGAGGCAAACAGTCTAGATGTCCGAATTTCTGACGTTATCCAGACAAAGTCATCCCTCGACAACTTTTTGAAGTGCCCATCCAAGCTGCAGTAGGGAAAAAAGTCATAGCCCGTGAAACTCTGAAAGCGCTCCGTGCCGATGTTACTGCTGGTTTGTATGGTGGACACTACGAGCGCAAACTCAAACATCTTGAGAACCAAAAAGAGGGAAAACGACTGATGAAGAAGCTTGGAAAAGTGGAATTACCACAAGAAGCTTTCTTCGACATCCTTAGAAAGTGACGCTCTTGAATTCGCATATTCTATACATCCATATAATCTATAATACGGAATCTTCGTCGTCATATGCCTCTTTCAACAGGCTATGGGTGGAGAGGGCTCAACGGAGGGGGGAATCGTAGGAAATATAAACTTACCGGTGTATGGATGATGGTGGATGGTCACCGCTTAAGAGAACATCAGTCTACGCTCCAGTATCAGTCATCCAGAGACTCACTCATTCGTGATGTACGCGGCGATCAGCTCAGGACCTACATAGTCATAATAAGGATTGAGAACGTCTACCTTACCCACTAAATGCCCTTCCTCAAATCCTAAGACGTCACTGGGATTGCCAAAGTCCAATGCATCATAAGCGTGATAAAGATTCCAAAGTGGCGTCAATTTAAATTGACCAGTGCATACCACAACTGGCGTGCTATGTGCCATTGCTGCTGCCGCCGCAATCTGAGAACCAGCGATCGCGAACATACCACCATTAGCAAGGATGACGTGTGCACCGAGTATGACTTTATTGACTCGTGACATAAGGGCGAAGATGGATGAATCAGGGACGAGAAAAGTGGAGACTCCAGCGGACGAGAGAGATTTTGCCATTTTGCGACCCCCGTAAGAGGGAGCAGTTTCGGCGACGATCACAGTATAGTTATGATGGTGTGCGGCTGTTTTGAGAAAGGTCTCGACTGTTCTTGAAATACCCAGCGTCAGGATAATTTCACTTGATTAAAGTCACCAAACGGTTCAAGACATGAAGAATTCGATCACGCACTCTGAATGGATATGATCCTTGGCATTTTTTGACACATTATCATAGACAGTCTCCAGTTCATCAAGAACATCTTGTAATGCTTCCATGAGTACAGGTTTGAGACCTTTTGCGAATGAGTCGAGGTCATCTGGATCATCTTCCTTTAATGTGCGTTGATTTTCCGACTTTGGTGCACCAGTAATTTGCTTCCTGGGTTGTCCTTGGAGAACAAATTTCGCAATTGAGAATTGAGCTTTTTGTGGTACTACTGCTGCGCCTTGTGTGGCCGTCTGGTATTCCTCACGAATGTGATGTAGCACTTTGCGTACTGTATTTCCAACGGCGTGTTCTGATATCACATGTTTAATGATCATGAAATGGGTCCAGCAGATGGTAAAACTGCACCGTTTGGCTGAGCCTCGACTAGGCGGCGCCCGACAACTTTAATAATTTCTACGAGTTGTCCAAAATTTGAGAATCTCGCCTTTGATATTACTTGACGCAAGACGAGAAGGGTTTCTAGCGCCGTGGAACGTGAGCCCACAATCTGTCTTTATCACCACCATTATCAATAAAGCAAGGTGA